>Ga0080064_1000862_pt1 | contig 71739 bp, 67 predicted proteins | sample Subgrocontami54m_FD_69260 | JGI IMG/M metagenome (GOLD analysis project Ga0080064, IMG submission 69260) | Subsurface groundwater microbial communities from S. Glens Falls, New York, USA - GMW46 contaminated, 5.4 m (SPADES assembly) (version 2) ...
ATGCGCGAGGCCGCCGAGGATGTCAGGGAGGTTCTCGACTACATCCCCGGCCGTTACGAAGTCATCAGGCACATTCGGCCGGCGCTGTCCTGTCGGCGCCGCGAGAGCATGGTGCAGAGCCGATGCCCTCGCTGCCGGTCGAGCGCGGCCGGCCAAGCGCCGGGCTGCTTGCCCACATTCTCGTCAGCAAGTATTGCGATCACACGCCGCTATGCCGACAGGCCGGCATTTACGCCCGTGAAGGTGTTGATCTCGACCGGGCGGTAATGGCGAACTGGGTCGGCAAATCGGTATGGATCGCCGCGCCGCTGGTCGAGGCGATCAGCGACCATGTCATGGCGGCGACGGCCTTGCACGGCGACGACACGCCGGTCCCGGTGCTGGCACCGGGTGCCGGCAAGACCAAGACCGGCCGATTATGGGTCTATCTGCGCGACGAGCGCCCATACGCAGGACCGGCGCCGCCGGCGGTGATCTATCGCTACTCACCCGACCGCAAGGGCGAGCAACCGCAGCGGCACCTGGTCCAATTCCGCGGCTTCCTGCATGCCGACGGTTATGCCGGCTTCGGCGCGCTGTACCAGGCTGACGGCGGCAAGCCCGCGCCCGTCACCGAGGTGTTTTGTTGGGCGCATGTGCGGCGCAAATTCCATGACGTTCACCTCACCGGGTCGCCGCTCGCCAAGGAAGCGCTCGACCGCATCGGCCGCCTGTTCGACATCGAGCGCGCCGCCCATGGGCTACCGCCGGACATGCGACAGCGCGTCCGACAATCCCGCGCGGCGCCGCTGGTCGAAGAGCTTGCCGCGTTTCTCGATGCCACCTTGCCGAGGCTGTCCGGCAAGAGCGACCTCGCCGCCGCAATCCGATACGCCCGCTCGCGATGGGAGGCTCTGACGCGATATCTGGCGGACGGCCGTCTTGAAATCTCGAACAGTGCCGCCGAGCGAGCAATCCGGCCCCTGGCCCTCGGCAGAAAGAATTGGCTCTTTGCCGGCTCGGACAACGGCGGCGGGCGAGCCGCCGCCATGTACACGCTGATCGAGACGGCGAAATTGAGCGGCCTCGACCCCGAAGCCTATTTGCGCGACGTGCTCGGCCGCATCGCCGACCACCCGATCAACCGCATCGCCGAATTGCTGCCCTGGAACGTCGATCAGGCCCAGCCTCGCGCTGCCGCCTGAGCCGTCTCCGTCAACCCGCTGCCACCGCAGTCGCCGCTCGCCGCTTACTCATCGACGAGACCTGGACCAAGACCAACATGGCGCCGCCGCGGGGATGGGCGTCGCGCGGCCAGCGCCTGCCGGGCAAGGCACCCTTCGGGCACTGGGACACCATGCCTTCCTGGCCGCCTTGCGCCGCGATCGGGTCGAGGCGCCGTGGCTGCTCAATCGGCCGATCAACGCCGAGCGCTTCCAAGTCTATGTCGAAGAGGTCCTCGCCCCAAGCCTGGCGCCGCGCGACATCGTGATCATGGACACTCTCGCCTCCCACAAGACCAAGCCCGTGCGCAAGGCCATCCGCCGCACCGGCGCCAGGCTCATCTTCCCGCCGAAATATTCCCCCGACCTGAACCCCATCGAGCAGTTCTTCGCCAAGCTCAAGCATCGCTTGCGAAAAGCCCAAGCCCGCTCCGCCGACGCGGTCCGCGACGCCATCGCCCAAATCCTCGACGACGTCACCCCGCGAGAATGCTCAAATTATTTCGCTCACGCCGGGTATGAACCAACCTAAATTCATCCCGCTCTAGGGGTGCCGACCTTCGGGGCAGCCTCGCGCGGTATCACCGCTCTCGGCGATGTCGTCGCAGGACATGCCACCGAGAAGGACGTAACCGACATCAAGGAGGGGGCCGAGGAAGCGAAGGAACAGACCAAAGGCTTGCTGCGTGAGGCGCCAAGCCAGGAGCCGTCCTTGACCCGCGAGGCATCGAAGAAAACCAAGGGGTAAATGGCTTCCAAGGGGCGCGCCTGCCAGGCGGCGACCTCCTCCGGCACCGCGTCGGTGACCGCGCTGATCAGGTCGGGCGAGACCTCGATGCCGTAGAGATCGCGCAAATGGCCGACGATCTCGCGCGTGCTCATGCCGCGGGCATACATCGAGATGATCTTGTCGTCGAACCCCGGAAAGCGGCGCTGGTACTTGGCGATCAGCTGCGGATCAAAGCTGGCCTGGCGATCGCGCGGAACCTCCAGCTCGATCTGGCCGGTATCGGTGATGACCGTCTTCTTGCCGTAACCGTTGCGCCGGTTGCCGGGCTCCTCGCCGGCGAGGTGATGATCCATCTCGGCGTTGAGAACCCGTTCGGCCAGCGCCTTCTTCAAATCGTCGAGCAGCCCGTTGGGATCGAAGGCCGTCTTGGCATCAGCGCCGGCCAGCAGTTGATCGAGGATCGCGTCCGGAATACGAGGCTCCTTGCGTCGTGGCATTGCTGGGCTCCTTTGCCCCCATCATGCCCAACCTCCGCACGAAATCCCTGACAGTCCCCGCGGCCCTTTCCGCACGATTAGCTCGCGTGCAGATTGACGGCCGAAGTCCGTCCCTGGTTACCGCGCTCCAGATCGTAGGTCAGCTTCTGGCCTTCGCGCAGATTGCCAATCCCAGAACGCTCGACCGCCGAGATGTGGACGAACACATCCTTGCTGCCGTCATCAGGCTGGATAAAGCCATAGCCCTTCTGGGTGTTGAACCATTTAACCGTACCTTCGGCCATAGTGTCTCCAACTCGATTAAGTGCCGACGCACCCTCAGCAGCGCGGCGGGTCGAACGTCGATCGGGAAGAAGGTCTGAGGCCGACGCTCGATCGCGAGCGAAGAGAACAGGCCGAACACCAAACGAGCTGACCCGGCGACAATAACCCCTAGCCCCTGGCCGAACAAGAAACTTGGCTTATTCCCGGCCGGCGTTATTCCCACTCGATCGTGCCCGGCGGCTTCGAGGTCACGTCGTAGACGACCCGGTTGATGCCGCGCACCTCGTTGATGATGCGGGTCGCGATCCGGCCCAGAACCTCGTGCGGAAACGGAAAATAATCCGCCGTCATGCCGTCGGTCGAGGTCACCGCCCTGAGCGCGCAGACGAAATCGTAGGAGCGCGCATCGCCCATCACGCCGACGCTCTTGACCGGCAACAGCACGGCAAATGCCTGCCAGATCGCGTCGTAGAGCCCGGCGGCGCGGATCTCGTCGAGGTAGACCGCGTCGGCCTTGCGCAAGATGTCGAGCTTGGGCGCCGTGATCTCGCCGGGCATGCGGATCGCCAATCCCGGGCCGGGGAAGGGGTGGCGCTCGACGAAATGGTCGGGCAGCCCGAGTTCGCGGCCGAGCTCGCGCACCTCGTCCTTGAACAATTCGCGCAACGGCTCGACCAGCGCCAGCTTCATGCGCGCCGGCAGGCCGCCGACATTGTGGTGCGACTTGATCGTGACGCTCGGCCCGCCGAGCGCGCTGACCGACTCGATCACGTCGGGATAGAGCGTCCCCTGGGCGAGGAACTCGACCCCGCCGATGCGATGCGCCTCCTCGTCGAACACATCGATAAAGGTGGCGCCGATGATCTTGCGCTTTTCCTCGGGGTCGGTGATGCCAGCGAGCTTTTCGAGAAACAAGGCACCGGCGTCGCGATGGACCAGCGGGATGTTGTGATGGCCGCGGAACAGGCGCACGACCTCTTCGGCCTCGCCGGCGCGCAGCAGGCCGGTATCGACAAAGATGCATGTCAGCCGGTCGCCGATCGCCTCGTGCAGCAGCGCCGCCGCCACCGCCGAATCGACCCCGCCGGACAGGCCGCAGATGACGCGGCCGCCCTTGATCCGCGCCCGCATCCGCTCGATGGCCTGGGCGCGAAACGCCGCCATCGTCCAATCGCCGCGGCAACCGCAGACCTGGTGGGTGAAATTCCTGAGCAGCCTGCCGCCCTGCGGAGTGTGCGCCACCTCGGGGTGGAACAGCACCCCGTAAAAGCGGCGTTCGTCATCGGCGATCGCGGCGAACGGCGCGGTGTCGGTCGCGGCGACGACGCGGAAGCCGGGCGGGATCGCGTCGACCCGGTCGCCGTGGCTCATCCACACCTGCTCTCGCGCGCCCCGGGGCCACAGCTCGTCGAGCAGGCGGCACTCGCCGACGACATCGATAAAGGCGCGGCCGAACTCCTGGTGCTCGCTGCGGGTGATGCGGCCGCCGAGCTGGGCGCACATCGTCTGCATGCCATAACAGATCGCCAGGACAGGCACGCCGAGGGTGAATCCGATTTCCGGCGCGCGCGGCGTCGTCGCCAAGGTGACCGAGGCGGGGCCGCCCGACAATATGATCCCGCGCGGGTCGAACTCACGGATGCGCGCGTCGCCGACCGTGTAGGGGTGGATTTCGCAATACACGCCGTTTTCCCGCACCCGCCGCGCAATCAGCTGGGTGACCTGGCTGCCGAAATCGAGGATTAGGATGCGGTCGGTCATCGGAACGCCTGTTCTTTTTGGGCCATCTTCAACGGCTGCTCAGAAGAACCCCCTAGGCAAGGTGCGAGATCTCGACGTGGTCCCAATGCTGTTTGAGGTACTCCGCCACCAACCGTCGGTGACAGTGGTGCGGTTTATCTTCGCTGCACAGCAGGCAGCCGTCGGCGATCGCCTCCTTCGGTATCGTTTCTTCGATGCGTCTCTGCTTCATTAGTTCGAGAAACCGAAGCTCGTAGGTCCTCCAATCGCCGCGTTGTTTCTTGAATTGGTCGAGCATCTCCTGGGTCGGCGCTAAAGCGGGAAGGTGAACATAGTCCATCCCACAGATTTCTCTGAGGAAGTAAGCAAGATCACCCCTCTTGGCGAAACCAGCCAATTGCGACACATTATTGAGTCGCACGTCGACCACACGTTTTGCGCCAGAATCACGAAGCAACCCAAAAAATTGTTTTGCAGTCTTCTTAGTAAATCCGATTGTGATCACTTTCATTGTGGGTTTCCTGATGCGTCGGCCGCTAGCCTCTCGTCTATGTACGCTACCTTCTCCTCCTGCCTGGCAAGAGCCTGACTAATAAGCTCCTCCCGCGAACGGAAAAGGTCTTCGCGCGGCAGTCCTGTAACATCGAGCAAGCGCTCCATCGCGTCGCGATGTGTTTCCATTCCGCCATCACCAAGGATGTGGCCGACGCTAATACCCCGATCGTCAAGTGCCCTGGCTACCAGCAGGGTACGATGGCATTCGAGAGGTTCTCTTTCAGCGCACATAAGCGCAATATGATGCTCTCGCGTTCCGCGCACGACCCTCTCGATGCCTTGCCGAAACACTTCAGTACGCGCTAGCCGCTCATACTGGACGCACCCGTTTACGTAGCATGATGGATCACTTGATCTCGCGCCAAGCTCGCGCCCCAGAAACACATACTTGATGCCACGTAGCTTGAGACTCCCCTTCAGTGCGTCTTTGTTAAAATGCGGGTTAAACCGGCTAAAGGGCGCCGAGCGGACATCAGCCAAGGCCGTGACGCCGTGTTGCTCTAACAGCTTTACGAACACGTCGAACGAGTGTGTGGAGTGACCTACAGTGAAAACCCGTTTGTGCTTTTCGGTCATGGTTTCGCCCCTCCATCACGTTCGATGATGGCGGCGATGAGCTTGTGGCAAGCATCGCTGTACGGCTCGCCGAGGCTCACGGTGAGGAAGCTCTCTCCCAACTCGTAATCGCCATCGGATTTTGACAAGAATGAGCGTTCGTAAGTCGGGTCTGTCACCCACAGACGGTACTCTCTGTCTCCGTAGTTGAAGCGGCCCTGGACTCGGCGCTTAAGATTACCGAAAGCTTCCCCGGGCTTGAAGACTGAAATTCTCAGCGTGGTGACATGCAGAAGGCGTAGCGAACTCCGGACGGTGCCAACCTGAGCAAGCGGAATCTTATCGTTTATTCCGTTGTAGGTGTGAATGCCATCAATCCAAAGTGGCTCTACATGATCTGCGAGCCGTGCCAGTTCCGGCCATGTCACGCGGCCGACTTTTCCCCAGTAATATTCGGGATCGAGCAACCAATTCTCCTGCTCAAAACCCTTCGGCTGAGGATCAAGAAGTGGCACATCTATGACGTCCAATATCTTAGGGTCACTGCCGTCCTCATATTGTCGTTCGTACTCGGAAACTTCGCCGTGTTCGCGCGCACCCACGGGTCGTATCCATGTACCAACCGTGTCCCCACCGAATTCCTTGCCGGCAAGGCAACGTCCATTGAGCTTACGAGAATTGGCGAGGCAAACGATGCGCTTAACCGTTGCCATCAACAAGCCTCCGCAGCTTCAAACGACGGGATTCCGATAGATGCGCTTAGGGTTGACACCGGCAGGACGGCAGAAGACAGCCGCTCGAACTGCGCCACAAAAAATCCGTCGGTGCCGTGTCGCGCCGGTGTCAGCCGGAGATAGTCGCCGGCGGGGCAGGGGCCGCCGATCGTCTCTTTCCACGCTCGCGCCACCGGGTAGAGCGTGAAATCGGGTGTTTCGGACAGAAGCGCGTCGGCCTGCGCCTCGTTTTCCTCGCGCAACAGCGAGCAGGTCGCGTAGATCAGCCGGCCGCCGGGCTTTACCAGCCGGGCCGCGCTGGCGAGGATGTCGTGCTGGCGGATGATCAACTCGGCCAGATCGTTCGGTTGGGCGCGCCATTTGGCGTCGGGGTTGCGCCGCCAAGTGCCGATGCCGAGGCACGGCGCGTCGACAAAGACGCGGTCGAAGCTCTTGGCGTGACGCTTGACCCACGGGTCGCGCTCGCTCGCCAAGGTGCGGCGCTCGACATTGCTGATCCCGGCGCGGCGCAGCCGCTGGCCCGATCGTTCGAGCCGCCACGCCGATACGTCGCAGGCGACGAGCTTGCCGCGGTTCTTCATCGCCGCGGCCAGCGCCAAGGTCTTGCCGCCGGCGCCGGCGCAGAAATCGACCACGCGCATGCCCGGCTGCGCGTCGGCGAGGATCGCCGCGAGCTGAGAGGCTTCGTCCTGTACCTCGATCAGCCCGCCCTTGAACGCCGCGAGCCCGGCGAGCGGCGCCCGCGCCGCGAGGCGCAGGCCCAGCGGCGACCAGCGCGTCGGCTCGGCGAACACCCGCTCGGCCGCGAGCGCCCGCAACGCTCCGTCGCGATCGGTCTTGAGCGGATTGACGCGCAAATCCATCGGGGCCGCGGTATTGAGCGCCCCCATCTCGCGCTCCAACCCGGCGCCGAAGACGCTTTCGAGATAGGGTTCGAGCCATTCCGGCAAATCGTTCGCGACCGCGCGCGGCATCGACGGATGATAGAGGCTGCGGCCGGTGAGGCGTCGCACCAGCCGCTGTTCGGGCTCCGCGAGCACGGCCGGGCGGAACTGGCCGCCGTCAAAGCTGGCGGAAACCGCCTCCGGCGCCCGTCCCTCGACGAGCAGCAACGCGGCGATCACCCGGTTGCGCGCGACGTCCGCGCTGTCGTTGGCGGCCGTGCGCGCGATCCACCAGTCGAGCGCGGCGCGGTGGCGCATCACCGCATACACCTGGGCCGCGATATCCGCGCGATCCTTGGCGCCGATAAAGCGACGCCGCCGGAAGTATTCGGCGGCGGTGTCGTCGGCGGGCCGCGCCGCGCCATCAATCGCGGCGACGATATCGATCGAAGCGGCGATGCGGGCGCCCGGGGTCACGTCTCCGGTCACATATCCTGGCGGTAATTGGGCGCCTCACGGGTGATCGCGACATCGTGGACGTGGCTTTCGCGCAACCCCGCGCTAGTAATTCGCACAAAGGTGCAGTTGCGCTGGAATTCGTCGATCGTGCGGTTGCCGGTATAGCCCATCGCCGCCTTCAGCCCGCCGATCAGCTGATGCACGATATGCCCGACCGGCCCCTTATGCGCGACGCGGCTCTCGACTCCCTCGGGCACCAGCTTGAGGGTGTCGGTCACTTCCTGCTGGAAATAGCGGTCGGCCGAGCCGCGCGCCATCGCCCCGATCGAGCCCATGCCGCGATAATATTTGTAGCTGCGGCCCTGATACAGAAACACCTCGCCGGGGCTCTCGTCGGTGCCGGCGAACAATGACCCGATCATCGCGCAATCCGCCCCGGCGGCGATCGCCTTGGCGAGGTCGCCGGAGTATTTGATTCCGCCATCGGCGATCACCGGCACGCCATGCTTGCGGCACTCATCGACCGCGTCGGTGATCGCGGTGAATTGGGGCACGCCGACCCCGGCGACCATGCGGGTGGTGCAGATCGAACCCGGGCCGATCCCGACCTTCACCGCGTCGGCGCCGGCCTCGATCACCGCCCGCGCGCCCGCGGCGGTGGCGACGTTGCCGACGATGACCTGGGTATAGTTCGACATCCGACGGATTTCGCTGACCGCCTCCAGCACCCGCGCGGAATGGCCGTGCGCGGTATCGACGACCATGATGTCGACCCCGGCGGCGAACAGGGTCTCGGCCCGCTCCAGTTCGGCCTTGCCGGTGCCAGCCGCGGCGGCGACCCGCAGGCGGCCGTGCTCGTCCTTGGCCGCGTTCGGAAACAGCTGGGCCTTTTCGATGTCCTTGACCGTGATCAGCCCGGTACAGCGATAGGCTGCGTCGACCACCAGCAGCTTTTCGATGCGGTGCTGGTGCAGCAGGCGCTTGGCCTCGTCGCGCGCGACATTCTCGCGCACGGTCACCAGCTTTTCCTTGGTCATCAATTCGGCGACCGGCTGGCGCGGATCGGTGGCGAATCGCACGTCGCGGTTGGTGATGATCCCGGCGAGCTTGCCCGGTGCGCCATACGAGCCGCGTTCGACCACGGGAATGCCCGAGATCTTGTGGTCGGCCATCAGCCGCAACGCGTCGGCGAGGGTCTCGTCGGGGTGGATCGTGACCGGGTTGACCACCATCCCGGCCTCGAACTTCTTGACCTTGCGGACCTCGTCGGCCTGCTGGCCGATCGGCATGTTGCGGTGGATGACGCCGAGCCCACCCGCCTGGGCCATCGCGATCGCCAGCGCGCCCTCGGTCACCGTGTCCATCGCCGCCGAGACGAGCGGAATGCCGAGTTCGATCTCGCGGGTGATGCGCGTTTTTGTGTCGGTGTCGCCGGGCAGGATGCTGGACGCCGCCGGGACGAGCATGACGTCGTCGAAGGTGTACGCTTGCCGTATCTCCATCGCGAGTGACTACACGATTATGGGGCGCTGTACAATTATGTGGTGGCGGCTAAATCGCCAGTCCAGTCATGCGTAGATAATGGCGCAAATCGCGGGCTCAGGCGTTGCCGCGAAACCCCTTGGCGACGACATAAGTCTCGACCGATTCGGCGCGGCTGGCCGCCGGCTTGGCGTGACGGATCTCGGCGAAGGCGCGCTTGAGCTCCGCCAGGAGCCCCGCTTCGGTGCCGCCCTGGAACACCTTGGCGACGAACGCGCCGCCCGGTCGCAGGATCGTGTCGGCGAAGGCGAACGCATCCTGGGCGAGGGCGACGATGCGCAGATGGTCGGTCCGCGCGTGGCCGGTCGCCGGGGCTGCCATGTCGCTCAATACCAGGTCGGCGGCGCCGCCCAATGCCGCGATCACCGCCGCCGCCGCTTCGGGGTCGCGGAAATCGCCCTGGATCAACACCGCGCCCGGCAGCGGCTCGGTTGTTGAGAGGTCGATGCCGACGACGAGGCCGCGCATCCCGACGCGCTGCACGGCGAGCTGGGTCCAGCCGCCGGGCGCGCAGCCGAGATCGACGATGCGTCGCCCCGGTGCGAGCAGGCGAAAGCGCTCGTCGAGCTGAATCAGCTTGAAGGCTGCCCGCGAGCGATACCCCAAGCGCTTGGCCTCGGCGACGTAGGGATCGTTCAATTGGCGGGCCAGCCATTCGGTCGAGGACGGCCGCCGGCGCCGGGCCGTCTTGACCCGGACCGCGAGATTGCGGGTGCCGGGCGGATTCGTGTCGCCTCGGGCCATGCCTAACCGCGCATCAAGTCGAACAATATGCCCTCGCGGATGCCGCGGTCGGCGACGCGCAATCGGCCGACCGGCCAGGTCGCGCAGATCGCGTCGAGGATGGCGCACCCGCTCAATACCAGATCGGCGCGCTCGCGGCCGACGCAGGGGCTGGCGGCGCGGCCGTCGATGTCGAGCGCGGCCAAGTGGCTCGACACGATCGCGATCTGGTCGAAGGTCAGGGTGCTGCCGTCGACCAGCGCGCGGGTATAGCGCGGGAGCGCCAAGTGGACGCCGGCGAGCGTCGTCACCGTGCCCGAACTGCCGAGCATCTGCACTCGGCGGGCGCGAATCTGGCGCGAGATGCCGTGGCGCCGCTCGAACGGGGCGAGCGCGGCTTCGGCCTCCGCCACCATCGCCCGATAGGCGGCGGGCGGTACGTCGACCCCGCCGAATCGCTCGGTAAAGGTGACGACGCCGAACGGCAGCGAGATCGAGCCCAGGATCTCCGGGCGCGAGCCTTTCGCCCACGGGGTCGTGCGCTGCTGCCGGTGGATGCCGTGGCCGGCAGGGAGATTGGCGTGGTGACCGGTACCATGGCGCAGCCAGACGATCTCGGTCGAGCCGCCGCCGATATCGAACACCAGCGCGTACGGGATGCGCGGGTGCAATAGCGGGGCACAGCCGGTGACGACGAGCCGAGCCTCCTCGGCGGTCGAGATGATCTCGAGCTCGACGCCCAGGATGTCGCGGGCGCGGGCGACGAATTCGTCGCAATTGGCCGCCCGCCGGCACGCCTCGGTCGCGACATAGCGGCCAGCGGCGGCCTGGCGATGGGAAATCTTGTCAGCACACACTTTGAGCGCGTCGAGCGTGCGGGTCATCGCCGACTCGGACAGCGCGCCGGTGGCGGTCAGGCCCTCGCCCAGCCGGACGATGCGGGAGAAGGCGTCGACGACGCGAAACCCGCCGCCAGCCGGTCGCGCGATCAGTAGGCGGCAGTTGTTGGTGCCAAGATCGAGCGCGGCATAGTTCTGTGAGGGGCGCCGAGGCGCGGCCACAACACGGCCACCCGGAGTGACCGTCCCCTCCACTATCGGCTCGGCGAGGAGCGTCGCGCCGTCGCCGCCAAGGCTGTCCGCCTCGACCGGCCCGATGCTCTCATGCGGGTTGCTCGCCACCGTCGGTTGTCCTCTGCCACGGCCGGGTATCGTAGCGCACCGGCCGGCCGAATCGAAGCGCCGCGACGGCAGACCCGAGGGCCATCACCGATGGTCGGCCTACCCAATGCGGCCGGGCTGTGGTATCAGGACCGCCGCGTGCCGAGCGCGGCGCCACCCCGAGCGGCCGCTATCTGTCGTCATGGCTCGGGGCGCTCGGTTTCGGTGCCGGTGGGGGATCGTCTAACGGTAGGACAGCGGACTCTGACTCCGCCAGTCTAGGTTCGAATCCTAGTCCCCCAGCCACCAAAAATTTCCAAATAATTCAAATATTCAGGGGAATGGCCCCGTACCCGCTTCAATTATCCTGGGGCGAGGGGCGGCGTCGCGGTTGCCAGTCTTCGCGCCCTCGCCCATCATGAAAACCTTTGACCGGCCCAGACGGATCACGCCCATGCCCATCAGCCTCTCGCCGAACCTGCCGCCGGACACGCAGCGTGCGATGCTGCGCCAGATGCTCACCATCCGCCGCTTCGAGGAACGCGCCTCGGCCGACTACCTCGCCGGCAAGATCTACGGCGTCGTGCACTGCTATATCGGCGAGGAAGCGGCCGCCGTCGGCGTCTGTACCGCGCTCGATCGCGGCGATCGGATCATCTCGACGCATCGCGGCCACGGCCACTGCATCGCCAAGGGCGCCGACCTCAATCGCATGATGGCCGAGCTCTACGGGCGGCAAACCGGCTACTGCAAGGGCAAGGGCGGCTCGATGCACATCGCCGATTTCGGCATCGGGATGCTCGGCGCCAATGGGATCGTCGCCGGCGGGATCTCGATCATCACGGGCGCGGGCCTTGCGGCGCAGATGGAAGGCAAGGGCGGCGTCGCGGTTTCCTTCTTCGGTGACGGGGCATCGAACGCGGGGCCCTTCCACGAGTGCCTCAATATCGCGGCGACCTGGAAATTGCCGATGCTCTACGTGTGCGAGAACAACATGTATGCTGCAAACACCGCCGCCGCAGCGACACACGCGCTCGGTGACGTGGCGGCGCGCGCGGCCGGCTACGGCATTCCGGGTGTGGTGATCGACGGGAACGACGTCTTCGCGGTTTATCAGGCGGCGAACGCCGCCGTGGATCGGGCACGCTCCGGCGCCGGGCCGACGCTGATCGAGTGCAAGACTTACCGCTGGCGCGCCCATACGGAGCGCAAGGGGCAGGCCGACGTCCGCGACAAGGCGGAGGTCGAGGCGTGGCAGCGAAAGGATCCGATCGCGCTGATCGAGCGGCGGCTCAGGGACCAGGGTGAGCTCGACGACGCTGGGCTGCGGACCATGGAACGCGAAATCATGGCCGCTCTCGAGACCGCCGTAGCCTTCGCCGAGACGAGCCCGTTCCCGACACCCGAGCAGGCGACCGACGATGTCTTCTCGGCCTGACGCGAGGATCAGACGATGCGAGAGCTGACGTACAACGAGGCCGCCCTCGAGGCCATTGCCGAGGAAATGCGACGCGATTCCAATATCTTCTATATGTCGACCGACGCGCTTCCGCCGCTACTCAAGGAGTTCGGCGACCAGCGCATCAGGGCGACGCCGATCACCGAAGCGGCGCTGACCGGCATGGCGATTGGAGCGGCCGGCTGCGGCTTCCGTCCCATCGTCGACTGGCGGCAGGTGACGTTCTGCTTTGTGGCGATGGACCAGATCGTCAATCAGGCCGCGAAGATCCACTACATGTTCGGCGGCCAGGTGACCTTCCCGATCCTCTATCGGGCCGCCGTCGGGGGCGGCACTCAAGTCGCGGCACAGCATTCGCAGTCGCCCTATTCGATGTTTATGAATGTGGCCGGTTTGAAGATGTTTCTCCCGTCGACGCCCTACGACATGAAGGGGCTCCTTAAGACAGCGATCCGCGACAACAACCCGGTCATTTCCTTCGAGTCCAGCCGGCTGATGGGGCGCAAGGGACCGGTGCCGGAGGACGACTACACGATCCCGTTCGGCAAGGCCGACATCAAACGCGAGGGCGACGCCGTCACGGTCGTCGCCCTCGCCTGGCTCGTTCACGAGGCGCTCGCCGCCGCCGAAGAGCTTGCCAAAGAGGGGATATCGGTTGAGGTCGTCGATCCGCGCACCCTCGTGCCGCTGGATCAGGACACGATCCGCAGCTCGGTGCAGAAAACCGGTCGCCTCGTAATCGCGGACGAAGCGGGGCCGACGGCCGGCTTCTCGGCGGAGGTCGCCGCCGTTGTCACCGAAGATACAGGTACATTCAACCGTCTAAAGGCCCCGGTGAAGCGGGTTTGCGCGCTGCCGGTGCCGATACCCTACAGCCCGATCCTCGAAAGCCATGTCTTCCCCGACCGCAATCGGATCATCGCCGGGATCCGTGAGGTGCTCCAAGGGCGGAGATCCGCGGCGGCGTGACGACGGCGATTGCGGTGGGGAGTAGACGAATGGCCGCTCCGATCGTCATCGCCGACAGCATCACCCGCATCGGCGACGAGGCGAGCGACGCCGTCGTCGTCAACGCCTCGCATGGCGGAATCTATGCGGCCTATCTCGCTGCGAAGCTCCATGCTGCGGCGGCGATCTTCAACGACGCCGGAATCGGCAAGGACCGCGCCGGAATCGGCGGGCTCGATTACCTCGATGCGCTCGGCATGGCCGCCGCGACGATCGGCTACGACACGGCGCGGATCGGCGACGGCGCCGACATGCTGGCACGCGGCATCATTACCCACGCGAACGCACTGGCGGCGGCGCTCGGGGTGCGGCCCGGCCTGCCGTGTGCCGAGGCGGCCGCGCTGCTGCAACGGGCGCGGCCGTCGGATCGCCCACCGCCCGAGGCGCTCGAAGCCGCGTTTCTGGTAGTGTCGGAGCCGCCGCAGGTCTGGGCGCTCGACTCCGCCTCGCTGGTCCTGCCCGAGCACAGGGACGCCATCGTCATCACCGGCTCGCATGGCGGGCTGCTCGGCGGCAAGCCGGAGACCGCGCTCAAATATGACGTGCTCGGCGCCCTCTATAACGACGCTGGGATCGGCATCGACGAGGCCGGCGTGTCGCGGCTGCCCGCGCTTGATGCGCGCGGCATTCCCGCCGCCACCGTATCGGCGGCGAGCGCGCGGATCGGCGACGCGCGCTCGATTTACGAGGACGGGGTGATCAGCCGAGTCAATGCCCGCGCTGCGGCGCTCGGCCTCCACGCGGGCGTCAGCGCCCGCGATTTTATCGCCCGACTGCGAAAAGCCCTCGCCTAAGAGGAACCACCGATGGTCGCTACATTGCAAAACCGCCCGTCCGGCACGATGACCGGCGGGCGGGCGCTCGCGGAGATGCTGCGTTTGTCGGGCGCCGGGCCGATGTTCGGCATGGGCGGGTTCCAATTGCTGCCGTTCTACGACGCGATCGGGCCGGTCGGGCTGAACCATCACCTGATCAACGACGAGCGCTGCGGCGCCTTTGCCGCCGATGCCTATGCCCGCGTCACCAACCGTCCCGGCATCTGCGACGCCACGCTCGGCCCCGGCGCGACCAACCTCGTCACCGGGCTCGTCGAGTCGCTGAACGGCGGCATCCCGATCGTCGCGATAACCGGCGACACCAATCGCGCCCATTCGTGGAAGAACATGACCCAGGAGAGCCGCCAGGTCGAAATTCTCAAACCGGCCGTCAAAGAGCTTATCCGGGTCGAGATGACTAGCCGCATCCCCGAACTGGTGCGGCGCGCTTTCGCCATCGCGACCTCCGGCCGACCGGGACCGGTGCTGCTCGACGTGCCCGAGGATGTCTGCCACGGCGCCCACGATTTCACTCCCGAGGATTTTGTCATCGACGAGACCACGCTGAGGGCGCCGGCCCGCCGCGTCCGCCCCGACCGCGGCGACATCGAGCGCGCCGCCCGGCTGATCGCCAAGGCCAAGCGGCCGCTGCTGCTGACCGGCGGAGGGATTCACCTCTCCGAGGCCTGGGGCGCGCTGACCCAATTCGCCGAAGCGCAGTCGATTCCGGTCGCGCACACGATGAGCGGCAAGGGGGGCATCGCCTGCACAAACCCGCTGTCGGTCGGCCTGTTCGGCCGCTATTCGCGCATCGCCAACGACCTGATCGAGGCGTCGGATTGCCTAATCGTCGTCGGCTGCAAGCTCGGCGAGATCGCGACCAAGCGCTTCGCGCTGCCCCCGGCGCACATCCCGGTGATTCATCTCGACATCGTCGCCGAGGAGATCGGCCGTTGCATCCCCGCCGAGATCGCGCTGTGGGGCGACGCGCGAGCCGGGCTCGATGACCTCGCCGATGCGCTGTCGGATAGCGGCTCCGCCGCTCGCTCGGCACGGGCCGATTATGTCGCCGAGGTCGCGCCGCGCATGAGCGCCTGGGAAGACGACGCGGCGCCGCGGCTCAACTCACGCGATCGGCCGGTGCATATGGCGCGACTTTGCCGCGAGCTGAACCGCACCTTGCCCGAGGACGCGATCCTCGTCGCCGACGGCGGGTTCGCCGGGCATTGGACCGGGCTGCTCTACGACACCAAGGCGCCGGGGCGGCATTTCATTCCGGATCGCGGGTTTGCGTCGATCGGCTACGGGCTGCCGGGAGGTATGGGCGCCGCTCTCGCCGCGCCGGACCGCCCGGTCGTCGCGATCAGCGGCGATGGCGGGTTCAACATGATGCTTGGCGAACTCGAGACCGCACGCCGTACCGGCTGCGGCCTCACGGTGATCGTCGTCAACAACGCCGCCTCCGGCTACGTCAAGGCATTGCAGCACGCGATGATGGGCGGGCGCTACCAGTCGGCCGACCTCATAGAGATGGATTACGCGGCGATCGCCCGCGCGATGGGCTGCGGCGGCATCCGCGTCGAGGACCCCGAGGCGTTGTCTCCAGCGCTGCGGCAGGGCATGGAAGAACGCGACCGCCCGACAGTGATCGACGTCGTTGTCACCCGCGACCCCGCCCAAATGCTCCCCGCGGTCGACAACCGCGCGGTACAGATCAAGCAGGGCGATCGGGTGGCTTAACGCCGCTGACAAGCGGGGCCACCAAGCGAGTGAGCCCCTGTTACCCGCCAGGGATCGCCCTGTTATGCTATGCTCGCCGCGCGCAAAGGGAGTTCGAGGGATGACCGAGGCCAAGCTCGCTCCAAACCTTCCGGGTTGGATGGTGGACCATACGAACCGCTACCTTTCCAGCGGCGGCACCGACGGGCACATGTACAAGATGACCCAGCCGGGCCGGCCGGAGATGACGGTGCCGTCGCTGCTGCTGACGACGACCGGCCGCAAGTCCGGCGAGAGGTTCGTATTCCCGCTGTTCTACGGGACGGAAGGTGATGGCTATTTCGTGATCGCCTCGAAGGGCGGCGCGCCGCAACACCCCGGCTGGTACCGCAACATCCTCGCCAATCCGGACGTCGAATTGCAGGTCGGGACCGCGAAGATCAAGGCGCGGGCCAGGACCGCCACGGGCGAGGAGCGCGCGCGGCTGTGGGAGAAGTCATTGGGGTTCTGGCCGCCCTATGCTGATTACCAGCGCAAGACCGAGCGCGAGATCCCGGTGGTTGTGCTAGATCCCGTCCGCTAAACCTTAGACGCGGGCAGGGGGCATGGCTCTACCTTAAATGGCGCCCTGCGGCGGCTCTCTGGCGGCCACGTTACCCGCGATGTATCCCTGACAGGCGGCTCGGGCGAGGCCGTGCTGGCTGAAGCCGCCGGCTGATTCCCCGCCGCAATAGAGGCCAGGGATGGCCTCGCCGGTCATGTCGATCACTTGGCATTTGGCGTTGATGCGCAGTCCGGCGCGGGTGTCATGCACGACCGGCGTGGCCCAGGCGGCATGGAATGGCGGCGTGGCGATCTTGTGCATTGGAGTTGGCTTGCCGAAATCCGCGTCGACGCCGGCATCGACGAAGGAATTATAGCGCGCCACGGTTTCCACCAGGTTGGTCGGTAGCATCGCCACGCGCTGATACTTCATCATGATCTTCTCGGCGAGGTCGGCCAGCCGGTTGGCGCTGAAGAAAAACCCGGCGGCGATGTCGACATGCGGCGGCGTTGGCGTCCACCCTTCTCGTGTAACCGCGTCGCTATCGAAAATCGCCCAGATCGGCCCGCCGCCGTTATGTCCGTCGTCGATCCCCGCGAGCGCCGCGTTCAGGAAATTATTCGGGCTGTAATTGGCGTTCTTGGCGTTGAGATAGCTTCCCTGCACATAGGGATCGAGCGAGTTGTAGTTGTTGGCGATGAATTGTCCCCCGGTCTCGTCATAGAAGCGCTTGCCCAGCATGTTCACCAGGATCAGGTTTTGCCAGTTCCCGACCTTGAGACCGCTCGCGCGAGCGCGATCGAACACGCGACTGCCGGGCACCCACTGGAGATTGCGGTAATTGTATTGGCATCCGATCGAGCCCGGCTTGGTCACGTTCGCGCCGAATTCGCCGGTCTGGTTGTAAAGGCCCCACAGCGACGCGCCGACCGCCATGGCCGCGATCTCGCCGCTGCCGTCCTGGTCGGACCACGGCATGCCGGCGAGGCCGCAATACTCCTCGGTAAGGCGCGGGTCGAACATGCGCCGGAAGTTGACATTTCCGGTCGATCCGCCGGTGCCTATGATGACCGCCTTGTGGGCGCGTATATTCAGTCCGGCGCCCTTGTTGTCGACCGCGATTCCGAGTACCGGGCCGGAGTTCGGAGCCTGCCGGTAGATCGCGGTCATCCGGTGCTCGAGCAGGATCGCGACCCCCGCTTTTCTGGCCGCGGCTTCGAGCGGGCGCATCATGCCGTTGCCGGAGGAGCGGGTCTTTTGGACGCTCGGATCCGCTGGCTTGCCGGTCTGCACCGTCGGCCAGTCCATCACCGCACAGTGCATTTCGCGCGGTACCGAGTTTCCGACTGAGTTGCCGCCGAGGGCGTCGGGCGCCTTGTCGACAAAGATAACCCCGTGGGCGAGCAGCCATTCAAAGGCGGGGGCGCTGTTGTCCGCGAAGGCGCGAATGATCTCGCGGTCGTTGTACCGGTAATCCGGAAAGCCGTTGGGCCCGACCACCGACCAGTCGGTCAGATCGCGAAACAGCAGATCCGGGGAATCTTCGATGCCATATTGCCTCTGCACGCTGGTGCCGCCGCCCAGCGGCACATTCCCACCGCTGGTGATCGCATGACCGCCGATATCCGGTTCGGTCTCGACCACGATCACCGAGCAGCCCGCCTCCCGCGCGACAATGGCGGCGGTAAGCCCGGTCGCTCCCGAGCCGACCACGACGATGTCGCACTCGCGATCCCATCCGGCAGGCAGCGTTTGCGCGGCGGCCGGCGCCGGTTCATCCAATCCACCCACCACGCTCAACCCCCTGCCGTCTCGGTGCAGCCGAGAGCCCCATCCGCGCGCTTCCGTCCTATTTTCTATGCCGGCCCATTCGCGCTATGCGGGATTCCGAAGATGTCCGGTCAGAGGACCCGCAGGCCAACCGCCTCGGGCCCCTTTTGGCCGTCGGCCACGTCAACGGCGACGCGCTGGGCCTCGGCTAGGCTGGTGATCCCGGAACGCTCCAACACCGAGGCATGCACAAAGATGTCCTTGCCGCCCCGGTCGGGGGCGATAAAGCCGAAACCTTTGTTGGCGTTGTACCACTTCACCGTACCCAGCTCCTCAACCGTGGTCCGGTCGGCCGAGGGATGGTATGCGGGTCGCTCTGGTCTGGGACGCCTCGGCTGCTCTTGCGTGGCGGTGCTCGCATCCACGCTGAGGATCTCCGTTACCTGCGGTCCCTTCGGGCCCGGGCCGGCACGCACCTCAAGCGTCGCGCCGGGCGGCACGCTGCCGTGGCCGCCGCGCTCAACGACGCTCGCATGCAGAAATGCGTCGCCTGAACCATCGGCTAGCGAGACGAAGCCGAAGCCTTTGTCCGGGTTGTACCACTTGACGGTAGCTCCCACGGGCGGGCCCGAGGGGCTGTCGAACTGTGGACCGCGCGGTGGCGCATATCCGAAATTGCGGGATGGTGGCTGGTCGCGGTCGTCGTCGAAATCACGGCGGCGGCTCGGGCGAAAATCACGGTCGCGGCTGCTCACGGCACTTTCCTCTTAACTTTGCGGCGCTACTCGATGAACCATACCATTCGCGCTCGCAAGCTGCAGACGTTCTTCGACGACAAAGTCGGATTTATCGCGTGGTGGGGGGACAGGCGGACCATGTCGAGGCAAGCGGCGCGGAATGGCTCTAAACTTCGGTCAAGCCAGACGCGCCGCCGATCGCGCCAAGCCGGGTGATCCGCGAAGCCACGGCATGGACGTCGCGAAAGCATCGTGCAGGCTGCTCCGGTATCGTCGGCAAGGCGCCCTGGCGTCGGTGCGACGGGTTACCGCTTTTCGCGCAATCCCGACCGCGCCAGGCGCGGCAGGACCTCGGCGCAAAAATACGGCAACTCCTCGAGGTAATTGACGAAGGACACCGCGATCCCGGTGAGCCCGGCCGCCGTCAGCCGCGCCATCTGTGATGCGACGGCGTCTGGGTCTCCGACCAGGGGCAGCCCGCCCATGCCGTTGGCCTGGTGATCGCGGAGCCGCTGAAACTCCCCTGGTCCGTGCGTTTCGGGCGTGATGTTGCGCATCGCCAGGATGTTGTCGACCGCCCGCCAATCGGCGTGATCGACGATGCAATGGCGCCAATAATCATGCGCCTCCTGCGTCGTCGGCCGGCAGGTAACGACGCCGACGGTGTACACGTCGAGCTGGCGCCCCTCCTGCCGAGCCAGCGTCCGTACGTCTTTCACATGCTGCGCGGTTTGGTCGAGGGTCATGCTGCTCGATACATGCGAGAACAGCGCATCGCAGTTGCGGATCGCGAAAGCCTGGCCGGTCGGCGAGGCTCCGGCGTTCATGATCAGCGGGCGGCTCCCGCCGTATGGCTTCGGCTTAGCGCGCACTTTCTTGAGGGTGATGAAGTGCCCGTCGAAGTCGAAATCTGCCTCGGGCGACCAAGCCGATTTGATCACGTCGAGCCACTCCTGGGCGTATTCGTAGCGGGTCTCGTGATCGCGCAGGGTCGCGCCGAACATCTCGAACTCGCCTTCGTTCCAGCCGCAGACCAGGTTCAAGCCGAAACGTCCCTCGCCGATGTGGTCGGCGGTGACGAACTGCTTGGCGGCGATCAACGGCTGGATCAGTGGCGCGTGGACGGTGCCGAACACCGTTAGCCGCCGGGTCCCGGCCAGCAGACCACAGGCCCAGGTCACGGTCTCGAGCGTCGCGCCCTGGTAATCGGTATCGCCGCCATAACCCTTCCAGCGGCCGATCGGCAGCATGAACTCAATGCCGGCATCGTCGGCCATCTGTGCGAGCTTGAGGCAATCCGACCAATTCCCGGACCAGCGTTCCGGCACCAGCGTGACCGCCCGTCCGGACGAGCAGTTGGCCCCGAACAGGCCAAGCTTGAGCTTGTTCGTGCTGTGCATCGCGGCGCGCTCGCCTTGTCCGATCTCGCGGTCCATCGCTACCTCGCGCTGAATGCCCGGATTCCGGCGAACCTTGCCGAACCCGGTGGAAATTGCCAAGCTTTCGCGGCAGTTGGCCGAAGCAGAAGTGCGTCTTTGGCGGCCGTACAACACAGTGCTACAGGGATTTACGCCCCCATACCGGAGACCCGAAATGCCCGAGACACCGACCTTTGGCCGTTACGCCGAGATCCCCTATGACCAGATGACGCCGGAGCAGCAGGAAGGCTATCACGCCCTGGTCGAGACCCGCGGCCCGCTAGGGGGGCCGCGCAAGATATGGGTGCACAATCCCAAATTGGCGAAGGCTGCGGGACCGCTCGGCGGCCATTTCCACCCTGGCCAATACTCTCTCAGCGAGCGCGAGCGCGAGATCGCCGTCGTCATCATCAACAGCAAGTGGCATTCGGCCTATCCGACCAACGCGCATGAGCGACGCGGCAAGGAGGTCGGGCTGCCCGGCGACAAGGTAGAGGCGATGCTATCGGGTCTGCCGACCTCGTTCGATGACAAGCGCGAGCAGGTGGTCTACGAGATGGCGATCTGCCTCAGCAATTCGCGCTGGGCGTCGAAGGGTCTCTACGACCGCGCGGTCGAGGCGCTCGGTCATGTCGGCATTACCGACGTAATCACGCTGATGGGCTACTACACCAGCGTCTCGATGACCCTCGCCTTCTACGACGTCCCGGCCGGGGCACCGGGAATGGCGCGCTGAGCGACGATCGGAGCGCAATTCCCCCGCTCGCGGCCCACGACGGTTTCGTCGCCTGCCCGCACCTGATGCCCCCCGCGAACTCACATTGAGATCATCGGCAACACGGGACGCAGGAACAGCCCGGATAGCGGATGACCGGACGATGGCGGACCAGCGGGGCTCGCCGTCGGTAGACCGTGGGTGGCGGGTAGGCCACCCGGGGAGCGTAATAGACCGGTGGCGGTACGTAATAGACCGGGGGGCCGAAATACGCGGGGAACCCAAATCCGACGAAGATCCGAGCCTTTGCCGGCGTGGCCGAGACCAGCCCGGCCAGCAACGCCATCAGAACGGTCGCGGCGGCCACCGCCGGTCGTGCCCAACAACTCATCCGGCCCTCCTTAGCTAATCCTGGCCGAAGTCGCGATCGCTCGCGAAAGCCATGACCGCGCTCGGTCTTGGGTGCGTTAGTGGTGCCCACCATGTCCGCCGCCGCGTCCACGGTCACCGCCTCTTCCCGGACCTCCGCCCATAGCCATGCGCGGAGGTCCGCCCCCGCGCCCGGCGCGGACGCTGCGCGGTCCCGGTCCGAACCCGGGCCCCCGGTGTCCGGCGAAAGCGGCGCGCCCGACACCGGGTCCGTCGCGACCCGCGGCGAACCGTTGACTGGGCTCTCGGCCCGAAGCCACTACCGCGCTTGCGGCCCCGCGCCGCGCGGCAAAGGCCGTTGCGCGTGAGGTCACCGTGGTGGCCGCGACCCCGGTCCCGCCAAATCGGGCGGCCATGGCGACTGGGCCGGAGGCGATACCGGCACGGCGCGCGGGATCATGAACCCAGATGCGGCCGGCAAGGACGGCTCCGGCGACGATGCCTACGCCGGTGGGATCGACGATGATGCTGCGGCCGCTCCAGTTGATGCTGCTCCAACCCCACAGCGGGCCGTAATAGGCGACGTTTACCCCGCCGCCGAAGCCGATAAAGAAACCCGGGGCAAAGGCAAATCCGACCGGGACCGGGAATACGATCGGTGGGTAGAGCGGATAGGGCCAGGGCCCGTAGACCAGATACGGGTCATAGACCGGTACGTAAACGATCGAAGGGCGGGCCGGCGCGACGATGACGATCCCGTCTCTGGTTTCGACCACGCATCGGCATTGCGGGCCGCTGTTGAAATTTCCGGCCGCCATCGCCTCCTTGCGAAGGCGCTGCACCGCGTCCATGACTTCGGCCTGTTGGGCGAGAAAGACGCTGCCGAGCCTGTCGGTCCATTCCAGCCGCTCGCACAGGATCTGAAGCACCTGCGGGAAAGGGGTCAACGCCTTGACGCTCGTGTCCCAGGGCTTGTCCCGGAGCGCCCGAATCAACGCCTCACCCTTGAGTGATCGGTTGCCCGGTCTGTTGACCCAGCGCGAAGCCTCGACGATTTCGAGCGGATAGGTTGACGCCATGAGGATCTGGCTGAGCAGCTGGTCCGGGTACAGCGCGATCGGCGCCAGCAGCTGATCAAGCTCGCCCGGGTCAGGACAGGGTTGGCCGGGGCCTGCGCAGCCGGCGGAGAAACCGTCGCCGGCGGGATCACCGGGGTGACAGCACTCGGCGTCTCGGGCGTTCCGGCCGCCGGGGGCTGCGCCTGAACCTGCGGCGACGGTGTCGCGGTCGCCGCGGGGTTCGGCGGATCGGATGCCTGCGGGGCTGCTCGCTCTGGTGTTACCGGCTCTGGCCCCGGGAGGGGCGGCATGTCTTGCGCGAGCGCGGTGCTGACGAGGGCTGCCATGCCAAGAGGAACCAGCAGGGGAAGTAGCAACCGCCCGAACCTCATCGCATACCTCGCTTAGCTTTCGCCACTTGCTCTTCGCTGTTCACGCAAACAGCGACCCCCGCGGAAAACTCCGTACTCCGAGAACCTATTTCGGGGCTAGCGCCGCTGGACTCCGGGCGGCACGGTTCCGGTGCCCCAACCGGTCCTGTTGCCCTGTCCCCAACCCGGCGGGACGCTTTCGCCTTGCCATCCGCGCTTTTGACCCTGGCTGAATCCGCCGGGCATACCCGAAGCAGCGTTGCTCGCCCCTCCGGCCCGGCCCGAACCGCCGCCATTGCCTTTTGCCAAAGCTGGGAGACCAAAAGCTAAGACAACCGCCATCGCGGTGCCCAATACGGCGGCATTGCGCAAACTCCGCATCGCATTCTTCCTCACCTGGTTCAAGTCGACACCAGACGGTCCAGCCGACAATGTTGGAGGAGACCCGGCGGCTCGTGGCAAGTGACCAAATTGTGACCGGATCGACCTCGGGCCGAATTCGGCGATCGGGTACGCCAACAAACGACCGGGACGCATGGACATCAAGCCGCGGTCGGCGTCATCCCGCCGCGGGCAGGTCGATCGCGATGCTCGTCCCACCGCCCGCCCGGTTGGTGGCGGTAACCGCTCCGCCGAGCGATTGCACATGCCGGCGAACGATCCACAATCCCAGCCCGGCATGGGTTCCTCCGGCGGCGGCGTCTTCGTCATCATTGGCGACGTTGCGCGGGCGCAGGGAAAAATACCGCTCGAAAATCCGCTCGATCTTGTCCGTGTCGATCCCCGGGCCCTCGTCGGTGACACGCAGTTCGACGGTGCGCGCCGTTCTGGTCAACGACACGTCGATCGCGCCGTTTGCCGGCGAAAAACTGATGGCGTTGTCGAGCACGTTCTCGACCACCACCTGGACCGCGTCGTGGCTGGCGAGAATGTGGGCATTGGCGTCGAGCTGCGCTCTCAGACGAATGCCGCGGGACGTGGCGACCTCGCGGTAGCGAAGGAGCGCCGCGCTGACCAGTTCGCCCATGTTTATTCGGTTGCGAGGAGCCTCGATCAGGTCGGCGGACAAATTGTCGAGTTGCTGCGCAGCCGATATCAAAGCCTTCAACCGATCGAGAGATGAATCGATCAGGGCCAGGGATCGGCTCGCACGCCCGTCCTCGGCTGCGACGCCGCGGCGCAGCGGGCCGAGGGACGCCTCGATAGTGGCGATCGGTGTCTTGAACGAATGAGCGTTGTCCTCCGCGGTGCGGCGGATGTCGCGCGCGACGCCGTGCAGGTCCGACACCAGCCGGTCGAACATCGCCGCGACATTCGCGAGTTCGGGTATGTCGTTCTGCGCCAGGAATGTACTGTCCGGGTTGCGGCCGGCCCGCAATGTATTCGCCACCCGGCGAAACCGGTGAAGATTGCGCCACACGCTCCATGCGGTAAATGCGACCAGCAGGGCGAGCCCGATATAGACGAAAAGCGCATAGCGAATTTCGGGTTCCTGCCAATAGGGCTGACCGATCGATGTATTGAAGAACTCCGATGCCGAATGCGAGACGACGAGCACCCAACAACCCCATCGGCTGTCCACCGGAATCACCGAAGTCAGGACTTCTTCGGCACTGCCGGGCACCGCGCTTCTTACTTGGGCGGATGTCTTCCATGTGCAGCTTGGCATCAATTCCTGCAGGATTCCCTGATGCTCTAAACTGTCTAGCTCGGCATTGATCCGCGCGGTGCCGACACTGGGTGCCGCCGCGACAAAATAGAATCTGCCGGCGGCTTGTACGCCAGCGGGCCGCAGCATTAGTTTCAGCACGGTGTTGTCGCCGGTATATTTATCCAGTTCTTCGCTCAGTCCCGAGGGCAGCGCCTCGGGCTGGTCGAGCTTCGGCTTCAATGCCTGTGCGATCAGCCAGTTCTGGCGCTGAACCCCGCCGGACACAAGATCGCGCATCGTGCGGTCCGCGCCCTCGAACTGCCCGTAGAGCAGCAACGGCAGCGCGATGAATATACCGACCAAAAGGACAAGTTTTACTGTCAGGGAAGACGCGACCCAGCGCCAGATCGAGATCACCCTAATCGAGCCCGATGGTTGCCGCCTCGCACAAGGCACCGTCGTCGACAAGGCGAGGACTAGTTCTTTCCAGGGCGCTTGGCATCTGCGCTTACCGAACGGTTTTCCAGTTCGGCTGTACACAGCCGCTTCCCCTGCTCGCTGCGATCATCCGTCGAGACCTCATAGGAGAGCGACCGAAACACGCGCGTGCTGATATCGGGGTAAAGGGACAGGCTGAGGGTGCACTTCCCGGAGCGGTAGATCCAGCGGTGGCCGGGTCCACGCTCCTCCTGGGAGTCCGGCGAGCCGAGGGTGCTCTTGATCTGGTTTTCGTCCAAGCCGACCAGGTTCCCAAGCGGCTGATGCCTGGGGTGAGCGGGATGCGGGAGCGTCCTTTTCGGCGCCGTATGCGGCTTCGACGCCGCCCGTTCCGGTAGTTTCGGGCTGGGATACTGCATGGCTTGGCAGCCGATCAGGGATAGCAGGGCGAGAGGGTAGAGCAGCCAGTGAATTATCCCGCGGCATTCATAGCGTGGCGGAATCCTCTCGACACGTGCCGAAACCAGCCGGAACACAATCACGCCGGCTACCATGTGGCTAGCGGTCGCCGGCGAGACGATCGACACCGGGTTGGTCACCTCCGCCGCCAGATCCTGATCCGGCCGCCGCGGCTGGGGTCGCCTATTCCGGGTCGCAGGGTTCGGCGCGCCAGCGGTAGCCAAATGCGGAGAAGTTTTCGATTTGCGAGAAGTCAGGATCATAAGCGCGGAATTTGTTGCGAATGCGCTTGACCATTGATCGAACATTGGTCCGATACCCATCCGCTCCGTTGCCCGCGACAAACCCAGGGTGATGCACCCAGTCGTAAATCGACCGGTAGGTCACATGTTCGTTCGCATGAGTGACCATCAACCGTATGATGTTAAATTCCGTGACCGTCAGGTTAAGGTCCATGCCATTCCAATAGGCGCGGCCCGTCTTTGGGCGCAATGCCAGGTTTCCCGACTTTACTTCCTCTTCCACCGGCGTCGGCGCGGCGGTCGAGGCCTCGGCAATGCGACGGATACGCTTCGCCAGGATGGTGAGTCCGCGTGCCTTGTCGACAAAATCGTGGGCGCCGCAGTCGAGCGCCGCGCTTTCGTAGGCGGTTGCCGGCACTCCGGTGAATATGATTACGGGCGTCGTGATGTTTCTCTCGCGCATCGACCGTAAATAATCGATTCCCAGCCGATTCGGCAGCTTCCAATCGAGAATGATGACGTCGGTTTCGCCATCGACGGCGATCCGTTTGAACATGGCGTCGCCATCGGCCACGGTGGCGACGTCAAAGCCCAGATAATCCAGTTCCACCGCGGCGGCTTCGCGAAACTCGTCATCGTCGTCGACAAGGAGGACGCTGACCCTTCGGTGGCCGTTGCGCTTGGGTATCGCCGGGTTGGCGCTCAAGCATCGCCATACAAGGGGGTTTTCCTTGCTCGCTATGGTCATCCAGTGACACCTCGTAGGATTTCGACCGATACACAGTGCATGTCGGCATCTGGGTGTGGGGAATAGTTGGGCGCGGCGCCCGGCGCGATAGGGCCAGGATCGTCCAGACACGACATCGTCCAGACCCGACATCGTCCAGGCCGGCATCGTGCCGGGAACGCGGCCGCCTGAGCAAAGCCTCTAACTGGGTTTCGTTCAATCCGATCAGATCCCGGAGAGCGTTGTGTCGATTCGGAGATAAACAGCGTGGGAATAAACAGCGCGGGCGTAGGGGCTTTGCCTCGACCGACCTAGATAACGCATCAGAGGCCGGTTGGTTCCGAGGAAGTCGTGCGACCCGGTAGTTTGCAAAGTCAAACATAGTTGGCACGCATAGTAAATGTCTCGATTTCAATCTGGGGGTATTTCGTGGCGGAGCCATCACCGCCGACCTTCATTCAATGGCGCTCGTTTCGGTAGGAAAGGGAATGACCCTGAACCGCTCATTCCTCGTGCGCTTATCTACATCGTCCATGACCAGGTTGTGACATGGGTTTCGTTTGATAGGGCCCGGCGCTACTTGACGGAAGTAAAATTCCACTACTATCGCTTGACCGATTCCGCCAATGCGGGAGTGGAGCGCGATCGCGGTGGCGGGACACGCAATCACCGTGCCAGGTACCTCGCACTGACCCATCCTTGTGTCGGTATTATGGCAGCGGACCCGCGAACACCGAATAGTCACAGGCGTTCGGCCGATGATGGTCTATGTCACTAAAGGTACGGGCTCACTCAAGGGGACATGCCCGGCCCCCGGGGAGGTCCGCATATCGGCTTGTGATGGCAAACCGCGATGGCAATCGATGACGGAATTGGCCTCGATGCGCATGATGGGGCGCGGTCGAGGGCGACCGGTCGGGCCAATCCACCGCGAGGAGCCCGAAACGCTCCCACTCGGCTGGATGTTCGCATTCTGCGGTATTGCCTATCTCGGCATCTACGCTGTTGAAGCGCCTATCCGCTATCTTCTGTACCTGCACGGCAGGGACAACGTGATCCTGTTGCGCGACGCGTTGATCTCCGGGCCGCTGGTGGTGCTGTGCGCATCACACGTCCTACGTCTCAGGATTGATCCAGCCTTTGTCGCATTTGGGGTCTTGGTGCTGTTTCACGGGCTGGTTCTGATCGGTACCGTCGGTAGTGTCACCGGGGTCGCCTATGGGATCAAGATCATCGTCAACGCGTTGTTTGGTTACTTTGTCGCATCGCTGCTGCTGGTCCCCGGCAGAAGAGGGCTGATGTTTCTGGGCGTCATTTGGCTGGTCACCTTGGTCGGGGTAACCCTGGACAAGTTCCTGGTGACGTTTCCGTGGCTGGGAATCAAGACCGTAGTCGGTGATCTCACCGTGGACGTATCGAAGGACTGGCAGATCCAGGCGGAACTCAGTCGGCGCGTGGCGGGCTTCGCCAGAAGCTCGATTTCCATTGCCGCGCTGTTGCCGCCGCTGACGATCGTCCTGATGTGCAGGGCACGCCACATGGCGACTCGCCTTGGCCTCGCGGCGATATCGGTAGGCTCGGTCTTTCTAACGACACAGAAAGGGTCCTTCATCGCTTTCGCGCCGGTAGCGGCCATTCTGGCGGCGCGGCCTGGCCGCCAGATGCTGCTACTCCGCCTCGCTGTCCTGATTTTCGCCTCACTGACGATCGGGTTACCCATTTTAACTTCCGGTCTGCATCTTTCGCACGGCTCGGGTGTCTTCAGCACGGAATCGCTCTACCTGCGGATTTCGGAGACCTGGCCAGACGCGTGGCGATGGATCTTCAGCCACCAGATGTTGGTATTCGGCGTTGGATTGGGCGGTATCGGGGGCGCGCAGCGCATCTACGCGCCGGCCAGCTTTAACCCCGCCGACAATTTTTTCATTCTGACGTACGCGTATTTTGGGGCCTTCGCGATTTTCTACATGGCCTTTATCGGCTTTCTGGCGCTGCGGCCGATAACCGGGTCGGAAGAGCGCGCCGTGCCGGGGATCGCGATCGTCGCCTTCCTCTGCGGCTACGGGACCGTGCTTTCAGTGATCGAGGATCAGTCCGCGGCCTTGTTCCTGGGCGCGGCGCTTGGGGTGCTTGCTCGGGAGACCCGCGTGGGAGAGGCCTGCTTGGGATCCCGCGTGAAATCCGCCCAATCGCCTCGGAGCAACACCCCGGCGATCGCAATATCGAGCAGACGTTTGCTCGCCCTCTCGGCTGGGCTTCTGGACGGGGCGGGGTCATGCCGGCGCCCATATATGCTGCGATCGATCGCAGCGGCATGTAGCTTCGGCCAATCGATGTAGGTCGACCTAGACCAGTCAGTTCCTCGGGAAAACTTGTAAGACGTGTCAGCACGAGCATTGGTCGTTTTCCAACATTTTCCTACATTGTTGGTAATAATAAATTGCAGGGTAGACTAAATATCCAGGTATATCCTCCGGTTTGATTCTGGATGAATAGGTGACCGGACTCTGACGATAACCAGATTGCTTGTGGTATGATTTTTTTGTGTCAGTCTAGTGGCGCCTAAATCCACTTGTGGCAACGGTTTATAGTTCGCGGGCAGTGAGAGCACGATGTCGGTTGTTCCCCAGCCGAAAGACCCATCGGCCCGGGTCGCGACCCGGGCCGATGAACCGTCGGCGGTTCTGGGTCCCACAGCCAACTTCTCGCGGATCGGACGATAGCTGGTTGCTAAGCCGGGCAAGCCGGGGGTGGCGCCTGCCGGGTCATGGTTGACATCGTAGCGGCCTCGATCGCGGCGCGCGGGATCGACGTCCGGACGGCCCAGCGCCGTGGTCCGATCATCTTGGGGATGACCCGGCGTGTATGGGTCGTGAAATTCTGGGGTGTGTGCCGGGGAATCTTCGACAACGGGGCGGGCTGGGCCGGCCGCGCCCACTCAAAATCTATTGCCGGGAAACGGCAATAGATGGAACATGTCCCAACCACCCCGTGCATCGTTGGGAATCTCGGCGATAATGCTTGTTGTCTCTTACGGATCGCAGCAGCGGGCGGCGGATCCCTCTCCAGATCGGTTGCCTAGCGCCGGAACAGCTCGTGCATGAAAAGCATTTTCTTTAAAGACTTGCGGCTCAGACCCAGCATCCTGACGCTGTTTTTGCTTTTGACCGTGCCGGTTTTTTTCACGATCGTCGCGGTGACCTATCTGTCTAACGATACGATCGCTCGCTCAAATGCCAACGAGCTCGTGGAACGGTTTCGCAAGGATGCGATCGAGAGCATTCAAGGCATATTCGATCCGATCAAGTCGCTGGTTCGTAGCGCGTCGGCGGTTGGCAATGAACAGCCCGATTTCTACTCGGACAATCGATCGCTGAAATACCTGTTCAGCATCCTCCTCCACAGCGACAAGATCGTCAGCATGTATGTCGGGTTGGCCGACGGGTCCTTCCGGCAAGCGCGGCAGATCAATCCGACGGTCAAGATTCAGGACAAGCCGCCGCCGGAAGGCGTCAAATACGCCTATCGCTGGATCGATCCGCCCCGAGGCTCGACACCCATCGACCACTACGCGTTCCTCGACGCGAACGAGAAGGAGCTCGGCAGGTCCGACCAGGCGACGAGTTACGATCCGCGGCCGCGCTTCTGGTACAGGAAGACCGTTCAGGAAGGCGCGCTGCTGATCACCGATCCCGATGTTTTCGCGGCGTTGGGGCTGATCGGCTTTACGATCGCCGCTCCGTTTTACGCCGACGGTAAGATCGTCGGGGTCGCGGCCGCGGACATCACCTTGGATGGGCTTTCCGAATATCTCTCCGAGCGCAAGATCAGTCCGGGGACCCTGAGTTACATTCTCGATCATCAGGGCCAGGTGATTGCCAACTCCGAGCGCGAAAGGACTTATTCGAACGAGAATGGACAAGTCGAGCTTCAGCACATTACTTCTTTGGGCAACGAGCTTCCGGCGATTGCCTTTAGCTCTCGTCCACGACAGAAAGAATCGTTGTTCTCTTTTTCCTACGATGGCAAGGAATACGTTGCTAGTCTCGCCACGTTGCCGCCGAAATTCGGCAAGCGGTGGCAGTTATTTACCGTTACGCCACTCCAGGATTTCACCAGCGTATTGGATAAACATAACGAGCGCCTATTGTTTTTCGGGCTGGCGGCGATCGCGCTCCAAATCCTGATCCTCTATTTCTTGTCTTCCGTCATCTCGTCCCCGCTTGAGCGGCTCGCCCTGAAGGTCGTCAAGCTCCAAGAGTTCCGGGGCGAGACGCTACCGCCCCTCGAATCGCCGATTCGCGAGGTCGCAGTCCTGTCCAGGGCGGTCGCGACGCTCGACACCGCCATCAAGTCGTTTGCCGCCTTCGTGCCGGTGGGCCTGGTGAAGCAGCTTCTCGAATCCGACCAGAAGCTTGAACTCGGCGGACATAGCCGGTTCCTGACGATCTTCTTTTCCGACCTAGAATCGTTCTCGACCCTTTCCGAGGAACTGCCTACGCAGGACCTGCTGCTGCGGGTTTCGGACTATCTTGAGGTCGTTATCAAGGCGGTCGACGAAGAAGCCGGTACGATCGACAAGTTCATCGGCGACGGCGTGATGGCCTTTTGGGGGGCCCCGGCCCTGCTCGACGACCATGCCTGGCGCGCCTGTGTCGCCGCCCTGCGCATCGAGAAGGGCATGAACGCGTTGCACGATCGCTGGACGAGCGAGGAGCTGAAGCTGCTGCACATCCGGATCGGTATCCACAGCGACGCAGTGCTCGTCGGGAACATCGGGTCCAGGGAGAGGATGGGTTATACCGTGATGGGCGACGGCGTGAATGTCGCCGCCCGCCTCGAAGGTATAAACAAGGACTACGGCACGCGTATCTGCATCAGTCACAGCGTTTTCAAGGAGGCGGGGGAGCGTCTTTGCGTCAGGCCGATCGACGATGTTGCGGTCAAGGGACGCCGTGCCAGGATTACGATCTACGAGTTGATGGGGGCATTCGGCGCCGGTCTGGAGTTCGAGCCCGACCCGGCAACGCTCAGGCTGTGTAAATTGACCCGCCTTGCCTACGAGGCGCTTGTTCACGAGGATTTCGATTTGGCGATCACGCGCTATCACGAAGTGCTGGCCGAGTTTCCCGAGGATTCGGTCTCGCTCGAGCTCGTCAGAAGGCTGACCGCCATGAGCTCCGCGCGACGGGTCCAGCGGCAGGCGTCCCGCTGACGATAGAAATCTGCATCGCCAGGAGATCATGTCCGACATCGCCAAACACGCTCCCGCGACATCGACGCTCGATGTGCCGTGATGTCGAGACTTGGGCCGGAATCGACCGGTCGCACCCGCGCGTCGATCGCCGCTTTGCGTCCCAGCGAATATACGGCGGCGCTGATACAGATGCTGCGCGCCAGAGACGCGCATGTCCGCGGCGCGAACGTGCTCGAGATCGGGTCGGGAAGCGGCGTGGTGCTGGCCGCGCTCAGCGAAATGGGCCCCGCCTCGTTGTCCGGCATCGATATCGAGAGCGAGGCCGTGGTGTCGGGGGCGCTGCTACTGCGCGAGTTCGGACGCGGCGACGATGTACAATTCCATCATGGGGACATGTGGCTGCCGGTCGGCGGTCGCCGTTTCGACCTGATCGCCGCCAATCTCCCGCACTTTCCGATGGAGCCGGCCGAGTTCGCCGGCCGCCTGCCGAGCTGGAGCTCAGGGGGCCCCGACGGCCGCGGCCTGCTCGATCGGTTCTTGAAGGACCTGGCCGCCCACCTCGCGCCTGGCGGTCGCGCCGTCATCACCCACAACGCGTTCGTCAACCTCGATCGGTCGCGGTCGATGCTGGAGAAAAGCGGCCTGTCGCTGCGGATCGCCACGACGACTCTGGTCTATATTCCTTGCGAAAAGCTTGAACGGATGACGCAAAGTGTGCTTTGCGCCGAAGCGGGGCGATCGATATATCGCTATGGCCCCTATGCTTTCGCCGATATGCACGTCGTCGAAATCGCTGCCCCAGACACGCTCGGTTGAGTTGCCGGCGTCGCGTCACTCCGTGCTCGCGCAAATCGCGGCGCTCGCCCGTGTGCTGGCAATTGCCACGGGTCTACTTGCCTTATTGCCTGTGCCGGCCGGGGCTGCCCAAACCGCGGACGCCGCTTTGGCGCGGTTGCTCGACGAGGCGCGGGCGGCTTCCCCAGCCCCCTGCACGCAGCCGGGCGTCGATCGCCTCGACCGCATTCTCTGCTCGGGTCGCATCCGCATCGGAGTGCGCGACTTCTACCCGTTGTTCGCCTCCCGAGCGGGAGAGACGCGGCAGGGCTACGAGATCGACGTCGCGCGGGCCATCGCCGGCAAATTGGGGGTCGATGTCGAATTCTCAAAGGTCAACGCGGCGAATCGGATTCCGATGCTGGCCGACGGTCACATAGACCTGACGATCGCGACCATGGGGCACAATACCCAGCGCGACGAGCAGGTGCGCTTCATCCGGCCGCATTATTATCAATCGGAGACAACCTTGGTCGGGCCGCGCGACGTCGCGGTGGCCGGTTGGAATGATATTTCCAGCCGGACCGTCTGTGTCACCGTCGGCAACGGATCCAATGCCGAACTCGTTTCCCGCGGCTCGCGCCTGATGCTGTTCGACGAGGCTGTGATGCTGCCGGATCGTCTGCGAGACCAAACCTGTACGCTGGCGGCGCAGGACGACAGCTTTTTCGCGTTCTACTTCACCGACCCGCGTTTCGCCGATCGTTTCACCCAGAAGTTCGGCTTTGCGCAGGTGCCCTGGGGCATGGCCGTCGCGCGGGACGGCAGCGAGCGCCTGGGTCGCGCGCTCGACCTGGTGAGCCAGATCTTCCACCGCGACGGCGTATTCCTCGACATCGCCCGCGCGAACCGCGTCGGGACCGGTTTCCTCGAACAACAGAATGCCGTTTGGCAGCGCCCCGACTGCAATACCGAGACCGGAAGCACCAATCCGGCTTGCACCCTCCCGGCGCTCAGCGCCGCGCTGAAGCCGACCGGCTTTGCCGACCGTGTCACCGCGTTCGAGAGCTGGATCGCGTCTTCCACCGGCATCGAGGTGTCGCTGCCGATGTTCAAGACGGCCCCGGCCTGGTCGTTGTTCCAAAGCGGCGTCATGACCTCGCTGGCGCTCGTCGGGGGTGCGCTCGCCGTGACGCTGGTCTTCGCCCTTGCTTTCGGCGCCGCGCTTGGCTCCCGTTCCAGGCTGCTGCGATGGCCCGCGCGAGGTCTCACGATCACATTGCAATCGTCGCCGATCGTGCTGACCCTGGTCATCGCCGCGGCGATCATCCACGCGATATTCGCGTACTCGTCGGCTGTCGCCGTGGGCGCCGCGATCATGGCGTTGGGTCTCAGCAACGGCAGCAACGCCGGCCAGGCAGTCTCGGAGGCAATGCGCTCGCTCCGCGCCGAACGAGCCGGGTCGCCGATGAGCGGGATGGAGCTGTTCTCCCGTGCGTTGAGTCGATCGGCAACGCAGATTGCGGCGTTTCTGATCAACGCGGCCAAGGGAACGCCAATCGCGAGCTTCATCGGCGCGCCCGAGCTGTTGAGCGCACTCACCGACGTCACCTCGTTTTCGAGCGGGCGGGTGACGACGTATTCGCTGCTCCTGATCTTCTACACGGCGGTGGTGATGGTCGTGGTGTGGGTGTGCGGGAAGTTCCGATCATTTCTCGAGCGCGGCCACGCCCGGCTATGAACCCGCTGTTCGACCGCCTTTCGGGCGATTTCCTGCCGCTTTTCCTGGCCGGCATGGCGGTCAATTTCGAGATTGCCGGCATTGCGATCACGTTGGGGCTGGCGTGCGGGCTCATCCTCGCGGCCGTGCGCCTCTATGGCGGGGCGGCCGGCACCGCCGCGGCCTCGGTCATCGGCCTGATGCGGGCGGCGCCGACCTTTGTCGTCATGTTCTTTCTGCTCAACGCCATCCCGCGCGACGCGAACTTGTTCGGCGCTCCCTTCGCCTTGTCTGGCGTCATGACGGTCGCGTTGTCTCTTGTGCCCTATGCCGCCGCCTATATCGCCGATAGCGGGATCGAGGCGCTGCAACTGCTGCGCCGCGGCTCGCCGCTGGGTGGGCTCCTGTTCCTGCCCAACATCACGCGCGCCTTTTTCGTGCTGGTCATGTCGTCGAGCGCCGGCGCCGCGATCGGGGTCACCGAAGGCATCGCGGTCATCCTGCGCCAAGCCGAACTATTGCCGTCGCTCGGCGACAAGCTGGCGCTGTTTGCCATTGGGGTCGTGTTCTTCGGTATCCCGTTACAGGCCGGTTTCGCCGTTATGAGCCTGATCCAGCGCCGCCTCAGTCGTGTCGTGTTGCGCAACCGGCCGGGGGTTGCCACGCATCGGGGTTGACCGCAACTCGTCGCGATCGGTGTGCGATCAGCCGGGAGAATGAGGTAGATTGTCTGCTCCGCACCGCCGAATCTTTGAAGAGAGGAACCAGTTCCGATGAGCAGCATCGTTCGCGCCGTCAGTCCCGCAGTGACCGAGCCGCCGCCCGGCACTTGGTCCAACTGTCTGGTGGTGGGGGGTATCGCCTATTTCGCCGGCATGGTCGCCCGATCGCCAGACCAATCGGGCGCCGAGGGTGACGAATACGCCCAGGCGAAGGCGATCTTTGCCAAGCTCGGCCATCTGCTCGATGCGGCCGGCGGCACCAGGGGCGATATCGTCAAGGTGACGATCTTCGTCACCGACATCACCCAGCGCGAAAAGGTGTGGCGGGCGCGGCGCGAGTTCTTCACCGGAAATTTCCCGGCCTCGACCCTGGTGCAGGTGGCGGCGCTGGCGGAACCGACGCTTAAGGTCGAGATCGAGGCGATCGCTCATATCGGCGCGAGCACGCGCTGACCATGAGGAGCATCAACATCCTGGCGATCCAGCGCATCGGCGCTGGAGACCGCGCCAAGGTCGAGACCAGCGATCCGGATATCCGATTCGTCGACGCCGGCGGTTGGTTCGACGGCGAAATTCGCGAGACCTGGACCGAATTCGCCGCCGCGCGCTACCTGCCGCCCGGCGCGACAGGCTCGGGCAGCCGCGAGGAACGCGACCGCCTGCTCGCGGAGGCCGAGGTGATCCTCGGGGGATGGCCGTTTCCGCTCGATCTGCGCGCCAGGGCGCCGCAGCTGAAATGGCTTCACCAGCGGCAAGCGGGCGCCAGCAATCTGCTCGGGAGCGATCTCTGGGGCAGCGACGTCGTGGTGACGACCTCGCGCGGCGCGGCCAATCCGCTGCCGATCGCGGAATACGCGGTCGCCGGCATTCTGCACTTCGCGATGGGTCTCAATCGCGCCGCTATCGATCGCGAGGCCGCCACATTCAACCATCGGGCCTACCGGCCGCTCCTGGTCCAGGGCAAGACCGTCTGCGTGGTCGGCGCCGGCGGAATCGGGCTCGAGGTCGGCAGACTTTGCGCCGTGCTCGGCATGCGGGTCGTCGGCACCCGGCGCCAACCGCAGCCGAGCGAGCCACTGCCGCCTGGCTTCAGCGAAATCGGCGGAGCCGAGACGATCGACCGGTTTCTGCCGGATAGCGATTTCGTCGTGATCTGCTGCCAATGGACGCCGGAGACGACGCGACTGTTCAACCACCACCGTTTCGCCGCGATGAAGCCCGGCAGCGTGCTGGTCAATGTCGCTCGCGGCGAGATCGTCGACGAGGATGCCCTCGCCGACGCGCTTCAGCGCGATCATCTGCGCGGCGCGGCGCTCGACGTCTATGTCGGCGAATTCGAGCGTCCGCCGCTCGCGCGTCTGTGGTCGGATCGCCGGGTGCTGATCACGCCGCATATCTCGGGTGGCAGCGATCAGGACCGTCACGGCGGGGTGGATCTCTTCTGCGACAATCTCCGCGCCTATCGCGAGGGCAGACCGCTGCGCAACATCATCGATTGGCAGCGGGGTTACTGAGCGGCGGTGGCCGCCGCGCCCGTGCCGAGCTAGATGGAGAGCCCGACCGAAGCGCGGCTCTATTCGTCCAGCAGGATTTCAGCGATCGCGATGCCGCTTTCTCCCGCGACGGCGTACAGCAGATATACCAGGCCGTCCTCCTCGAAGATTGCCGGGTCGCGCAGCTGGTTCACATGTCCGTAGGCGGTGCTGCGCACCGACGGAACCAGCGGTGCATCCGCGCCTTCCCAGTTACGCTCCGGCCGCAGCACCTCGACCGGCGTACTGTCCCTCCACCCGTGCCAATCGCCGGAAAGGCCGATGCGGCTCAACAGGATTCGCTCGGGCGTATCGCCGACCTGCGTCCAGAACACCCACAACTCGCCGCCGCGCTTCAAAAGGGCCGCGTGGCGCATGTGGGGATTGAACAAAACCGGGCCGGGTTCAAACCCGTGCAAGCCGTTCTTCGAGCGATAGACCCGCCCCGGCATGGTGAGCGCATAGGTGACGCCGCCGTATTCAAAGACCCGCATGTACGAGGGCCCGAGAACCTCCGGCTGCGCCGAAAAATCGATGCCGTCGCGCGACGTGGCCACGCGCGTGACCTGGGTCCCGACATCGTCGAGGCCGTGAAAATACATGACGATCCGTCGCCCGCGCCGATCGACATGCACATCCGGTGAGGCGATGTGCGGCGTCGTGATCTCCGACAGCAGATCGTGGGACATCGCGACGCCCCTTTGCTTCCACTGCGCCTCGAATTGCGCGAACCGCTCCGGCCTGACCCGCGGCGGTTCGGTCAGGAACAGCGATTGTTCGAGTTGCAGGCTGCCGGGCGGGTGGATTGTCCAGGGTCCGGTCAGCCGATCCGCGTGGGCGAGCCGGATATAGCGGCCCTTGTGGTCGGCGAAATAGAGGTAGTAGGCGCCGAGCCGGCCCTCGATCCAATCGGGCATTCGGATCAGCGACGGGCCCTGGATGTTCACGCCGATGCTGGGGTGCAGATCGGGTGAAATGATCGGTCGATCGAGCAATCGTCGCACGCGCACGGCCGGTTACTCCCCATCCCCGAGTCGATCTCTCAAGCGGGGATTGTAGTTGCCCATGGTCGCCGCCGCGACACCCGATTGGATTGGCTGCGGCGCCGGCGCCGCGCCGGGAATGGGTACTCGGCCGCCCCGATCCCGGATAGACTGGCTCGGAGCAAGAGACGGAATACCATTCCGATGGGCCACATCCTGCCGACTGCGGACGCGACGGTTGCGAGCGGCGAGAGGGGTGACGCGACTCCGGTCGTCGGACCGCGATTGTCGGTCGCCGGCGGAGTCGCCATCGCCGGCATCGATCTCTCGCAGCCGCTGGCACCCCTGCGGAGGGGGCTGATCCTCGATGCCTTTCGCGATCACCAAATCGTCGTGTTTCCGGATCAGGCGCTGACGCGGGAGGCGCAATTCACGTTTACGGCGAATTTCGGCGACGTTGAGCAGCACGGCGCCCGGCGGGCGGTCGGCAAGCGCTATGCCGTGGCCCACGTCACCGCCAATCTCGACGGTGACGGCAATCCGACCGATCGTTTCGCCACCGGGGCCAATTATCGCTGGCACACCGACAAGCCCTACTATCCGGTGCCGCCGCTGCTGACGACGCTTTACGCGGTCGAGCTGCCGCCGGGGGGCGGCGACACCGAGTTCGCCAATGCCGCGATGGCCTATGCCGCTCTGCCCGAGGAGACCAAGCGCCGGATCGCCGGATTGCGCGTCGTCTTTCGCTGGGAGCCGGGACGTCATCAATCCAACGGCCGCTCAGCCCTTGGGGACGGAGCGGCCGACCGTCCGCCGGTCGGCCACCCGCTGGTCCGCACCCACCCGGATACCGGTAGAAAGGCGCTGTATCTCGGCAATCATGCCTCTCACATACTGGGCATGCCCGAGGCCGAGGGCGCGACGTTGCTCGACACGCTGCTGCGGCACGTGACCCAGCCGCGATTCGTCTACACCCACCGCTGGCGAACCCGCGATTTGGTGATGTGGGACAACCGCTGCTTGCTGCACCGTGCGGTCGCCAATTACGACATGAATGCGCACCGGCGCGTCATGCACCGCAACGTGGTCAGGGGTACGGTGCCGTTCTGAACGGGAGCACGCGAGTGACCGGCGGCGAAAGCTTGCATTCGAGCGGGCAGCTTCGGCCGCGCGCTGGGAAACGACAATTCTCCGGTGGCAGAGCAGAGGAGAGAGCGTAATGGGCAAGGCGGTTTTGCGAGGGCCGATGGCGCTGGCCCTGGCGGCCCTCGTCGGCTGGAGCGCAATGCGGACCAGCGAGGCGCAAGCTCCGGCGCCCGTCCCAGCGGTCGGGGTTCGCCTTGCCGAAATTCGGGGCGTAGCCCGGTCCTACGAGTTCATCGGCCGCATCGGCGCGATCAACACGGTACAATTGCGCGCGCGGGTCGAGGGATTTCTCGACAAGCTCCTGTTCACCGAGGGGCAGGAGGTCAAGGCGGGTGACCTGCTCTACCAGATCGAAAAGGCGACGTATCAAGCCCAGGTCGACCAGGCCAAGGCCAACCTTCTCGCCGCTCAGGCGGTGGCGCTCAACGCGGAGCTGCAATACAACCGCTCGGCCCAGCTTTTACGAAACCAGAACGCGCCGCAATCGACGGTCGACCAAAACAAGGCGACGATGGACAGCGCGCACGCGGCGGTGATGCAAAACCAGGCGGCACTCCAGCTCGCCGAGATAAATCTCGGCTACACCGAGGTGCGGGCGCCGGTCGAGGGCCGCATCGGCCGTACCGCCTATACCCAGGGCAATCTGGTCAATTCGGGCAGCGGGGTGCTGGCGACGATCGTCAGCCAGGATCCGATCTACGCGATATTCCCGGTCAGTCAGCGCCAGCTCGAAGAGATCCGCGCCGAGCGCCGCCAGGAAAACGGTACGATGATCAAGATCGAGATCCTGGTGCGGCTGGCCAGCGGCAAGGAATATCCGCATCGCGGGGTGTGGAACTTCACCGACGTCCAAGTCAGCCAACAGACCGATACGCTGACGATGCGCGCGACGCTGCCCAACCCCGATCGTCAGCTCGTCGACGGGCAGTTCGTCACGGTCGTGGTACGCGAGCGTAAGGAGCAGCCGCGCCTGATGGTGCCGCTCGCGGCATTGCAGCTCGATCAGGCCGGCAGCTACGTGCTGATCGTCAATCCCGATAACAAGGTCGAGATGCGCCGGATCACGATCGGCGCCAAGGAGGACGCCGACGTTGTTGTCACCGAAGGGCTCAAGGCCGGCGAGAAGGTGATCATCGACGGCATTCAAAAAATCCGGGTCGGGCAGACGGTCACGGCAACCGTGACGGCAGCCGGCAAGGGGGCCTAGGCGGTGATCTCGGCGGTCTTTATCGATCGGCCTCGCCTCGCCTTCGTCATCTCGATCGTCATCACCCTCGCCGGGCTGATCGCGATCACCCGGCTGCCGGTGGCGCAGTTCCCCGACATCGTGCCGCCGCAGGTATCGGTCACGACCAATTATCCCGGCGCCGACGCCGAAGTCGTCGAGGCGACCGTCGCCCAGCCGATCGAGCAGCAGATCAACGGCGTCGACAAAGCGATCTACTACCAGTCGACCAGCGGCGCCGACGGCAGCTATACCTTGACCGTCACCTTCGCGCTCGGCAGCGACCCCGACATCAACACCGTCAACGTCCAGAACCGCGCGTCGCTAGCGCAGCCGCTATTGCCGCCCGAAGTGTCCCGCCAGGGGCTGACCATCCGCAAAAAGTCAGCGGCATTGCTGCAGGTGATCCAGCTAACCTCGCCGGACAAGACCTACGACGCGTTGTTTCTCAGCAATTACGCGACGATCAACATCATCGACGCGCTGTCGCGCATCAAGGGCGTCGGCCAAGCCAGCCTGTTCGGGCCGCTCGACTACTCGTTGCGGATCTGGCTCGATCCCGACCGGCTAAGCTCGTTCAACCTGACCCCGAACGACGTGATCACCGCAGTCCAGGGCCAAAACGTCCAGGCCGCCCTCGGCCGGATCGGCGCCGCGCCAGTATTGAGCGACCAGCAATTCCAGTTGACGATCAAGACCAAGGGAAGGCTGACCCAGCCGGCGGAGTTCGGCGAGATCATATTGCGTACCAATCCCGATGGTTCGGTTGTGCGGGTCAAGGATTTGGCCCGGGTCGAGACCGGCGCTCGAACAATGGATCGCTACTCGCGGCTCGACGGCGCGCCGGCGGCGTCGATCGGCATCTATCAGTCGCCGGGCGCCAACGCGGTCGACGTGACCCGCCAGGTGCGGGTGGTGCTGGACGGCTTGGCCAAGCGGTTTCCGCACGATGTCAGCTACAGCGTGTTCTTCGACACCACGGTCTTTGTCACCGCGACCATCCACGAGGTAATCCGGACCTTGATCGAGGCGTTTATCCTGGTCGGGCTGGTGGTGTTCCTGTTTCTCGGGAAATTGCGCACGACCTTGATCCCGCTGATCGCGGTGCCGGTGTCGATTATCGGGACCTTCGCGGTGATGCTGGTGATCGGCTATTCGGCGAACACGGTTTCGTTGCTGGCATTGGTGTTGGCGATCGGCATCGTCGTCGACGATGCGATCGTCGTTATCGAGAACGTCGAGCGGGTGATCGAGGAGGAGCCGGAATTGTCGGTTCCCGAGGCGACCAAAAAGGCGATGGCCGAGATCACCGGACCGATCATAGCGATCACGCTGGTGTTGCTGTCGGTGTTCGTGCCGGTCGCGTTCATTCCGGGGATCAGCGGCCAGCTGTTCCGCCAGTTCGCGGTCGCGGTCGCGGTGTCGATGCTGATCTCGGCGGTAAACGCGCTGTCGCTGAGCCCGGCCTTGTGTTCGGTGCTGCTGAAGCGGGGCGACACCAGCCGGGGCCCGATGCGATACGTGCTCGGCGGCATCGATCGGGTGCGGGACGGTTATGCGGCGGTGGTGCGGCGCCTGGTGCGGCTCTCGGTTTTCGGCGTCGTCGCCGTGGCGGTTATGCTGGCGGCGACCGGCGGGCTATTCAAGGTCATACCGCAGAGCTTTCTCCCGGAGGAGGATCAGGGCGCCTTCTTCGCCGCGATGCGGCTGCCCGAGGGCGCCTCGGTCAACCGCACCGAGGCGGTCGTCAAGCAGGTCGAGGACATCATCCGCCCGATCCCAGGCGTCGGCGGCGTGTTGTCGGTCATCGGACTGAATTACATCGACGGGATAGCGTCCTCCAACCAGGCGTTTTTCGTCATCAGTCTGAAGCCCTACGAACAGCGCACGTCGCACGCGCAGAGCGCGAGCGCGATCATCGCCGGGCTGCGCCCGCGGCTCGCCGCGGTGTCTGGGGCGGTCGTGTTTCCGTTCAACCTGCCGCCGATCCTCGGTCTCGGCACCACCGGCGGGTTCCAGTACGTGCTCGAGGGTCTGCAGGGGCAGCCGCCCGCCGAACTCGCCGCGACAATGCGCGGCCTCTTAGTCGCAGCTAACCGGGCGTCCGAGTTGGCCGGGGTGTTCAGCACGTTCGCGGCCGACACGCCGCAGATCTATCTCGACATCGATCGCGACAAGGCACAGGTGCTGGGTGTCAAGGTTAGCGACATCTTCAATGCGCTGCAGGCTACGCTTGGCGGCTATTACGTCAACGACTTCAATCTATTCGGACGGACCTGGCAGGTCAACGTCCAGGCCGAGACGCCGTTTCGCAGCTCGATTGAGGACATTTACCGTATCTATGTCAAAAACGGGTCGGGCGGCATGGTCCCCTTGCGCGCCCTGGCGCAGGTCAGGCTGGTCCAGGGTGCCCAGGCGGTGGTGCGCTATAACGGCTTGCGCAGCGTCATCATCAACGGGGCGCCCAAGGAAGGTTACAGCTCCGATCAGGCGCTGAGCGCGATGGAGCGGATCTCGGCCGGGCTTCCGGCCGGATACGGCTTTGAATGGACCGGCACCGCGCAGGAGGAAAAAGGCGCCCAGGGGCAGACCGCGATCGTACTGAGCCTGGCGATATTGTTTGCCTATCTGTTTCTCGTGGCGCTCTACGAAAGCTGGAACATCCCGATCCCGGTATTGCTGTCGGTCAGCGTCGGGGCGCTGGGGGCGATCGCCGGTGTATATATCGCCGGGCTCAGCTTTGACGTGTACGCTCAGATCGGCCTTGTCGTACTGATCGCGCTGGCGGCTAAGAACGGCATCCTGATCGTCGAGTTCGCGATCGCCCAGCGCCAAGGCGGTAGCAGCATCCTTGAGTCGGCGATCGAGGGCGCGCGGCTGCGCTTCCGCCCGGTGATGATGACGAGCTTTGCCTTCATCTTTGGGCTGGTGCCGCTGGTGATCGCCGAAGGGGCCGGCATGGCCAGCCGGAAAGCGGTCGGAACCCCGGTCTTCGCCGGCATGATCGCGGCATCGTGCATCGGGATCCTGGTCATCCCGATGCTGTACGTCGTGTTTCAGCGCATGCGGGAAGTGGTCGGCCGGCGGGGCTCGCGGCCGCCCCCGACGAGCCCCGCGCCTGACCCGCCCTGATCGGAAGCGACTATCCGCTGTTGCGCAGGCCGGCGGCGATCCCGTTGATCGTCAGATGGATGCCGGTCACCACCTCGTCGTCGGCGTCGCCGGCGCGATAGCGCTTCAACAGCTCGATCTGCATGTGGTTGAGCGGATCGAGATAGGGAAAGCGGTTGCGGATCGAGCGGGCCAATAGCGGGTTGCTTTCGAGCAGTGCTGTTTGGCGCATGATCGCGAGCAGCGCGTCGATCGCGCTCTGCCATTCCTCGCGCAGGCGCGAGAAAATGCGGTCGCGCAGTTCCGCGTCCGCAACCAGCTCGGCATAGCGCGAGGCGATCGCGATGTCGCTCTTGGCCAATACCATGTCCATGTTCGACAGCAAGGTCTCGAAAAACGGCCAGTCGCGGTACATCGCCCGCAGCATCGCCATGCCGCCATCGGGATGCGCGCCGAGCCAGGCTTTGACCGCGCTGCCGAAACCGTACCAGCCGGGCAGCATCAGCCGGCATTGCGCCCAGCTGAACACCCACGGGATCGCCCGCAGATCCTCGATCTGCGCCGAGGCTTTCCGCGACGACGGCCGGCTGCCGATGTTGAGGTTGGCGATCTCCTCGATGACCGTCGACTCGCGAAAGAAGCGGTCGAACCCGTCGGTCTCGTAGACCAGGCCGCGGTAAGCGCGATAGGCCGCGCCGGACAGAAACTCCATCGCCGCCAGATATTCGGGCCGGGGCGGCCCCGCGGTGTCGGTGTGCAGCAATGTGGCTTCGAGCGTAGCGGCGACGAGGGTCTCCAGATTGCGCCGCCCCAGCTCGGGGTTCGAGTATTTGCTGGCGATGATCTCGCCCTGCTCGGTGATGCGGATCGATCCCTGTACCGCGCCGGGCGGCTGGGCGAGGATCGCCTGATAGCTGGGGCCGCCGCCACGGCCGACCGAGCCGCCACGGCCGTGAAACAGCCGCAGCCCGATATCGTGGCGGCGGAACACCTCGACCAGCGCGACCTCGGCCTTGTACAGCTCCCACCCCGAGGTCAGGAACCCGCCGTCCTTGTTGCTGTCGGAATAGCCGAGCATGACCTCCTGGATGCGGCCCCGGCTCTCGATCAGGCGGGCGTATTCGGGCAGGCCGAGCAGCGCGTCCATCACCCCGCCGCAGTTCCGCAGATCATCGATCGTCTCGAACAGAGGCACGATGTCGACGTCGACAGCTCCATCCCGTGGCCGCAATAGCCCGGCTTCCTTTAGCAAGACCGCGGTTTCGAGAATGTCGGACACGCTGGTGGCCTTGGAGATCACGTACTGAGGCACTGATTTCGGCCCGTACCGGCGATGCGCCTCGGCGGCCGCGTTGAGGATCGCCAATTCGCTCGCGGTCTCGTCCGAGTAGCGCAGAAACACCGAGGTCAACGGCCGTGCGGTAGCCAATTCGGCGAGCAGCAGGCGGATACGTTCGGCCTCGTCGATCTGTTGATAATCGAGGGAGGGTTGCACTTGGCCGAGCATCTCGCCGATGGCGCGCTCGTGCACGTCGGAGTTCTGGCGCATATCGAGCGCGGCGAGATGAAACCCGAACACGTCGACAGCCCGGCGCAGCTGTTTCAGCCGTCCCTGCGCCAGCGCCGCCGAGCCGTTGCCGGCGAGCGACTGATGCAGGATCGAGAGATCGGCGAGCAATTCGCCGCTATCGGCGTAGGGCGGGGCATCGCCGACGGCATGCTGCGGGGCATCAAGGCGGTCGAGCTGTTGAGCGGTCGCCGCGAGACGGGCATAAATGCCGGCGATCGCGCGCCGATAGGGCTCGTCCTGCCGGTTCGCCGAGTTGTCGGGCGAGCGCGCGGCGAGTTCCTCCAATGCTGGCGACACCCCGACCAGCCGGCGGTCGAGCGATAATTCGCCCCCGAGCAGATGCAGTTCGTCGAGGTAGAATTTGAGGGCCAGACTGCTCTGCGCCCGCAAGGCCGCGCGCAACACGCTCTCGTTGACGAATGGGTTGCCATCGCGATCGCCGCCGATCCAGCTGCCCATGCGCAGAAACGAGGGCAGGGTGGCCGGCGACGCCATGCCCTCTCCGGCGAGTTCATCTTCGAGCGCGGCGTAAAATCGCGGCAACTCCCTGAGAAACGTGTAGTCGTAATAGGACAGGCCGTTGGCCACCTCGTCGATCACGCGCAGGCGAGTGCGGCGTAGCAGGTTGGTCTGCCACAGGGTCAGTACCGCGCGGCGCAATGCCGCCTCGTTCGCCGTCAGCTCTGTCGGTGTCAGGGCGAGCCGGTCGCGCGCGGCCAGCAGCCCGGCGATCTCCCGATCGCGATCGATCATGCTCTTGCGGCGCACCTCGGTCGGATGCGCGGTCAGAACCGGAACGACCTTCGCGCCGGCGAAAAATTTGCTCAGGCGAGCGGGGGGGATGCCAGCTTCCCGGGCGCGACCGAGCGCATAGGCCATGCTGCCTTCGCGCGGCGCCGATTCGGTCAGGGCATGGGCGCGGGTGCGGCGGATGTGGTGCTGATCCTCGGCGATGTTGGCGAGGTGCGAAAAGAACCCGAAGGCCCGAATGATTTGCAACGCCGCGGCTGGCGACAGGCTGTTCAGGGTAATTTCGAGATCGTGGCGCGCGTTGCCATCCTCGGTCCGGCGAAAGCGGACCGAGCTTTGGCGGATGTGCTCGACCGTGGCGAAAACCGCGTCGCCGCGCTGCTCGCGCACCGTGTCGCCGAGGATGCGGCCGAGCAGCCGGATATCATCGCGTAACGGCCGGTCCTTGTCGTCGACCTCGATCGGCATCGGGCTCGTCATCGCGGGCCCCTTTCTCCATTGCGGGTAGACGCAACCCGCATTGCAGAAACCGTGCCTTGACGGGTCAGAAGGGCCGATCGGTCAGTTTGGAAGCCCTCTCGCCGTGCTCTGGTCACCAGCCGAGCTGTGCACGGACCCCGGCGAAAATTTCGATCTGGCGCTGATGGTCGCCGGCAAACCGCAGCACGACATGGCTGGCGCCGGCATCGACGAATCCGGCGATCCATTCACCGACCCCGCCGGGCGGACCGGCGTAGCAGGCTTGCCGCGCCCGCATCTCGGCGGCGGGGCGGCCGTAATAGCCCTCGAGAAAGGCGGTCATGCGCGAATCGGCGCGGGCGGAATCGTCATCGATCGTCAGCGTCAGATAGATCGCGCCGGTCAGTCGCGAGGGATCGCGACCGGCCCCGCGCGCGATCGTCTGGATGTCATGCCATTGCGCGCGGTAGCGGCCAGGGTCGGGTGAATTCGGGAACCAGCCGTCGAAAAACTTGCCGGTGCGCTCGATCGCGGCCCGGACCATGCCGCCGATCCAGATCGGCGGGCCTCCCGGTCGATGCGGCGTCGGGACGAGCGTGCCGGATTCGACGACCCAGCGGCCGTTCCAGTCGACCGGTTCGCCGCTCCACAATGCCCGACACAGGCGCAATCCCTCGAGCATGCGCCCGACACGATGCTCGAACGGCACGCCGCAGGCGACGAACTCGGAGCGGATATTGGGCACGTCGCTGGCGATGCCGACGCCGAGGATGAACCGCCCCTCGCTGATCTGGTCGAGCGTCGCGATCTGGTGCGCGAGCACGACTGGGTTGCGCAGTGCGGGCAACAATACCGCGGTGCCGAGCTCGACCCGCCGGGTCCGCGCGGCGACCGCGGCGAGCAGCGACAGCGGCTCGTGGCGGGGTCGCGCCAGGATCGAGTCGCCGACCCACAGCGAATCGTAGCCTAGCCCCTCGGCCCGCTCGGCGAGCGCGAGCAGCGGCGCCGTCTCGGGTCGGCCCTCCATGACCCGTTCCCGAGTCGGCAGCAGATATCCGATGCGAGGCGCCATGCTGATCTCCAGTCACAAGATTGCGCGATCATAGCGGCTGACGGTGCGCCTTTGCGACCGCATTGACAGACCCGGCCAGGAGCGTCGCAATGCGGCATTCTTCCAGAGGGTGGCGCGATGCCCGCGGACGATCCGGTCGAAGTCGTGGAGCTCGAACGGGTCGCTGATTGGCGAATCAAGAAGTTGGGCGAAAACCCTTCAGATACGGATAGCGCGGGCGCGGCCAAGCTGCTGCAAAAATTGGCCGACGATTTGCGCGGGCTGGCCGGGTCGCCGGTCTACGCCGAGTACCGCGCGATCTGCGGCTGGCTCGACGAGTATCAGGGGATCGAGGATTTCGCCGAACGGGCACACGAATATCGCACGCGGATCGGGATCGACCGCTTTCCCGCCGACGGCGAGGAATACCTGCGCATCTTGACCGGGTTCGCCAAGGAGACGTTCGGCGCGTAGTTGCGGTCCTCTCCCCGCGAAACGGGGAGAGGACGTACCGTGAGACCGCCTCCTAAATTCCGAGCAGTTTCGCCGCCGTGCCGCCGAGGATCGCGATCTTGTCGGCATCGCTGAGCCCGGGTATCGACAGAATGTGATCGACCGGCGCGGTGTTCCACGGGAACGGGTAATCGGTGCCGAGAACCACGTGCTCGATCCCGGCCTCGGCGATCAGGTGGCGCATGCCCTCGCCGGTGAACATGATCGAATCGAAGAAGAGCTGCCCGCCGCGAATGTATTCGCTCGGGTCCTTCTTCGGCAGGGGGCCGACCCGGTTTGGGAATGTCTTGATGACCGCGTCCGAGCGGCTGGCATAGGACGGCAGGAAACCGCCGCCATGCGCGGCGCAGATCTTCAGCCCGGGGAAGCGGTCGAGCGTCCCCTCGAAGATCAGATGCGACAAGGCGATCGTGGTTTCGAGTGGGTTGCCGATCGTGTTTGTGAGCAGACCGCTGCCGGCGAGCCGGCCGCTCGGCTCCAATTCGCGGGTGCCGAGGGGGTGCATGAAGACAAGCACGCCCAGTTCCTCGCACTTCGCCCAGAACGGATGGAATTTTGGGTTGGCGAGTTCCTCGCCGGCGACGCTGCCGGCGACGCCGACGCCGCGAAAGCCGAGGGTCTTGACCGCGTGCTCGACCTGCTGCGCGGCGAGATCGGGGTGTTGCAACGCCGCCGTCGCGAAGGCAACGAAGCGGTCGGGATTGGCGGCGCAGAACTCGACCAGGGTCTCGTTCTGTATGCGGATTAGTTCGGCCGCGGCATCGCGCTCGGCCCGATACCAGAAGGGGTTGATGCTGAGCGCCTCGACGTCGACACCCGACCCGTCCATCTGGGCGAGGCGGTCGCCGACATTCGACCATAAGAGGCCGGGCGCTTCGAGCGGGTGGTTGATCACCTTCGCGGCGTCCGGGACGATGCAATGGGCGTGGACGTCGACGGTCTTGATCCGCTTGCCGGCGATGACGACCTCCCAGCGGCGAGGCGCGTGCTCGTGCGCGTGCGCCGCGCCGCCGCCACCCGACCCGGCGGTGGCGCCGGCGGTGATTTCGCAATCGGTAAAGGCGATCCCGATCCCTACCGAAGACTTTCCGTCGATGGGCATTTGCTTCCTCCTCGATTGATGTGTTGGCTCGACTGTCACAATGCGTCGGCGACCGCCGAATGATAACGCCGCAATGCCGCCAAATGGTCGGACAAGGTTTGGCCGGCGAGCCGCCGGTGGTGCCGACGGTTGAACGTGGTCGTCAGGGTCATGTGCGTGACGCCCGCCTGCTTCCAAAACTGGGTCTCCCTGCGCCAATCGGCCTCGGTTCCCGATCCCATCGACACCCACACCTCGATCCCGATCTTGGCCGGGTCGCGGCCGGCCGCTTCGGTCAGGCGGCGCATCTGGTCGAAGATTTCGGTGGCGGTGCGGTCGGGCGGATAGGCATTCGGCATCCAGCCGTCGCCGTATCTGGCGATACGCTGCAACGTGCGCTCGTGATGGCCGCCGAACCACACCGGCACCCGGCCCGACGCCGGCCGCGGGTTGATGCCTGCGTCGTCGATCTGGTGCCAGCGCCCTTTAAAATTCACATGCGGATCGGCCCATAGCGCCTGCATCACTTGCACCTGCTCGGCCGAGCGGCTGCCGCGATTGTGGAAATCCTCGTTGAGGCCGACAAACTCGGTCTCGTTCCAGCCGACCCCGATCCCGAGGCGGAACTTGCCGCCGCACAGCACATCGAGCGAGGCGGCCTGCTTGGCGACCAGCGCGGCCTGGCGTTGCGGCAGGATCAACACCCCGGTCGAAAAGCCGAGCTTGCTGGTGCAGCCGGCGAGATAGCCGAACAGCACGAACGGGTCGTGAAACAGATCGTCATTGGTGTTGCGGTCCCAGCCTGGCCGGCTCGCCGCGTTGACGCCGAGCACATGGTCGGCGGTTTCGAGAAAGTCGTACCCGATCGACTCGGCCGCCTCCGCGTAGTCGCGCATCACTACCGGAGCACCGCCGATATCGCCGAGCGGCAACAACGTGCCGAGTTGCATGGTTCAGCTCCCTGCCTGGTTGATCGTGGAGATTGGCGGCAGCCTACACGGAGGGAGCGCGGCCGACCACGGCGGTCATCGGGTCCTGTTCGTCCTCGATCCATTCGGTCAAGCGGTAGGTTTCGATACGGGTGTATCCGGCGGCGCGGAGGTAGCTCTCGACCAGCGCCGCGTGGCCGCCATCGCTCAACGACCGCCATACCGCGACCGCCTTGGTCCAGAAGCAGCGGTTGGAAAAGCCGATCACCAGCGGCGCGCCCGGCCGCAACACTCTCGCGGCCTCGCGCAAGACCGCGACCGGCTGCTGCAGGTACTGGATCGACACGCAGATCATCGCCGCGTCGATGCTGGCGTCGGCGAGCGGCAGGGTGGTGTCGCGGTTGAGGTTCTGGACGAACCAGCGCGCCAGCCGCGGGTTGGCGGCCAACTCGGTCGCATTCATGCCGTGACCGATAACCTCGGCGTAGTCGATTTCGGGCGGCAGGTGGCTGACCCAACTCGACATCAGATCGAGCAATACGCCGCCCGCTGGCAATATCGCGCGGTAGAACCCGGTCAACGCGGCGATCGCGCCGTCGTCGATGTGACAGACCAGGCGTGGCGGCACGTAGAACAACTCGTCCTCGTCGTCGTCGAGCTTGGTGAAGGCGCCTTCCGGCAGTCCGAGCGAAGTATCCATCCGGGCGCTCCCATCATCCGCAGGTCCCGTCACCCGCTGGTTACGGGTCCGTTATGCAAACAGAGCCTATTGCCGCACCCTGGGGAAGGGCATAGCGTTTGCGCGTACCATTAAAACGAGCGCTGGCGTTCACGCCAAATAAGCGCCGGCAGGAAAACCGTCTGCAACGGCAGCGACGCTCGCTCGGAGCGCGCGACAAGGAGGAAAATCATGGCGTACGATCTTTTGATAAAAAACGGCCGCGTCGTGGACGGTTCGGGCGAGCCGGCATTCCATGCCGATGTCGCGGTGAGTGACGGAAGGATCGTCGGGGTTGGCAGGTCCAACGGCGCCGCCGCGAAGCGAACGATCGACGCCGAGGGGCGCATCGTCGCGCCCGGCTTTATCGACCATCATACCCATTTCGACCCGCAGGCCGTGTGGGACCCGTATTGCGGTTCCTCGGTGGCGAACGGCCACACGACGATCGTCGTCGGCCAGTGCGGCCAGGTGATCGCGCCGGTGCGGCCGGGCGATTCAGAGTGGTATCTCGAATTCTTCTCCGACGCCGAGCAGATCCCGCTCCCGGTGCTGAAAGCCGGGGTCGACGTCAACTGGGAGTCCGTCGGCCAATATCTGAACGCGCTCGGCAAACGGCGCGGTTGCAATGTCGGCGCCCTGGTCGGCCATTCCGGCATCCGCCGCTACGTGATGGGCGAGGCGGCTTCGGAGCGGGTCACCGCGACCCCGGCAGAGCTCGCGACGATGCAGCGGTTGATCCGCGACGCGATGATCGACGGCGCACTCGGCTTCAGCACCGCGCCCAAGGATCGCGGCGACCCCGCTGGGGTGTGCGACGACGATGAGCGCTGGGCGCTCGCCGGCGTGCTCGGCGAACTCGGCACCGGCGTCTTCCAGGTCGCCGGCGGCGCTCCGGGCGGCACCGCCGCGACGCGCCAGGTCGCGCGCGAATTGGCGGCGCGCACCGGACGGCCGTCGATGTACAACCTGGTCTCGCAGCCGATCGAGCGGCCCGAGGAATGGCAGCAACACCTCAAATGGCTCGAGGATTCGTTCAAGACCGGGGCGCGCTGCTACGGCTCGTGCGTATCGGTCGTGGCCGGGGCGATCTTCAACCTGCGGCGTGGGCTCGATGTCCCGCAGGACGAGGACATCACCAATCCCAACGGCCTGTTCCGCGGCATGCCGACCTGGGACCGGGTGATGGCGTTGCCGTATCAGGATCGGATGCAGGCGTTCCGCGATAAGGAGATCCGCAAGGCATTGAGCGCCGAGGCGGTCGAGGGCACGGTGGCGCAGACCCTGCCGGGCACCAACCGCCGCGGCGTCTCCCGCGGGTTCTTCAACCGGCGCTGGGATCTGGTGCAGGTGTTCATGACCCAGCACGAGCGTAATCGCGGCTTCGAGGGCAAGAGCATCGCCCAGATCGCTGAGGAACAGAAGAAGAGTGTGATGGACGCCTTCCTCGACCTGGCGCTCGACGAGGATCTGGAGACCTACTTCATCGCCATCGACCGCAACGACGATCCGGTGGCGCAGAAGCATATTCTCGGCTCGCCCTACACCGTGATCGGCACCAGCGACGGCGGCGCCCGTCCGCACTCGCAAGACCGCCACGAATACAGCACCTATCTGCTCGGTCATTGGGTGCGCGACCAGCAGGCGCTGACGGTCGAGGATGCGGTCTATCGCATGACCGGCAAGACCGCGCTGATGCACGACATCACCGATCGCGGCTTTATCGCGCCGGGCAAGGTCGCCGACATCACGATCTTCGACCTCGACACGATCGGCTCCAGGCCGCGCGAGCCGGTCGCCGATCTGCCGGGTGGCGGCGTGCAGGTAAAGCGCGACGCGATCGGGATCGATCATGTGATCGTCAACGGCACGGTGTTGCTGGACGGCGGCGTGTTGACTGACGCGTTGCCCGGTCAGGTCATCCGCGGCCCGCTCTACCGGGGTGCCGGGGCGTAGCAAGCGCCCCGGCCTCGAAGGCAAAACCCCTCCCGCCAATATCGCGGGAGGGGTTTTTTCGAATTCGGCCTGAGGCGCGCACTCGAGGCGCGTCTCGAAGGACGCAAAGATGCAACTCCAGTGAAAACGCGCTCTAATCTGGCAGGCGGGTGGATTGCCAGGTCACCATCTGCCAGGTGCCGCCCTTGTTGGCGTAGACGTCGGTGAAGCGGACGCCGAAGCTGTTCGGCTTGCCGTTGGACATGACGCCGATACGGCACTCGCCGGTCAACACCACCGTGTCGCCCAGATCCTGCGCCGTGACGTTGGACGGCACCACCGAGGTATACACGGTCGAGCCGGCTTCCATGTTGCCGATCAGGCTCTTCTTGGTGTCGAGCCGGGCCGACGAGTGTGTGTAGATCAGATCGTCGGAGATCAGCGCGTTCAAGGTGGCGATGTCCTTTCGCGCCATAGCGGTCATGCGCTTGTGGTCGAGATCGATGATCTTTTGTCCGTTGCCTGCCATCTGCCTTTCCTCCTGTGGTTTTGGTGGTCAGCCAGCCTGCTCTACGCCGGCGGCTTCATCTGGTTGCTCGGGGTCGAACGCGAAATCTGCTGTTCGTCTTCGTTCATGTCGGCGCCGATATCGGCGAACAGCGGCGTGCTCAGATAGCGCTCTCCGGTGTCGGGCAGCATGCACAGCACCGTCGACCCCTTGGGTGCCTCCTCGCACACCTTGAGCGCGCCGGCAAAGGTCGCGCCCGAGGTGATGCCGACAAAGATCCCCTCCTTCTGCGCCAGTTCGCGGCTGCAGCGCAGCGCATCGGCACCGAGGACGCGGATCAATTTGTGGATGACCCCCGTATCGACCGCGTCGCTGGTCAGTTTGGGGATGAAATCCGGGCTCCAGCCTTGCATCGGGTGCGGCTTGAAGGCGGGGTGAGGCGCCGCCGGCGAGCCGTCGGCCTTACGCTGCTGCTCGGTTCCGCTGGTCAGCATCGGCGCATCCTCGGGCTCGCAGACGACGATCTTGGTGTCGGGCCGCTCCTTCGCCAACACCCGCGCGACGCCCTTCAGCGTACCGCCGGTGCCGAACCCGGTGACCCAGTAATCGAGCCGCTCACCGGCGAAATCGTCCACGATCTCGCGCGCCGTGGTGCGCGAGTGCATGTCGGGGTTGGCCTCGTTCTCGAATTGCCGGGTCAGAAACCAGCCATGCGCCTCGGCCAGTTCGACGGCCTTATTGACCATGCCGAAGCCGCGCTCGGCGGCCGGCGTCACCACCACCTTGGCGCCGAGGAACCGCATCAGCCGCCGCCGCTCGACGCTGAAGGGTTCCGCCATCGTCACCACCAGCGGGTAGCCCTTTTGCGCGCAGACCATCGCCAGCCCGATACCGGTATTGCCGCTAGTCGCCTCGATCACGGTCTGGCCCGGCTTCAACGCGCCGGACCGCTCGGCGTCTTCGATCACGCCGAGCGCCAGTCGGTCCTTGACCGAGCCGAGCGGGTTGAACGCCTCGATCTTGACATACAAGTTGACGTCGGGCGGGGCCAACCGGCCGATCTTGACCACCGGAGTGTTGCCGACCGTCTCGAGAATGTTCGCGAACTTGCGTGCCATGTTTTCCTCCGAGATATCTCGCGGTCACGAGTGGACCGCCCAGGGAAGCATCATCCCCGACACTGCGCTTCGGCCCGCCGCATTTACGCGCGAGCCGGGAGCGGGGTAAAGCGCGATCATGCGCCAATCCCCGCGCGGAATCGGCCGGACGGGAGCGAGGCTTGTAACGACGGCGCGGAAAGGCCATGTAGTGCTTGTCGGCTCCCACGTAGTTCGGCCTGCTCTTCCTTGCTCGTGATCGAGCGCCGGACCTGCTCTCCGTACCATGTCGTAGTTTGACCCGACGCTCATAGCGAGCGGCGGCCAATTTTGATTTCGTGAAGGACGACAATGACCATCGGAACCGTGAAGTGGTTCAACAGCCAAAAAGGCTACGGCTTCATCCAGCCTGACGACGGCACCAAAGACGTGTTCGTGCACATCTCGGCGGTCGATCGCTCCGGTCTGGGCAATCTCCAGGAGGGCCAGCGCGTGAGCTTCGAGCTCGAACGCGGCAACCAGGGAAAGACCTCGGCCGTCAATCTGCAGAACGCCTAGGCGAGGGGGAGCCGGGCGATCCGCCTGGCTCCCCTCCGCCCCATCGCGACGCGTGTAAAGCGAACCACGCGGGGCGGACGCCAACGATCTTGAGGGGGATGTGATGGGCGGCGCGATCCGGCGGCGAAGTTTCCGCGATAGCCGGCGTTGATGGACTTTACCCCTGCCACCCCGCCATTGCCGGCGGAATATTACCGTCGCCACGCCGCCCGGGTTCGCCTGCTGGCGAACGAAGCGACAACCCCAGCGATTAAGGAACATCTGCGCGACGTCGCCCGGCAATACGAGCGCCTGGCCGAGCACGTCGACGGCGCGGTACGGATGTCGGCGTCCGAATAGCGCGGGCGCTCCATAACTGGCGCGATTACGGCACGTTCGGCGCAGGCCCGTTGTCATGGCCGCCGACGGGATCGGCCTCGCTAGGATCGGCCTCACCAGGGGGCTGCGTGCGGTCTTGCTGCCGCCGCAATTTCTCTTCCTTCTTCGCTTTCTTCAGCCGGTCGCGCTCGGCGCGCTCGAATCGGTAGTTCGGTCTGAACGCCACGTGGTGCTCCTTGCTGGCTCAAGCGGCGGCGGGCAAGCGGGCCGGCACCGATCCGCGACGGCGGGAAATGGCCCCGCCGTCCTATACCCCAAGATATCGATGCTGCAATTCGACCACCCCTGTCAATTCGACGCTGGTGCCGAGGCGGATCAGCGCGACAGTGATCGGTTGAACCTCGACCTTTCTACATGATCCTCCTCTACATGATGCTCCGAGGACAATTTTCCTAGGGATCAGTCCCCTGGTTGTCATCGCGAGCGGAGCGAAGCAATCTGGTGCCGGCTTCGCCGTCGCGATGGAGAGCATTCGATGCCGTGCGTGCATCCGCAAATCCAGCAAGTCCTCAAGGCGATGGCGGAGGCAAAGCTCCGCCCGATCGAGGCGCTGACCCCGGCTGAGGCGCGGGAGCAGATGGAAGCCACCGCGCGGGCGCGCAAGGCCGAGCTGTTGCCGGTCGCGCGGGTCGAGCAGCGCGCGATCGCCGGGCCGGGCGGAGCATTGCGCCTGCGCCTCTATTGGCCGAATGTGCCGGAAACCGTGCCTGCTATTGTGTACTACCACGGCGGCGGTCATGTGATCGGCAGCCTCGACACCCATGATTTCGTCGCCCGCAACCTGTGTGCCGGGGCGGAGGCGCTGGTTGTCTCGGTCGATTACCGCATGGGACCGGAACATCGCTTCCCGGCCGCGGTCGACGACAGCTTCGCCGCATTGCGGTGGGTGCACGACAATGCCGCGAGCCTCGGCGCCGATCCAGACCGGATCGGGGTGCATGGCGACAGCGCCGGTGCCAACCTCGCCGCGGTCGTGGCGTTGATGGCGCGCGACGCTGGCGGCCCGCGCCTGCGGCTGCAATCGCTGGTCTATCCGATCTCGGATTACGGCATGGGCACCGCCAGCTACGAAAAATTCGCCGAGGGCTACGGCATTCTGACCAAGGCCGCGATGGGCTGGTTTCGCGATCATTACCTGCGTGGCCCGCGGGACGAAGCGGACTGGCGCGCCTCGCCGATCAAGGCGGCGAGCCTCGCGGGTGTCGCGCCGGCGATCGTCGTCACCGCCGAGTGCGACATCTTGCACGATGACGGCGAGAACTACGCCGCGGCGTTGCGCAACGCCGGGGTCGCGGTCGAGTACCGCGAATACGCCGGGATGATCCACGCCTTCTTCGGCATGGTGCCTGCGGTCGACGACGCGATGAACGCGCAGCGCGCGGTATGGGCCGCGTTCAAGCGCGCTTTTAGGTGAGGGAGGGCATGTCCCTCTATTCGCCTTCGCTGACCGTCACGCCGGCGAGCCGCTCGAAGACCTTGATGATCGCCGAGCCGTCTTCCTTATTGAACCCGGCGGCGCGGCCCATCTGGTAGACCTGCTGGGTCAGATTGGCCAGCAACAAGGGCACCCCCAGCCGCTTGGCGAAGGCGGTCTCCAACTCCTGGTCCTTGAACGAGATGTCGATCGTGCCGCCGGGGGTGAAGTCGCGCTTCAGCATGCGTGGCACTCGGTTTTGGAACTGGACGCTCGACCCGGTGCTCGCGCTGACGACCTCGAAGATCTTGTGCGGGTCGAGCCCGGCCTTGACGCCGAACACCAGCGCCTCGGCGATCGCCACGGTCGCGATCTGCCCGAGCATGTTGTTGACGAGTTTCATCGCCAGCCCGTGCCCCAGCGCCCCGACATGGAACAGGTTCTTGCCCATCGCGCGGAACAGATCCTCGCAGGCGGCGTAGGTTTCAGCCGCGCCGCCGACGATGATCGACAATTCGCCCGATTTCGCCCGCACGGTGCCGCCGCTGACCGGCGCGTCGAGCATCGAGATGCCGCGCTCGGCCAGGCGGCGCTCGAACCGGCGGGCGGCGAACGGGTCGATCGTGCTCATGCACAGCACGATGTGACCGTGCTGGGCGCGTTCGATGATGCCGCGATCGCCGATGATCACGCTCTCGGCCTGGTCGGTGGTCTCGACCATGCTGATGGTGCGGTCGCTGGCGGCGGCGACCGTCGCTGGGGTAGGCTCGACCGCGGCGCCGGCCTGCGCCAGCACAGCGACCTTGGTGGGGTCGATATCGTGGACGACGAGCTGAAAACCGTGCTTGACGAGATTGAGCGCCATCGGGCCACCCATCGCGCCGAGCCCGATGAACCCCACCTTACCGGCCATCGTCTTCCTCCCTATGCGATCCTATTGGGAAAGCCGACGCCCGAGCGGCACGCAGGCTTTCGCGGCCGTCTTGCGATCAGACCGCGCCCTTGGATTCGAGATCGGCCTCCTGCGCGGCTTCCTGTTCCTCGACGCCGATTTCGGCCTCGGCCTGGAGCCAATGCTCGTGCTCCTTGCCCTCGGGACAGCCTGACGCTTGCCAGATCGCATAGGCGCGTTCGCGAATTCTTTCCTCGTGCCACCAGCTTGCCATCGTATTCTCCCGGCTCTTCCGTGTGAGTTGGTCTGCCCTGCGGAGGATGACCCCAAGTTTCGGGCAAGTCATCGACCGATACAACCCGACAGCTTAGGTCAGCTTCAATATGCGGGTGATCTTCCCGATATCGCCGGTGCGTCAGGTGGTCGACGGCCAGCGCCGCTGCTGATAGGCGCCGTCCCAGAACAGATACTCGTACGCGACGGCGCGGCCAAACGCGGTCAGCATCCGCGCGCGAACGGGCGGGGCGACGGTTTCCGCGGCGAGGTCGGCGGTCGCGATGACGGCGCGCACCGTCTCGCCGAAACCCTCGTCGGCGTAGGTGTCGACCCAGGCCCGGTAGGGGTTTTGCGGCGCCGCGAGGCGCGCGATCGCACAGCCCACATCCCAGTAGATCCAAAAGCACGGCAACAGCGCGGCGACCAGTACCTCCCAGGGATCGTGATAGGCCGTCATCAGTAGAAAATTGGTATAGGCGAAGCAGTCGGGGGCGGGTTCCGCCGTCGCGATCGACGCCGGGTCGACGTTGAACTCGACCAGGTAGCGCTCGTGCAACGCACGCTCGACGGTCACCGCGCTCAAGGCGAATTTGGCGAAAATCTCCAGGGTCGCGGTGTCCGGAGATTTCGCCGCCGCGATCGCCAGCGCGCGCGAAAACTGCCCGAGATAGAGCGCGTCCTGCACGATGTAGGTCTGAAACCGCTCGCGGGCGAGCGACCCGTCGGTCAATTCGATGATGAACGGCAGGCGGTGGATCGCGTCGCGCAATCCCGCCGCCGCCCGCCAGGCCTCGTCGGAAAACCGGGTCATGTTACGCCGCTCCCGAGATCACAGATGTGACCGCCGATTTATAGCTATCTCATTCGCGGCGGCGATGGGTTATTCTTGCGCCAGACAATCCGCCAGCGGAGGGCATCATGGACGGTTTGGCAGTCACCGATTTGAAGGGTGTCGTCGCGTCGCTGAGCTTCCTCGAGCCGACAACGGAAAAGCCGGTCGCGTATAATTACGGGCCGCCGCCGGGCACGCCGCAGCGCACCGGACGGCAGGAATCGCACAAAGTGACGGTGCACGACGGGCGCGCCATCGCCGATCGATTGTCGCTCGACAGCGAGGGCTTCGTGTTATTGCACCGCGGCACCGCGGTGACCAATTTCTACGACCAGACGCAGATCGCGAATATCTACTACCCCGAATGCGAGCGCCTGATGAAAGAGGCGACCGGGGCCACCCGCGTCGTCGCGTTCGATCACATCGTGCGCAACGAGGCCAAGGCGGCGATCAAGGGCAGCGGCGTCAAGATGCCGTCGACGCGCGTCCACAACGATTACACCGCGAGTTCGTCGCCGCAACGGGTGCGCGACCTGCTCGGCGACGACGCCGAGGAACTGCTCAAGCACCGCTATGCGATCATCAATCTGTGGCGGCCGATCCGTGGTCCGCTGTTAAAAAATCCGCTGGCATTATGCGACGCGACGAGCCTGGCCCAGGAAAACTTGGTCGCCAGCGATCTGCGCTATCCCGACCGGGTCGGCGAGACCTATGGCGTCACCTACAACCCGGCGCAACGCTGGTTCTATTTCCCGCGGATGCAGGCCGACGAGGCGGTGCTGATCCGCTGCTTCGACTCGGCGAGGCAGGGGCCGGCGCGGTTTTCCGCGCATGGCGGCTTCGAAGACCCACAATCGCCGCCCGACGCGCCGCCGCGCGAGAGCATCGAGGTCCGTACCCTGGTGTTCTTCGCGCCGGGCACCTGACCGGCTTTACCCCCGGCTACAGGCGGCGCCACCGAGCACGCAGAACTTGGCGCAATGCGGGTGGTTGAGCGGCACCGCGCCGCTCGCCGCCTTGAGGCTCGGGCCGAGATCGAATTGCGGATCATAGGGCAGCAACGTGCAGGCGGTCACGGTCGGCCGTGCCGCGCCCGTGTGCTTGACCACCATGCGCGAGGTCGCGCACATCACGCTGTCGGGCGATTTACCGAGGATGCCCCAGCATGCCTCGGTGATCTCGGGCACGTCGACCGTTGCGTCCATTTCCGGGAATATCATCAGCGCCACCGGGTCGTCCGCGTCGAGCGGGATGCCGAGCCGGTCGAACAACCGGGCGAAACCACGGCGCAACACGGCTTCCGGCTCGCCCGACAGATAGCGGCTCGCGACGTTGATCGAAAATCCGTTGTCGGCCAGCCAGGCGAGCCCGTCGATGGTCGGCTGCCAGCTCCGCCGGCCGCGCTCGGCCTCGTGTACCGCGCTGCCGTAATGGTCGATCGAGACGCGAATCGTCAGCCGGTCGCCATAAGCGTCGCGCAAGCGTAGCAGGGCAGGCTTCATCTTGTGCATCGGCTTCATCGCGTTGGTCAGCACCAGCGCGCGGAAGCCGCGCGACAGCGCTTCGTCGAGCATCGCCGGCAGATCCGGATTTATGAACGGCTCGCCGCCGGTAAAGCCGATCAGCGCCGTGCCGATCCCGTCGCGCTCGATCTCGTCGAGGTATTCCGATACGTCGGCCGTGCTCAGATAGGCCAGGCGGTGATTTCTCGGCGACGATTCGATATAGCAGTTCTGACAGGTCAGATTGCACAACGTACCGGTGTTGAACCACAGCGTGTCGAGCGTTTTCAGCGCCACCTGGGCGCGCCGGTCGCCGAGCACGGTGACCAGCGGATCCTGGAATTTGCGCGGATCGAGGCGCGGCGTGGTTTCGCCGAGCGGGTGAGCCATCAGCGGTCTCTTTCGGCAATATCGGGTCCGGCGGCAACGCTAGCACGCGCGCCGCCGGCCGCGCGCCCGGTTTCACCCGATCGTTACCGGAAAGGGGCCGCTAGCCCCGCGATGCGCCCCCATCTGGAACCGCGAGCGGCAGCGCCCATATTAGCCTTTTACTGGTTGACCGATAGCATGGAACCTTCAGTTCCCCGTCACATCCGCTTGACCTCCCATCCCGGGAATGCTGGACAAAGCATGGTGCCGCTCCATTGGGGGGCGCCGACCGCCGCGGAGCGCGGGCCGGTGGTGGCGAGCCCGGCCGAGCCGCGTCATCGCAACGCGATCGGCTCCTATTCCGGGGCCTATGCGGTCTACCGCGCGCTGGCGGTGGCGACCCGGGCGTTGGCCGCCGACCACCGGCCCGATCTGACCGATACCGCGCCGGTCGCGCTGGTGCCGCCGCGCCCGCAATGGGCCGATCCGCGGCGGATCGTCTCGCTCGACCCCTACGGGCATCTGGTCGGCGAGGTGTTCGCCGAGCAGATTCGGGCCGGGATCGATGCGAGGCCGACGATCGCGATCACCCAGGCTCGGATAAACCTGCCGGAAATCGCCGCGCGCCTCGGCGCGAGCGGGATCGTGCCCGACGGCAAAATCATGTTGCCGACTGGGGAGATCGCGGTGATCAAGGCGGCGATCGACCCGGTCTGGCACCTGCCGGGGCTTGCGGCGCGGTTCGGACTCGCCGAGCCGGAACTGCGGCGGACCTTGTTCGAGGAGACCGGCGGGATGTTCCCCGAGCTGGTCACGCGGCCGGATCTCGAAGTGTTCTTGCCGCCGATCGGCGGCGCCACCGTGTATCTGTTCGGCGACGTCGCGCGCATCGCCGATCCCGATACGATGATCGCCTGCCGGGTCCATGACGAGTGCAACGGGTCGGACGTGTTCGGGTCGGATATTTGCACCTGCCGCCCCTACCTCGTGCATGGGGTCGAGGTGTGCGTCGCCACCGCGCAGCGCGGCGGGGTCGGCATCGTTGTCTACAATCGCAAGGAAGGGCGGGCGCTGGGCGAAGTGACCAAGTTCCTGGTCTACAACGCACGCAAGCGGCAGCAGGGCGGCGACCGCGCCGACACCTATTTCCGCCGCACCGAATGCGTCGCCGGGGTCCAAGACATGCGGGTGCAGGAATTGATGCCCGATGTGTTCCATTGGCTCGGCATCAGCCGCATCGACCGCTGGGTGTCGATGTCGAACATGAAGCGCGACGCCCTGCTAGCCCAGGGAATCACCGTCGCAGAGCAGGTGCCGATCCCCGAGGGGCTAGTGCCGGAGGACGCCCAGGTCGAGATAGCGGCGAAAAAGGCAGCCGGATATTTCGCGCCCGCAGGCGTGCCGAGCGCCGACGAGTTGCGCGGCACCACCGGCCGCGATCTCGATTTGTGAGCGCCATCGAGCCCCGATCCGAGGCCAGGGCGGCGAACGATCTACTAAGCGCCGCCGCGGTGCGTGCGCGTTGCGCGATCGTCCATGACGCGGCCGAGCGCGGCGAAACCCACCATTTTCGAGTCGTGCCCGAGCGGCTTGACCTGATCGCCCGCCGCGTTGCCGAGGTGACGCGCCGGCGCTACCCCGATCTTGAAGTCCCCTATCACAGCCGCTGGCGACATTTCGCCGCCGGCGGGGTCGAGCGCGCGCACCTGATCGCTCCCGACGCGGATATCGCTGAACTGGCCCGCGCGCGGCTCGACGTCGCGATAGTTTCGGTGTTGCTCGATGCCGGTGCGGGCCCGGGCTGGCGCTATCGCGAGGCGGAAACCGGGCTCACCTTGTCGCGCTCGGAGGGGCTAGGCGTCGCCAGCCTGCGGGCGATGCAGCACGGGTTGTTCTCGGCCGACCCAAAGAACCCGTGGCGTGCGGACGCTGGCGCGCTGATGGCGATAACGCCGGAATTGCTTGGCACGGCGTTGCAAGATTCGTCCGCCAATCCGTTGGTCGGACTTGATGGCCGCGCCGCGCTGCTCCGCCGGCTCGGCGAGGTCATCAAGGCGGCGCCGGCGGTGTTCGGCATGCCCGCGCGGCTCGGCAACCTGTACGATTGCTGGCTGCCCCGTCGCGCGGGGCTGACGGCGCCCGAGATGTTGCGTTGCTTGTTGCGCGCGCTGGGACCGATTTGGCCCGGCCGACTGACATGGGGCGGGGTGCCGCTCGGCGATTGCGGCCGCCACTCCGCGGTCCCCGGCGATGGCCTCGTGCCATTCCACAAGCTGAGCCAGTGGCTGACCTATTCGTTGGTCGAGCCGCTCGTCGCGGCGGGCTTCCGCGTGACCGATCTCGACGGGCTGACCGGGCTCGCCGAATACCGCAACGGCGGCCTGTTTGTCGATGGCGGCGCGATCGAACCCCGCGACCGGGGGTTGTTGCACCGGACGCTCAATGCGGCGGATCAGGCGGTCGTCGAATGGCGGGCGCTGTCTGTGACCCTGCTCGACCGGCTGGCGCCGCTGGTGCGCGCGCAACTGGGCCGGACTGCCAGCGAATTTCCGCTCGCCAGGATGCTCGAAGGCGGCACCTGGGCCGCCGGCCGCGAATTGGCCGCCGAATGCCGACCCGGCGGCGGCCCGCCGCTGACGGTCGTCAGCGACGGAACCCTGTTTTGAGGACAGATGCGATGCCGTCCGATGTCTCTCCGTCCGGCCCCATGCTGACGATCGTCGACCATCCGTTAGTGAGGCACAAATTGTCGTTGATGCGTGACAGCGCCACGCCGACGGCCGAGTTTCGCCGGCTGATGCGCGAAATCAGCGTGCTCGTGGCATATGAGGTGACCCGCGACTTGCCGCTCGAGGATGTCGAGATCGCCACCCCCCTCGAGCGCGGTCTCTTTCCGGTCCTCGCCGGCAAGAAACTGTGCCTGGTCTCGATCCTGCGCGCGGGCAACGGCATCCTCGACGGCATGCTCGATCTGTTGCCGTCGGCGCGGGTCGGTCATATCGGCATCTACCGCGAACCCAAGACCTTGGCCGCGATCGAATATTACTTGAAATTGCCGGACGATCTGGCCGAGCGCGACGTGATCCTGGTCGATCCGATGCTGGCGACCGGCAACTCGGCGGTCGCGGCGATCTCGCGTCTGGTCGAGTTGCGGGCGCGTTCGATCAAGTTCGTGTGCCTGGTGGCTGCTCCCGAAGGCGTCGCCAACGTCCACGGCATTTTTCCAGGGGTCCCGATCGTCACCGCTGCGCTCGACCGCGGGCTCAACAATCACGGCTATATCCTGCCCGGCCTCGGCGACGCCGGCGATCGCCTATTCGGCACCAAATAGGGCTCCGATGCTGATCGTTCCGCGGCGGACGGCTACCGATGCAGCCAGAGCGCGCGCCGCTCGCGGACCAGGGTAGTGAATTTGGTGCGTTGCCCGGGCGACAGGGTCGCCAGGAACTCAAGTGTACTCGCGATCGCGTCGCGCTGAAATTCTCGGCGCTTCTCGGCGGCGTCGTCGAAGAAGCGCATGATCTGGGCGGGGTCGGGTTGCGTCTTGGCGATTTCTCCCCAGGCGCCGGCCATGATCGGGTCGACCTCGGTGTGCACGGCGCGGGTGCGCGTACGCATGGCCTGGTAATAGCGGTTGAACGCGGTCTGTTGCTGCGGGCTGAGATCGAGTTCCGCGGCGATGCTGTGGAACCGTTCCGCGCTGGTCGGCGGGATGTGCATGCGGCTCCACACCACCCCAGCGACAAAGCACAGATTCAGCGCCGCGGACACGACCAGCAGGATCAGCAGCAGGCGGTGACGCCCCGTCCTGGCCGGGGCGATCCCGCCGCCCGTCGTCGCGGTCACGTTTCGAGGCCGTCGGTAAGACTACGGAGGATGCCGGTCGACGGATCGAACAACTCTCCGATGAAGCCGTCGTCGGCTGTCGACCGGCTGATCTGCGTGTAGGCGGACGAGGCGTCGCTGCCCAGCGCGAACCCCAGCCAGCCCGCGATCGCGATCGAGGCGGCAAGGCTACCCCAGCGGACGGCGCCGCGAAGGGTCGGGTGCGGAAGCGCCATTCCGGCAAACTGTATCACCTGTCCGCGCGCCGGTGGGAGGCCCGCGACCAGCGCGGTGGCGCGAACGATGACGCGATCGAGAGCGGCCGACGGCGGCGTCGCCGCAGCCGCTAGACCCGGCGCGGCGGCGACATCCTCCGCCGCCGCGGGATCGGATTCGAGCAACGCGGCGACGCGCTCATGCTCGTCGGCGTCGAGCCGCGCATCGGCAAACGCGGCGAGATCGAGCATCCGCCCGGCTTCGTCCTCGACGAACTCGGTCACCTGACTGCGCCGCCAGACCGCCCTATCGGACGCGCCCGCCGGCTGGTCGCCACCACTCTCGTCAGTCTTCCGCATGTTTCCCGACCTCTGCTGTTGTTTATACGCGCGCGCGGCCGTGTCCATCCCTACAACCTATTGGTTTGTGGGGTCATTCGATCTCGGCCTTGAAGTGAGCGCGCAGTTTGATCATGGCCTTGTGATGGGCGCTGCGCACGGTCTGGGGATCAATCCCGAGCGCGCGCGCCACCTCGGCGACATCCATCTCGCGATCGTACAGCATCGCCAGAATCTCCCGCTGGCGGGGGGAGAGCAGCGCCTCGGGCAGCTTGAGCTTGCGCACCGGTTCGACCGGGTCGACCGCCAATTGCGCTTCGGGTACCACGTCGAGCGGCACCGAATCGAGCCGGCGCCGGCGCAATGCGTCGCGCGCCGTGCTACGGGAGACGATCGTTATCCAGGTCGAGATCGCGGCCCGCGCCGGATCGTACCTACGCAGCAGGCGGAAATCGTCCCTGCACAGGCGGACGAAGACCTCCTGGGTGAAATCCTCGACATCACCAGGGGTCGCCGCGATCCCGCGCACCGCCGCGACCACCAACCCGGCGTAGCGTCGGACGAACTCCTCCCAGGCCCGATTGTCACCGCACAACAGCGCGTCCGGGAGGTCAGGCCGCGCCAATCAGGAGGTCCCGCTGCGCTCGCCGGCGGGGATGCGGGCCGGTTTGGTCACCCCGGCGACCGCTCTACGACAGCGCGGCGAAGAAATCGTTGCCCTTGTCGTCGACGACAATAAAGGCCGGAAAATCGATGACCTCGATCCGCCAGATCGCCTCCATGCCGAGTTCCGGGTATTCGAGCAATTCGACCTTCTTGATGCAATCCTGCGCCAATCTCGCCGCCGGACCGCCGATCGAGCCGAGGTAGAAGCCGCCATGTTTCTTACAGGCCGCGCGCACCTCGGCGCCGCGATTGCCCTTGGCCAAGGTGACGAAGCCGCCGCCCCCCGCCATGAACGAATCGACATAGGAATCCATGCGCCCGGCGGTGGTCGGCCCGAACGATCCCGAGGCATAGCCGGTCGGGGTTTTGGCCGGGCCGGCATAATAAATCGGGTGATCCTTGACGTATTGCGGCAGCCCTTCGCCGCGGTCGAGCCGCTCCTGCAGTTTGGCGTGGGCGATATCGCGGGCGACGATCAAGGTGCCGGACAATGCGAGCCGGGTCTTGATCGGATGACGCGACAAGGTCTGGCGGATTTCTGCCATCGGACGGGACAAATCGATCGCGACGACATCGCCGCCCAGGGTGTGGGCGTCAATGTCGGGCAGAAAACGGGCCGGGTTGGCCTCCAATTCCTCGATGAAGACCCCGTCGACGGTGATCTTGCCGAGGATCTGGCGATCAGCCGAGCACGATACGCCGATCCCGATCGGCAGGCTGGCGCCGTGTCGGGGCAGGCGGACGACGCGCACGTCATGGCAGAAATACTTGCCGCCGAACTGCGCGCCGATGCCGAACTGACGGGTCAGCCCCAGCACCTCCTCCTCGAAATCGCGGTCGCGATAGGCCTGGCCGTATTTGTTGCCCGCGGTCGGCAGGGTGTCGAGATAGCGGCAACTGGCGAGTTTGACCGTTTTCAGGTTCATCTCGGCCGAGGTGCCGCCGATGACGATCGACAGATGATAGGGCGGACAGGCGGCGGTGCCCAAGGTGCGCAACTGCTTGTCGAGAAACGCAGTCAACGCCTTGGGGTTCAACACCGCCTTGGTCTGCTGATAGAGGAAACTCTTGTTGGCCGAGCCGCCGCCCTTGGCGATGAACAGGAATTTGTAGGCCTCTCCCGGCTCGGCGTAGAGGTCGATCTGGGCCGGCAGGTTGTCGCCGGTATTGACCTCCTCGTACATCGACAGCGGGGCGACCTGGCTGTAGCGCAGATTGGTCTCGGTATAGGTGCGGCGAATGCCGGCCGAGATCGCGGCAGCATCGTCGGCGCCGGTCCACACCCGCTGCCCCTTCTTGCCCATGACGATCGCGGTGCCGGTGTCCTGGCACATCGGCAATACCTTGCCGGCGGCGATATTGGCGTTCTTCAACAAATCATAGGCGACGAATTTGTCGTTGGACGACGCCTCGGGATCGTCGAGGATCGCGGCGAGCGAGGCGAGGTGGCCGGGACGCAGCAGGTGCGCGCAATCGACAAAAGCCTGTTGCGCCAACAGGGTCAGCGCCTCGGGCGCGATCTTGACCACGGGTTCGCCGTCGAACGAGGCGCGCGTCACATGATCGGCGCTCAATTTGCGGTACGGGGTGTCGTCTTCGCCCAGCGGGAACAGCTCGTGGAAGGCAAGTTCGCCGGTCTCGTTCATCGTCCCGCTCCCATCTGGATGCCGCCGCAGCATCATCCTTTCCGCGGTGGCGTCAAGCGAGGGCGTGGGGCGTTACCGCTTGCGGAAACTGTCGAGCGTGATGACCTCGCCGGTCGAACGCGCGGGTTTTGCCGGCGCCTCCGTCGGGATCGGCGCCGGCGGGGTGGACGCCGCGACGGGCTTGGTATCCGGCGCCGCGACCAGCGGCGTGGCGAACTCGAGGGCGAAATTCACCGACGGATCGGCAAAGCTCTTGATCGCGGCGAACGGGATGGTCAGCCGCTCCGGTTGGCGCTGAAAGCTGAGCGTGATGGAAAACGCGTCCTCGCCAATTTCGAGATCCCAGAACTGGTGCTGGATCACGATCGTCATCTCTTCCGGGAAGCGGGCGAGGAGGCTGGCGGGAAGCCCGACCCCGGGCTCTCGCGTGGCAAACCCGATATAGAAATGATGCGCGCCGGCTAGTCCCTCGCGTGACACCCGCAAGAGCGCGTCGCGCACCACACCGCGCAAGGCGCGTTCGATCATCTTGTCGTACTGGAACAGGTCCTGCGCCATCGCCGTTCCCCGGACCGCCGCCAGGTTGGAGCCGCCTGGTTGGAAATGAGTGGGGGGCTTCTGTTGCCCGGTGCCCCCCGAACCGCGAGTTACCCTAGGCTTTTACCCCGTGAAGGGTTAGGCCGCGAGCGCCTCTGATGCGAAGTTATCGTTCGCAGCTGAGTTGTGACCCGATAACGGTGGTATCATACCGAGCGACGAACTTATCTTTACCACGCGCGTCGAGCCTATTTCGCCCCCAGAGGCCGCCAGTCCCGTTACCGATTCGGGTCCGGCGGAAATTGGTGGAGGCGCCGGGTACCGCCCCCGGGTCCGCAACGCTTATTCCATAAGCCGTGTATCGCCATAGTCGGTCGCCCGACAATCGAGATATAGGATGCCCCCAGCGAGAACGCAATCGGGTGCGTCCTTCGAGACGCCGCGCTTCGCACGGCTCCTCAGGATGACGGAGCACCCCGGCCTCCGTCATCCTGAGGAAGACGCGAAGCGGCTGTCTCGAAGGACGCACGGTTTCGAGGAGACGACATGCCGCTTACGGAGGAGCAGCGGAAGGAAATAGAGGCCGAACGCGGCGAGAGCCGGTCGACCCGGCGCGTCACCGTGCCGGCGCTCGAGGAAATCCTCTACGAGGCGGTGCCGGTGCTCGACCACGGGTTTGTCCGGGTGGTCGACTATATGGGCGACGACGGCGCGATCGTGCAGGCCGCGCGCGTCTCCTACGGCCACGGCACAAGGCGGGTCAGCGAGGATCGCGGCCTCATCCAGTACTTGATGCGGCACCGCCACACGACGCCGTTCGAGATGTGTGAGATCAAGTACCATGTCAAATTGCCGATCTTCGTCGCCCGCCAGTGGATCCGCCACCGCACCGCCAACGTCAACGAGTACTCGGCGCGCTATTCGATCCTCGAAAAGGAGTTCTACATCCCCGATCTTGATTATTTGGAGACTCGACGCCGTGAACGACGAATTGAACAAGCCGCAGCACGGGGGCAACCCGATCTTTTCCCCGAGATAGAACAGTCTCAGCCTCGCCATCTCGCGGAACAATCCAAAAGCAATCGACAAGGGCGAGAGGAAGCCCTTCCGCCAGATGAGGCAAGGCAGGTGCTACAGTGGATCAAGGAAGAATCAGCACGAGACTATACGGTCTATACAAAATTGCTTAATGAAGACGCCAGTGGTAATATCATAAACGAGAAACGGCATGGATTAGCTCGTGAACTCGCGCGCATGGTTTTGCCAACCAATATATATACCCAATGGTATTGGAAGACTGATCTCCATAATCTTCTGCATTTCCTGAGCTTGCGTGCGGACCCTCACGCGCAATACGAGATTCGTGTCTATGCGGAGGCCATGCTGGAGACCGTCAAACGCTGGGTCCCGCTGGTCTACGATGCCTTCATCCAATACCGCATGAACGCCGCCTCGATCTCCGCCACGGGGATTAAGGTGATCCAACGCCTACTCGCTGGTGAGAAGGTCGAGCAAAGAGACAGCGGCCTCTCCCTGCGCGAATGGCGAGAGCTGATGGCGATGCTCGGGCGCTAGCATTTTCCCGTCCTCCGGAAGATGATGGCCCACGAACGGGCGGGGTAAGTGAATGCGGATCGGCTTTGTCGGCACCGGGACGATGGGGACGCAGATCGCCGGCTGTCTGGTGGCGGCAGGGCATCGGCTGACGGTGTACGACACCAGACCCGGGGCGATGGGTACGCTGATCGGGCAGGGTGCGGCCTTTGCCGACAGCCCCAGCGAGGCCGCCTACGGCACCGAGATCGTGTTCACCTCGTTGCCAGGACCGAGCGAGGTCGAGGTCGCTGCGCTCGATTCAGACAGAGGCATCTTCGCCGGACTGCGCCGCGGCGGCACGTATATCGATCTGACCACCAATGCGCCGGCAACAATCCGGCTGGTGGCGGAGGCCGCTCGAAAGCACGAGGTTGTGTTTCTTGACGCCCCGGTCAGCGGCCGGCCGCCGAACATGACCGTGATGGTCGGCGGCCGGGAAGCCGATTTCACGCATTGCCGGCCGCTGTTCGAGGCGATCGCGAAAAACGTCTTCCATGTCGGCCCGAGCGGGGCCGGCTGCGTCGCCAAATTGGTGACCCAGTATCTCGGCTACTCCAATTTCATCGCCGCGCTCGAAGGGATAATGATTGCGGCCAAGGCCGGCATCGATCTCGATGTATTGGCGCGGATCGTGCCGGTCAGCGCCGGCGCCAGCCGTACCTTCGACAATATCCCGCGTTCGGTATTGACCGGTGCTTTCACCGCGGGCGGCACCTTGGATATCGTCGCCAAGGACATCGACCTTGCCTGCCAACTGGCGCGCGAGGTCGGGGCGCCGGCGGCCTTGGGACTCGCCGCGTCGGATATGTACAAGCGCGCCCAGGCGCAAGGCTGGGGGCAGGAGGGGTTCCCAGTGGTGGCCCGCATCCTCGAAACGATGACGGGCCGGGAAATGCGCTCCCCGATTAACTCGGAAGGCGAGGGTGATGAGCGATCGCGCTGACCGCATCGACCGGCTTCTGCTCGGCCAGGAAATCGCCGAATTCCTCTATCGCGAGGCGGAACTGCTCGACGAGCGGCAATACGACGAATGGCTGGAACTGCTCGCCGACGATATCCGCTACTGGATGCCGATGCGGCGCAACGTCAAATTCGGCGAGGGCGAGCGCGAATTCACCCGCGCCGCGACCGATGTCAACTGGTTCGACGAGGGCAAGGACACGCTGACCCGCCGGGTGCGCCAGATGCTGACCGGCATCCACTGGGCCGAGGAGCCGGTGTCGCGCATCGCGCATTTGGTCTCCAACGTGCAGCTGCTGGAGGCGACGCCGTCGGTCGCCGACCCGGCCGAGGTCGCGGTCAAATGCCGCTTCCTGATCTACCGCAACCGGGTCGAGACCGAGACCGACATCCTGGTCGGCAAGCGCGAGGATGCATTGCGCCGCGCCGGGGATGGCTGGCAGATCGCGCGGCGCAGGATCGTGCTCGACCAGAACGTATTGCTCAGCAAGAACCTGACGTTTTTCTTTTAAACGGTCGGGATAGCTTCGCTGGGCTGGCAATGACAACAGGCGATCGCCGTTGCGGGAAGCGCGGCGACGCAGCAATCTCGGCCGGAAGGCGTACTGGGAGGCTCCTATGACCGCACACATTGCAGGCTACCGCCCCGGCCTGGTCGATCTGGCGTCGGGCCAGGTCAGCCGCGAGATTTTCGTCAACGACGAGATCTATGCCCAGGAGCAGGAGCGCGTCTTTGCCCGCGCCTGGCTGTTCGTCGGGCATGAGAGCCAAATCCCCAATCCCGGCGATTACTTCGTCTCGCGCATGGGCGAGGAGAGCGTGATCCTGACCCGCGACCGGGCCGGCGCGGCGCATGTGTTCCTCAATTCGTGCCGCCATCGCGGCATGAAGGTGTGCCGCTACGACGAGGGCAACACGACGGTCTTCACCTGCCCCTATCACGGCTGGAGCTACGGCACCGACGGGCGGCTCGCCGGCGTGCCGTATTTCCGCGAGGCCTACCACTCACAGCTCGATCGCAGCAGATGGGGTCTTGTCGAGGTCGCGCAACTGCATAACTACAAGGGCACCATCTGGGCCACCTGGGACAAGGCTGCGCCGTCGTTTCTCGAATATCTCGGCGAGTTCACGCGCTATCTCGACCTGATCCTCGACGGCTGGGACGGGCGCGAGGGCCAGGCCGAATTGCTGTGCGGCGTGCAGAAATGGCAGATGCCGTGCAACTGGAAATTCCCGGCGGAGAATTTCAGCGGCGACACCTATCACAATATCAGCCACCGCTCGGTCGATCTGGCCGGGGTCGGGCCGAGCGGGCAGAGCCGGCGCGACTACGGCGAACTCAACGCCAGCCGCAAACTGCATGTCTGTCTGCCGGATCGCGGGCATCAGACGATCACCTACGTGCTGCCGCGGGATCACAGGCCGCAGGCGGCCTACCAGCAATCGCCCGAGGTTGCCGAATATTTCGCGCATTGCGAGGCCGAGCGGCAGCGCCGTCCCGGCCGCAACAGCCGGCTGATCGGCGCTCCGGGCGAAATCTTCCCGAACACGGCCTTGCTGCCGCGCCAGCCGCGCACGCTGGCGGTGTGGCACCCGAGCGGCGCGCACAAGACCGAGGCGTGGCGGTTTTTCTTTGTCGATCGCGATGCGCCGCAAGCGGTCAAGAATTTCCTGCGCGACTATTACATCCGCTATTCGGGGCCGGCCGGCATGACCGAGCAGGACGATATGGAGAACTGGAATTACGCGCATGCCGCCAGCCGCGGCACGATCGCACGGCGTCACCCCTACACCTACGAGATGGGGCTGGGTACCGCGGTCGAGGATTACGAATACGAGGGGCTGCGCATCCCCGGCCAGGTCATCGACATCACCGAGGTGCAGGCGAGCGAGCAGCCGATGCGCAACCTCTATCGCCGCTGGGCCGAGTTCATGGAGGCCGACGACTGGGACCGGCTCGCCACCTGGCGCAAGAATGACCGGGCAGCGGCGGAGTGATCGGCGATCGGCTTCGACCCCCACCCCGACCCTCCCCCGCCTGCGGGGGAGGGAGTGCATTGGCGGAGCGGCGTGGCGCGCGGCTCTGCCGACGAGGCAAAGCGCACCCGGCACGCAACCGCGCCCCCTCCCCCGCAGGCGGGGGAGGGAGTGCATTGGCGGAGCGGCTC
>Ga0080064_1000863_pt1 | contig 71687 bp, 67 predicted proteins | sample Subgrocontami54m_FD_69260 | JGI IMG/M metagenome (GOLD analysis project Ga0080064, IMG submission 69260) | Subsurface groundwater microbial communities from S. Glens Falls, New York, USA - GMW46 contaminated, 5.4 m (SPADES assembly) (version 2) ...
CCGACATTTTTTTCGATGTAACATTGGATGGATCAAGGGGATAGGAAGTTGAGTGCGTGCCAACTGTGTCGAAATCCTGTCGTCTCGAAAAGCACCTATGCCTGTGCGCATTTGTGAACCAGGCCCCATTTGAGTTTTGAGACGTTGTGGTCATCCACCACGACCGTTGCCCGGAAGGGGTATGGCGACCATGCGCAGGAGCAAGAAGATTTGGACATTACGCGACCCATTGCCTGCCCGACCAGTTTGACCGCCCTGGAATAAAAAGCTACGAATTTGATGGGCTTTGCAAGGCCTGAAACTCGGCAACCTTGAAATCGGTGGTTTTCGGGGAGACTCCCTAATTCCAGGCTGAGCGTTTGGGGCGGCGAGCCTCTCGCAATTTGTCTGGCGCCTGCGGTGGGGAATTGATGCGTACCCTGTTGGTCAATGAGAATCCTCTGGATCAGGTGAGCTCCCGCCTGCGCGGGATTGTCCGTGTATTGGTCGACAATCAAGGTCCGAATACTGCTACGCCGGACGAGGCCTGGCAAGCCTTTCTGCAGCACAAGCCGGAAATGGTCATTATCGTGCTGTCGCCCAATCCGGAGCAGGGCTTGGGCCTGCTGCGGAAGATGCGCGCCGGCTTCACGGGATACTTGCTGGCGGTCGGTCAGGTGTCGGAATCGAAAATGATCCTGCGCGCCTTGCACGACGGCGCCGATCATTATCTGGATGAAGCGGAACTGGAGAGCGGCCTGGAAGCGGTGCTCGCCCGCTTGGAAAACAAACAAGCCAACGTCAATCCCACCGGTCAGTTGCTGGCCCTCTTGTCTACCAGCGGCGGCTGCGGCGCCAGCACTCTGGCCGTGAACATCGCCGCCGTTCTCGCCAAGGATTTTCAGCGCTGCTGCCTGGTGGATCTGAAGCCCGGTCGCGGCGATCTGGCGTCGCTGCTCGACCTGAAGCCCGGCTTCAATCTCGCCGATCTTTGCTTGAACGTGGCTCGGCTCGATCGAGCGATCTTCGACAAGGTGCTGGTCCGCAACAACGACGGCGTCCACCTGCTCGCCGCCCCCCAGACCTTTGGCGACACGCGCATTGTCACTTCGCAGGGCGTCCAACAATCCCTGACGATGGCCCGAAAATTCTACACGCACGTGGTCGTCGACCTGGAAGACTGTTTCCACGAGGAGCAATTGACGGCCCTGCGGCAGGCGAGCGTCATCATGCTCGTCACCCGGCTCGATTTCACGGCGTTGCGCAATGCCCGCCGCATCTTGAATCACCTGGAAGAACTGAACCTGCCGCGCAACCGCATTCGCTTTGTCATCAATCGATATGGACAAGCCAACGAGTTGCCGGTGTCCGACGCCGAGGCAGCCCTGGGCGAGCCGTTGACTCACTTCATTCCGGATGATGCCAAAACAATCAACCTGGCGAACAATGCGGGCGTACCGGCGGTGCTCAAGTATCCGTCCGCCAAGGTGTCGCAGTGCATCGCCAAGCTGGCGCGCGTGATTTTCGAGCGCCGCCGCAACGAGCGCCCGGTGTTGGCCAGAATATCGGCCGGCTAAACTGGATTGCGCACGGCCGGAGGGCGGGTTTTTCAACCCGCCCAGATTAACGGCTTTTGCGAGGATGGGCGGGTTGGAAAACCCGCCCTCCGGAGTTGTGCGCAATCCAGGCTAAACCTCTTTGACCACGGAACCAGACCATGAGTCGATTGCAAACGGAACCGATCATCGCCGCCGGCGCCGAGCTGTCCGAGGAGCCGAGCAATGGCAAGGGCGACGCCCGGCCTGCGGAAAACCTGCGGCGTCTCAAGGCGCAACTGCACCGCCAGCTGATCACGGGCATGGACCTGTCCACGATCGGCACCATGAACAAGGAGCAGTTGCGCTTCGAGGTGCGCCGCGTCGCCGACGAATTGTGCCAGCGCAGCTCCGACCTGCTCAGCCGCGGCGAGCGTGAATTGCTCGTCAACGAAGTATTGGATGAGACGTTCGGCCTGGGCCCGCTCGAACCGCTGCTGAAAGACACGACGATCACGGACATCCTGATCAACGGCCACGACACGGTGTATGTGGAGCGCCACGGCCAGCTCGAGCGCGTGCCGGTGTCGTTCAATGACAGCAAGCACCTGTTGCACATTCTGCAGCGGATCGTCAGCCAGGCCGGCCGGCGTGTCGACGAGACCAGCCCGATGGTGGATAGCCGGCTTCCCGACGGCAGCCGCATCAACGCCATTATTCCGCCCTTGGCGCTGGACGGCGCCCTCGTGTCGATTCGCCGCTTCGCCGGCAAGCCGATCCAGGCCAACGATCTGGTCGCAAAAAAGTCGATCACGCTCGAGATGATGGACTTCCTGTCGGCGTGCGTGCGTGCCCGCCTCAACGTGCTGGTATCCGGCGGCACCGGCAGCGGCAAAACCACGCTGCTCAACGCCCTGTCCGCGTTTATCCCCGACGACGAGCGCGTCATCACCATCGAGGACGCCGCCGAGCTGCGCTTGCAGCAGCCCCACGTCGGCCGGCTCGAGACTCGGCCCAACAACGTCGAAGGCGTCGGCGAGGTCGGCACGCGCGAACTGGTGCGCAACGCCCTGCGTATGCGGCCCGACCGGATCATCATCGGCGAATGCCGCGGCGCCGAAGCGCTCGACATGCTGCAGGCGATGAACACCGGCCACGACGGCAGCCTGACCACCGTCCACGCCAACGACACGCGTGATGCCCTGAGCCGCCTGGAGATCATGGTCGGCATGGCCGGGTTCGATCTGCCGATCTGGGTGATTCGCCGGCAAATCGTGTCGGCGATTCACATGGTCGTGCAGGTGAGCCGGCTTTTGGGCGGCGCCCGCAAGGTCGTCAAGATTTCCGAAGTGACCGGCATCGAGGGCGACAACTTTGTGATGCACGATGTATTCGCCTTCAAGCAAACGGGCGTCGATGCCCAGCGCAAGGCGCAGGGCTATTTCCACGCCACGGGCATCCGTCCCCACTGCTTCGAGCGCCTCGAAACGCTGGGCGCCGGCCTGCCTTTGGCAATGTTCGAGCGCCGCATTCTGAATCATTAAGACGTTTCTCGTGGGGCAGACATTCTTGTCTGCCTGAAGTACCTGCTGGCAGACTTGTCTGCCTGAAGTATCTGCCGGCAGACAGGAATGTCTGCCCCACGAGAAGACTAAGAGATGGGAACGTGACACCGTGGGCCTGACGCTGCTGCTCATATTTCTGACGGTGACGCTGACCGTGGTCTGCTGCTTCCAGATCGCCACGGGCTACTGGTCGGTGGATGCGCGGCGCGTGCAGCAGCGCCTGCTCGAGGAATTCACGAAAGACAAGGAAAGCGTCACGCGCACTTCGCCGCTGTTCAAGAATCTCGATCAACTGAAAAACGAGCCGACGCCGCCGCCGCTCGATTTCGACAGGCCGGAAACCGCGGCGCTGCCCCAGGCGCCCACCGATCTGCGCGCGCGTCTCTTGCTGCTGTGCGAGCGCGCCAATGTCAACGTAAGCTTGCGAAATCTGCTGGTAATCACGGGCGCCCTCGGTCTGGGATTGGGCCTGGCCGGCGTCTGGCTGCGCGGCCTGATGCTGGGCCTGCCCGCCGCGGGTTTCGGCGCCGCAGCGCCGCTGCTGTTCCTGTGTTACCAGCGCAATGCCCGGCGCGAGAAATTCTTGAAGCAGCTTCCCAACGCCTTCGACCTGATGGGCCGAGTACTGCGCGCCGGCCATTCGGTGTCGCAAGCGCTGCAAGCGGTCGCGGAATCGTTCGACGACCCGATCGCCGGCGAGTTCGCCAACTGCCAGCACCAGCTCAACCTCGGCCTGGCGCCGGAAATCACCTTCCAGGAAATGGCCCAGCGCTCGGGCGTCGTCGAGATGCGCATTTTCGTCATGGCCATGCTGATCCAGCGCCAAACCGGCGGCAACTTGTCGGAAATCCTCGATCGGCTCGCCACCCTGGTGCGCGCCCGCCTGCGTTTGCGCAGCCAGGTGCGCACCCTCACCGCCGAGGGCCGCATGCAGGGCCTGACCTTGGCGGTCCTGCCGTTTCTGATGTTCGGCGTCATGCTGGTCATCAATCGCAGCTATGCCGAGGTGCTGCTGGAGCATGGCGCCCTGCTGGCGGGAACCGTGGCGCTTATCGCCGCCGGCATCCTGTGGATTCGCAAGATCGTGTCCATCGATTATTGAGGCAAGAGCGGCCCATGTTTGCGAACTATGATCTGATCAGCATGCTCGTGTTCCTGGTGGTCTTCCTGGCCACCGCGGGCTTGGGCGTCGCTGCCTTCATCTGGTGGTATCACGACAACCATCGGGCCATTCAACGGCTGCGCGGCCTGGCGGAATCGACGGGCGGCGCCGCGCTCGACAAACCCAAGCCCCGCTCAGCTCTGGCCGGCTTGCCCAAAATGGGGCAGTTGTTGATCCCGAAGGCGCAAGACCGGGTCACGGAACTGCGCACGCAGCTTCTCTATGCGGGATTTTACAATCCGCACGCACTCAACATCCTGTTGGCCGTCAAGCTGCTGGCCGTGATCGGCATGGCGCTGCTGTTGGGCCTGGTTCCGTACCTGGTGGGCCTGGTCCATTGGGAGCGGGCGCTCGCGGGCTGTTTGCTCGGCGTGGCCCTGGGCATGTTCGGGCCGAGCTATTACCTGCGCGCCCAAATGGTCAAACGCCAGAATCACCTGCGCCGCGGCATGCCCGACATGCTCGACATGTTGGTCCTGTGCCTGGAAGGCGGCGTGAGCATGACGGCGGCCATGCAGCGCGTCACCGGCGAGCTGCACTGGGCCCATCCCAAGCTCGCCGAGGAAATGAACATCGTCCAGCGCGAGATCACCCTGGGCATGTCGGCCGGTGAAGCGCTCAAGAAGTTCGGCGACCGCTGCGACCTGGAGGAGGTGCGCGACCTGGCCGCCGTGCTTTTGCAATCGGAACGTTTCGGGGCCAGCGTCGTCAAGGCGCTGCGGATTCACGCCGACACCAGCCGGCAAGAGCGCCAGCAGCGCGCCGAAGAGAAGGCCCAGAAAGCCGCGGTCAAGATTCTGTTCCCGACGCTGTTGTGCATCTTCCCGGCGATCTTCGTGGTGCTGATGGGCCCGGCGGCATTCCAGATTGCCGCGATGTTCTCCAAGATGAAATGACAAGAGCCATGAGTCCTGCCGGAAAACACGTTCGTCGTCCAGCAACCCGGTTTCTTGGAGAAACCGGGTTTCTGAAGCGCCGCGGCGCCGCCGCCCTGGAGTTGGCGCTGTGGCTGCCGTTTTTGGGTTTGATGTTCGTCGTCGCCCTCGATTATTGCCGGGTCTTCTACTATGCGCAGACGATCCAAAACTGCGCGTGCGCCGGGGCGATGTATGCCAGCGGAACTTGCTGGCGCGACAAGTATTCGACGACCGACGCTGCCGCCGCGGTCAAGGCTGCCGTCGCCGAGGGAGTGTCGCTTGATCCGCCGCTGACGGCCGATCAAGTAATCGTCACCTACGCCAACGGCAGGACCGAGGTGACCGTGAACTATCCGTTCAAGCTGCTCAGCCAGTGGCCGTTCCTGGGCGCGGGCAATTCGTCCGGCACGCTGACGATCACGCGCAGCGTGCAGATGAACCTGACGCCCAAGACGCCTGGGAGTTGATGACCGCACGTGGGGCAGACATTCTTGTCTGCCGCGAACAGGCAGGCAAGAATGCCTGCACGTGGGGCAGACATTCTTGTCTGCCGCGAACAGGCAGGCAAGAATGCCTGCCCCACGGTATTCGGGAGTGACCTGTGCTTTGCCGCATGACTAATCGCCGACGCCGCGCTGCCATAACGGTGGAAGCCGCCGTCGTGCTGCCCGTCGTGATCATGCTGCTGTTCGGCCTCATCGTCGGCGGCCTGGGCGTGTTTCGCTATCAGCAGGTCGCGGCCCAGGCACGGGAAGCGGCGCGCTGGGCCTCCGTCCGCGGCAGCGATTGGCGCCGTGCAACCGGCAAAGCGTCGCCGACCAAGCAGCAGATTTTCGACCAGGTCGTCGTGCCGCTGGCGGCCGGCATGGACCCGCGCTACCTGTCGATCGAGGTCCAGTGGATTCGGCAAGCAAGCGCCACCACGCTGGACTGGGACAGCGCCAGCAAGGCGCCCAAGTCCATCGACCTGACGCAACGTGTCAACAACCGCTACATCACGAATCACATCCGCGTGACCGTGACTTATGAATGGACGCCGGAGGTTTTCCTGTCGGGGTCGCTGAAATTGCAAAGCATCTGTGAGATCCCGATGTCGTTTTGAGAGGTGTGCTGTGCGTGCACGACGGACGATCTTTTGCCGAACTCGGCGCCGGGGTGTGGTAACGCCTTGGGTGCTGCTCAGCTTGACCGTGATCATTGGCATTGTCGCGTTCGGCCTGGACGGCGGGCGCATGCTCCAGGAGCGCCGGCGCATTCAAGCCACCGCCGATGCCGCCGCCCTGGCCGGAGCCGCGCAGCTTTATCAAAACTATCGGCTCTGGCAGGGCAAGGATCCCGAAGCTAAGGCCAAGGACGCCGCTCTCAGCATCGCCGCCGCGAACGGCGCCGCCAACGACGGCGCCGCTTCGGTGGTCACGGTCAACATTCCACCCAAGTCCGGCGCCTTTGCCGGTAAGGACGCCTACGTCGAGGTGATTGTCCAGTCCAAACTCCAAGCTTCCTTCGGCAGAATCTTCACGGGCAGCGATGTAACGGTCCAAGCGCGGGCCGTGGCACGCGGTCGGCCGGCCAAGATCGGCGTCGTGACCCTGAGTCCCAGCGGCGCCGGGGCGCTCACGACCACGGGAAACGGGATCCTCGCCGTGGTCAACGCCGCAATCACGGTCAACTCCACCGACCCAGTCGCCTTGAAGGTGGATAGCAATGGTGCGCTCATCGCCGAGGCGATTGACATCGCTGGCAACTATCAGATTTCGGGCAACGGCCTCATCGTCGGGCCCATCCACACCGGCGTGGAGCCGAGCGCCGATCCCCTGGCCACGCTTCCGGTCCCCGATCTCGCCGCCTATCCCGTGCAGAGCTTTTCGACCCTCGAAATCAACGACAAGGTGACGATTTTGAATCCTGGGGTCTACAAAGGCGGCATCAACATCGGCGGCAACTCCAGCGTCACCATGAAGCCGGGCGTCTACATCCTCGACGGCGGCGGCCTTCAAATCGGCGGCAATGCTACGCTGACGGCCATCGAGGTCATGATTTACAACGCCAGCGTCAGCGCGCCGGCCGGGCAGTTTAGGCTGAGCGGCAACGGCAAACTCACCCTGGTCCCGCCCCTCTCCGGCACCTACCAGGGCATTGCCCTCTTCCAGCAGCGCGACCTGGCGGACAGCATTGCAGTCAACGGCAACGGCGCCGCCGCGGTCATGGGCGTCCTCTATGCGCCCGCCGCCGCGGTCAACATCACCGGCAACGCCGCCCTGGGCGCCGATGTCCTGGGCGGCGGCATCATCGCCGACACCCTGCGGGTCTCGGGGAACGGCAGCATCAACATCGCAACGGCATCGGAGCACGAGTTTCAAGGTCAAGAATACGGCATCAATATCGACCTCAGAGCCAATTATCCCAACGTGCCGGACATCACTCTGGTGGAATAGGCGGAGGACACGGCAATGGACCGGCAATCGCTGACTCAAAACCTGCGCGACAGCCGTCTCTTCGATGACGAGCAAATTGCCAGCCTCGACCGGCAATTCGCAGGGAAGACGCCGCCGGAAATCCTGCCGGCGCTGGTGAGCGACGGCACCCTGACCGCCTTCCAGGCCAAGCGCATCGAGTCCGGCCAAACCAAGGGTCTGGTCCTGGGGCGCTACTGCATCTTGGAAGAGTTGGGGCAGGGCGGCTACGGCCACGTGTACAAGGCGCGCCATCAGCTCATGAACCGCATCGTCGCCCTCAAGGTCATCGCCCCGGAGCGCGTCGCGGATGACCGGGCGCGCGACTGGTTCCGCCGCGAAGTCCTGGCCGCCACGCAGCTCAGCCACCCCAACATCGCCACCGCCTACGACGCCGACGACGTGGAGGGCACGCTCTTCTTCGCCATGGAATACATCGACGGCCCCACGCTCGACGCCCTGGTGCGCCAACAAGGCGCACTGCCGATCGGCCTGGCCTGCGAAATGCTCCACCAGGCGGCCAAGGCGCTGCAGTACGCCCATGAAAAAGGCATGGTGCACCGCGACATCAAGCCCGCCAACTTTCTCATCCCACGCCAGGCCATTGCCGAAGCGCTCGCCAACCCCAACCGGCACCCGCAGCCGGCGCTGGTCAAGGTCGTCGATTTCGGCCTGGCGCGCGTGAGCAGCGTTTCCACGGAGCACACCCTGGTCTTGCAGAATGAAAAGAGCTTCGTCGGCACCCCCGATTATGTCGCGCCCGAACAGGCCCGCAACGTCCATAGCGTCGATATTCGCTCCGACTTGTACAGCCTGGGTTGCACGTTTTACTTCGCGCTCACCGGCCAGAAACCCTTCCGCGCCGACAATCTGATGGAGATCATCGTCCAGCACCTGGAAAAAGAACCCGAGCCGATCGAGAGCCTTCGTCCCGAAGTGCCGGCGGCGCTCGCCAGCATCATCCGCCGGTTGATGGCCAAAAAACCCGACAAGCGTTTTCAGGCCCCCACCGATCTGCTGGCGGAGCTGAGCTTCTTCTACGGCGTCGGCAATGCCGCGGCCCATCCCAGCTCTGGATTGATTGCCCGGCCCCCGGCCAGCCTCTTTCCCCAGCCGGCGCCCGCGCCATTCCAACCGGTATGGTTGAATGCCAACAAGCCTGCCTCGACGGTTTCGCACACCAATCCGGTCGAGCATTGGCCGGAAGCAACCCGCGAGCTGCCGGCCGTGGGGCTGGATGCTCCTGCCGGCGCTGCCGGTGAAACGCCCGCGACGATCGTCACGGTTCTTCCGCTCGAAATCGCTGCCGCCGCCGAAGCCATCGGGCCGCCGCCGAGCATTGCGACCGCCGCCGCCGCCGCCGGCCCAAGATCGATGCCGGTGTTTGATGCGTCGTTAGCGCAAGCTTGGCAGCGCTGGACCGAAGTGATCGAGCGCCTCTGCGAAAAAGGCCAGTGTTCGCTCAGCGAAGTGGCATACCGGCAACTCTACGACGAGCTGCTGGAATGTTGCCGAACGCACGCTGCCCGCGCCGATGCCGCCGACCAGCCGTTCTTCCAGCAGCTCGAAGAAATGGTCACGCCGTGGCTGACGGTCCGGTCGCTGGCCAGCATCGACCGCGACACCCTCGCCAGCCTCTTGCAGCGCTGCCAACTCATCGAACAGCAACTCGGCATTCGCAAGAACGGCAACGTCGTGTCGTGGGTCGCGCTCCTGGCTTGCGTGATTTGTGCCGGCAGTCTCGGTTGGTTCGTCCTGCAAACGCGCGGCAGCTTCTCCCTCGACATGTCCTTCGCCCGCTCGCTGTGGGCCTCGATGGAAGCCCACCCCGTCCTTTCGCTCGCTGTCGTCTTCCCCGCCCTCGTCGCCGCCTCCCTCACCCTCTTCGGCCGCGTGCTGCGCTCGTAGTGTAGGCGTCCCGCCTGCACGTGCCGGTGCGGGCAAGCCGCCCGCACTACGCAGCCGCCTGCCGCTTACTGCTCATGCGGCGGACGATCTTGAAGCCGATCCACACGACCAGCGCCCATGGCAATATCACGCTGATACCGACGATCACGAAAATCATGCTCAATGACAAGAGCCTGAAGGCATACGCCAGGCTGTTGCGCACGTTCGCCGCCAGGCCTTCGTCGCTCGGCACGATCGGCGCCTGATTGGTCAGCGTCACGTCGATGTGGGCCGTGGCGAGCTTGCCGTCCGGGGCTTGCAGGTTTTGCGTGGCCTTCTGAGCGCGGACACTTTTGGCGATTGCCGAGAACTTCTTGACCAGATCGTCCTTGGCGGCCAGCGGCACGTCAAAGAGTTGAAACGCCGTTTCCCGGCCGGTCGCATCCTTGTTGATCTGCGACGCCGTCACCTTGCCCTTGGCGCTCTTGACCAGCTCGGCCAGGTTTGCGGACACCTTGTTGACATCCGACACTTCCAGGCCCAGCGCCACCGTCTCGCGCGGCGGCACCTGGCTGCGCAGCGTCAGCCGATAGCCGACTTTCAGTTCCGTCGCGATCTCGCTCGGCTGCACTCGGCTCGCGGACCGCGAAGCCACGTCGCCCATATCGTCAAGCAGCTTGTCGAACTCGCTCGCCGCTCCCCCCCTTGCCAAGGCGGGGCCAGGGGGGGTCGGAAGGTCCACATCAAACTGGGCGTTGATGTTGTTCTTGTCCTGCTCGTTGAGCTGCAAGGCGCGGACGTGGCCCTTCATATTCTCCGCCGCCACTTGCAGCGCCTTGTACGCGACCGGCACGTCGAGGCTGTAGATGTTGAGCGTATACGTCTCGCGCGGCGGCACGCTGGTCACGCTCTTGAGGGTGAGGCGATAGCCCACTTTGCGGTCGGTGGCGGTCTCGCCGGGGCCGGCCCGCGTCGTGTTGCGGGCCACGGTGTCGCCCAGGTTCCCCAGTTGCTGGTCCAACTTTTCGCGCTCTTTGCTCGGCACGTCGAAATCGAGCTGGGCGAAGACGTTGAACTTTTCCTTCTCGTCGAGCTGGCTGACACGGATCTGCCCCTTGGCCTTGTCGACCGATTCAAGCAGCTTGCGATACTCGGCTGGCACATCGGTCACGACGACCTGCAACACATACGCTTCACGCGGCTGAATGTTGGCGACGTTGTACAGCGTGACCGTGTACTGCACGTCGTTGGTGCGCGACTTGAGCGGCTCACCCTTGGGCGCCGTGCCCCCCTCGGCTTGCTGCAAGCGCTGGGAGTCGTGATGCGTGACGACGCCGAGCGCCTTGAGTTTGTCCTTCACCCCGTCGGCCGCGGCGGGCGACACTTCGAATTGCAAGATCGCTTCGAGCTGCCCGGCGGCGTGCTGCTTCAAGTCCGACTTGGTGACGCGACCCTTCGCCTCGGCTACGGCCGACAGCGCCGTTTGCAGCGACTTTTCGACGTCGTCGGCCTCGATCTTCATGGTGACCTGCTCGGTGATGACCATGGCCGCCGCGGAACGGATTTCCTTTTCGTAGGCGGTGATCGTCAGCGAACTCAGGCCGACTTGGTTGTTGTAGTAGCGGATTTCGCCTTCCATCTCCTCGATCTTGGTGCGCCACACGCCCAGCTGGGCCTCGGCCGCCACCAGGTCCTTGACGTCGCCCTTGCCGTTCTTGATGATCGCGATCATCCGCTCTTCCATGGTGCGGGCGGCGCGCAGCCGGCTTTCGATGTCGGTGTACTGCTTGGTCACGTCCTGGCTGCCGATGCGCTGGCTCTTCAGCTCGCCCGTCTTGGCCAGGTCCTTGCGCAGATCGAGCACGAACTTGTCCAGGTGCTCCGGCGGCACGCGCACCACGACCGAGCCCTTCACCTTGCCGTTGGGCAACTTCTCGCTGTTGATCGTGGCAACGAACGCGCCGGGGATAGCATTGATGAGCTTGGTGATGTCGGCAACGGCGTTGTCGAAGACCTCCACCTCGAATTCCAGGTCGCCGGAGCGGATGATCTTTCGCTGGGCGACTTGGGGATCGGGCTTTTGCTGGAAGGCGAGGGGTGAGTGCATGTCGACGTGGGGCCCCTTGTCGAGTGCCTTCAGGAAGGCGGCGTCGACGGAGGCCGAGGATTTGGGGTCGGCCTTTTCCTTTAGCCCCCGATCTTCAGCTTTCGCCACAGACTTTTGATTCTTCACCAAATCGGACAGCTTCGCAATCTCCTCAACCCGTTTGGCCTGCAAGCTGTAATATTCGGTGGAAGCTTTGAGCACCCCGCCGCTGTCTTTGGCGGCTTCCGAGCGCAGCTTTTCAAGACTGAGAACCCGCCTCATCGCCTTTTCTTCCTTTTGGCCCTCCTTGTCGCCTCCTTTCGTCGCCTCAACATTGAAAATATCAGTCCTGGCGAGCGACCGCTCTGCGACTCGCAAATCTGACGCGGGCGGCGCCTTTGCGTCGCCATAGTGGCCAGTCGGGAGGCCGCGGCCGTTCACCGTAGAACCGCTAACGAAGACTTGTCCGACCTTCTCTGGTTTGCGTTCGGCGCTCAAGCCTGTGCGCACGGAGCCGTCGCTCAGCTCGACGCCCATGTTCAGGCCGTGCTTCATGTCGCCTTCCTGGAGCTGTTGCAGGCCTTCGAGACGCTTGCTGACGACGCCATCGGTGTCGCCCGCTGAGATTGCCCATCCGCCAATAGTGGCCTTGCCGCCGTCGGGGACCTGTACGCCGGCTGTGGGAGGTGGCCCCAATTCGTGACTGCTGTTCTTGATCGGCGCGTTGAGGTCGAGCGTCTGCGTGCCTGCCGGGGTCAAGCCGGAGACCACACCATTGACGCCGAGATTGCGATTCACATTTCCAAACGGCTTGAATTGGCCTGCCAAGAGTTTCTGTGCGCCGTCCATCCGGCTCGCGGCCTCAGCAACCTCAGGTTCGTTTTTGCCGAGCTTGCCGTTGACCGACGTGTGAACTCTGTCGGGCGCCCGGACAATAAGGGCAAGCGCGGGCGGAAAGTTGTCGATCGTGTTGCTATTCTGGATGTCGGCAGGCCCGCCTTGGGTCACGCCGGAGACATTCATTCCGTGGTGAGATTGACCGCGAATGAAATCGCGATATTTGTTCATTTCATACAATTCGCCGTCCACGGAATGCTTCGCGAGGCCAATTTGTTTGAGGTTGTTCGTGGATTGCGTGCCTTGAGCGTCGAAGTATGCAAAGCCGACTTTGACTTCCGGATCCGCTCTATCTTCCGCCTCCATACCGAACACCGGCAGCACCGTCGGCAGGCTGGCTTCCGCATGCAACCGGTCGCCGCCCGGAAACGCGACGAAGCCCAACTGCGCGACGCTATGGACCGCCGCGCCGAGCACGCCGATGAACAGGACCGCGGCGGCGGCCGCCGCCCAGCGCGCCAGCGCCGGCCAGCGCCCGCGCGGCTTGTGCCCGGCGTGCAGCTTGCCCAGGACGCGCCGGTTCCAATCCTCGGGGAAGTGAACCGCAGCGCACAGCCGGCCCAAGCCTTGGTCGAACAGCCGCCATTGCGCCAGCTCCTGAGCGCACGCCGCACACTCGGCCGCATGCCGTTCGAGCCGCAAGCATTCGTCAGCCTCCAAGCCGGCGCCGTAAAGAGTCAGGTTCTCGTGAAACCATTCGTGTTCGGACATGGGTGACTCCCCGCGTTTTTCTTCAGCCCCAACGGGGCGCTATGTGGTAGCCCAGGGCGTGAGCCCTGGGATTCGGTGGTCCCGAAGATTCAAGCCCCAACGGGGCGCTATCGACCTCATCGTCCAGCGCGACGACGCCTATTTCGCCCCGTTGGGGCTTTAGCAAAATTCTCCGACATTTCCCAGGGCTGCGCCCTGGGCTTTTGCATTTCGCCCCGTTGGGGCTCAAAACGACACCCCCGCGCGCTCGCACTCCGCGCGCAACATTTTCAACCCGCGATGCAGCAACCCGCGCAGCGAGCCGTTCGTCAAACCCATCTGCATCTGAATCGTCTCGTAATCCGCGCCGCCGAAATAACGCAACCACAGCGGCAATCGATATTCCTCCGGCAACGCCCGCAACACGCCCAGCAATTGCTGCCGCCGCTCCTCTTCTTCCAAGCGCTGCTCCGGCGGCGGTGCCGACACGACTTGCAAACCGTTGTTCGGCGGCGTCCGCTTCTGCCGTTGATCGTGCCGGGCGGCGTTGATCGCGGTGTTGGCGGCGATCTTCAGCAGCCAGGGCCGAAACTTGTCCGGCTCCGCGAGTTGGCCGAGCGATTGAAAGGCGGTCAGCAGCGTTTCCTGGAGCAAATCCTCGGCCTGGTGCGTGTCGCCGGTGTCCAGGTGCAGGCGCGCGAACACCAGACGCGAGGTCCGGCGTACGAGTTCATCGAACGCCGCCCGCTCGCCCCGCTGGGCCCGCCGCACCAGGGATGCTTCGGAATCAATCATCACACCATTAGATACGACAACATTGCGCCCGGGAGCGCGCGCGAAATGCAAAAACACACCAGCCCGCAGCGCAAGCAAGGGCCGAAGTCGTCGCCCTTGCTTGCGCTGCGGGCTGGTTTTTACGCGAAGATCTCGCTCGCCACCGTGCCCGCGATATCCGTCAGCCGGAAATCGCGGCCGGCGTAGCGATACGTCAACTGCTCGTGGTCCAGGCCCATCAGCGCGAGCAGCGTGGCGTGCAGGTCGGTCGTGTGCATGCGGCCCGCGACGGCGTGCAGGCCGTACTCGTCGGTGCCGCCCCAGGAAAAGCCCGGCTTGACGCCGGCGCCGGCCAGCCACATCGGGTAGCCGGTGATGTTGTGATCGCGGCCGTCGGGGCCTTGCGCGGTCGGCATGCGGCCGAACTCGCTGCCAAAGAGAACCAGCGTTTCGTCGAGCAGGCCGCGCTGCTCCAGGTCGGTCAGCAGGGCGGCGGCCGGTTGATCGACCATCGCGGATTGATTGATCAGGCCCTGGTGCAGATTGTTGTGATGGTCCCAGCCGGACTGCGTGATCTCGACGAAGCGAACGCCTGCCTCGCTGAGCCGCCGGGCCATCAGGCATTGGCGGGCGAAGCTGCCGGCCGGGCCGGGCTTGACGCCGTAGGCGTCGCGCACCGATTGCGGCTCGCGGCTGATGTCGAGCAGGGCCGGCACGCGTTCTTGCATGCGAAAGGCCAGCTCGTACGACTGAATGACGCCGTCCACTTGATCGGGAGCGCCGGGCGACTGTGCCAGGTCGCGGTTCATTTGCTGGATCAGGTCAAGCTGGCGGCGTTGCAAGGGGGCGGCGAGTTGCGGGCGCAGGTTCGCCATGTCGCCGTTGTCGCTCAGGCGCGTGCCCTGGAAGTGGGCGGGCAGGAAAGCGCTGCCGTAATTGATCGTCCCGCCGAAATTGGGCGAGGGATTGATCGTGATGTAGCCGGGCAGGTCCTGGTTTTCGGTGCCCAGGCCGTAGAGCAGCCACGCCCCCATCGATGGCCGGGTGAGCTGGGCGAGGGCCGTGCCGGTGTGGAGCTGGATGACGGCTTGGGGATGGGCCGGCGTATCGGTGTGCAGGCCGCGGATGAAGCAAAACTTGTCCACATGCCGTGCGGTGTGCGGGAAGAGATTGGAAACCCACGTCCCGGTTTGGCCGTGCCGGGCGAAGCGGAACTTCGACGCGGTGAGGACGGCGCCGCCGGGCGCGACCTGGCCGCCGTCGCGCTGCAATTGCGGCTTGTACTCGAAGGTGTCCATCTGCGACAGCGCGCCTTCCATAAACAGGAAGATGATGCGCTTGGCTTTGACGGGAAAGTGCGGCTGGCGCGGCGCGAGCGGTCCGGGGGCGGCGCGGCGCGGTTGTGCCGCGGCGTTTTGGCCGAGCATGCCGGCAAGGGCGAGGTAGCCGAAGCCGGCGCTCGATGTTTTCAACATTTGACGGCGGGAGAGTCGGTAAACCATGGCATTTTCCTACGTGGGGCAGACATTCTTGTCTGCCGGCGCACAGGCAGACAGGAATGTCGGCCCCACATTTGAATCGACTATTTCAACATCAATTCGCCTCGGATAATACTGCGCGTCGCGCGATCGGCCGCAGACGACCATCTCCAATCAATCGCAGCAGCAACCAAATTCGCCTTGACCGGATTATTCTCGACATATTCGACGATCCGCAGTAGTTCCTCGACATTGCGCACAACATGATCGTACGATTCATCTTGCCAAAATGTACCGGCAGTACCCAACAATTGATTGCATCGACGTGCTGTGAACCCATTGATCGCTTGCACGATTCGTTCGCGCGGCGTGCGCTTGTGCATTTCAGCGAGCGTTCGTACCCAAGACGTTTTTGGATGAAAGACCCAATGAAAATGGCTCGGCATAACGACGAACGCGATCAAGTCGTAGCGTTCATCGGCGAAATGATAGAGAGCATCGCGGACGATATTAGCCGCTTCTGGGACTTGCAATTGGCGCTTTGCCGGTTTCAAATCAATCCACTGATCGAATCGTGCAAAGACAAGTTTTTGTTTTCGCAGTTCCCATTCGTCAGCCGTTAGGTCATCCGGCTTGAGTTTCGCATCCAACTCCTCGCGGTACCGGTAGAGTTCAACGAGTCCTTGGGCGGGAATACTTCCGTCCAGGCAGGTCGTCACGAAATATGTTCCGTCCTCGACATCCCAATGCGGCAGTCGGCGTCGACGTAACAGTCCATTTAGCATCTTCGGCTCCCGTATGTGGGGCAGACATTCCTGTCTGTCTGCGCGCCGGCAGACATTCCTGTCTGTCTGCGCGCCGGCAGACAAGAATGTCTGCCCCACGTTAATCACCGGACAAATCGAAACTCCGCGGACGCCAGGATCGCCTGACAGAAACTTGCCCACGCCGCCGTTCGCGCGTCCGCGATTGCTGCGTTGCGGGCGTCGGCTTCGAAGCCTGTGACGTAAATCGTCGCCCGTACTACTTCCTTTTCCGTCGCTGGCCGGCTCAGCGTCACACGGTAGGCCAGGTGAACGCGGTCGTGGTCGTCGAGCTTGTTTTGCAGCAAGCGCTCGGCAAGGTGTTTCGATTGTTCGCGCACGAACGGGTCGTTGAGCAGATACAGGGCTTGCGTGGCGACCGTGGTCACATCGCGGCTGCCGGTGACCATGCCCTGTTCGGCGAAGTCGAAGACGTCCAGCGCCCGCGGCGTGATGAGCCGCACCAGAGGCAAATACACGCTGCGGTGGAGGCTTTGGGCGGCTTCCGCTTCGAGCTTCTTGGCCAGCGGGCTTACGTTCGACAGCTCAATGACCTTCAATTCGTGGGAAACACTCGTCGCGGGCCGGGCGCGATCGAGCTTCCCCGAAGCAGCGAGCATGGCGTCGCGGATTTCTTCCGCGTCGAGCCGGCGCGGACTGTGCCGCCAAACGAGCCGATTGCCCGGATCGACGGCCAGATGCGTGGGGCGGACATTCTTGTCTGCCTGCGCGCCGGCAGACGCGCCGGCAGACAGGAATGTCTGCCCCACGTCTGCACTCAGTTGATACGCGCGGCTCAAGACGAGCGCTCGCACGAGCTTCTTGACCGACCAACCATCTTGCATGAACTGCCTCGCCAGGTGATCGAGCAATTCGGGGTGCGAGGGCGCTTCGCCGGTGACGCCGAAGTTGTCCACGCTGGCGACGATCCCCTGGCCGAAAAGGTGCTGCCAAACGCGATTAGCCATGACGCGCGCGGTCAGCGGGTTCTTGTCGCTGGTGAGCCATTGCGCCAATTCGAGCCGGCCGCTTTGATTTGGATTGATCTTCGGCGCGCCGGGGACCTCAACTACCGAGAGGTAGCCGCGCGGCACGGGCGGGCCGATCTTCTCCGCTTCGCCGCGGATGCGGATCTCGGCGTCGCCGACGGATTTGGCATCGCGGACTCCGTAGGCTACTGGACCGTGGGCGGCGGGGTCGCTCAGCGCGATCAGCTCGGCCTGAATCTTGTTGATTTGCTTGCGGGTCGCATCGAGCTTCTTCTCGCGTTCGGGGCCGGCTTTGCTTTTGTCCGGATCGTCGGCGAGCGAATTCAGGTCGGCGCGGGCTTTGGCGAGGGCCGATTTGGTCTGTTCGATCTTCGCAGTCTCCAGTCGCTTACGCTCCTGGCTCGCCTCGGGGCCCAGCGGCAGCAGCAACGCCGAGTCGTAGTAATCCAGGCCGCCGCCGCCCATCTTGTTGCGCAGGCCGGCGCACAGGTCGCTGCTTTGGAAGATGCCCGCCAGGGCGTAGTAGTCGGTCGTCGGAATCGGGTCGAACTTGTGATCGTGGCAGCGGGCGCAACTGACGGTAAGGGCCAGCACCGCGCGGCTAACAGTGTCGATCTGCTCGTCGATGTTGTCCATGACGAAGCGGATTTTGAAGCGCTGATTGACGTCGCGCACGCCGAGGGCCAGAAAGCCGGTCGCGGTCAATTGCGCATCGCGCTGCTTTTGAATGTGGGGCAGGCTTTCTTGCCTGCCATTGGCAGACAGGAATGTCTGCCCCACAACCGGAAGGAGATCGCCCGCAATTTGCTCGCGCAGAAACTGATCGTAAGGTTTGTCCTGGTTGAACGCATCGATGACGTAATCGCGATAGCGCCAGGCATGGGGATAGGGCAGGTTGCGGGCCGACCCCGTCGATTCGCCGTAGCGGGCCACGTCCAGCCAGTGCCGGCCCCAGCGCTCGCCAAAAGCGGACGACGCGAGCAGGCGATCGACCAGTTGTTCCGTTACTGCTTGCCGTTTAGCGTTCGCTCCATCCCAAGCCGCGACAAAGTCCGCCATTTCTTGCGGCGTGGGCGGCAGCCCCGTCAAATCAAACGTCAAGCGCCGAATGAGCGTCACCGCATCCGCATCGCCCACCGGCTTCAGCCCCTTCGTTTCGAGCTTCGCCAAGATGAACCGGTCGATATCGTCCCGCGCCCAGGCGCCATCCTTCACCGCCGGCGGCGCCACTCTGCGCACCGGCTGCCACGCCCAGTGTTCTTTGCGAAGCTTGTCGTATTCCGGGTTGCGTTTGCCGATTGACGGGGGCACGCGCACTTGCGGCCAGGCGGCGCCATCCTTGATCCATTGCGTCAGGTCCGCGATCTGCGCGGCGGCGAGCGGTTTTTTGGGCGGCATCTGCACTTCCGCGTGGGTGCGCCGCACCGCCTGGATCAGCAGGCTCTTCTCGGGTTGCCCCGGCACCAGCGCCGGACCGCGGCCGCCGCCGTGAATCAGGCCGTTGCGGTCGTCCACGCGCAGGCCGCCCTTGGAGTTGGTGTTCGCGGAGTGGCAGTTGAAGCAATTCTCCGCGAGCAGCGGCCGAATCTTCTTTTCGAAGAAGTCGAGCAGGGCCGCGTCGTTGCGCGCGGCAGTCTGGGCCGACGCCAGCTGCGGTGAGAGGGCAAGGAGTGCGCACGCGAAGGAAACGAAAAGTCGTGGCCTTGACGCCATGAAGACACCTACCATACGCGTAAGATAGCGAACGGGGCAGGAGCGGGGCGGATCGGTCCACTTTACCCGGCTTCGTCCGTTCTTTCAATCAGGAAATCGCGGAGGTTCGACCATGCGCCGTGCTGCGTCCATCGATTGTCTCAATTCGTGAACACGAATTCGTTGGCGTTGAATAGCGCTCGACAAAACATCGCCAGGCCATGCGCGCGGATCAGTTGTACCGCGGCGGCACATTCCTCGCTCGAAGGCTCGCGGCCAAATGCCAAGTGAAAACCGCGCCGAACTTGCTGTTCGATACCGCTCGCTTCCTTCTGCAAACGCTCGGCAAGGAAGCCGGCCTGCTGGAGTAAGAAGCGACTATTGAGCAGGCTCAACGCTTGCAGCGGCGTCGTCGAGCTGGTGCGGCGCGGGGCGATTTGGCCGGCGTCGGGGCAGTCGAAGCCGCCGAAAATGTCGTCGAGCTGCATGCGCCATTTGCTCTGATAGATCATGCGCCGCCATTCCGCCGGGCCGAATTCTTGCCTTGGATTGTACACCTTCACGTAATTGGCGTTCGGCTCGAACAGATCGAACCCCGGCCCGCCGACGCGCAAATCGAGCTTGCCGCTGGTGGACAGGATGGCGTCGCGCAGCGGCTCGGCTTCGAGGCGGCGCGGCGGCTTGCGCCAGAGCAGCCGCGTTTGCGCATCGGCGGCGAGGCCCGCATCGTTCGCTTTGCTGGATTGGCGAAAAGTGGCAGAAGTGACGATCAGGCGATGGATACGCTTGAGGCTCCAATCCTCCGCGAGTTCGAACGCCAGCCAATCGAGCAGCTCCGGATGCGACGGTTTGCCGCCATTGAGGCCGAAGTCGCTGGGCGTGCTGACGATGCCCGTGCCGAAGTGGTAATGCCACAGCCGATTGACGATGACGCGGGCGGTGAGCGGATTGTGCGGATCGACGAGCCATTTCGCCAGAGACAGGCGGCGCTCCGATTCCGGGGCGTCCTTGGCCAATTGTAGCTTTGGTCCGAAATCGGCGAGGGCCGTGGGCGCGACCAGCTCGCGCTTCTGCAGCGGATCGCCGCGGTGCAGGCGATGCGTTGTTTCCGGTGCGGTGAACGTGCCGGCGTAGACCAGAGGCGCGCGTTCGGCGTCGCGCAACCGTTTTTCCAAATCCGCGCGCCGCATCAGCAGCTTCGTCAGCGGCGCGTCGGACGCCGCTTTGCCGAAGGGCATTCGGTCTTCCGAAGACGCCACTGGCTGCCACTTGCCCGGCTCCACGGCAACGTCGATGCAGTAACGCACGGCCAAACGGTCGGCGTAGCGTCCCTCGCGATCGCGCGCCCATTCGATGCGCTCGATCGTTTCGCTCTTCGGCAATTCCAACTGCACCCAGCCCTTGCCCTGTTCGTTCGAAATCCAGCTTCGCCCATTGCCGTACTTGCCGTCGTTGATGTGTTCCAGCTTGTGAATGGCGGCGCCGGGGTAGTCGCCGGAGGAGGTGGGCTTCGCGCCAAGAGCGACATTGCGCGGTTCCGATCCGGACGTAAAGATTTCCAGCTCGTCGATGCACGGCTCGGACGCATTGGTAGCCAGAATAGTAAAGCGCACGAACTTGGCTGAGACCGGCGCGAACCGTTCGATGTTGTGCAGTGCGCTGACCGGCGCGCGTCGTCCCGCGGGACCGTTCGCCTGGGCAAGCGGTTCGGCATCGCGAATCTGTTGGTCGAGCGCCGCAAGTTGCTGACGCAATCTCTCGGCAAGGTTCTGTCGCCCCGGATCGTCGCCGCGCTTCATCGGCCGTTCGCCATGCTGCACGCCCGCAAACATCGCCTTGAAACCGTAATAGTCGAGCTGCGAAATTGGATCGAAGACGTGATTGTGACAGCGCGCACAGCCGACCGTCAGGCCCAGGAATGCAGTGCCGGTGGTGCCGATCATGTCGTGCAGTTCGTCGGCCCGCTGCTGCAGCGTCAGGACGATGTCGGGGCTTTTGACGCGGTCGACCGGGCCACCGACGAGGAACGCCGTCGCTTCATCCGCACCGAGCCGGTCGCCGGCGATCTGCGCCATGACGAAGCGGTTGTACGGCATATCATCGTTGAATGCCTTGATGACCCAATCGCGGTACGGCCAGGCGCTGGCGCGCGGTTGGTTCGTCTCGAATCCGTCGCTCTCGGCGAAACGGACCACATCGAGCCAGTGCCGCGCCCAGCGCTCGCCGAAATGCGGCGAGGCAAGGTAGCGATCGACCCATCTTTCCCAGATTGCATCGGGAACAATACGCGCTTGCCGTTTCGCGCTCGCAGCGCACTCGCGAACGAAGTCATCCAATTCCTCCGGCGTCGGCGGCAACCCCAGCAAATCAAACTTCAAGCGCCGCAGCAACGTGCGCGCATCGGCTGGCGGCGACACTGGCAGTTTCTCTTTTACCAAGCGGGCGAGAATGAACTGGTCGATGGGGTTGCGTGACCAATCGTTGGCAACCACAGACGGCAGCGATGGTCGCCGTAGCGGCTGAAATGCCCAGTGGTTTTTCTTCGCATCGTTGCTGGCCGATGACTGCTGTCCGCCACGAAGGAACGGCAGCAGTCCGCCAACCCAAGCGCAAAGTACGATGCAGAACAATCGCCATTGCATAGGATCAGTACACTGGACGCGATCGGCGGTGTCAAGGCCGAGGATCATCCGAGAATGCGATCCCAGCGGGCCTTGTGATAGGCGATCTTCTCGGCCGCAGTCATCTTGGTGAAATCGGGTTCGCGGTTTGCCCCAACTTTGGTCGTCGGTGCAGCGTCCGCCCCGGTTCTGCGAACCGGGGCTAAACGGGCGGGGGGAACGCTGATGGTTTTGCCGTTGCCGCCGTAGCTCATGACGCCGGTTTGCAGCGTCATGTCCTCTTCGAGCGACCGATGCGGTTTGACGCCAAGTTGCTGCAACACGCCGTGATACGCCTGCACCGCTTCCTCGGCCGTGATCGCGCCGTCGGCAATCCAGCGCAGAAAGCGGATGAAGGCGAGCTGGTTCTCGGCGTTGTTGATCTTGCGGCCAAAGAGCGCGACGCGGCCGCCGTACTTCTTGGCTTCGCTAAGCAGCTTGAACGCGTCATAGGTGGTGCCCGCCGAGCCGCCGAGGATGCCGACGACCAAGTGCGGATCGTAAGCGACCAGCTCTTCCATCGCTTGCGGACCGTGATAGACGATTTTGAGGAAGAGCGGCCGCCCCTTCGTCGTGACGCCGCCGAGCGTGCGGACGATGGCATCGTTGATGAAGCCGGGCAGCTTCCCGGGGTCCACCGATGCCTGGCAATTCGGATCGAACACCTCGAGGAAATGGCGAAAGTTCTTACGTTCCGCTTCGAGCCGAAAGCTCTTGTATGCTTCCAACGCCTCACGATCGACGACGTTGTCATTCTGGTAGGTAATGCTGTACAGGCCGAGGTCGGTGCCGAACATGCGTTCTTGCGGCGTGCAGTCCAGGTGGCCGCACTGGATGTGATCGAGCGTCGCCGTGCGGAAGGGCAGTGCGGGCTGGCTGGGTGAACGGCCGCCGCGAAGGACATGGATGTCGGTGGTGTCGTTGGCCCGCGCCGCCGGCGTCACATGGCTGTTGTCGAACAGGCGCTGCTGGATCGTGAGGATTTCGTTGGTGTGTGCCGACATCAACATGATGTCCACGAGGCCCTGCTCGACGATCTGCGTGATGATGTCGCGGAATTCCTGCAAACTTCGATAGCGCGCTTCACCGGCGTGGGCTTCCGGCGACTTGCCGGGCGCGCCAATGCCGAGCGCCATGTCGGGATCTTTCGCGTCGGCGAGGATGAAGTCCTTCGCGCCGCGCGGATCGGCGTGGATGCGAGCCAGTTTATCGTCGAGGGATTTTCGAACCATGATCAATCTTGTTTACGTTTAGCGCGCCCAGAATCACTACGGGCGGAACATCTCACTAGCAACGATCTTGCGAGCGCGAAACGGCAAGCCAGTTACCTTTTCTGCCACGCCGCGCGCGGAATGACGCGCCCAACCGGCGCCGGAATCGCCGCATGGGCGGGTGTTGTCGTTGCCGGTTTGGTCGCCCCGCTCGCCAGCCGTGCTTCCACCTTTTCAATCGTCTCGCGCAACACCCGCGCCGAATTCTGCAAGCCAAGCCGTTCCTTGGGCGACAGCGCCAACTCGATCTGCTTGCGTGCCCCGCCGCAGCCGACTTCGGTCGGCACCGACAGACACACGTCACGCAACCCATAGGCGCCATTCACGAGCGTGCTGACCGGCAGCACGCGGCGTAGATCCAGCGCGATGGCGTGCACGACTTCGCGGATCGATAGGCCCACCGCGTAGCCGGCGCCGCCCTTGAGCTTGATCACCTGGGCGCCGGCACCCTTGGTTTCCTCGAAGACTTCCTTGGCCGCATTGCCGTCGAAGCCGGGCCATTGTTCGAGCGGCAGGCCGTTGATGGTCGCGCTCGACCAGATCGGCACCATGCTGTCGCCGTGCTCGCCGAGGATGAGGGCATTGACCTGCGTCGGGGCGGCTTTCAATCGTTTGGCCAGGTTGCTGCGGAAGCGCGTGGTGTCGAGGACGGTGCCCAAACCGATCACGCGCTGCCACGGCAGGCCACAGCGCTTTACCGCCAGATGCGTGAGCACATCGACCGGATTGCTGACGACGATCACATACGCGTTGTCCGGCAGGCCGACTTGCTTCATCTGATCGAGGATGCCGCCAAAGAGATCGACATTGCGATTGATCAGATCGAGTCGGCTTTCATCGGGCTTGCGGCGCAGGCCGGCGGTGATGATGACGATGTTGCTGTCCTTGACTTCGCTCATGTCGCCCGCATAGATGCGTTGATCCGCGACGAGGCTGGCGCCGTGGAGCAAGTCGAGCGCCTGCCCTCTGGCGAGATCGCTATTGGCGTCGATGAGACAGATGCTCGACGCGACACCGCCGCATTGCAGCGCGAACGCCGTCGAGCTGCCGACCAAGCCGCCGCCGCCGATGATGGAGATTTTCATGCGATGCACCTATTATCTCGTCCAATCTTCGATTTTCAGGCCCGGAACTTGAAGGAAATCCCTGAGATTGCGCGTCACGACAGTGGCTCGGTTCGCCAAGGCAATGGCGGCGATTTTCAGATCCATGGTGCCGATGCGGAGCTTCGCTCGTTTCAACGTTTGGAATTCAACGGCAGCCATGGCGTCAAACGGGAGCACATTGATTGCACAATAGTTGTGCAGCATCTTGAGCAAACGATCATATGCATCAATTTGATCCTTAACCATCCGCGCATGCGCGAGATACGAGAGCCATCCGCGGGTTTGTTCTTCATAGCTGATGATGGTCGTGGCCACTTCAGCCTTTGGCAGCGCGTCCAAACGCGCTTGCACGCGCGCTCCGGTCCCTTGCTCTGAGCGATCCAGCAGCGATACGTGGTCGGTGTCAAGAATGACCATGGGACTTCTTTCTACGCTTCGTCGTTCCCTTGGCCTTCGGCCGAAGTGACTCGCGATATTGTCGACCTAGCCGCATTGCCTCTTCATAAAGAGGATCATTGGCGAACGAGCCGTAGATCTTGTGCCACCATGGCCGAGCGTCTTTTTCTCCGGCCTTCTCGTCGATTTTGTTCTTGAGTAAGTCAACCTCCGCCTCCAAGGCGGCCACCCTTTGTTCTAAGCTATTCGCGCCCATTGGATTCTCCTTCACTTTTGACCCGGCCCTTCATTCTATCATCCCGCCCGCGCCATCGTCAGCGATGCCATCACCTGGTCGGTGATCGTCTGCACGAGTTTTTCCAGGTCCGGCTGCCCGGCCGCCGGCGCCGCGCACGACTGCGTCTTGCACGAACAAGCGCTTTCGCCGCCGACGTACGTCGTCGGCACCTGATCCTCGCGTTGGAAAGCGTACGCTTCGGGCACGAAGTCGCCGTAGCCGGTGCTGAACACGCTCGGACCGCACAGTTCGCAATCCTTGACTTTGCTGCGCGGATCGTCAATGCCGATGCGCTGTTTGAACTTCATCAGCTCGGCGGTTTCCTTTTCCGTGAAGTAGTTAATGCGGCCGAGTTGCTTGGCGATCATCAGAATCTTGCAATAGGCGTCGATGATCTCGGTGTTGAAGTACGCGATTTCAACTGTTGGACCCCAGCTCACGGTGCCGTGGTTGGCAAGCAAGATCGTGTTGCAGCTCTTCACATACGGAATGATCGTATTGGGCAGCCGCTGATCGCCTGGCGTGGCGTACGGAGCGATCGGCACCTCGCCGAGAAAGACTTCCACCTCCGGCAAAATGCACTTCGGGATCGGCTCATGCGCGACGGCGAACGCGGTCGCATGCGGCGGATGGCAGTGGACGACGCCGTTGACGTCCGGCCGATTCTTGTAAACCGCGAGATGGACAAGCACTTCGCTGGTGCGTTTGCGCGTGCCGGCGAGCTGCTTGCCTTCGTAATCGACCTTGCAGATGTCGTCGGGCTTCATGAAGCCTTTGGACACCATCGTCGGCGTGCACAGAATTTCCTTGTCGTTGAGGCGCACCGTGATGTTGCCGTCGTTCGCCGCGGCAAAACCCTTGTTGTACAGTCGCCGGCCGATCTCGCAGATTTGTTCTTTGATCTTGTATTCGGGCATATGCATGGTCATGTTCTCCAAGCCGCGGGATGAGCGCAGCGAATCCCGCGGGTCATTGCACCGTCACTGAATCCAAAATGCACGCACAATACGCATCCAGCGGCTTCTTGTTCGGATGGAACGGCATCGACGCTTCGACGCCTTCGCTGACGCCGATCTTCTGTCCCTGGCCGGCGCCCAGTTCGTCCAGCGCGATGATGTCTTCGCCATCCGGCGCCGTCTGATTCTTCAGCGCTTTCAGACTAAATGGCACGCTGATGATCCAGCGGTAGCCCTGCACCGACGGATGGCAGCGCGACAGCGTCACCGTGCCGATCACTTCCGCGATACGCATGAGCATTGGTTCCGTTTGTGGTGCGGGCGTCTCGCCTGCACCGGTGCAGGCGAGACGCCCGCACCACAATTCCTCAGTCGCAAATCCCCATCACGAACCAGCGGACCGGCGAATTCTTGTGGCCCAGCAGTTGCCGGGTGCCGGCGCCGTCGTTGCAAATCAACACCTGATGGCCGACACCGGCGCCGAGCGAATCGACGGCCAACTGCGGCTCGCCGTCGGGCTTTTGATCCGTCGTCAACGGTTGCACGACGAGCAGCCGCCAGCCGGTCATGCTGGCGTGCTTGATCGTTGCGGTCGCATGTCCGACGACGTTGGCGAGTTGCATAATCGATGGCCCCACATTGTGGTGCAGCCGTCTCGGCTGCACGTGCAGGCGAGACGCCCGCACCACAAATTCGGTCAAATCACACTCATCGACCCGATCGTCGCACTGCGGCGAATCCGCGCGAACGTCAACGGCGTGGTCACGCCTTCGCCGGTTGGCGTCGCGATCGAATAACTCAGATATCCTTCGCCGCCCAAGCCCAGTCCCGCCATGCTCGGACCGTTCTGCACGAAGATGGTCGTGTCCATCTCCCGGCCCATGCGCGTGATCGTGTCCACATTGCGTGAGTGAATGATCGCCGTATGCTTGAAGCCGTGCTCGTACTTCTTCGCCAGCGCGATGGCCGTGTCCACGTCCGGCACGCGCACGAACGGCACGAATGGCATCATCTGCTCGTGATCGACGAAGGGATGCGATTCGTCCGTCTCGCCGTAAACCAGTTCGGTGTCGGCCGGCACGCTGACGCCCGCATGTTTGGCGAGCACCGCGGCGTCCTGGCCAATGAAGTCCTTGTTGACGACCAATTTGACCCCCCCTGTATCCCCCCCTTTTGAAGGGGGGGAAGGGGGGGAAGGGGGGGTAGCGGGCACGAACGCCGCCTTCGTCAGCGCTGCGATTTGCTTGGCGTCGAGCCGGACAGCCTTGTTGCGGGCCATCGCGTCCATCAGTTCATCGAAGATGCTGGCGACCGCGAAGACTTCCTTCTCGCCGATGCACAGGAGATTGTTGTCGTAAGAGCCGCCGCGGATGATCGACTTCGCGGCATTGTCCAGATCAGCCGTCTCATCGACGACAACCGGCGGGTTGCCCGGGCCGGCGACGATGGCGCGTTTCGGACTTCGCAAGGCCGCCCGCCCGACCGCGGGACCGCCCGTGACGCACAACAGCCGCACGTCGCCGTGATCGAAAATCGCCTGGGCCGATTCGAGCGTCGGGCTGGCGATGATCGTCAGCAAATTCTCGATGCCGATCGCTTCGGCAATCGCTTGATTGAAAAGCTGCACGCCCTTGCAGGCGATGCGCGCGCCGGCCGGATGCGGGTTGCATACGAACGCGTTGCCGGCCGCGAGGATGTTGATCGCATTGCCGGCGAGCGTCGGCAGCGAATGCGTCACCGGCGTGATGATGCCGACGACGCCGAACGGGGCGTATTCTTCAAGGGAGATGCCCTTGGAGCCGGAGAAGACATTGGTGCGCAGATATTCAACGCCGGGCGTCTTCTCGCCGGCCACGATGAGCTTCTCGATCTTGTGCTCGAGCCGGCCGATCTTGGTTTCTTCGAATTCCTCCTGGCCGAGCTGCTGCGCTTTGCCGATGCAAATCTTGCGGACGCAATCGACGGCCTTCTTGCGCTCGTCCATGCCGAGGCGTTCGTATTTCTGCTGCGCGAGACTGGCGGCGGCGACGGCGCTGTCGACGTCTTCGAAGACGCCCCAGGTTTTGCCGCCGGTCGCTTTTTTCGGCGCGGCGCCGTTCTTCATGTGTCCCAGGACTTCCTGGACCACGTTGCGAATCAGATCGTCGGTGACGGTTAGCATTGACTTGGTCCTCGTAGGGTGCGTGAAACGCACCTGTCCGTCCGATGGTGCGTTTCACGCACCCTACCGCTTCGCGTCGAAGATCGTTTTGTTTTCCACATGCACTGTGTCCACGATGCCGATGATGGTCGCGTCCACGGGCAATTTCTCGGTCTCTGGTGTCAAGCGAGCGCTGGAACCTTGCACGATCAGTACCAACTCGCCCTGGCCGGCGCCGACCGTGTCCACGCAGACAAACGTCCGGCCCGTGCCGACGAGTTGGTCGCGCTTGGCCGGATCGACGCGCAGCGGCTCGACAGCGAGCAGTTTGTGCCCGGTCATGCTGGCGACCTTCTGCGACGCCACCACGCTGCCGGTGACTTTGGCGAGGAACATGGAGCACCTTTCTCGGCGAGCCGAGCGGCGTTAGCCGCCGGGTTACGAACCCGCGGGCTTACGCCCCGCGGCTCGCCCTCAAGAGATCCCGACTTTGCCGCGCCACGATCAGTTCTTCGTTCGTCGGCATAATCCACAATTGCACGCGGCTATCGACGCCGTCGATTCGCATTTCGCCGGTGGCCGCAGCATTCTTCTGCTGGTTGAGGGTAATGCCGAACCAATCGAGGTTCGCACATATCGCCACACGCATGGCCACCGAGTTTTCGCCGATGCCGCCGGTGAACACGATAGCGTCGGCGCCATTCAGCAGCAGTAAATACGCGCCAAGGTAGTGCCGAACCGAGGCGACAAACACTTCGAGGGCCCGTTGAGCGGTCGCGTCGCACTTGGCAGCGGCCGTTTCGATATCCCGCAGATCGTTGAATCCGCTCAGGCCAAGCAATCCCGCGCGATTCGCCAGATCGTCGAGGATCTGCACAAGCGTCTTGCCAGTACCACGCATCAGGGCCGGCAGCGCGAACACGTCGAAGTCGCCGACGCGGTTGTTGTGCGGCACGCCCGTCTGCGGACTCATGCCGAGACTATTCGCCCGCGACTTGCCGCCCTGAATCGCACACAGCGAACTGCTGCCGCCCAGGTGACACGAGATCACCTTCGCATCCGGTTTGCCGAGCAGCTTCGTCGTCCGCTCGCCGATGTAGCGATGACTCGCCCCGTGAAAACCCCAGCGCTTGACGCCATACTTCTCGATCCATTCCATCGGAATCGCATACAGTCGCTCGGCCGGCGCGATCGTCGCGTGAAAGCCAGTCTCAAACGCCGCCACCAGCGGAATCTCCGGCAACTCCTTCGCCAACAGGCGCATCGCGGTGACGTACGGCGGATTGTGGGCCGGTGCCACGTCGTTGTACGCTTCCATTGCGGCCAGCACTTTTTCGTCCACGCGCTGGACGCCCGTCATGCCCTGGGCGTGTACCGCCTTGAAGCCGATCGCTGCCAGTTCCTTAGGACTCAGCAAGCACTTCTTGTCCGTCAGTTGCTGCAAGCACAGCCTTACGGCGACGGCGTGGTCCTTCGCGGTCAGCGTCGTTTCTTCACGCTGGCTGGCGACTTCGACGAAGCACTTCGACTCGGGTGAGCCGATGCGTTCGACGCCGCCGCGCGCCAGCACCCGCTCGTCCGCCATGTCGAACAGGCGGTACTTGAAGCTGGTGCTGCCAAGGTTCGCCACGAGAATCTTCATGATTGCAAATTGCAGATTGCAGATTGCAAATTGCAGAACTCTTTCAATCTGCAATCTGCAATCTGCAATTTGCAATCTGCATTTGTCCTTACTTGCCAAGAAAAACCGAAAGCACCGTCTCTTCCGGGCGCGGAATGACGTGGGCGCTGACCAGCTCGCCGTGTTGGCTGGCAGCGGCGCCGCCGGCGTCAACCGCTGCGCGGACCGAGCCGACGTCGCCGCGGACCAGCGTGGTCACGTAGGCGCCGCCGATCTGGATCTGCCCAGCCAGCGAGACGTTCGCCGCCTTCGCCATCGCGTCCGTGGCCGCCACGGTCGCGATCAGGCCCTTGGTCTCGACCAGGCCGAGGGCTTCACTGGTTGTTGTTGCCTTTGCCATGGAAAAACCTCATTCGGAGTTTGAGAAACGGGATCTTTGTTTACGTTTAGCGCACGCACCGCGCGTGCAACCGCAGGACCCGCTAAGCCGCAAGCGGCGAACTAGCCAACGCCGCCCGCCGCCGGTTTCGATTTCGGCAATATGGTGTTGGTGTCTTCGTGCGGCCGCGGAATGACCTGGACGCCGACGACTTCGCCGATGCGACCGGCCGCGGCGGCGCCGGCATCGACCGCCGCCTTGACCGCCGCCACGTCGCCGGAGACGAACGCCGTCACCAGGCCGCTGCCGATCTTCTGCCAGCCGAGCAGCGTGACATTGGCCGCCTTCAACATGGCATCGCTCGCTTCGATGAGCGACACCAGCCCCTTGGTCTCGATCATGCCAAGGGCTTCCATTACATTCGCCATTTCATCACCTCATAAGAGAAGAAGTCACTGGTTGAAGTCAGTAGTCAGTGGTCAGTAGTCAGTGGCAAATTGAAGTCGGTTCTTTGCTACTGACCACTGACTACTGACTACGGACGAGTCAGTTCCAAAAACGTCGCCTTGGGCAAATTCACCGCGTTGCCTTCATCCGTGTCGATGTGGACTTCGAGCTTGCTGGCCGGCGACAAACGCACCAGCAAATCTCCGAGCACCGCGGAGCAATCGCTCCTCACCCGCAGGTGCAGCCGGTCGCCGTCCTTGACGCCGTAGTGTTCCGCGTCCTTGGGCCCGATGTGGACGTGCCGTTCATGGCGGATGACGCCGCGCTCGAGCTGGATCATGCCGGCCGGGCCCATCAGGTAGGCGCCGGGCGAATCGCGATGGTCGCCGCTCTTGCGCACCGGCGGGTTGATGCCCAGCAGCACCGCGTCGGTGAACGCCAGCTCCACCTGGCTGTGATCGCGGCACGGACCGAGGATGCGCAGGTTCGTGATCATCCGCTGCCGCGGGCCGATGATCGTGACCGCCTCCTCCGCGGCGAAAAAGCCGTCCTGGTAGAGCCATTTGAACGGCGTGAGCCTGTGGCCTTTGCCGAACAGGCGTTCCAGGTCCTCTTGCGTTACATGGCAATGCCGGGCGGAAACGTTGACCACCAGTTTCGGTTTGCCGTCCGGCTGTAGGATAGGTTTCCAACCTGTCCCGTCTGTTTGCGCTTGGACAGGTTGGAAACCTATCCTACGGTCCAACTGCCGCTGCAGCGCTTGCCGCACCAGATTCTCGACCACCGGCCGATCCAGGGTCATCATGATTCGAATCCCTTGCTCTGTTCGCCGGCCACGATCAGCCGCACGTCCGGGTCGATGATCTTGCGCTGTTCGTCGCTGAGCTTGGCATCGACAATCAGCGTGTCGATTTCGCGCAGCTCGCACAGGAACGCCAGCGCCTGCCGGCCGATCTTCGTGTGATCCGCAACGACCACCACTTCGTCGGCGCAGCGCATCATGGCCCGTTCGGTTTCGACCAGGAGCAAATTACTGTTGAACAAGCCTTTCGCCGTGATGCCGCCGACCGACAGAATCGTTTGCTGCACGTGCACGTCGTCCATCATGCGCACGGTGGACGGGCCGAGGGCGACGCCGGTCTTCGGGAACACGTAACCGCCGAGGATCACCAAATCGGTCTCCCGGCTCGCCGCGAACAGGTTGGCGATCGGCAAACTGTTCGTGACAATCTGCAACGGCCGATCCACCAGCAGCCGAGCGACTTCAAGCGTCGTGGTGCCGCCGTCGAGCAGAATCGCATCGCCGTCGTTAATGCGGGCCGCCGCCGCCGTCGCGATCTGCCGCTTCTCTTCCAACTCGCGCTGCGAACGTTCTTCGAGCGCCGGCAGCGCCGCACTATCCGCCTGGTAAACCGCCCCGCCGTGAGTGCGTTTGACGAACCCCTGTTGATCCAGGTAATCCAAGTCCCGGCGAATCGTCGATTCCGAAGCCTGCAGTTCCTTGGCAAGGTCGCTCAGGCCGATGAATCCCCGTTCGCTGACGAGATCGATCACTTTTTGGCGGCGTTCTTCCACGATCATGGGTACATCCTGACCATTTGTGGAATGTTTACGTCACTCATGACGGTAGATATTAACCATTTTGTGCAGGTTGTGTGGCAGTGTCAAGCATAAAATATGGAAAATATTTCGCAAATTGCTTAAGTTACACGCTTGTGGCAAAATCCTACGGAGAAAAGTGGCATGGTTCAACACCGGGTAACAAACTTGTGTGTGTGGAGTTTCGCGCATTGTGGCCTAGTCGCCAATTTTTGGTGTCGCAAAGGCTTATGAATCTGATGGTTACGGAAAAGCGCCACGACTGGACCGACTAGGCCAAGTGGCCCAGTCGATTGCACTGTCGCTTGGCGCCCGTAACCGCACGTTTTTGAACCATGCCAGAAAAGTGTTACCCTGGTTTGAACCATGCCCCTGTGTCCACGCTTGTTTGTCACAACTTGTTCTGAAAGTGACACTTACGGAGATGACTTCTCAGTGAGCCGACCGGGCCAAGCGGCCCTGTCAATTGGCGCCATCATTCCGGCATTTTTGAACCTTGCCGCGCAAACTGACTGAAACCAAACTACCCCGCCTGGATTCGAACCAGGACAAAGAGAGCCAAAATCTCTTGTGCTACCGTTACACTACGGGGTAAGGGAAGCCGTCAGACCCGCGGGATTCGCTGCGCTCATCCCGCGGCTTGGGGGTCAACTTTCCTTGTCTCCCTCCTGATTCAGATGCACCAGGAAGGCGAGCTGTTCCAATTGCACGGCCAGATCGACCGCGACCAGGCTGACATCGGGCGGCAACCGCAGCACCATCGGCGCGAAGTTCAGTATACCGCGGATGCCGGCGGCGACCAAGGCATCCGCGACGCTTTGGGCGGCTTCGGCGGGGACGGTAACCACGCCCAGGAGCGCCCCCAGGCGCGCAACGACTTTGGCCATTTCGTTCATGCTGTGGATTTGCAGCCCATCGACGGCTTGACCGACCTTTGCATCATCGGCGTCGAAGAGCGCGACGAACTGGAAGCCCTGCTGCTCGAAGCCACGGTGCCGCAACAAGGCGCGAGCGAGGTTGCCGATGCCGACGACGACGGTCGCCCAGGTGCGATCGATGCCGAGGCGATGGCGCAGAGCGTCGATCAATTCCTGCGCGGGATAGCCGATGCCGGGTTGGCCGAGGTTGCCGAGATAGGCAAGGTCTTTGCGAACCTGGGCGTCGGTGATGCCCAGGGCGTCGCCGAGCTGGCCGCTGGAAACGGTCTGCACGCCTTCGCGGACGAAGCGCTGCAGATGGCGGAGGTAGAGGCTGAAACGGTGGACGCTGGCGCGGGACAGGCGAGGCTCGCTGGGGCCGTTGGCGGATGAACGGGTTGGTTCCGACTTGCTCATGGGCTGCCCACCGAGGCCGACACGTGGGTCCGTGACGTCCCGCTGGCGGCATCTCATGGGCAATGTATGCCCGACGGGAAGATGGGTCAAGGCGGCGACAGCAGGCCGCCCACGAACGGCTGAGTGGCCCGACCAACCGATGGACGTACTCCGGTATGACCACATACGCCCAGAGCTGAAAACCGAATTTGGTCCGGGCAGCGTCCAAAGCTTCGCGAAACCATGCTCGGGTCCGATCACGCAAGGGACTCGGGAAAAAAAATAATCATCCCGGCGAGCCGAGCCGCGTCAGCGGCCGGGTTACGGACGCGAACTCACCCGGCTCCTTACGGAGCTCGGCTCGCCGGGATGATTATTTTTTTCCGAGTCCCTTAACAAGTAAAGGTCAGTTCGCGTGGTTCGCCGGCCTGGTTGCAGCGCCGCCGGCGCTTTGCGATGCAGGTTCGTCCCGTTGGTGGATCGACGATTCTCAAAGGCACGAGGTTCACCCGGCGCCGCAGAGGTTGCAAGCATCACTTCGCGTTCAGGGTGACTTTGGCCGACTGGCCGCCCTTCAGGTCGATCGTGATCGGCTCGGTCACCTGATCGGCGGAGTACGGGTTCGGGTGGCCGCGGAGGACATACCGGGCTGGCGGGACGTTCTCGTAGGTCATCTGGTTTTTGGCATTAATATGCCCCGACCCTCCCCATGTGCCGACTTTAATTCCGCCCTCGGGTTCGATCTCCACGATGTACGCCTCGGGTCGCTCCTTCCCGGTGAAATCGACGGTGATATCCACCCGACCGGCAAGCCTGAGCTTCAGTTGAACATCGTTCGCCGGGGTCGTGATCGGCTCGCGCAGGTCCGCGCGCACATAGCCGGCCTTTTGGGCCGTGATGCTGGCCTTGCCGATGGGCGCGTGATCCGTGCGGAAGCGGCCGTCCTTGTCGGTCTTGACGGTGTTGTCATGCGGCATCGCGTAACTCTCGTCATCCTTGGTGACGCTCTGGATCCGCACCTCGACGTCCGCCAGCGGCTGGCCCGCGTCGTCGATCACACGGCCCGTGACGAGCGCCGCGCGGGCCAATCCGGTATCGTATGATTGCCACTTGGGTTGATCGTCGAATTTGTCGTAGCCGCCGACCACTCTCGGGACGAAACCGGGCGCCTCGACGACCACGCGATGCCAACCCGCCGGCGCCTTCTTCAGCACCCAATGCCCGCCCACTCCGGAGACAGCCCCGGCCACGTTCGTATAGCGATACCCGCCCTTGGGCTGCGGCTCGATGCGCTCGAGACGCACCATCGCGGAAAGCGGTTTCTTGGTCACCAGGTCACTGACCTTGCCTTCTAGGACGACGCCGTCGGCCAGTGTGAACCCGTGGGCCTGCAGCCGTTGATCGACAATCTTGAGCCCATTCGGCACCTTCACATCGTCCCACTTGACATTGCCCCCGGTGTAAACGTCGATCTGCGCCGGCGGGCCGCTCTCGGCATCCTTGGCATCGGTCGCGTTGAGTTCCCCCGGAAACCTGCGACGGCGTTTCCAGTCGGCCGTTTCCCAGACCATGAACATCCAGTCCATCTTCGCCGCGGCCCGCTTGGCCGGTTCGTTATTGATATTGAGCCACTCACTGTTCCCGACACCGTCGTGGACGACGACCCGTTTCGATTTCACGTCCAGCTTGGCGAAGTCGGCCAGGACGGCACTGAACGCCTTGGCGTCGCCTCGACAATCCGCGTGCCAATGGCCGTCGAGCGGTCCCACCCAATAAGCGATGCGGGACTCCACATTGAAGATCACGGCAGCACCCTGCGGCCAGCCCGGATCGCGGATCGGACTGTTCCCTTTATCGCCGAAACGCAATGCGAATGCCTCCTGAGATGAAACGGCCACGATCGCCGCGGCAAGAAGCAGAACGAGCCCCGTTCGGAGCCTGGTACGAGAAGTCATGGTATCCTCCCTTGGATTGCACGAGGTAAATTCAGCGACAAGGCCCCGGGAGATTCAACGACCGGCGGGCCGATTCGTAACCGGGTTCCCTGCACCGTTAGAATGACGCTTTCCCACGGCGGGCGGCGCGCCTTGCGGCACGAAAATGGGCGATTCTTAACAGCGCGCAACGAACAGGGAGGCAAGACCAACCTAACCTGCATGCGCGGGCGTTGAGGTCAAGCTGTTGACGAATCTGTCGTCGGCTGTCACCAACTGCCCGTTTTCACGCACGGCCAACGCCAGGTACAAGCAGTCATCAACGGTGCGTTGATATTGGTCCGCGCGATCAAAGGCGATCGGCAAAAGGTCCGCTTCTGCATGACGTGTCAAAGGCAAGAGCGGCAGTTGCGCCAAGATGGCATCGGCTTCAGGACGGGTCAGCTCACCCCGGCGGCGTTGCTGCCAAACAGTATTGGCAAGCTCGACATCGAAGAATGTCGGTATATGCAGCTCGTGGGCAGGATCTTGCAACCGTTTGGTGGCATCGGCGTGGATTTCAGGAACAAACCATTTGATGCCGACGCTGGCATCCACGACGAACCGGCTCATCGTTCCCGGTCCTCCCGCAGCAGCGCGGCACTGTCGCTGAATGTACGGCCAGACGCGGCCAGTTCATGGTAAATCGCCCGACCGGCGACCATGCGGAGCATGTCGGCCGCTGCAAGGTACGCTGCAGGATCAGCTTGGCCTCGGTTTCCGGCGTGCGCCCGTGCGTCGAGGCGCGCTCGCGCAGACGGTCGTTAAAGACTTTGATCGATTTCGGAAAGAACCAAGTCGGCCATCGTCGTGTTCTCCGCGCCAATTCCTGGGACCTGGTTGATTGTATCGCATGGAAAAGGCTTCGCAAAATCCATTCAGAGAGTTGATGGCCGCTTCGGAGTCGCCGTTAGCTCAGGCTCGAGCGCCATGCGGATCATGTCCTCTGTTTTCAGGAGCAAGACGAGTTGCCCACAATACATCAGTGGAGGGCAGAGAAACATCCCGACCGCGAAGGGGATGACGACCCAGGACAAAAGCAAGTTCGGCTCGACGTCTATCAAACGGGGCAGGAATAGTCCGCCCACCCAAACGCAGAAACACCACAGAAGCCATTTTGCCGCGGCGGCTGCGCGTGGAGCAGCAAAACACTCCGCCACGCATTTGAGGAACCATTGCCAGCAGGCCGCGCTCGAGAGCATGCTCAATAGCGACACCAAGGAAGAAAAGCCGGGGTCAGCGATCGTTGTGTCCGTGAGTCACACGAGGAAAACCCAGAAATCGCTTGTCATGCCTGCGGCCGCGAGCGCCAACACCAACGACATTTGGGCAGGAGCACGGGCACCGGATGACGCCGGCGCGAAGCAGCAAAGGTAGATGCCGCTCAACAGCAGCAGGGGCAAACAGAGTTTAAAGAACATCGCGACGGCCAAAAACGGCCATCTTGGGAAATCTAGGGAAGTGAAAAACGTTGGATCAATCAAGGCTGGAACAAACAAGATAATGCTGAGCGATCCCGCCAAAAACGCAGCGACTAGGCTGAGTCGCACGAGCATCAACCCTAGCTGCACGCGCCGCCACGCGACGACATCCAGCGGCGGCTGGGTCGGCATGACTTGGTACGGGATCGCCTTGCCGATCGTGCGCTCCGCGGCAGACAGCAGCTTAATCCCCGCCAAGCACAGGATCAAACACGGGATGATGAGGCTAGAGATTAGAGAATCCGTCGCGAAAGAGTACAACGTCAATCCGACCGCCCAAGGAGAAAGCAACCATAGGTAATCCAGTGCCCTGTGCGTTGCTTGTCCTTGGTGCAGAGTCCTGGCGACCGCTTGGAAGAACAACAGCACGCACATCACGCCGAGGATCGTGTTCAGGAGCAACATCAGTCCGACGATGTTGCCCAAGTCGTCCGAGCGGGAAATGGCTGCGATCCAACGGTGGGGCAGGACCCGATTAAGGTGCAGGAAATGCACGCTCAGCATGATCGAAATCATGCCAAATGTCGTCAGGGCGAGCACAAACGCTGCCTGCGCGTACCGTTTGGCGCCGGATTCAACCGGCGTCCGGCAGCACATTCCCAGACCGAACAGAAACAGAAATGGCAAACTGAGATAATAGACTCCCATCAAGATCAGCCCAAAGGAACCCGGCCACCCAAGCCAGCGCAATCCGATCGAACTCGGAATCAACAGAAAGAACAACGGAATTCCCAAGAAGACTGCGAGCAAGGTACGACGCATCAGGACCAACCCGCTCCGCACACTCAGCCAGGATGCGATGTCCGAAGGCGGCAGATCGGCAACCTCGAGGCGCCCTTCGTTCAATGGTCTCAACGTGATCCTCGACATGTCCCTGATTGTAACGCGAGTTGCGCCGTAGTGTAGGCGGCTCGCCTGCACGAAATGCGCTTCACGTCGGCGCGAACACGGTTACAATGGACCTGGGTTCGTTTCCCTGCAAATGGGTTTGCTTCATGTCGATCTCAACGCCGCCAACCGTTCCCACACCGCCTGGTCCGCCGCCGGGACCGTTGGGGCCATTGTCGGTCGACCAATACCACCAGATGATCGATTCCGGCATCCTTACCGAGGACGATCCGGTGGAACTCCTTGATGGCTGTTTGGTGCGCAAAATGCCAAAACACGCTTTGCACACTTTTGTCACGCAGGAATTACATGATTGGCTGGCCCGCGTCCTACCCGTCGGTTATTACCGAAACTCGCAAGAACCTGTAACGCTGCCAACCAGCGAGTCCGAACCGGACAATTCCGTCATTCGCGGCCAGCGACGAATGTTCGTGAAGCACCATCCACACGCTGCCGATGCCGTGTTGTTCGTCGAAGTTTCCGAAACGACCTTGGCGCACGACCGCGGCCCGAAGAAGCGCATCTACGCACAGGCCAATATCCCGCAGTATTGGATCATCAATCTCATCGAGCGGCAAATCGAAGTCTATCGTGAACCGGATGCCGCCGCGGGTGAGTATCGCCAGCAGACGATATACGGCCTAAAGGACGATTTGCCGGTGATCGTGGACGGCAAGACGATCGGCTCGATTCGGCTAGAGCAACTTTTGCCTTCGCAATGAAGCATCTCGCGCCAATGATGACCCTTCCTCGCTTACAATAATACTCGCTGATTGGATGTTCCGCGCGCAAGCGATTTTGCGAGCGCGAAACGGCAAGCAATCGAGGAATCACCGCATGTCGTCCCTCGCCGATCTTCTCGAATCGACCGACCCGGCGATTTACGCCATCCGCACCAATGCCGCGGGTCCGTCCGGCTCCTTGCCGCTCACCCCGGAACAACTGCTACAAGCTCCCTCCGGCGATATCTTCGGGCTCACGCAGGACGCCGGCATGGGCTGGAATCCGGCGGAACTGAATCGGCGCGAGTTCCTCATCCTCAGCACCCAGGGCGGCATCCGCGCGCCGGACGGATCGCCGATCGCGCTCGGCTATCACACCGGGCACTGGGAAGTCGGCTTGCTCATGCAGGCGGCGGCGGTGGAACTCAAGGCGCTCGGCGCGATCCCGTTCGCCGGCTTCTGCACCGATCCGTGCGATGGCCGCACGCAGGGCACCGTCGGCATGATGGACAGCTTGCCGTATCGCAACGACGCGGCCCAGGTGTTTCGGCGGCTGATCCGGTCGCTGCCGACGCGGGCCGGCGTCTTGGGCGTGGCGACGTGCGACAAGGGCTTGCCGGCGATGATGATGGCCCTGGCGGCGATGCATGATTTGCCGTGCGTCTTGGTGCCAGGCGGGGTGACGTTGCCGCCGACCGAGGGCGAGGACGCGGGCAAGGTGCAGACGATCGGCGCCCGCTTCGCGCATGGCGAGCTGACGCTCGGTCAGGCGGCCGAGCTGGGTTGCCGGGCGTGCGGCAGTCCGGGCGGCGGCTGTCAGTTTCTCGGCACCGCGGCGACATCGCAGGTCGTCGCCGAGGCGCTGGGCATGACGTTGCCGCACGCCGCGCTGGCGCCGTCGGGTCAGCCGATTTGGCTCGAACTGGCCCGACGTTCGGCCCGCGCCCTGGTGCAGCTCGAAAAGCAAAAGATCACAATTAAGAAGATTCTCACCGAAGCGTCGTTGCGCAACGCCATGGCCGTGCACGCGGCGTTCGGCGGCTCGACAAACCTGCTGCTGCACATCCCCGCGGTCGCATACCATGCTGGTCTGCGCCGTCCCACGATCGAAGCATGGCACGCGATCAACACGAAAGTTCCGCGCCTGGTCGATGCGTTGCCCAACGGCCCGGTCGGCCATCCGACGGTGCGCGTCTTCCTCGCCGGCGGCGTCCCGGAAGTCATGCTCCACTTGCGCGAACTCGGCTTGCTTGACGAATCGTGCCTGACCGCTACCGGCGAAGCGCTGGGCAAGACGCTCGATTGGTGGATGACATCCGAACGACGCCAACGGGTGCGCGATCTGCTTACGAAGAACGACAGAATCGATCCCGACGATGTCATCATGAGCCCGCGCCGGGCACGGGAGCGCGGCTTGACTTCGACGGTCACCTTCCCGCGCGGCAACCTGGCCCCGGAAGGCTCGGTCATCAAGAGCACCGCCATCGATCCAAGCGTCGTCGATGCGGACGGCGTCTATCGCAAGACCGGACCGGCGCGCGTGTTTCTGACCGAGCGCGCCGCGATCGCCGCCATCAAGGGGCAAGGACCCAATCCTATGAAGGCCGGCGACATCCTCGTCCTGATCTGCCGCGGGCCGATGGGGGCGGGCATGGAGGAAATCTACCAGATCACTTCGGCGCTGAAACATCTCAGCTTCGGCAAGCACATCGCCGTCTTGACCGACGCCCGCTTCTCCGGCGTTTCGACCGGCGCCTGCATCGGCCACATCGGTCCCGAAGCCCTCGCCGGCGGCCCGATCGGCAAGCTGCGCGACGGCGACAAGATTCAAATCGTCATCGACCGCAACAGATTGGAAGGCAGCATCGACCTGGTGGGCGAAGGTGAGCGCGTCTTCGGCGCCGAAGAAGGCACACGCGTCTTGCAGAAACGACCGTTGCGTCCTGACTTGGCGCCCGACCCGCAATTGCCGGAGGATACGCGCCTGTGGGCGGCGCTGCAGCGCGTCGGCGGCGGCACCTGGGGCGGGTGCGTGTACGACACCGAGGCGATTGTGCGGGCATTGCAATGATTTCGTCTAATCTCTTCCGACGAGCGCACCTAGCTGGCAGCCGAGTTTCGCGACGACGAGCTGATTCAAACTCACGCCTTCGTGGGCAGCTTCATGTTCGAGGGCGGCGTGCATCGACTTCGGCAAACGCAGCACAAACCGGCCGCTCTTTTCTTTCGGGGTCGCCCCCGCCACCAATCCGGTTCGCTGTCGGGTTTCGGCCAAGAGCTTCCGAATGGCTTTGTACTCCGCTGTCTGAACGAAGTCAGCGCGCGCGGCGCGCGTCGGATACGCTTTGGCGATCAGACCTTCTTCCGGATCGAACAAGAAGTTCCACAGATCGGCCCAACGATCCACGATTTGGCTTTTCGCTTGGGCAGCGGCAAGAAGTTTGGTTTCGTTATTCATGTTTGGCTGGTCCTTCCGTCGTTGCGGGCAGGAGTTCCACCTGCGCATCAGCAACTTCGAAATACATGACTTCCTGCTCCAACCATCCGCCGAAGCGCGACACCATCTCCCGCAGGGCAGACAAATCAGCTTCCGGAACCAGGATCCATACCTGCATGAGCCGGTCCACCTGTTTCTTGCCGGTTTGTGCCATGCGATAGGCGCCACTGACTTCGCCGACCGCGGCCCAGCCGTTGAAGGCGACGAAGACCTCGTCCTCGATTCGTTCCAGCAACGCTTCAGGAACGGTTGTACCGTCATTGAACGTCAGAGGAATCAGCAGCGTGACTTTCTTCATCTTGCCTCTATGATATCACGCGTGATACTAATGGCAATATGTAAATGCGGAGCAGCCATGACCGAACGCGCCCACCGCAGCACCCCGCCCGGCGAACATCGCCCCGTGCTGCTCGATGCGGTCCTGGCAGCGCTCGATCCGCGACCGGGACAAATCGCCGTCGATTGCACCGTCGGCTGGGCGGGGCATAGCGTGGAGATTCTGCGCCGGCTTGGTCCGGACGGCCTTTTGATCGGCCTGGACTGGGATGTGGACAACCTGCCCAAGGCACGCGAACGTCTGGCGGCCGTCGGTCATCCGTTTCAGCTCGAGCATGCCAACTTCGCCGCGTTGCCTACGATTCTTCAGAAACATAGCCTGCATCAAGTCGATCTGATTCTCGCCGACCTCGGCATGTCGAGTATGCAAGTAGACGATCCGGAGCGTGGCTTTTCTTACCGGCGCGACGGGCCGCTCGACATGCGCATGGATCGAGCGCGGGGCCGAACCGCTGCCCAAATCCTGGCGACCATCGCCGCAGCGGAATTGGCCGAGGCTTTGCGCGAATTGGGCGACGAAGAACAGGCCGAGCCGATCGCCGCAGCCATCGTCCAGGCTCGCGTCCAAGCGCCACTCGAACGCACGCAACAACTGGCTGCCCTGATCCAACAGGCGACCGGGCAGGCGAATTGGCGGCTTCACCCAAAAGCAGGTGGTTGGCAAACCCATCCAGCTGCCAAGACGTTCCAGGCGTTGCGGATCCTCGTCAATCGAGAACTGGGCAATTTGGGGAATCTGGTGCGAGTTCTGCCGACATGTTTGCGACCCGGCGGGCACGGGGCCATTATCAGTTTTCATAGCGGCGAAGACCGGTTGGTGAAGGACGCTTTCCGCGCCGGCATGAGGGGCGGCGTCTACGATCGCATTTCAGAAGATCTTATTCGGCCAGAGGTTATGGAACGAGACATCAATCCGCGTTCCCGCTCCGCCAAGCTGCGTTGGGCCCGAAAGACCGCCCTATGATCAAAAGAATCGCTGCCTGAAACTTGGCGAGAATTCATGCACGGAATGCTTCGGGACGTTTGTTTCTCCGCAGGATATGGGCTATGGTTAGATGGTTGCAACTATGCCCCCGCGCCCAACCGGGGCATTGGGCAAGGCGAAAGGCCCCCTCGTGAGCAGCAACAAATGCTCTTTGCTGGTGGTGGACGATGAACCCTACATCGTCTCCACGCTGTCCGCTCTGGTGAGTCCCGAGTTCGAGGTCCTCACCGCCGATAATGGCGAAGCTGCGTGCAAGCATTTTCAGAGCCGCGACATCGATCTGATCCTCACCGATCAGAAAATGCCGCGCATGTCGGGGGTCCAGCTCTTGGAATGGGTGCGGGCGAACCACCCCAAGACGGTTCGGCTCTTGATGACTGGTTTCGCCGAGTTGGAAGAAGCGGTCGAAGCGATTAACCGCGGACAGATCTATCGTTACATCTTCAAGCCGTGGCGGACGGAGGAGCTGCTCGAAACGCTGCACAGCGCCGCCCGGACGTTCACTCTGGAGCGCAGCCACGAACAGCTGCTGCTGCAACTTCAGCAGAAAAACGAGCAATTGCGCAACATCACCCAGGAACTCGAACTGCGGGTTGCCGAACGCACGCACCAGCTCGATCTGCGCACACGCGAGTTGGAAGAGAGCAACCACGAGCTTGAGCAAAAGAACAAGATGCTCGAAAAGCTCGCCCTGACCGATCCGCTCACCGGCCTGTCGAATCGCCGCGCCATGGATCGCCTGGCCGAGCGCGAACTGCGCCGCCGCGACCGTTACCCCAGTGCCGTGGCCATCGGCCTCATCGACGTCGATCATTTCAAATCGATCAACGATCGTTACCTATACTCCGGCGGCGATAAGGTGCTGGTGGACCTGGGCAAGGCACTGCGCAGCTCGCTGCGCGACGTTGACCTTATCGGGCGCATCGGCGGCGAAGAATTCTTGGTGATCGCCCCCGAAACCAATTTGGAAGGCGCCGAAGTGCTCGGCGACCGCATCCGCACCACCGTCGAAGAGACGGAATTCAGCTACCAGGACGAACCCATCCGGGTGCGCGTCAGCATCGGCTTCGCCATCGCGGACGAAGGCGTCGTCGCCGATTTCGAAGCGATGCGTCACCTCGCCGCCAGCGCCCTGGCCGAAGCGAAACGCACCGGCCGCAACCGCTGCGTCTACTTCACGATGCCCAAAATCCCTTTTGAACAAGCCAGCTAATCGAGCCGGCGGTCGGCTAGCTCAAGTGCTTCGCGGTGCGGGCGGCTCGCCTGCACGTTCTTTGACAGCAAAGCAGTCGATGCTTGCCGTAAGGCCATCCAAGGGCGCTGGCGCATTCTCATCGGCACGCCTGTCCAGTTGCCCGCATAACCCTCATTTTGGAAAAAATCGCTTCCTTCCTTGCATTCGGCCGGTCCTTGAGCCAGAGTTTGGTTGAGCAATGAATGCTCACCCTCCCCGGAACCAACAACATTCCTCGACAAAGCTAAACCCGTCGCGAGACGGGGGCGGAAAGCTATGGGTCTCCCAGCATGGAGCGGGAGATCGCCAGGCTGCCGAAAGGATCAGAGGTCATGAGGCTCTTCCCGTCGCGTCTGGCCGCCGTTTGCGCGGCTGTCGTTCTCATCGCCAACCTCGCCGCCGCCCAGGAAATCAAGCCGTTTTCGCGCCGCAATGCCGTCACCGAAGCCGTTGCCAAGACCAAAGCCGCCGTCGTGACCATCAAGGTTCCGCGTCCGGGCGGCGGCAAAGACATGATCGGCACCGGCGTGATCGTGGACAGCCAGCCCATGGCCGCACCCCCCCTTTCCCCCCCTTCCAAAGGGGGGGCATGGGGGGGGTACGTCAGCACCATCATCACCAACAACCACGTCGTCGGCGCTTGCAAGACTCCCAAAGTCGTCCTGGCCGACGGCACGCAAGTCGTCGCCGAAGTCCTGTTTGCGGAAGCGCGCTGGGACCTGGCCGCCCTGCGTATCCGCACCGACGAAGAACTTCAAGAATTGACGCTGACCAAATCCGACGACCTCATGGTCGGCGAGACGGTCATTGCGATCGGCCATCCGTTCGGTTACAGCAACACGGTCTCCACCGGCATCGTCAGCGCGCTCGACCGCGAAATCACCATGAACGGCGACGTGCTCGCCGGCCTCATTCAGACGACGGCCAGCATCAATCCCGGCAACTCGGGCGGGCCGCTGCTCAATATCAACGGCGAACTGATCGGCCTCAACTGTGCCCTGCGCGAAGGCGCCCAGGGCATCGCCTTCGCCATCAACGCCAACACGGTCAAGTCGGCGCTCAGCACCGTCCTCAGCGCCAAACGGCTGGCGAAAATCGATCACGGGCTGGTGTGCCAGGAACGAATTCTTGCGGAGACCGGCGACCGACAGCGCGTGGTGGTGGAGTCGTTCAATGCCGGCGACGTGCTCAAGACCGGTGATGAGATTCGCACCGTCGGCGAGCGCACGGTGGTCAACGCCTTTGACGTGGAACGCGCGCTTTGGAACTCCAAGCCGGGCGATCGCGTGAAGCTGAATGTGGAACGAGAAGGGAAGTCGCTGGTGGTCGAGTTGACGCTCGGCGCCAGCACCGGGGCCGGACAGACTGCCAGCGCACACGCGACGGAGACCCAGCCCGTTGCGATGACGCCGACGGCCAAGAGCGTCGGCGCCAGCGAGCGCTAGCCCGCCCCGAGAAGAGGCGAGCCCACGGGCCGGAACCCGTGGGCTTTTTGTTGCGCGTGGTCATCGGCACGGTTCCTGATACGCTAATGTCACCCAGCAGCGCGGGTGAAAACGCTCACTTCGCGGCTTCGCGCCTCTTCTTCGAATGCCCTTCGTGCATGTTCAATTCCTACCCGCTGTACGAAATCTGGTTCGCGCGTCTGCAGCTCATTTTTTTCATGCTTGGCATGGGCGTGAATCTGGAGTTCGTTGATTTCGTCAAGGTCCTCGGCCGACCGCGCTCGGTCGTACTCGGCCTGATCGCACAAATCGTCGTCATTCCTCTTATCGCCGTCGCGGTCAATTGGTTATTCGGCCTGGAACCGGCAATCGCTCTGGGATTGATCCTGGTCGCGGCGATGCCGGGGGGAACGCTGTCGAAGGTCTTTGTCTATTTGGGCCGGGGCAACGCTCCGCTCACGATCACCCTCACCGCGCTGGCGACGGTCGCGACGCTGGTCACCGTGCCGGCGACGTTGCGGCTGTTGGCTTCGGAACATGTGCCCGCCGACTTCGCCATGCCGCTGGGCGACATCATCACGGACGTGGTGGTCTTCCTCCTGGGACCCGTGGCCATCGGCATGGTGATCGGCCGCTGCTGGCCGGCGCAGCGCCGCCGCATCACGGTTTGGGCGGTGCGCCTCGGTTTTGTTTTCGTGGGCGCCATTATCGTCGGTTCGATTGCCAGCGGTCGCATTCGACCGGGGGAATATGGCCTGCGCGTGCCGATCGCGATCGTGCTGTTCTGCATCGTCGGCCAACAGCTCAGCATGGCGCCGTTCTATTTGCTGCGGCTGGCTCGGGCCGATCGCCTGGCCGTCGGCATCGAAGTGACCATGCGCAATATCAACTTGGCGCTGCTCTTGAACGCGACGATGTTTCATAGCCGGCCGGAGCTGTCGGGCGGCGTGCTGTTCGCGATCCTGTTTTACGCCGCCGTTGCGCTCGGCGCCGGCGTGCCGTTGGCGCTCAACCATCGTCGCCTGGCCCGCCGCGAACAGGCGCTGTTGAATGCTTCGTCTTGAAATTTACGCATTTGCCTTGCAATCGGCGCAACCGCTGTTCTTCGCACGGCCCGAAAAGTCGGCGCCGCCGGCAAGAATCCGCTTGACAGGCATGTGAAAACCTGGGAGTTGTGGATAGATACTCGTTATTCATTGCTTGCGCGGTTGCCATGAAAGGATGACCCAGCCATGATGCATTTCACGTGCGATCAGTGCGGCAAGGAAATGGTCCCGGGCGAAGACGAACGTTTTGTCGTGAAGATCGAAGCGTTTCCCGCTCAGGACCCGGCCCAACTCGTCGAAGCGGACCTCGACGACGACCACATGGAAGCGGTCAGCGAATTGCTCAGCGAACTGGAAGACGGCGACGAACTCGACTTGCCGGAGCCTTCCCAGCATTTCCGCTATGACTTGTGCGCCGACTGCCACCAGCGCTACGTCCGCGACCCGCTGGCCAAGGAACACCAGCACAAATTGTTTTTCAGCAAGAATTGAGACAGCGCCGCTTGCGGCTTAGCGAAGTGTTCCGCTCAGCCGCCGGCGGCAGTCAATTGCCCTTCGATTTGTTCTGCACGACGCCGCTGACGAGCCTGCCGCCGGGCCGGCCGCGCGGTGTGAATTCCAGATCGCGCGGCATGGCGCCGAGCAGATCATCCAGCGCCTCGCCCTGCTTGACGAAGAGCAGCGTTTGTTCGTGTTTGCGCAAGTCGCGAATCAGCTTCGTGCGCTGCGCTGCTGAGTACACCTCGACATCATTGCGATCCAAATAGAAACTGATCGAATCCCAGCGCTTGGGATAACTGGCAACGGGCAGCGACGTTTCCTTGACCAATTCCAGATGCCGACGCACCTGACCGCGCAAGGCGAACGCGCGATGGTAAGTCGGCAACAGCAGATGAACGGCCGCGAGGAGTAATGCGAACACGGTGACGCCGCACGTTGCCCAGCCGCGCCAGGCGACTCGGCTCGGGCCGCGCTGCCAGAGTCCGATCAATAGCGCCAGCAACAAAAGGTCGGCGCCCAGAGTCAGTTGCCAGTGCCACCAGCCGCGCAGTGCCGCCGCGCCGCTGACGAGCATGCCCGCGAGCAACGTGCCGAGCGTCGCCCGATGTGCCCAAGTCGACCAAGCGGCCGGCGGCCGAGATCGCAACGTTTCGGCGACGCGCTGCCAGGCGACCGCATGGGTGACAAAGGTGCCCAAAATGAGCGCCAAGAGCGGAAATGCCGGCAGAATGTAGCCCGCACGTTTGCAACCGGAAAGCGAGAAGAATGCGACGATCCACAGCAGCGCGAGCAGGAAGAAGCCCAGCGCTGCAGGCCGACGACGACCGGCCGACGACGAACGCTTGGTGAGATAACCGACGAGCGGCACGAGCAACAGCGACCATGGCAGCATGCCAATGACTAACGCCGGCAGGTAGAACCACAACGGTTCCTCGTGATCCAGCGGCGCGACGTAACGAACCAGATTGTGCAGCCAAAAGAACTCGCCCATGGCGCTGGGATCGGCCCAAGCGACCGCGGCAAACCACGGCACGGCGATGGCCGCTGCCATGCCGAACCAGGTCAACCACGTCCAAGCACCAAGCCGAGCGCCGCGGCGCTCGACGAATTGCCACGCCAGCAGCGGCGGCGCGATCAAAACGACCGCGACTGGGCCTTTCGTCAAAATTCCCAAGCCGCACATGGCGCCCGCAAGCAGCCACCAACCGCGCCGCAACACGGCGCCTTCCAGCGCGCGTTGCGCGCTGGCAAGTGCGGCCAGCACGCACAAGCACAGCGGCGAATCAAAAGTCAGCATTCCCGCTTGATAGATGAACTTCGCCGATAGGCACAGCATCGCTGCACCGGCGAAGGCCGCCGCTCGGCCCACCGCGCGCGCGGCCCAAGCGTACGTCAACAACACGATCAGCACGCCGGCCGTCGCGGGCACCAGTCGTGCCGCCCAATCGTGGACGCCGAACAGGGCGTAACAACCCATCACCAGCCAGTAGAGCAACGGCGGCTTCTGGTAATAGGCCTCGCCGTGAAGCACCGGCGTGACCAAACGCCCCTCAACCAGCATCTGCCGCGGAATCTCGGCGTAGCGAGCCTCCTCCGGCTCCAAAAGCGGAACGCTCAGCCGGCCGAAGAACAGCATGCAAGCCATGAGCATGAGCAGCGCCGCCGGAGCGATCCAGCCCGCGCCGGCTTGCTGGACCGGCTCAGCGCGGCGCGGGAACAGCACCTTCGCCCACCAGAATGGAACCATGGCGTTGAGGGTGCGCGGAATATCGAAAATCGAAACCTTGCTTTGGCCGCGCAGCCGCGGCCGATGGCGCACGCCGGCTTCGACTACGTCCAGACGGCGCTGGCGGGCGCGGGTCAGCATCTCGGTGTTGACGAAGAAGCCGCTCGTTTCAGGCAAGATTTGCGCGAGCGCTTCGCGGCGGCAGACCTTCAAAGCGCAATCGATGTCGCGGACCTTCGTGTCCAGCAGCGTTCGCACCAGGAGGTTGTAGCCGCGCGAATAGAATTTGCGCAGCCGCGAGTCCTGGCGATCGACGCGATAGCCGACGGCGATCGGAAGATGATCGGTCAGTTCGAGCAGGGAACCCAGGTCGGCGAGGTAAAACTGGCAATCGGCGTCGGTGAAGGCGATGCGCTGGCCGCGCGCTGCTGCAAAACCGCTGCGCAGCGCGGCGCCGTAACCTCGGTTGCATTGATGCTGAACGAGACGAACGGAGGGAACCTGCGCGGCGACTTCCTGGACGAGGGCCGCGGTGGCGTCGCGGCTGCCGTCGTCCACGATGATGATCTCAAAGGGATGCCCGAGCGCGGTGAGCGCCGCGTCGGCTTCGCGAATCGCGTGCGCGATCCCGTCGGCTTCGTTGTAAGCGGGGATGATTAGCGAAAGGAAGCAAGCGGGAGAATGTTTACCATCCATGGCGGCAGCCTCTCCTCTTTCGGAAGCGCATGATGTCCCGAAGAGGGAGGCAGTGTCAAGGCATGTAGGAGAGGTTGGTGATTGGTGAGTGGTGGGTGGTAACGCAAGCGCCCCACGACTTACAGTGTTTTTTACTACTCACCATTCACGACTCACCACTCACCTACTTCATCATCGGCGGCAATTGGCCCGGCGGGATCAAGGCGCGCCACGACATCTGAGCCTGTCGGCGCGCCGCGGCGTCGGCCGCGGCGCTGTAGCGAATCTTCTGCCCCGCCGGCACGATCGTGTACAGGTGCCACGCCGCCAATTCGCGCACCGGCAATTGCGGATGATCGAGGTTGTGGATGAGCAGATCGTAGGTGTCGGGATTCATCAAGTCCTTGGCGCTGAAATCATGCAACAGCGACACGATGCTCTCGGCCTCGACGCTGCGGTATTTGGTCTTGAGCAGGTCGTACACCTTGTACTCGTGATCGCGGCCGACGGCGATCCAATTGCGCAAGACAACGACGGCCACGCCGCGCAAGTCCGGCGCCGCCTCCTGTTCGAGCTGTTCGAGCAGCGGGGACAGCTCATCGAGCGCGCCCAGACTGCAACAAGCGAGCCGCCGCAGGGCCGGATCAGGCGCCTTCAGACTTTCGGCCAAGGCGACGTCCACGGCCTTGTCCAAGAGATGCTTGTGCAGATCATCGCGGGCGCGCAACGGTTCGCTGCGCACGCGCGCATCGACGCCGGGCGGCAGTGGATGATACGACTTGAGTCCGTCGGGCAGCGCCTTGAAAGCGACCGGTTTTTCCAGCCCTTTCAGGCTATTCCAGTACACGAGCACGTTACCCGGCGGCGCCCCTAGCGTATGGGGGGGAACATCGTGGTGTTTGAAGAGCACGGAGCCAGATAATGCGAAACACGTCATCTCCGCGACCGGACCTTTGCGATCCGCGGCCTTGGGATCCTTGAAGAACTTTTCATTCGCCGGCCAGGAGAACCAGCGCTCGAGGAGCACCTCGGCACCGGGGGTCTGCAGCGAAATATCGAAGTAGTCGTGTTGATTGGGTTGCGTGGGATTGTCGAAACGAACGCGAATCCGTGCCGGACGATCCGGCGTGATCACGCGGATGCGTCCGCGCCGCAACGTGAGGTCCAGATCGAGCTGGTCATGAGCGTGCAATTCAACCGCACTTTCGTAAAGCAGCGGCGGCGGAAAATGCAGCTCGGGCAGGCTGCCGACCAGGGTCAACTTCAACCCCTTGTTCAGTTCGATGACGCTGTTGGCCGCCGGCAAACTGACCAGCGGCCGACCGGTGGACACCTCTGGGTTTTTCGGCCCGATGCGTTGCCATTCCATCTGGTCGGCAATCTGATGCAAGAGAAGCGCCGGGTCTTTGGTGTCGCTGACCACCTTGCCCGCGGGCAGCACGGCGGCGCTCGGCGGCGCCCAGGGCACATCGACGGCGCTCGGCGGTAGCTTGACTTCGGGGAGGTCTTTGTTTTCGTCCTTCTTCTCGTCCACCTTTTCATCTTTGTTGTCCTTCTTCTCATCACCCTTGTCTTTGTTGTCGTCGATCGGCGGCGGCTTGCCCTTGTTCGGATCGGCCTGGGCCACTTGGTTGTTGTTCGACGTTGGGACCGCAAGTTTTTCGGCGCGCTCGTTGAGAATCTGCCAGACGGCGACGACCAGCAAGCACGCCGCCGCCAGGCCGGCAACGATCAGCGCCAGCGGGTTGCCCTTGTTCTTGCCGCTCACCGGGGCCATGCCGAGGCGCAGCGTGTCGTCCACCTCGCGGCCCTCCGCCACCTCCGGCTCGTTCCGAGAAGCGACGGACGCCGGCTTGCGAAACGGGATCGCTTCCGGCCCCTTGACCAGCCCATACATCCGCTGATTGGCTGACGGCGGCACCAGCGCGGGTTCGCCCAGGATCAAGCTGAGGATTTGATGGCAAGCGGCGATCTCCGCCAGATGGGGGTCGGAACTGAGACAGATTTCCTCCACCTCGGCAGCCTGCTCGGGCGCGAGGACGTTGTCGAGGTATTCGCCCAGGGTATTGGGATCGAGCTTGCTGCCGGGGCCGCTGTCGGGCGGTGTTGTGATGCGCCGTCGCCGCGTCACCTGTTGAATCAGCTTGATGATGTCGCGGGCCTGTTCGCTTTCGGCAATCTTCTGGCCAATGAGCTTGGCTTGCGCGGGCTCCAACGTGTCGTCGAGGTAAGCGAGCAGGGTACGGAGAGTGAGGCGCATCGGCAGATCTCCAGAGGGGCATGGCGTTTGAAGATAATAGTGCGAGGTTGCCGGGGGTTTCGTGCAACAATCTTGATTGGTCGCGCGGATTTTCCGAAGTTGTTTGCTATTGCCGACGTGGACAGCCAAAGGTATGGTGTATTGGTATTCCAATCCTGGAATACATTTCGTCAACTCAGTTTCGGGGCAGCAAACCGAGGACCGACATGGCGTTGATCAAGCGCACGTACGGACTGCCCAAGAACGTCTTGGAGTCCTTCGAGGCCCAAGTGCCCGCCGGGCAGCGCGGCGCCCTGCTGTCCCGGCTGGTGCAAGATTGGCTCGACCGGCGCCGCCGCGCGCGCCTTCGCCAAGAAATCGCGGAAGGTTGCGCGGCCATGGCGGAGGTGAACTTGGAGATTGAAAAGGAGTTCCACCCCCTCGAAGAGGAGGTCTATCGTGTCCTGGAAGAGCAACCCCCAGCGCGGTCACGTCCTGCGCGTCCGTCTCGATCCGGTCGTCGGATCCGAACAAGCCGGTGAGCGCCCGGCGCTCGTCCTTTCGCCGAATTTCTTCAATGAGCGCAGTCCCGTGATCCTGATCGCGGCTATCACCAGCAAGAAAACCGAGTACACTTATCCTTTCGAAGTGGCGCTCGAGCCCCCCGAAGGCGGCCTGCGGCTACGTTCCAAAGTCAAGTTGTCGCAAATGCGCTCGATCGCCAAAGAGCGCATTGTCGGCCATTACGGAATGGTTAGCGACGCAGTCATGAATCGAGTCGATGATGCGATCAAGATTGTTGCAGGGCTAACGCGCCTGGAAGACTGACAGCAGCGACCTGGCGTTTTCAATTGTGCCCCATCGTGCAGACATTATCGTCCGATCCCAAGTTCTTCACCTTGATGGTGTATTCTTGCGTCGTCGTCGGCACCCAGCGGACCAGCGCCAGGTCGCTGAAACGGTCGTCCTTGGCAACCAGCTTGCCGGCAGCGTCAAAGACTTCGATGTCCACGTCGGTGCTGCCGTCGCCGATCACCGCGAACTCGGCGAATTGCCGCGTCGGCGTCTTTTCGGCGAGATACACGATTTTGTAGACAATCTCGCTGGATTTTTTGACGGTCTTTGTCCAGCGCCGCGGCCCATCCTTCGAATCCGCTTGTCCATGGGACACGACCAGCAGCATCGCTGCAAACCCCAAGACAATCATTCCCCACGTTCGCATAAGGCACCTCAACTCCTGACCCCCAGGATTCGCGTTGCTCATCCTGGGGCTTGCGATGAATCTAATGACGCGCATTCTCCTCGGACGAATACGGCCGCAGCCACTGAATGATCTCGATGCGATTGCCGTCCGGGTCGTGGATGAAGAAACGGTCGGCGCCCGGGATCGGCGTCGTTTCTTGCGTTGGGATGGCCAAGCCTTGGAAGTAACGCCGAGCAGCGGCGACATCGCTGACGCGCAGGGCGAAATGCCGCGGGCTGAGCGTGTCGGGTTGATCCTTCAGCAGCAAATGCACGTGCTGGCCGTCGATCTCGAACCATACCACGATGAAGTCGAAAGTGCGCGGGCGGTGAATTTCGCGCATGCCCAGGACATCGCGATAAAAGCGCCGGCTGCGCTCGACATCGGTGATGATGACCGACGTATGATCGAGTCTGGTGACGGTGAAGGGGGGCATCGCGTTTTCTGCCGTTCGCCGCTTGCGGCTTAGCGATACTGTGATCGTCGCGAACACGGCGTCGCTAAGCCGCAAGCGGAGTTCATTATACGACCCGATTCTGTGTCCGGCCTTCGAGAAATGCAATCACATTTTCGACGGCGCCGCGGTTGAGGATTTCCATGCCTTCGACGTTCTGATCGGCGACGTGCGGCGTCAGCACGACTTGCTCGCAACGCAACAGCGGATGATCGGCGGGCGGCGGCTCGACGTCGAACACGTCGATGCCCGCGCCTGCCAATCGCCCGGCCTGCAGCGCTTCCGCCAGTGCCGTATTGTCCACAATCGCGCCGCGGGCGGTGTTGACAAGGATCGCGCCGGGCTTCATCAACGCCAGTCTGCTTCGCCCGATCAGACCGCGCGTCTCATCGGTCAGCTTCACGTGGACGCTGACGACGTCGGAGGTGCGCAACAGATCATCGAGCGGCATAAAGTCGATGCCGAACTCCCGCGCCCGTTCCAGCGTCGGGTGAAACGTCCAGGCTTGCACCTGCATGCCCACGGCGCGGCCCAAGCGCATCATCTCCGCCCCGATCGGTCCAGCGCCGACCACGCCGAGCGTTTTGCCGCGCAAGTACAGGTTGAAGCCGGTCTTCCAACCGCCGCGCTTGACGAGATCGGTCTGATACCATGCCTGCCGAGCGACGGCGAACACGAGCGCGAGGGCGTGTTCCGCGACGATCGGCGCTGTCTGGCCGGGAATATTGCAGACAACGATGCCGAGTTCCTTGGCGACCGCCAGATCGACGGCGTCGGTGCCGATGCCGCAGACGGTGATCATTTTCAGATCGGGAAGCTGGCGCAGCACGGCGCCGGGCCACTTGACGGCGCTGCGCGAGTTGATCAGGCACACGGCGCCCTGGGCGCGGCGGATCTTGTCCTCGTCGGACGGCGGCCGATCGCGCCACAGCGCAACCGCGCCATACGCCGCCAGCCGCTCGAGTTGCGGCGTGTCTTGCAATTGCGGCGGATCGTCGCCGGGGATCACGATGCGGGTCGGGGCGGCCATGAGGATGTGTTACCACCAGCCCGCAGCGCCAGCAAGGGCGAACCCTTGCTGGCGCCGCGGGCTGGTGGGGTTGGTAAACAATTGGCTTTTTCGCGCGGCCCGTTTATCATGGACATCGCAACCATCGTCGCAAGGAACACCCCATTCATGCCCGTGCATTGTCCCGCATGCGGCTTCTTGTCGCAAGATCCGGAGTTTTGCGATCGCTGCAATGCGGATCTCGGCCCACCGCCTGAGCAACCGCCGCCGAGCGTTTGTTCGTTACCCGGCCAGGCGGTTGAGCTGAGCGCCGAGCAGCGGCAACGGCTCGCCCGGCCCGAAGGTTGGCTGCTCTTGTGGGCGGCGGATGGTTGGTGGCGGGTGCGCTGGTTGCCGCGCTCGCTCGCCGACCTTTGGCTTCCTGACATGCGCCGGCGTCTGTCGGCAGACACCTGGGCTTTGCCGCCCGCTCGGCTGCTGGAACATGCCGACGGCGCCTGGGCCGTCTTCGAGGCCACTTGCGATTGGCCCGTGCCCTGGACCTCACCGCCGGGCGAGGCCATCAAGGACCTGGAACGGCTGCTCGTTTTCGCCCAGGCGCTGGCCGAAACTCTGGAAGAACTGCACCGTCATCGGCTCGCGTGGCTGCCGTTCGATCCCGTCGAGATCGAGCGTGACGGCGCCGGCCGCATGCGCATCACCAACCTCGATCTGCGCGTCTTTCCCTTCGGTCAATGCCCCGAAGATCTGCGCACCAAGGCGGCGTTTGCGGCGCCGGAGATCGCGCGCTTCCACGCGGCGGAAGTCGGCCCGCGCACCGATGTGTATCACCTGGCCCTGTGCTGCTGGTACTGGCTGGCGCGGATGTTGCCCGACGGCATTCCCGGCGCGGGCCTGGATGCGTTTTACCACGAGCTGCCGCCGCTGCGCATCTACGCGCCGACCGTGCCGGAAGGCATCGAGACCGTGTTGCGGCAAGGGTTGGCGGTGGTCGCCGGTCAGCGGTTCACGAGCCCCTCGGGCCTGGTGGAAGCGCTCCGCGAAGCCGTGCATCGTTCGCGCATCCGGCGTCGCTGGACCGGTTCCATACGTTGGGAGATCGGCCAGCACACGCGCGCGGGGCGCACCAAAGAGGCGCTGCAAAAGGCGAACGAAGATCAGATTCTCGTTCGTGAACAACCAAGCCCGCCGCGCGCCCTGGTGGCCGTGGCCGACGGCATCTCGACCTGCGACGTCGGCAGCGGCCAAACCGCCAGCTTGATCGCGACGGTCGCGCTCGACAAAGCCTTCGACGCGCGCGCCCGCGGCGCCGACTTCGCCGTCAAGATCACCGATCTCTGTCGCCACGGCACGCAGACGTTGCTCGATTGGGCCATGGAAAAAGGCTACGCCGAGCAACTTTCTCAAGGCCGCGATCTGATGGGCACGACCCTGACGGCCGGCTGGCTCGAAGGCCGTGAGCTGCAGCTCGCCAACCTCGGCGATAGCCGCGCGTATCTCGTCGACGGCCCACTCGTCGAGCAGCTTACGGTGGACGGCGATCTCGGCTCGCATCTTTTGGGCCAGCGGACGCCGCCCGAACAACTGCGTGAGCTGGGCCTGATGGCCAAGGCGCTGCGCGAGTGCATCGGCGGTTGCACGGTGACGCCGCAAGGCAAAGTCGAGGTGCTGGACGATTCGTGCATCCCCAAGATCACGCGCTGGCCGCTGTTGCCCGGCGACATCGTGGTCCTGTGCACCGACGGCCTGGTCGAGGACGGCGCGTTTCTCGACGAGGCGGCTCTGGGCGAGCTGGTGCAGGCGCATCGCAAGATGCCTGCCCAGGAACTGGCGGAGCTGCTGGTCGAAGCCGCCGACGCCCTGCAGCGCCTGCCGACGCCGCTGGAGCCCGAAGGATTTGGCGACAATATCTCGTGTGTCGTGATTAAGATACTCGATGCATAGCTCCCCTCTCCCCCTTGGGGAGAGGGGCCGGGGGTGAGGGGCGGTCCCGCAATCAGAATCAATCAATGTGCAGCAGGCGCATATGAATCCCACGCGAAAACTTGATCCTGTAATCAAGGAACACGCCCGTTCCTTGCGGCGGAATCTCGCACCCGCTGAGAAGATCCTCTGGAAATCGCTGCGCGGCCGACGTTTCGCGAGTTTGAAATTCCGTCGGCAACATCCGGTGGGAGCTTACATCGTCGATTTCATTTGCTTGGAAATCGCCCTGGCGATTGAACTCGACGGCGAGTCCCATTTGGTTCGGACGAATCAAGATGAGATGCGCGACCGCTGGCTGGCATCCCAAGGAATCAAAGTGCTTCGTTTTTGGAATACGCAAGTATTTGATGAAAATGATGCGGTGATGGAGATGATCTGGCAGGAATGCACACAACGGACAACGACCTAGCCCTCGCAAGGGACCGCCCCTCACCCCCGGCCCCTCTCCCCAAAGGGGAGAGGGGAGTTGGATTACCCATGCCCGAAGCCTTTCGCCTCCGCTGGAAGCTCGATCGGCCTTACCTCGAACAGGGCAAGCCGGAGGACGTCTACGTTTTGGTCGCGGTCGAGCCCGATCCGGCCCTTAACCGCGGCAGCCAATCGAAGCTGCCGGTGCATCTGCTGCTGCTCGTCGATGTCAGCGGGTCGATGGACTTCCTGGTCCGGCACGATCCGAATGCGCAGAAAGTCGGTGAAGGCGTCACCGAAGGCAAAGCCGCCCAGCACGTCGTGTCGAACGTCCCCAGCCGCCGCGAAATGGCCTGCACGGTCGTCCAAAAACTGGCCGAACGCCTCGGTCCGGAAGACATGATCAGCCTTGTCGCCTGTGACGACAAGCCCCACGTGCTGCTGCAACAGATCAGCCCGATGGCGGCCGACACTGTCCTGAGCGCCTTGCGCACGCTCGGCACGGTCGGCGGCGGCGGCACCGCGCTGGGCCAGGGTCTTGCCGCCATTCGCGACATCCTCACCAGCCACGACGACGGCCAACGCACCCGCAAGCTCGTCCTGCTCACCGACGGCGAAGACGAGGACCCGCATCAGGCCCTCCTCGAAGCCCAGACGCTCGGCCAGCAGTTCAGCGTCCCCGTCGTCGCGTTCGGCACCGGCGAGTGCAAGGTCGCCTTCCTCACCGAAGTCGCCCGCTCCAACCTCGCCGGCGGCTTCAACCACATTCGCCACGAAACCGACGCCGAGCAATATTTCTTCCAGGTCCTCAAGGGCCAAAAGAACATCCAGGCGACGAATGTGACCCTCAAGCTGTGGCTGTCGCCGGAACTGCACGTCCGCGAGCTGTATCGCACCCGGCCCGAAATCCTCTACGTCGGCAACCTCGAGCCCGACCCCAACAACCAGGTCGCCCTGCGGTTGGAGCAAATGGAGCACGGCAAAGCGTACGAATTCCTGTTCCGCTGCTCGCTGCCGGCCCGCGGTCCCAACCAGCGTTTCCGCATCGCCAAAGCGAGCCTGCAATACGACCTCCCCGGTGAAGGCCTGCTGCAGCAAACGGTGGAAACGAACATCGTCGTCGAATTCACCGCCGACGCCGCCCGCATCCAGGAGCGCTCCGGCGACGTCCGCCGCGTCTTGTCCCGCGCCGAGGTGCAGCGGCAAGTGCTCTTCCTGCAAGCGAAGATGGACGCCCTGCAGCAAGGCCGCGCCGCCGACCGCGACAAAGCCATCGTCGCCAAGCTGCTGCACGCCCTGATCCAGAAGTTCCAAGACTTCGGCGACCAGGCGACCGCCAACCAGTACCGCGCGATGCAGGAAGAGTTCCTGAAGAAGGGCACGATCTCGCAAGAGATGCTGAACCGCTCGCTGGCGGCGTCATCGCGGGCGGAGGAGCTGGTGGTGGCGCAAGACATTGATTTTTAGGTCCGGGCGTCGACGACAGCTTTTGCGCACGGTTGGCACGCACTCGTTGCCGCATCTCATTGGTGCAAAGCAGGTTACGGATTCAAAAATGCCGGCATACGACGACACGAAGTGGTGTCCCCCCGGCTGGCGCCCCTTTTCTTCAAACCTCGATTACCCAGCGTTTTTGAGAAATTACGGCCAAAACGTGTGCCAGGGCCACAATGTGACGAGACTCCATACACACACCGCAACCGACTTTGCAAACTCGCCGCGAATCGGGTAGAAGGGAGTAGGGGCCAGGGTGGAAGGTGCGCGCATCAACCTCGCCGCGCCGATAACGTCCCGTTGGCCTTCGGACATTTCGCTGGCAAAACCGCAAGCGGCGTGGGCATAATTCCACGGAGAGTCGGCATGGCGTGGGACGATTTGCAATCCGTCCTTTTGGTGTTGTGCGGCCTCTTGCTTTTGGATTGTCCTCATGGCCCAGACCTTCGCCCACGACGTTTTTCTCAGCCACAGTTCCGAGGACAAACCGGCAGTGCGCGAACTTGTCGAGCGGTATTGAGCCGGGTATTTCAGGAGAGTTGCAATTCCCCGTTCCTCGCGATAACCTTCATGCCTGGTGCCACGGATCGCGACCGAGGAATGCCATGCCCGCGCCCAAAGACATCACCCGCCTGGTCGAGCAATTCGAGCGCAACGCCGACGCGTATCGTTCGCCCAGCTTCACCGGAGCGATTCCACGTTGCCATCACGATGGACGGCAAGGAAGAAGTCGCGATCCCTGGCCAGGCCTTCGCCGAGTTCGTCGAACGACGGTTTGATCAAACGTCAAGTGAAAACCTCGACAAAGCCGACGGCCTTGGCAAGGTACCGAATGCGGATCAGGCGGTGATTGCCCAGGATAAACTGTGCCATTATCTCTTGAACATCGACCACGAGCGAGGCGGCTCCAAGGCCAGGCTGCTCGTGGCGATGGGCTATTCGCTTGACCAGTGGCAGCGCCTCGAAGCAGATTTGCGGGCACAACATTTGATCGTTGACGTCGATAGAATCGTCGATTCCGATTATGGTCCGCGCTACGAAATCGTCGCAGCACTTGTTGGCCCGGCTGGCCGTTCGGTTGTTTTTCGCAGCGTTTGGCAAATCGACACTGGCTCGGTTGTCCCGCGCTTGATTACAATGTATCCAGGGTGATGCGATGGACTTCAAGCTGTATCACGACGTAATTCTCAACGTTGATCTTCCCGACCAGGCCTTGTGCGCTGGCGACGTCGGCACGCTCGTCGAGCGTCATGACGTTCCGGGCAAGGAACCGGGCTTCAGCGTCGAGTTTTTCGACATGACGGGACGAACCGTGGCAGTGGCGACGGTGCCTGCGCATCAATTGCGCGCGCCAACATCCGCGGATCGACCCGCCGCGCGCACATTCGTCAGCGCGAACGCGTGAGCGCCCGCGTCGCTCCTACCGCCAACTTGACTTGTGCCCAATTCGTACACTTCAAATGCCAAAACCGCCCACGCCAAGACCGGCCTGGAGCGTCAAATCGCAGCGACGGACCGGCAGCAGGGCCGGCTGGTCTACGAGCTGTACGGCCTGACCGAGGCGGAGATTCGGATTGTGGAGGAAGCGACGGGAGCGTAACAAGCCATGGCGGATAAACCGATTCGAATCACAGGTCATGCACGCTTCGAGATGAAGCGGCGGCGCATCGGCAAAGCGCAAGTCGTAGCCGCCATCCGCGCGCCGGGCCAAGTCGTGGCGTCGTACCACAGGGGCGCGACATTTACCAGGCGTTGATCGGTGCAGCCAAGCGGTTGCTGTTGCGCGTGGTTGTCAAGGAGGACCCTCAGGTTTATCATGTGATAACGGCTTACAAGACAAGCAAGGTTTCCAAATACTGGAAAGCGCCATGAAAGTCATCTACGACAAGGAAACAGACACCCTATCGATCATTCTGCGGCCGGGAACTGTCGCGCAAAGCGATGAAGTGCGCGACGGCCTGATTCTGGATTACGACAAGGCCGGCAAGCTCTTGTCCATCGAACTGTTAGACGCATCAGAGCAGGTCAAGCGGCCACACGCAGTCGAATTCGCACTGGCCGGTGCTGACGACTAGAAACACCTCCGCGTTGTGCTGCATCACTTCTTTGCGCCGCCAAAACCGCCCACGCCAAGACCGCCCTGGAGCGGCAAATCGCGGCGACGGACCGGCAGTAGGGCCGGCTGGACTACGAGCTGTACTGCCTGACCGAGGCGTCGCCGGCCACCGCATTGCAAGCTCCTAGGACGACAGCGCACCTTCGCGTCCCGTAGCCGAATTCGCCAGAATTCGGGGACTTGGGGCAGCCGGGCACCCGAATTCTGGCGAATTCGGCTACAGGGTGCGCTGTAGAAATAGATTGTGGCTCGTTCAGCGAAAATCGCGCATGAAATCATCCGCGATCGGGTAATAGTAGAGTAGAGACCATTCGCGGCCGGCATGAGAAATCGTATGGCGACCAGCTCGATGAGCGGTGTAATCCAGCAGGTGCGGCGGACCGTGCTGTTGCGCGACGGCGCGGGCATGACCGACGGGCAGTTGCTGGAGTGTTTCATTAGCCGGCGCGATGAGGCGGCGTTTGCGGCGCTGGTGCGGCGGCAGGGGCCGATGGTTTGGGCGGTGTGTCGCCGGGTTTTGGCGAGCCATCATGATGCGGAGGATGCGTTTCAGGCCACGTTCCTGGTGCTGGTGCGGCGGGCGGCGTCGGTGTTGCCGCGGGACATGGTCGCCAACTGGTTGTACGGCGTGGCGTATCAGACGGCCCTCAAGGCACGATCGACGGCGGCGCGGCGCGGGATGCGCGAACGGCAGGTCTCCCCCATGCCCGAACCGGCCGCGGCCAATCCGACGGTGCAGCGCGACTTGCAACTTTCGCTGGATCAAGAGCTGGAGCGGTTGCCCACCAAGTATCGGGCCGCGATCGTCTTGTGCGATTTGGAAGGCAAGACGCGCCAGGAGGCGGCCCGGCAACTCGGTCGGCCCGAAGGCACGCTGTCGGGCTGGCTGACGCGCGGCCGGGCGTTGCTGGCGAAACGACTGACGCGCCGCGGTGTTTTGCTTTCCGGCGGCGCGCTGACGGCACTGTTGTCACAGCAAGCGGCGTCGGCCTGTCCGCCGGCGTCGGTGGCGGCGACGACGATTTTGGCTGCGTCCCTGGCGACGCTGGGACGCGCGGCGGCGGGCTGCGCCGCTTCGAATACGGCAGCCGTTTTGGTGGAAGGAGTGCTGCACGGCATGCTGCTCACCAAACTCAAAACGGTTGCCGTGGTCGTGCTGATCCTGGGAATCCTCGCCGGCGGCGCTGGTGGCTTGGCGTACTCGGTGTTGGGCAGACCAGCGCCTGGCAATTCGGGGAACGCGCCGGTCGGCGCTGCACCCTTCGATGCGACGGAACCGGCCGAGCAAGCGCCGGGCCAGCGCATTCAACCCCAGCGACCCAAGGACGGCCTGCTCGACCTCAATCAAATGTGGAGCCGCGGACGGGCGGTCGGCAAGGGTCCGGTCCGGCTCACCCACGCGCCCATGCGCATCGACGACATCAAGAACTTTGTCCCGTACGGCCACATGGTCGGCGGCCACGTGACGCCGATCGATCATCAGTACTACTACCCGAAGTCGATCGACCCGCCGCGCGCTGTCGATATCTTTGCCCCGGCGGACGGGTTCGTCGTCATGATCGGCCATCGCGTCCAGCTCACCGGGTCGACCGAACGCAAGCGCGATTACGATGATTTCGCTCTAACCGTCGAACATTCCGGCACGTTCTACACTTTCTACGACCTGCTGACGGAACTGGATGCCGCGATCCTCGGGAAACTGGATCAGGCGGTGCGCGAACGTTTCGCCAAGAAGGGCCAAGGACCACCGGTGCATGTGCGCATCCCAGTGAAGGCGGGGCAAGTGCTCGGCAAAGTGCTGGGCCGCTCGCTGGATTTCGCTGTCATCAACTCGGAAACGCAGCTCAAGGGCTTTCTGAACCCCGCGACGTACGGCCATTATGCGTGGCGCGTGCACCTCGTCGATCCGTTCGACTACTACGAAGAGCCGATCAAGGGCGACTTGCTCAAGCTGAATCCGCGCACTGCCCAACCGCGCGGCGGCAAGATCGACTTCGATATCGAGGGCCGCCTGGCCGGCAACTGGTTCAAGGAAGGCACGGGCGGCTACCCCGGCACGCGCGATCCGCGCGGCTACTGGCTGGGCCACCTGGCAATCGTTCGGCATCACCTCGATACCGACAAGATCATCATTTCAATCGGCGATTTCGACGGCCGGCCGCGCCAGTTCGGCGTCAAGGGCAATGGCCCCGACCCGGCTCAGGTGTCCAAGGAAAACGGCGTGGTGAAGTATGAATTGATCAACATGGCGATGCCCAGTTCGCCGCGGCCGTTCGAAGGCGCCGATGGTCAGGTCGTTGGCGTCGTGCTGTTGCAAGTGTTGGACGGCCGCAAATTGACGGTGGAGACCTTCCCCGGCAAGACGGCCAACGAGGTTGCCGGCTTCACCAAGGCGGCGCTGACGTATGAACGGTAGCTGACATTTCTGGAGGACGGACATTCCTGTCCGTCTTTGGATGTTCAGACGGACAAGCATGTCCGTCCTACGTGACTTTGAGGCACGCCAACGAGAAGGATTGCCTTTATGAACCGACTTCTGAGCTGTGTTGCGGTCATTTGCATGCTGGCCGCATTCGTCTCGTACTGTCGTTCACAAGACCGCGACCCGCCCAAAACGGCCGCCGCGATGTTGCAACTGCAATGGAGCCGCCGCCAAGGCGAAGGCGCCGGCCCGGTGAAGCTCACGACCTTTCCGCTGCGCCTCGAAGACATCGGCCACATTCGGCCGCTGGGCTTAATGGCGAGCGGCCATGTGACGCCGAGCGATCATCTCTATCTCATCCCTCGGCAGCCGAAGTCCAAAGACGAACGCTTCGATGTGCTCGCCGTCGCCGATGGCCGCGTCGTCGTCTTGCAGTGGCGACCGCAGGGCAGTCCCGATCCGACCGTCTTCGAGCGCAAAGTGGACATCAAAGTCGTCGTCGAACATTCGGCGACCTGCTGGAGCTACGTCGATCATCTCGTCGAGCTGGATGCCGGCCTACGGAACCACGTGGAGCGGGAACTCAAGCCGGGCCAACCGGTACACATGCGCATTCCGGTCAAGGCGGGCCAGGTCATCGGCAAAATCGGCTACCAGACGATGGATTTCGCGCTGGTCGATGCCAACGTGACGCGCAAAGGCTTCCTTGTGCCCGAGCAATTCCTCAAGCGCGATCCGTGGAAGGTGCACACGGTCGATCCGTTCGACTACATCGAGGAACCGCTGCGCGGCAAACTGCTCGCGTTCAATCCGCGCAAGGTTCCGCCGCTGGGCGGACGCATCGATTACGATCTGGACGGCCGCCTCATCGGCAACTGGTACCGGGAGAAAGCCGGCGGCTACGCGGGTTTGAACAAAAGGCTCGACTACTGGGTCGGCCACCTCACGATCGCATACCACTACATCGACCCGTCGCAGATTATCGTCTCGCTGGGCGACTTCGAAGGCCGACCGCGTCAATTCCAGGTGCGCGGCAACGGGCCTGACCCCGCCAAGATCACCAAGGACGTCGGCCCGGTGAAATACGAACTCATCATGCCGAAGATCAACGACGGCACCGGCAAACCCTACGCGGACGCGCCGGACCGGCCGATGGGGGTGATGCTCGTCGAGGTCTTGGCTGAGCGCAGATTGCGCGTCGAGGTGTTTCCGAGGAAGAAGACGGATGATGTGAAAGGCTTCACGCAGGCGGCGGCGATCTACGAGCGCTGAGGCTCCATCGTCGAGGTCGAACGAAATGCGCAACGGCGGGCCTGCGCGTCTCAGATCCTCTTTATTGCATCCGCAACCGAGATCGTCTTTTCCTTGACGCGTTTGCGCAGCAGTTCGCGGAAGTCGGGATTGTGCTCGATGAGCTGATCGACGAGGTCGTCGTCCTCATTCAGCCGCACCAGTTCAAACGCCGGGACGCCGTTGACCGTGACGACGATCGGCTCTTTGCGGCACATCCGGCCGTAATGGCTCAACCGCGTTTTCGCTTCGCTGAGCGGGATCATTTTCATGATGTTCCTCAAGTTCTTCGTTTAGCGGCGTAACAGCCGCCCAAGCAATCCGCTCCAGCGCAGCACAAGGAAATCGCGCCGGTCGCTGAGGCAGCCAAAGCTGCTACAAGACAGAGGCCAACGAACCGAGAGATTGACAGGATGATCATGCCGCTCGCCCCGCTAGTTCTTCCATTGCCTTTTGAATTGCGTCCGCCTGCATCGGATAATCGCGGATCAATGCTTCAAAGACAGCGCGGGCGTGGTCAACTTGTCCGGCTCGCCAGAAACAGGATGCAGCGCTCATGTGACTGCGAAATGCCAAGTCATCTTGACCGGCCTGGACGTAGTCGTTGACCAGCACTAATTCCATATGGGCTGCGGCCAGGAAATGACGTGCGGCCCGGACGAGATCTCCTGCCATTTCGGCCAGCATGCCACGCTGGATTTCGCGCGTCTTGGTAGTAACCAGCATATCGCTGACAGGTGACTGAACCGTAGCCATGGACTCCTCCGCCATTCATGCCTTGAATGCAAGTTGGCCGGTCGGCGTTTCGAATTCGACGACACAAACGTAAAAACCACCAGTCCTGATCGCGCCAAGCCGCTGCCAGCGCTGTTGCCGGGCTGCATTCAGGTCGCTGCGCCGCGAGCGACCGGCGACTTCCAAGAGATGGTTGGCTTCATCCACGAGATAGTCGGCCGTGGTTCCTCGCAAGGCCACATCGCGGATTTCGTGTCCTCCTGCATGGTAAAGCCCCATCCCTGCGATGGCAATGGCGGTCAACTCGATCAATCGAGGCGGTTCATAGGTTCGCTGCACAGCAGCCACGCGGTCCCTCGACAACCCTTCGGGATCAATCGTCATATGCAAGGTGCCGTTGCCAAAACCGGGCGCGCCTTGAACTGCCAGATCAAACGAAAACGGAGGCTGTTTCCCGTCGCCGCCCAACACAGCCGCGGCGGCTGCGATGATTTCCTCCCAAAGGAGGCGCGGGTGCATGGTCGACAAGTCAGTTAATCGGACGGACACATCCATTCTTATTCAATGTCCAAATCGGTGTTGATCCTAAACTGCGATCACTTCTGCTCCGCCACCCGATTCTGCCGATAAGCCTCATTCCCCAAATGCGCCGCGGCGGCCGCGGTCACTCCCGCCGAAATCGGTGCACTCGGTTGGCGATTGTTGCGGATCGAATCGACCCAGTTCGTCAGGTGCAATAGTTCGCCGTCGGGGCGGTCGTAGAAGTCGCGGCCGCGCGGGCCCGTGCCCAGGATCATCTCCTCCGGCTTGTGCTGAAAGCGCGGCTCGGGGATCAGCTCAAAGCGGCCGCGATCGACGTACAGCGTCGCCTGGCTGCCCATGAAGGTGATCATGGCGCCGCGGTAGGCGTTGCAGAAGGTGCCTTCGAAGTAAACTTGCAGATCGCTGTCGGCGTCGGCGCCCGGCTGCCGGCGGCGATAGGTGAGCAGCGTTTGGATCGTGTCGGGCGTCTGCCAAACGCCCTGGGCGGTGTTGAAGCTGCCGATGCTGACGGCCCGGACCGGCGATTGGAGGTCGAGAATCCAGTGGGCGACGTCGATCCAGTGGACCATCAAGTCGGTGAGGATGCCGTTGCCGAAATCCCAGAACCAGCGCCAATTGCGGAACTTGTAATCGTCGAACGGCTGCTCGGGGGCGTTGCCGAGGAAGCGCTTCCAGTCGAGCCGTTTCTGATCGACGTTCTGCGGCCCACGGCGCACGCGATCACTGTTGCGGTTCCAGGTGAGATGAACTTTGTGGACGGCGCCCAGCCGGCCGGCGGCGACAAGTTCCTTGGCGCGGATGATATGCGTCATGCTGCGCTGCTGCGTGCCGACCTGGACGATCTTGCGGTGCTTGGCCTGGGCGTCAAGGATGCGCCGACCTTCCTCCAACTTGTGCGTCAGCGGCTTTTCGACGTAGACATCCTTGCCGGCGGCCATGGCGTCAATCGTCATCGGCACGTGCCAGTGATCCGGCGAGGCGATCAAGACGGCGTGCACGTCCTTGTTGCGCAATAGCTCGTGATAATCGCGGTACGTCGTCGCCTTCGGGTCGGCGAGCTTTTGCGCCTGCTCCATGTGCGGCTCATACACGTCGCACAGGGCCATCATGCGCGTGTTCGGCACCTTGGCGAGCGCCTGCATCAGATGCCGGCAACGTCCGCCGGTACCGATGAGGCCGATATTGAGCCGCTCGTTGGCGCCGATTGCTTCGGCCGAAGCGGGCAAGGCTAGGGCCGACGCGGCAGCGGTGGTCGTGGTCAGGAATCCGCGGCGGGAGTGAGATGCGCTCGACATGAATTACCTCATTTCAGACATAGAGAGTTACTTTGGCAATGAAAACAAACGGCTGCTCTTCGTGGATGCCAAACTCAATCAACAGCGGCTTTAGCAGCCGAACGTGGACTTTCAGTTTCGCGTGTTTCAGATGCTTGAACAGTTCCCCGAAGCTCCAGGGGTCTGTTTCGAGTCGATGAAAGGCGCTTTCCCAGGCAGCGACGAATGCGGGACCAACTCCCATGGCGATGGCAAGTGTTCGCAGTTCTTCCAAGTCCTGGAGTATCTTGCCGGAGACGACAACTTCGTAGGGCTTCTTAAATTGGCCGTTGCCTTGGCTCGCCATCATGCGACTCACTTTGACAAGGGCAAATCTTTCGTCAATGCCTGAAGAACCACTGCCGCCGGAACGCCGTTGGCGAGCATCGTTTCGAGATCCTGGTAATCCGCCTCAACCCCGGCAGCAAGCCGTTGCTGGATGTATTGCGCAACGATCTCCTTTTCCTCAGCGGGCGTGCAGTCGCGTCCGATCAAGAGGTTTTTCATGTCGCCGCTGTCGATGAATTGGTGTTTCATGTTCTGTTCCTCGTATCACTCGATTCCTGGACTACTTCGATCCTGACGGATGGCTACGATTGATTTCTTCCAATTCGGCCAGTAATTCGTCCGCGTCGCCGCCGCCGCTCTCCATGAGTTCGAGGTATTCTCTTTCGGCCTCGACAGGATCGAATTCGCTCTTGTACTGCGCCACCAGCGCGGCTTTTTCTTCCGGCGTCAAGTCGCGCATCGGCGGCATGGACTTGGCATCTTTCAGGTCGATGAATTTCATGGTCTTCCTCCGGCGCCCGACGGCAATCCAACTTTGACGATAGCTGCCTACACGACACGTTTTCGATTCGATGAAGCTAATTGTAGACCATGGACAGCGACGGTTGCAAGCAAATCAGGCCCCGTCGGAGTGAGATCAACGTCGACAGATGCAGATCCCTGCAACACCGAAACGTCGGGCACGCGGCGCTGCGGGTTGACACCAGGCCCGCTATCTGCTAGATATCATACAGACCCAGCCCGCCGCGAGCTTTGCCTGCCCTTGCCCCTGCCTGCTTGGAACCTTGCCTTTTATTTAAGCTTCATTCGCCGCAGTTTCCGTGACCTGAGTTTTCTGAACACGAGTTTGGGGGGAGTTATCATGTTGAATCTCTGGGGCAACAAGGTCCGTACGGACTGCTCCGGCGTGGGACGCCGCGATTTTCTCAAAGCGGGCGCCCTCGGCCTCACCGGGCTGACGCTTGCGGACCTGCTCAAGCTGCGCAGCGCCGCGGCCAACGCCGGCACGCCGACGCGCGATGCCTCCGTCATCTGGCTCTGGCTGGGCGGCGGGCCGACGCACGTGGAAACGTTCGACCCGAAAATGTCCGCCCCCGCCGAGTTCCGCAGCATGATCGGCGATGTGCAGACGCGCGTTCCCGGTCTGCGCCTGGGCAGCCTGTTTCCGCTCATGGGACGCATGGCCGACAAGATGGCCTTCGTCCGCTCGTTCGCGCACGGCAACTCGGGCCACTCCGGCGGCACGCATTATGTCATGACGGGCGTCGATCATCCGCCGGCCGACGGCGGCGCTCCGCCGATTCGTCCTTCGATGGGTTCGATCACCGCACGCGTGCGCGGCGCCAATAATCCCGCCAGTGGTTTGCCCACCTACGTGCGCATCTCCGGCCTGTACGCCGACGGCCCGCACTGGCTCGGTGCCGCTTACGCCCCGTTCGACACCAGCGGCCAGGCGCGCAGCAACATCAATCTCAATCAGCCGCTCGATCGCGTTCACGACCGTCGCGGCCTGTTGCGCACCTTCGACAACGTCAACCGTCAGATCGACCGCAGCGGCGTGATGGCGGGGCTCGACGCGTTCGATCAGCAGGCGGTCAATCTGCTCCTGGGCCGGGCTCGTGAAGCGTTCGACGTCGAGCGTGAAGATCCGCGCACGCGCGACCGCTACCACACGAACACCGCGGGCCTGGGCGCCAACCTGCTGCTAGCGCGGCGGCTGTGCGAAGCGGGCGTCGGCTTCGTCACCATGAACTATTCGAATTCGAGCCAGGGCTGGGACATGCACAACGACATGAAGCCCCAGCTCCAGCAAGCTTGCCCGCCGATGGACCGCGCGATTTCCGTGTTCCTGGAAGACCTCGAGCAGCGCGGTCTGTCCGACAAGATTCTGCTCGTCATCACTGGCGAGTTCGGCCGCACGCCGCGCATCAACGGCTCGGCCGGCCGCGACCACTGGGGCCCGCTCTGCACGCTGGCCCTGGCCGGCGGCGGTTTGCGCATGGGTCAGGCCGTCGGCGAATCCTCCGAGCGCGCCGAAGTCCCGCGCACCATGCCGATCCGTCCCAAGGACCTGATGGCCACGATCTTCCACGTGCTGGGCATCAACGCGCAACAGCAATACGTGGACCAGAGCGGTCGCCCGACGATTTTGCTGCCGGAAGGAGCGCGGCCGATCGCGGAGTTGGTGTAACCGTCGCTTCAAGAGTCGACTGAAAAGTGAAGGCGGAAGGATGAAAGGTCATCCTGCCGCTTTCTTCTTTTGAGCATCTCGTCTGTCATCCGGCATAGAATGGCCCTCGACCCGAGGACCATGCCATGCGGCCGCGCCGACATTTGCTGCTCGCCGTCTTTTTGGCCGCAACGTTGCCATCGGGCCAACCTGCCCGGACCGATGAACCCAAGCTGGCGCCGCCTCTGCCGCCGCGCGAATTTCGCGGCGTGTGGATCGCGACGGTCGCCAACATCGATTGGCCTTCGAAAAAGGGATTATCGACCAAGCAGCAGCAGGCGGAATTGGCGGCGCTGCTGGACAAAGCCGCCGCGCTCAAGCTCAATGCCGTCATCTTCCAGGTGCGACCGATGGCGGACGCGCTTTACGAATCCGCCTTGGAGCCGTGGTCGGAGTTTTTGACCGGCGCGCTCGGCAAGGCGCCGGCGCCCTGGTACGATCCGCTCGAATTCGTCGTGCGCGCGGCGCATGCGCGTGGCCTGGAATTGCACGCCTGGTTTAACCCCTATCGAGCGCGCCATCCGTCGGCGACGGCGCCGATCCCCGCGGATCATCTCATTCGGCGGCGCCCGGACCTGGCCAAACCCTATGGCACGCATCATTGGCTCAATCCGACGCACCCTGAGGTTCAGGACCATTCGCTCAACGTGATGCTCGACGTCGTACGCCGCTACGACATCGACGGCGTGCACATCGATGATTATTTCTATCCGTACAAGGAGAAGGATGCCGCCGGCGCCGTCATCCCATTCCCCGACGACGACACCTGGGACGCTTATCGCAAGGGCAGCGGGCAGCTCGGTCGCGATGATTGGCGACGTGCGGCCGTCAACCAGTTCGTCGAGCGCATGTATCGCGAGGTCAAGCAAGCAAAGCCGTGGGTCAAGGTGGGCATCAGTCCGTTTGGGATTTGGCGTCCGGGCCATCCGCCGGGCATCGCCGGGCTGGACCAGTACGCGGAATTGTACGCCGATGCGAAGTTATGGCTCAATGAAGGTTGGTGCGACTATTTCAGTCCACAGCTGTACTGGCCGATCCGCCAGGAAAAACAGGCCTATGGCAAACTGTTGGCGTGGTGGACGTCCGAGAACAAGAAGGGCCGGCACCTTTGGCCCGGCAATTACACGAGCCGCGTCACCGGAATGGAAAAAGGTTGGCCCGCGTCGGAGATTGCCGAGCAGATCGCGGTCACGCGCGCCCAGCGCGGCGCGGGCGGGAATGTCCACTTCAGCATGAAGGCGCTGTTGCGGAGCACGGGCGGCGTCGCGGAAGCTTTGACGCCCGTCTATGCGGAGCGTGCGCTCGTGCCGGCCACGACCTGGGCCGCCGGCAAACCGCCGGCGCCGCCGCGGCTGCAATGGCAAGGAAAGGCCGAGGGAAGTGTACTCCGCATGCAGCCGGGCGATGCGGCGCTGGTGCGACTCTACGTCATCGGCCAGCGCGTGCAAGGGAAATGGAGCAACCGCATTGAACCCGCGGCGGCCGATGGATCCGCTGCGGTCGGCTTCGAGCGGCAACCCCAGGAGTTGGCGGTGACCGCGATCGACCGCAACGGCACGGCGAGCAAGTCAACCTTGATCGTGCGCCATTGATCCTCAGATTGTTCATCCCTCATTCCAAGACCCGTTTCGCGTACGTTTCGGCCTGACGTACGCTAAACGGGTCCGGGAATGAAGGACTATCATCCTGTCGAAGGCGGCCTGGTGCTCCTGGCCGACCAGACGATCAAGAACCGGAGCGCGGCGAAGTTCAAGACCACCGCCAAACCCTAACGCGGCTCCGTCACAGACCGACTGGGCTTTGTAGAATAGACCTCGACCTGGCGGGTTATCGGTTGGTTGCCACCTTTGACGCATCGCGCCAACGAGGAACACACCCATGCGACTCTTGCTTCCCACGCTGCTGCTCTTGTCCGTTCTTTCCCCGATTCTCCGCGCCGAAGATTGGCCGCGCTTCCGTGGGCCGCGCGGCGACGGCACCAGCAGCGAAAGCACGCTGCCCTTGAAATGGGGACCGAAAGAAAACGTCGCCTGGAAGAAGGAGCTGCCGGGGCCCGGCTCTTCCAGCCCGATCGTCCTGGGCCAGCGCGTCTTCGTGACTTGCTTCAGCGGTAAGAAGGCCGAAGAAATCGTTCGCCATGTGATGTGCTTCGACCGCAACGGCGGCAAATTGCTCTGGAAAAACAGCTACCAGGCCCCGCTGCCCGAAATGGACTACTCCGGCCACCTGCTCCAGCACGGCTTCACCACCAGCACGCCCTGCACCGACGGCGAACGGCTCTACGTCCATTTCGGCCGCGACGGCATCCGCGCCTTCGACCTGGACGGCAAGCTCGTGTGGCACGAATACGCCGGCAAGGTCATCAGCACGTTCGGCACCGGGGCCAGTCCGCTCTTGCTCGGCGACAAACTAATCATCAACGCGACGGTCGAGCTGGGCGCCCTCGTCGCTCTCGACAAACGCACGGGCAAACGCATTTGGAAAACGAGTGTCAACGGCGATTGCTGGTCCACACCGGCGCTGATCGACCTTGTCGGCGCGAAAGGGGCCGGCGGCAAACAGGAACTGGTCCTCAACGGCTCGGCGGCGGTCTACGGCTTCGACCCCGTGGACGGCAAGGAGCTGTGGTATGTCGATTCCGTGGGCGGGCATATCAGCTCAACGCCCTTCAGCCAAAACGGCATCGTCTACGTCACCAATGCCAGCATGGGCGGCAAGAACGCCATGGCCGTGCGCCCGGGCGGCAAAGGCGACGTTACCAAAACGCATATTGTCTGGAAGACAGAGAAGGTCGGGGCCAGCCATTGCTCGCCGCTATTGTTGGGCGAGCGCTTCTGCTGGTTCAGCACGACCGCGACCGCCGTCAGCGCCAAGGACGGCAGCGTCTTGCAACAGAAACGCATGGAGGACCTGAACAATCTCTACTCGTCGCCCATCATCGCCGGCGCCACGATCGTCCTGTTTGCCCGCAAAAGCGGCGCGTATGTGATGCGCGCGAAAGATCTGGAAGTGATTGCCCAAAACGACCTGGGCGACCAAAGCGGCATCAACGCCAGCCCGGCGCTTTCCAACGGCCAGCTCTTCATCCGCTCAAACCGGTATCTATATTGCATTAGCGCGGCGAAGTGACTTCGCGAAATCAAGTGAGCCACAGATCAAACACAGATTGAACACAGATTTCATACGCAGACGAAAAGCAAGTCGCCGACTTTGCGTTTTCAATCTGTGTTTGATCTGTGTTACTATCTCGCTGAATCTTCGCGGGCCGCAAAGAAATCTGGAGCCACAGATGAAACACAGATCGAACACAGATTTCCAGACGGAAAGCAAGGCAGT
>Ga0080064_1000864_pt1 | contig 71648 bp, 75 predicted proteins | sample Subgrocontami54m_FD_69260 | JGI IMG/M metagenome (GOLD analysis project Ga0080064, IMG submission 69260) | Subsurface groundwater microbial communities from S. Glens Falls, New York, USA - GMW46 contaminated, 5.4 m (SPADES assembly) (version 2) ...
GGACGGGCGGGGCACCGTGGCCACACGCTTTTGTGGCCGCTGTTTTGGGGGGTGGGGCTTTTTGTAGGGTTGTTCTGGGGGTTTGTAATACCGCTTCCATTTTGTTTTTTTCTGCCACCCCCCCCCCCCCCCCCGGAAAATGAAACGCCGGCCTGTGATAATGAATCACAGATAGGAATTTCTGTTCGGGAGACTTAGCGTATGCATGGGACATGCCTGCATCGGCAGACCAGTCCCTGAAGATTCCTTAGAGGATACTCTCGCTCCAATTCTCCAGCATGTCTTTCAATTTTGCCAGGAACTGGTGTGACACCGCTCCGTCCACCACGCGGTGGTCGTAGCTCATGGTGACGTACACCATCGAGCGGATCGCAATCGCGTCGTCAATCACCACCGGCCTCTTCTGAATCGCTCCCAAGCCGAGGATCGCCACGTTGGGCTGGTTGATCACCGGCAGGCCCATCAACCCGCCAAATACACCGGGGTTGGTAATCGCAAACGTCCCTTCCTGCACCTCTTCCGGCTTCAGTTTCTTTGTCCGCGCGCGCTCCGCCAGGTCGTTGATGGCGCGCTGCAATCCCAGGAAATTCTTCTCTTCCGCCCCTTTGATCACCGGCACGATCAGCCCCCAGTCAAGCGCCACGGCAAATCCCATGTTGATCTCTTTATGCAAAACGATGTTTGTTCCGTCCACGGATGCGTTTGCCGTGGGGAATGCCCGCAGGCCTTCCACACAGGCCCGTACGAAAAACGGCATGAACGTGAGTTTCGTGCCGTAGCGGCTCTCAAACTCGCCCTTGGTTTTCTCGCGCAGCGCCACGATGCGCGTCATGTCCACTTCGTCCACGGAATAGACGTGCGGCGAGACGCGCTTTGAGATCACCATATGCTCAGCGATGCGCTGCCGCATCGCGCTCATTGGCTGCACTTCGTACCGCCCGAAGTAAATCTTCTCCCGCGGCACAGCGTTTTCCAGCACCCCGTGCGCCACCGCTCCCGCAGCCGAAGGCACACTCGGCGCTCCGCCAGGACGTGCACCTCCCTGCTCAACAACTGAAAGGATGTCTTTCTTGCTAATGCGGCCGCCGGCGCCAGAACCCGGAACGTTGGTCAGATCGATGCTGTGCTCTTTCGCTAGCCGCCGGACTAGCGGCGAACTGCGCACCTTTTCTCCCGCCGGACGAACAGGCGCAGGCGCAATCACGGGTGGAGCCGCTGCAGGGGCCGGCGCTGCGGCCTTTGCTGGCGGAGCCGGCGCAACTGCTTTGGGTGCTGCAGGTGAGGGCGCTGCCGGGGCTGCTGCTTTCGCCGGAGCTGGGGCCGCTGCGCCGGTAGCGCCGGCAGCATCAATCACGGCAACGACCGTTTGAATCGGCACCGTCTGTCCTTCACCCACCTTGATTTCCTTCAGCACGCCGCTCTGTGGGGAAGGAATTTCGGCGTCCACCTTGTCCGTGGAAATCTCAAAGAGCGGCTCGTCGCGCTCCACGCGGTCACCCGGCTTCTTCAGCCATTTCGTAATGGTTCCTTCGAAAATGCTCTCGCCCATTTGCGGCATGATCACATCGATCGGCATGCTTCTCTCCTCAACGAATCAATAGTTCGCCAGCTCGCGTGCCGTCCGCACCACATCGTTTACGTTCGGCAGGAAGCGCTCTTCCAGCGACGGCGCATACGGCACTGGCGTATCCAGGCTGGTGACACGCAGAATTGGCCCGTCCAGCTCTTCGAACGCGCTTTCACACACAACGGCGGCAATGTCGCCCGCAATCCCGCCGGTCCTGGTGTCTTCGTGCACCACCATCAGCTTGTTCGTTTTTTTCACGGACTGTAAAATCGTCTCGCGGTCCAGCGGCAGCAGCGTGCGCAGATCGATCAGCTCCGCATCAATTCCTTCCTTGGCCAGCAAGTCCACGGCTTCCAGCGACGTATGCATCATCGCGCCATACGAAAGAATCGTGAGCTCCTTGCCCTCGCGGCGCACCGCCGCTTTCCCCAAAGGCACCGTGTAATCACCCTCGGGGATTTCTTCCTTGATGCGACGGTAGAGGAACTTGTGTTCGAAGAAAAGCACCGGGTTGTTATCCCGGATCGCGGACTTCAAGAGCCCCTTCGCGTCGTATGGCGTCGAGGGATAGACCACCTTCAGCCCGGGCGTGTGCACGAAATACATTTCCGGGTTGGCCGAATGGAATGGCCCGCCGTGCACGCCGCCCCCGGATGGCCCACGCACCACGATGGGTACCGGCGCGCCCCACAGGTAGTACGACTTCGCCGCGTAATTCGTAATCTGGTTGAAGCAGCAGGCAATGAAATCGATGAACTGCAGTTCTGCTACGGGCCGCAGTCCCATGTAACTCATCCCGCAAGCGGCCCCGATGATGCCGGTTTCGGCGATCGGCGTTTCGATCACCCGCTCCCTCCCGTACCGCTCGAGCAAACCCTGGGTCACCTTAAATGCCCCGCCATAGACGCCAATGTCCTCGCCGATGCACACAACGGTCGGATCGCGCCCCATTTCCTCAAACAGCGCTTGCCGGATGGCTTCGAGAAACGTCACCTGGGCCACGGCTACTTCCTCCCTTTCGCGCGGGCGGCCTTGGCGGCTGGCCCCTTCTTCGCGGCCTTCGACACTCCGGCAACTTTTTGCGCGGCTGCGCCCGTGCCGTCTCCTGTGCCGATGGGAGACGCAGCATTCGGCGTAGGATGTTCCAACCCACCGAAGTCCTTCACCGTCCATTCCGGTTTGGCGCTGGCCTTCGGAGGCATCACTTCCTCGATCGGCCGTTGCCATTTCGCCTCATTCGGCAGCGGCCCTTCGCAATAGACGCCCTCTTCGGCAAATTCCGGTGGCGGGAATGGCGAATTCTCCGCGAACTCCTGGTCTTCGAGTATTTCTTTCTCAATGCGCGCGAGAATCTCCGTTTTCACTTTTTCGTTCCACAATTTGTTCTCGGTCAGGTACTTCTCAAAGCGCGTGATGGGATCGCGGGCTTTCCAGTACTCCACCATTTCTTTCGGAACATATTCCGCAGGATCGTGCTGCGCGTGGCCGCGCATGCGGTGTGTCTTCGCTTCGATGATTACCGGCCCCTGGCCCGCGCGGCAGAGCTCCACGGCTTCTTTCGAGGTTTGATAAACGGCCATCACGTCATTGCCGTCCACGATGAAACTGGCCACGCCGTAGGCTTTCGCACGGTCCGCCAGGTCGCGCGCCGGTACCTGACGGCTCACCGGCGTCGAGTAGGCCCACTGATTGTTTTCGATCACGCAAACCAGTGAAGCGCGCTGCGATGCAGCCAGTCCCATGCCTTCGTGAAACGCGCCTGTAGAGCTGCCGCCGTCGCCGATCCACGTCAGCGCCACGATGTTCTGCCCCAGATAGCGGCCGGCCATGGCCACTCCTGCCATTACCGGGATTAGGTCTCCCAGCATGGAAATTGGCGATACGACGTGCAAGTTCTTCAAATCTCCAAAGTGGCTGGTCCCGTCCTTGCCTTTTGTAGGGGAGGTGTACCGCGCCATATGCTGCGTGAAGATGTCGCGCGGACGGAAGCCCTTCACCAGAAGCGCGCCGATATTGCGAATCATCGGCGCGAGCCAGTCGCGTTTCTCCAGAGCGTACGATGTCCCTACCGAAATCGCTTCCTGGCCCAGGCTCGAGTAGAGCCCGCCGACAATTTTGTTCTGCAGGAAGAGCCGGACCATCTGCTCCTCAAGTTGCCGGTTCAGCTTCATGAAGTAGTACAGCTCGAGTTGCTGTTCACGTGTGAGCGGAAACTTCATTCAGGGCTCCGTAAGATTGCTCGATCTGTTCGCGCGTTGCCGCGTGCATCTCCAAACCAAAAATATCTGCAAATTGTCCGGCCATCCGCGAGGCCACATCTTCGCGCGGTACCACGCGACCCAGCAGTTTCTCGAGCGACGTCGCTCGCTTGCCGCTGATGCCACATGACACGATCAGGTCGAAGTAGCGTAGGTCCGTGGAAACGTTGTACGCGAAGCCGTGCGACGTCACCCACCGGCTCAAGTGCACGCCAATCGCGCCCAGCTTTTCTTCTCCTGCGCCAGCAACCTGTACCCAGATGCCGGGCTTACCTTGCAGCCGCTTCGCAGTCACGCCAAACTCGGCCGTTGTGCGGATCATCACCTCTTCTAATTGCCGCACATACCAGCCGACGTCCCGACGGATTTCGCTCAGCTTCACAATCGGATAGCCGACGACTTGGCCCGGGCCGTGGTAGGTGATGTCTCCGCCGCGGTCCGTTTCGCAGAATTCCACACTCATCTGCCGCAAAAGTTGCTCCGACGCCAGCAAGTGTTCGCGCTTGCCGTTGCGCCCGAGTGTGATCACGTGCGGGTGCTCGCACAGCAGGAGCACGTCCGGCACCGCATCCGCTTTCCGCGCGGCCACCAACACCTGCTGCAAAGCACACGCTTCCGCGTACCTGATTTGTCCCAGCTCAACGACTAGGCATTCTTTCATGTGGCTCAATCTCTGCACTACGCGTTGATAGACATTCCACGCACGGACGCAAATGCGTCGCCCAGCGCTTCCCACACGGTCGGGTGTGCGTGCGACATGAACATCATGTCGTCCACCGTGGCCTCGAGTTGCAGCGCTGTAGTGGCTTCCGCGAGAACCTCCGTCGCAAACGGCCCGATGATGTGCACGCCAAGTACTTCGCCGTATTTTTCGTCCGCGACAACTTTGATAAACCCCTCATGTGCACCGAGGATGGTCGCCTTGCTGTTTCCGGCAAATGGAAACTTGCCGACCTTCACCTTGAGTCCAGCGTCGCGCGCCGCCTTTTCAGACATGCCAATTGAGCCGATCTGTGGTTCGCAGTAGGTGGCGTTGGGAATGCGATAGCGGTCGAGCGCCGGGGCATCTTTGCCGGCCATTTTTGTCACCGCGACAATTCCTTCCATCGACGCCGCGTGCGCGAGTTGCGGCATCCCGGCCACGATATCGCCAATCACGTACAACCGCGGCTCGGCTGTTTCCATGTACGGCCCCGCATGCACAAATCCACGCTCAATCTTCGCCTTAGTTTTCTCGAGGTTCAGCCCTTCCGTCATCGGCCGCCGCCCGACGGCGATCAGAATCTTTTCCGCGGCAAGTGTTTGCGACTTGCCGTCCTTGTCCTTGAAGGTGACGCTGGCGCCCTTCGCGTCTTTCTTGACCGCTTCGACCATGGCTCCGGTATGAATTTTGATGCCCTTCTTGCGAAACGCCTTGTCCAGTTCCGCGGAGACGTCTTCGTCTTCTAGAGGCACAACGCGCGGCAGCATCTCGAGGATGGTAACGTCACATCCGAATTCCTTGTAAATGGAGGCAAACTCGACGCCCACCGCTCCGGCCCCCACAACAATCAGCGATTTCGGCACCTCTGGCAGCGATAGAATCTCGCGGTTCGACAACACCACTTTGCCGTCGATTTCCACGCCCGGCAGCGACCGCGCTTCGGAGCCCGTAGCAAGCATGATGTTCGCTGCTTCAATTTCCGTCGTTTTCCCGTCCTTCTCGACGCTCACCTTGCCCGGCCCCGCCACTCGCCCCCAGCCCTGGATACTCTCAATCTTGTGCTTGCGGAAAAGAAATTCGATGCCCTTGGAGTGCTTCTTTACGATCTTGTCCTTGCGTGCCAGAACCGCTGCCCAATTCACCTTCACGTCTTTCACTTCAAACCCGTACTCTGCGGCATCTTTGATTTGGTGGTAGATTTCGGCGTGGTGCAGCAAGACTTTGGTGGGGATACAGCCGACGTGCAGGCAGGTTCCACCCAGGAAGTCGTCCTTTTCCACCACCGCCGTCTTCAAGCCGAGCTGCGCAGCGCGGATGGCGGCCACGTAGCCGCCAGGACCGCTTCCGATGATCACCAGATCATAGTTGGCCAAGGGCATCCTCCCGCTTGGGCATCACTTGCCCGCCGTTCTTGCGGAAATCAGGTAAGGCACACGACACCACACACGACTGCTCGCGCACGAAACACTGGCACGGACGCACGATTCTATCAGCCGCTTCCCACCCCCGCAACTCTGCTCCGTCCGCTCCGCCTTGACAACCGCTGCGCCCCTCTGTATATTCGCTGTTTTGCATAGTGCCCTTGATGGGCCTCTGTAGCGTGCCGGTATGGATAAGAAGAGACTCGACTACTACAAGAAGAAACTCGATGCCAAGCGCGAGGAGCTGCTAAAGATCATCGCGCGCACAGAAGAAGAGGGCCGCGCCGCGGACGAAGATCCCACAGTGGACCTGGCCGACAAGGCCGCCAATTCCTATACCAAGGAATTCCTCTTCGGCCAGACGAACCATGAACGCTTCCTGCTCCAGTTGGTCGAAGAAGCCCTGGGCCGGTTGAAGAATGGCGCTTTCGGCGACTGCGTCCACTGCCACGAAGAGATTCAGCAGAAGCGGCTGGAAGCCGTGCCCTGGGCCCGCCACTGTATCGCCTGCCAGGAAAAACAAGAACAAGGCCAGCTCTAGCCGCCGGCCCCTGACAGGCGCTTCTGCTTACTTTCCAGTTATTCCACTTCCCATTCTGCGCAAAAGGCAGTAGCTTTCTGCGGCGTGGCACCCTTCCGCCGCTTCGCTTCGGGTCTCGGGCCGGTGTTCCGCGAGGCGCTTGATGCTCTCGCCTCGCTCGTTTTTCCCGCGCCTTGCCGCATTTGCGAAGCCACGCTCACCACCGCCAGCCGGATTCCCGTCTGTTCCACTTGCTTAAGTTCGCTGAAGCCGCTTACCGGAGCGGCTTGCCAGAAATGCGGCCGGCCGTTTGCCTCCGCTGTTGCCGCCGCCGTGCCGCGGCCGCTCTGCCACCTCTGCCGGCGGGACGTCTACAACTTCGATCTCGCGCGAAGTTTCGCCGCTTACACGGACGCGATGGTGCGCGCCATCGTGCTGCTGAAGTATCACCAAGTGACGCCGCTGGGCACCTGGTTTGCCGCGCGACTTGCGGAAATGGTGGCGCGCGACCCGGAAGCGTTGGCTGCCGATGTGGTGGTGCCCGTGCCGCTGCACGAATCGCGTTTGCGCGAGCGCGGCTTCAACCAGGCGGAGCTGATCGCGCGGCCGCTGGCGAAACGTCTTGGTCTGCCGCTTCGTTCGTATCTTCTGGTCCGCACGCGCCCTCGGCCGGAAAAACTCAAGCTCACACGCCAGGAGCGTTGGCGCACGGTACGTGGCGCATATGCTATGCGCTCAGAAGCGAAGATTGACAAGCTGCGGGTACTACTGGTAGATGATGTATTTACCACCGGGGCGACCCTGGATGCGTGTGCACGGGCCCTGCGGAAGGCAGGGGCGGGCCGGATAGTCGCTTTGACGGCGGCGCGAGTGGCGCCGGAGTGGCAGCCTGTTACTTCGCCAGGAATTGAGGAACTCGCGGAGGATTAGAAGCATCTAAGCGGATATGAGCCTGATACCCAAAGACGGATTGCGGCCCCGGCCGAAACTTCCCGCCGACTACTCGGCGCCGGAAAAGCTGCCGGCCGGCGTCAAGCCGATTGCGCGGCGTCCTTCGGTTCTGCAAGAGCCAGTGCTCGTGCTGAACGCGACCTTCGAGCCGATTAACGTCACCGCGGTGCGGCGCGCGCTGATCCTGATGCTCAAGGGCGTGGCCCAGGCCGAAGAGCACAACCACGCGGAAGTGCACTCCGCCGCAGCCTCCATGAAGGTTCCGTCAGTCATCCGCCTGCTGGCCTACCGGCACATCCCGCAGCAGACGCGCGCTCTGTCGCGGAAGAACATTCTGCTGCGTGACCGTAACACCTGCCAGTTTTGCGGACACGTGTTTCCCGCCGGCGATCTCACACTGGACCACGTGATGCCCCGCTCGCGCGGTGGGCATTCCACTTGGGAAAACCTGGTGGCGTGCTGCTACACCTGCAACAACAGGAAGGGCGACCGCACTCCCGAAGAGGCCGGTCTGCGCCTGCAGCGCCGTCCGCGGCCCTTTACTCTGCACACTTCCCGCCAACTGATGCGTCTCATCGGCCGCCAGGACGAGAAGTGGCGGAAGTACCTGTTCTATTGATTTCCTGTATTGCCCGATCCTAGGCGGGCATCTTCACACTCCGACAAAATCTCCACTGTGCAATTTCCGCTTGACCTGTGTCCTTCGTGCTGGCACCGTGCACGGTCATGAGCGCCAAGAAGCACGATCGCCGCCGCTTTCTGAAATTTCTGCTGGCCAGTCCGTTTCTCGCACAGTTTGCCGAGGTCGCCGGCGGGTGGCAGTTGCCCGAGGACGTGATTACGTCGCCGGAGCGCGCTCTGAACGTCTTCGAATTTGAGGCGGCGGCACGTCGCAAGTTGCCTCCGGCGCATTTCGGCTACATTGCCACCGGCGTGGACGACGATGCCACGCTGCGCGCCAACCGCGAAGCCTTCGCGCGCTTTCCGATTCGGCCGCGCCGCCTGGTTGACGTCAGCAAAGTGGACATGTCCGTAAGACTCTTCGGCGCCACATGGGATTCGCCGATTGTTCTCGCTCCAGCCGGCAGCCAAAAGGCGTTCCATCCGGAAGGGGAGCTGGCCGTGGCCCGCGCTGCGTATGCCAAAAAGCATTTACAAATTCTCTCCACGGTAAGTTCGACGGCAGTGGAGGAAGTGATCCGCGCGCGCCAGGCGCCCGTCTGGTACCAACTCTATCCCACTGACCAGTGGGCCGTGGCGCGGGCTTTGGTGAAACGAGCCGAAGCGGCAGGCTGCCCGGTGCTGGTCCTGACGGTGGACCTGCAGGGCGGCACGAATCGCGAAACCCTGGCGCTGGCCACGCGCCGCGACACCAGAAAATGCGAAGTGTGCCATCAGGGAGATGTGTTCACCAATGTGAAAACCTACGTCGAGCGCAAACCGATGTTTCGCGGCCTCGACGTTTCCGGAGTGACCACGATCGATCCCTTGGACATGACCTGGGAGTACGTCAAGCGCCTTCGCGATGCATCGCCGATGCCGCTGGTGATCAAAGGCATCGTGACCCGCGAGGACGCACAACTCGCCGTGGAGCACGGCGTGAACGGAATCATCGTCTCGAATCACGGCGGACGCGCCGAAGAGAGCGGGCGTGGAACGATGGAAAGCTTGCCGGAAGTTGTCGAGGGCGTGCAGGGGCGCATCCCGGTGCTGGTGGACGGCGGCTTCCGCAGGGGCACGGACATCTTCAAGGCGATGGCGCTGGGCGCTTCGGCCATCGCCATCGGGCGCCCCTATCTGTGGGGGCTCGGCGCGTTTGGCCAGCCAGGCGTCGAAGCGGTGCTCGAAATTCTGCGCCAGGAATTGCTGACCATCATGCGCCAAGCTGGCACGCTGACGATCGGCGAAATCAACCGGTCGTTCATCGCCGACCGCGGACATTCCTAGCACCACATTCACAATTCATATCAAGGAAGAGCGGAGAGGAGCGCGGCGACCGTGGCGTTGTCGCCAAAGGTTTCGCTGAAGTGGGCGAAGCGATCCACGTTGCCGGGACCGAAAACGAAGCTCCCGCCAAGCTGGAAGGGATCCTTGCCGAGGCGAGCCTGCTGGTGGCCGGCGGCATTGGCCCGTTTGCGGGCGGCCTTGTTGTCGCGGCGGAGGATGTGCAGCAGGGTTCCGGAGCCAAGACCCGCGATGCGATAGGCCGCGCGCTGCGCGTCTACCAGGAGCGGAAAAGTGATGCCGGTCTCCTCGCGGAAGAGGCGGGCATAATGCTGGTCGCCGAGCCCGATGGCGGCGAGGCGCGCGCCCTTTTCGCGAAATGACTGCTCGTGTTTGCGCAACTGCGCGACGTGCTCGCGGCAGAACACTCAACCATAGTGCCGCAGAAACACAAGCACTGCCGGGCCCTCCGCCCACAACGAGCCGAGTTGAATCGGATGGTCGTCCGTGTCAGGCAAGACGATCCCCGTAAGCTTTGCGCTGAGCGATGAATTCATGCAAGCCCATTTTCAGCTGCCCGCGCCGGGCCGTCAAGCTAGCTTTGCGAAGTGGATTTTCAACACTGGTGAGGCTACTTCAGCTTCAGGGTAAGGCCTTCTTTGGCGGCGACGGTGGCGCGGAAGCGACGGCGCGATGCGCGGAGGATGGCGTCCACGGCTGTGTCGTCGTGGTCGGGGTCATGGTGGAAGAGCACGAGCTTTTTCACGTCGGCTTCGCGGGCAATGCTGACGGCTTCCTCCCACGTCGAATGGCCCCAATTTTTCTTGGTCGCCTTGTACTCGTGCGGGGTGTACTGCGAATCGTAGATGAAGACGTCGGCACCCTGTGCCAGCGCGCGGACGTTCTGGTCGCCCTCGGGATTGCCCGGTTCGTTGTCGGTGGCGTAGACGATTACTTTTCCGTCGTGCTCGATGCGAAAGCCCATGCAGCCCTGTGGGTGGTTCAGCCGTTTGCTGGTGATGGAAATTCCATTGTAGTCGCGCTTCTCCTCCCCGATCTCATGGAAATCCCGCCGCGCCAGCATTGCGCGCATGTCCACCGGAAAATATGGGTTGAGCATCTGATCTTCGAGCGCCTGGCGGACGTTGGTCTCGGTGGACTTGAAGGAATGAAAATCGAAATGGTTTTGCTGCCCGTAGAGGGGAGTGAAAAAGGGGATGCCCTGGATGTGATCCCAGTGATAGTGGCTGACGAACACGCGCGCCTTGATCGGGCGCTTGCCGAATTCTTTGCGCAGGCTGTGGCCGAGCAGGCGCAGGCCCGTTCCGCAGTCGAACACGAAGATGCCGTCACGTGTGCGCAATTCCACGCACGACGTGTTTCCGCCGTAGCGCAGGTTACTTCGCTGCGGAGTCGGCGTGGATCCTCTTACACCCCAGAAGCGCAAGTACATACTAGGCATTCCCTCGGAAGGCGCCACCGGCACCCATGTGCCCGTGCTCAAAATCATGACACAAAACTCAGGCCCTTGCCAGAGCCTGGCATTTCCACTGTGCAACCTTTTCCAAGCGATGGCATCTATTCAGGTAAGACCACTTCAAAGACACACCCCGGGAAGCAGCCGAGGCTCTGCCGAAGCTGCTTCTTTTCTTTTTGCAACCTGTTGAAAATCAAAGACCTGCCATTGCGATGGCCAACGGACAACTGATATCATTTTGGAGCATCGAATTAATTAAGACCACTCTGAAACATCCCGGGAAGCAGCGGAGGCTACGCCGAGTCTGCACCCTTTCTATTTTGGGAATTCCTGAGTTTCACTACTGTCGAAAAACGACCTTCAGTCCGCTCCTCCAGTCTTCATTCAGCCCCACGCGCACGCACTCCACTTCCGGCAAGATGTAACGCAATAGCGTGTCTGTGGCTGGATGAAACCGGAAACCCGGCGCTACGAGATACAACAAAGGGGGCCTCGGTTGAAGTTCCACGCCGCTGAAGTAGCCGTAGCGTGAAAAGTCGCCCTGCTGCAAATGCCACCGCACGCGCAACCAGTAGTCCATGCCTTGCATGGCCAAATGAATGTCTTCCGACGCTTTAAGTTCGATCACCGCCAGTCGGCCCTCGCGCGTCACGCCGAGCAAATCCATCACGCCGCGCCCTGCGCCGGCCGAATCCGGCCCTGAGCCGGAAAGTGCCGGCACTTGTAGATAGACGTGCTGCGGATCGAGCCGTGCGTCTATCGTCGTGATATCCGCCATCGCCAGCGATTCCAGCCAGCGTTCCGCTGCCGCGCGATACAGCGGGTGGTTCTTGTCGGCTGCGTGCGGGTGGCGAACAGTGTTCAGCTTCCTGATCAGCGACGCCAGTGTCACGCGCCGTTTTGTTTGCGTGGCGCGCCGGTCTTCACTGAGCCCAAGGTGCAACTGCCCACCGTGCCAGCGCGCGAACTCCAGCCCGCGAAAGCGCAGCGCTACCTCGCGCGTCCCGGGCGGCACGATCGCGTCAATCGCACCTGGAGCGAGGGCCTGCGCGCGCTCCACCACATCGCGAGCGGTCGCTTGTGTTTCTTCTGTTTCGCGCCGCGGCGTCAGCCACGTCAGCAGGTTTCCTGTATCGCGCGGGTCCACGCGCTGTAGCCGCCATGTTGTTTCGTGCAGCTCGTACAACTCTACATTGGCTGCCGCAACGATAGCCTGCAGCCGGTGTGCCGCGACTCGCGCGCTCCCTTCCGGCAGGATCAGCCGCAGCCCTTCCACCACGCGCCGCTCTGCGTGGCCTCGCGTCCAATCCAGCCACAACAAGCCGAACGTGAGCGCAGCATCTATGGTGGAAGCATCTTCCGCGCTCGACACGCCCAGCACCGCCCACGCGCGCTGTCCGCGCTGGGTGACCCCGCGCGTATACGACCCGGAAAACGAATGTTCCAAGTTCGGCGCAGACGTCATGGACTCGACGCGCTCATCCGGAAACTGAGTAAGGAGTAGCCGACGGAAGCGGGCACGGAATTTTTCCCGCGACGCACGCCCGGCGGGCCGCCCTGCGGCACTTGTAAATTCCAGCCGCCCCGGCTTTGTCTTTCCGAAGCGCTGCACTTCCAGCACGAGCCTGCCGGCCGCTTCCTCTGCCACACGCAGCACACGCCGCACCAAGTTGCGCTCGTCAGACCACAGGTGCACAAACGTCGCGTTGCCCTGCTGGCGTACCTCGAACTGAAACTGCGCCAGCTCTGCCAACCGCTCGCCGTCTTCAGACACTTCCACGTTGCCCGCGCTGTGCATCGCAGCGAGGGAACGGCTCAAATCGGTAGCTGTCTCCGCGTAGTCACTCACCGGCCACGATTATAGAACCGGTAATCTGATTTTTAGCAAAAGCCTTTGCTGGAGGAAATGAATGCTGTGCCGAGGGGTTTCGAGCGAAGGGAGTTGCCCGGTCTATTCCAGAACAAGGCCGCTCACGCGGATGGTGGGGTTTTGCCGGTTCCAATCCAAGGGTACGTGCTCAAAGGTTAGCTGGAACTCCCGGCGCTGGCCCGCAGCAAGGGGTTCGCCGGATTTGGTTGCGGTACCGAACGGCCGCTGAATTTCGCGCAGGACGATCTGGTCGAACTGGTCGCGGAATTCCGTGACAAGTTCGATATCGCGGATCGCCCGTGCGCCGTCATTCGCCAGCACGCCGTTCACGTAGGTGAACTCATGCTTCATGAGGTTGACCGCGCGGCTCAACCGCAGGTCGCTGATGTGTATTTGTTGGGCGTACTCGTTTTCCGCTTTTCCCAGCGTCAAGTGCTTTCCCGCCGACCCGGCAGCATCCTGCGGCCCCGGCATTGTCAGCCAGTAAAGCGCCAACACGAGCAGGCCGACGACGGCCATTCCCGCCAGGAACGCCACAGGAACATGGCTTTGCTTTTGCTCTGTCATAGAACCATTCGGAATCGGCAGCCGAATCTCGAGGCAGGCGTGTCTAACGCAGAACTCTGTAACTCTGAAACTCTGCTAATCTGCAACCTCTATTATCGCCCGTACGATAGCCGCATCACCAGTGGCTCCGGCAGGCCAGCCTCGGTCATGCGCAGCTGCACTGCCTCAATGTCGTACGGCACACGCCAGAATTCCACCACGCCGTGCTCCAGGTCCGCCACAGCAAACGCCGCCCGCGGGTCGCCGTCCCGAGGCTGTCCGATGGATCCCGGGTTCAGCAGGTACCGCGTCTTCGGATTGATCTGCAGCGCCGTATGGTCGCTCCCCGGCGCCGGCCGGAGCGAAATAACCTCCAGCGTATTGTCCACAAACGAAAACCCACCCTGAAAATGCGTGTGCCCGAAAAAACTCACCGCCGTCGGCGCACCCAGTAGTCCATCCAGCGCCTGCGCCGGCGAAAACACGTACTCGTCCTCGTCCTGCCAAGCGCCGTGCATCAGCGAGATGCCATCCACTTCAATGGGGCCCTGGGGCAGGTTTTGAAGATACGTCAGGTTTTCTGGACGCAGCTGCTCGCGCGTCCACAGGGCCGCCCGCTTGGCCACCGGGTTGAAGTCCTCGGCGCTGTCTAGCCCGCAGCTTGCCTTGTCATGATTGCCCCGGATGCACGCCACCACCAGCTTTTGCACCTTGTCGATGACTTCGTTCGGGTCCGGCCCATATCCGACCACGTCGCCCAGGCACACCGCACGGTCCCAGCGCCCTTTAGTAGCGGCCAGCGCCACTTCCAGAGCCGTCAAGTTGGCATGAATGTCGCTAAGAATCAGGTAGCGCATGCGTCGCTTTCTGAACCGACCGCGTCTGACTTCACAGCGGCAGGGCCGCGATTATAGACGAACCCGGGGCTACTTGCACTCATCGATGCGCCTCAGAAGCAAAATGCCTTTGTACTTTTCCGATACATCTCTCCGCGTCAGCGGATGAGCATGCAATCGCCGTAGCTGTAGAAGCGAAAGCCTTGCGCGATGGCGTGTTGGTAGGCGCGCAAGATTCGCTCCCGCCCCGCAAACGCCGCCACCAGCACCAGCAGACTCGATTTCGGCAGGTGGAAATTTGTCAGCAGGTGATCCACGATCCGGAATGGGTGCCCGGGACGGATGAAAATCTCCGCCTCCGCTTTTCCCGCTCGAACTGCAAAACCATCGGACTCGCCTTTTTGCGCCGCGTCCTCCAGCGCACGCACCACCGTCGTCCCCACCGCAAGTACGGGTCGCTTCGAGTTGCGCGCGCGCGCGATCTGCTGCGCTGCCTCTGCGGAAATCTTGTACGCCTCGCTGTGAATCTTATGCTGCTCCACGTCTTCTTCGTGGATCGGCTGAAACGTGCCCAGCCCGACATGCAGCGTAATCTCGCACAATTCCACGCCGCGCGCTTTCATCGTCGCCACAACTTCCGGCGTGAAATGCAACGAAGCCGTCGGCGCGGCCACGGCCCCGCTCTCCCGAGCAAAAATCGTTTGGTAGTCCGTCCGATCGGTCTCGTCGTCTGCTCGGTCGATGTATGGCGGCAGTGGCGTGTGTCCCAGTCGCTCGATCGCTTCCTTCACCCCGCCCTTCGCTACAAACCGCAATTGCCGCAGTCCCAGCTCGCCGCGCCCGATCACTTCGGCCTCCAGCTCCCCGCTTGCAAACACGACCTGCTCTCCCACGCGCACTTTTCGGCCCGGACGCACAAGCGCCTCCCACACCTCCTGCGTTAGTTGTCGCGTCAGCAGCACTTCGATCTCTGCCGTTAGATATTCCTTGCTGAGCTTGCTGGTTTGCTCGGCGCGAGTACCCCGCCGCCTCCCGAACAGCCGAGCCGGAAGCACTCGCGTGTTATTCACCACCACCAGCTCGTCGCCCTGCAAGAACTTGGGAAGCTCAGCAAAACTTCGGTCTTCCAGTCCCTCGTCCGCGCGCTCCACCAAAAGCATTCGTGCGCTCGCTCGGTCCGCTAGCGGTCGCTGGGCAATCCGCTCTGCGGGCAATGCGTAATCAAAATCTGAAAGTTTCATGGGGTCCGAATCGAGCCATCTCCATTTGCGCCGCTTCCTTCATCGCTGGAATCTTCTCTTAAAGTGTGCTATCAGAGGGCCATTATCGTTTGGATTGGGGGCTTCCCGGGCCCGCAGTGTGCTTCGGGGGCCCCACATGCACAACATCTTTACTTTAACAAACCGCTGGCCAAGTCAGAGCAAAGGAAACTTCCGTGGCGGAAGCGCAGGTCGTCATAACTCAACGCGGCTCTGAACGCCTTTTTGCCGGACACCTCTGGGTTTACCGCAGCGATATCCGCGCAGCGGAGGCAAGTCCGGGCGACACCGTTCGCGTTTGCGACGAACGTGGCCGCTTCCTGGGACGCGCCTTCTACAGCGACAGTTCTCAAATCTCCATCCGCCTCGTCACCCGCGAGGACGTTCCCATCGACCGCGATTTTCTCGTCGCTCGCATTCGCGCTGCCGCCGCCTTTCGCGACCGCGTGGTCGAAGATACACAGGTCTTTCGCCTCATCTATGGAGAAGCCGACCAGATTCCTTCCCTCATCGTGGATCGCTACGCCGATTGGCTGGTCCTTCAAACCCTCAGCCAAGCTACCGAGCGCCGGAAACTTGAAATCGTGGAAATCCTGCAGGAGATCTTCTCCCCTCGCGGCATCGTCGAGCGCAACGATCCCAAAGTGCGCCTCCTCGAGGGTTTGGACCAGAAGGTATCCTTGCTTGCCGGCGAGACTCCCCCTGATGTGATCGCCCTGGAGAATGGCGTTCGTTTTCACTTCGATCTTTTTAAGGGGCAAAAAACCGGCGGCTTTCTCGACCAGCGGGAAAACCGCCGCGCAGCCGCTTCCTATGCTTCCGGCGACGTGCTGGACTGCTTCACTTACAACGGTGGATTCGCACTGACCATCGCCGCCCACTGCAAGCAAGTGGAAGCTATTGATCTCTCCCCCGCCGCGGTCGAAGCCGGTCGCCGCAATCAGGAACTCAATCAGATTGCCAATGTCTCGTTCCGCGATGCCAATGCCTTTGACGTCCTAAAGAGCTACGACGAACAGGGACGTCGATTCGACATGATCTTGCTCGACCCACCTGCGTTTGCCAAGAACCGCGCCAGCGTCCCTGCCGCACGCCGCGGCTACAAGGAAATCAATCTTCGCAGCTTAAAGCTCCTCCGGCCGGGCGGCTACCTCGTCACCTGTTCTTGCTCCCACCATATCCCCGAATACCTCTTCCTCGAGATTTTGGCCGAAGCAGCCAATGATGCGCGCAGACAAACTGTCGTTGTGGACCGACGAACCCAATCGCGTGACCACCCAATTCTGCTCACCGTTCCGGAAACTCACTACCTGAAGTGTCTGATTGTCAGGGTGCAATAGTTCCGTTAGCAAAGGTGGTGGCGGCCAAGGGCATGATTCGGCCCCCGCTCCCTGCCGGCTCAAGATTTCGGCGAAGTTCATCAGTGCGACCGCGCACGATGTGGTCGCAGTAAATAGATGGCTTGCGCGATTTGACGGGCGAGCACAGTCTCTTTACACTGGACCGTTGAGGTAAATCAGGAGACTGATGAATACTTTCAAGACTGCACTGCTACTCACTGCGCTTACTCTGTTGCTGTTGTTTGGCGGGCAGTTGATTGGCGGCCAACGAGGTATGACCTTCGCTCTGATCATCGCGGTGCTGATGAACGGCATTGCTTACTTCTTTTCGGACAAGATTGCTCTTTCCATGAGCGGCGCCAAGCCCGTTGCCCGCGAGGAAGCTCCGCGTCTTTACCAGATCATGGATCGACTCTGCGGCCTGGCCAATTTGCCCATGCCGAAGCTCTATCTCATTCCGGAAGCTGCGCCTAACGCCTTTGCCACGGGGCGCAATCCGCGGCACGCTTCGGTCGCCGTCACCGCAGGCCTGCTGGAGGTGATGACGGACGAAGAGATTGAAGGCGTCCTTGCCCACGAGCTTTCGCACGTGCGCAATTACGACATCCTCACTGCGTCCGTCGCGGCCACGATAGCCGGCGCCATCACGCACCTCGCCTTTATGGGTCGTTTCGCCATGATTTTCGGTGGTGGCAGTCGCGATAACGACCGCGGTGGTGGCGGTCTAAGCGCCCTGCTGATGCTCTTCCTCGCGCCGCTGGCGGCAACGTTCGTCCAGCTCGCGATTTCCCGGCAGCGTGAATTTGCCGCCGACGCTTCCGCTGCGCAAATCGTCGGCCATCCCTTCGGACTGATTCGCGCGCTCGAGAAGCTCGGCGCCTATAACAAGCGCATCCCCATGCAAACGGATCCTTCCACCTCTTCGCTCTACATCGTCGCGCCGCTCAGCGCCGGCTCCTTCTTCGCCAATGCGTTCAGTACCCATCCGCCGCTCGAGAAGCGCATCGCCGCACTGCAAAACATGGTCGTGACGCGCTGAGCCTTCGGAAGAGAGCCAGCAAAGCAAAAGGCCCCGGGCTTACTGCTCCGGGGCCTTTCTTTCTTGCGATCCGCGCTGTCCGCTAAAGCTTCAACCAGCAAAATTCCCGCGTCAGTGGGGTCTTGTTCATGATCACACCTCGTTCCCGCTGCACGTGCACGCAGTTCGAGTGGTTGTACCCGTAGCCACCTTCGAGGTTGTAAAGCCCTGGTTCGTTGGAGAAGGTCATGTTTTCGACCAGAGTTGTGTCGTCTCCCAGCGAAAGATACGGCGCCTGGTGGCCTTCCATGCCCTGCCCGTGCGCTGGCCGGTGGTAGACATATTTCTCCAGCCCCGCCTTCTGCGCGATGGCCAGCGTGGCCGCGCCGATCTCCCCGCATCTTGCTCCCGCTTTGCAAAGCTCTGCCTGCCTCAGCGTCATTTCCGTGTGCACTTCCCACATTTTTTTCTGCAAGTCGTCCATTGGCGCAATGTGCATTGCGCGGTAGCCTTCTCCGCCGTACCCGCCGATTTTGATGACCGACGAGATTTGCACCGCCTGGCCCGGGGCCAGCCGCGCAAAAAAGAATTGGTTGGGATGCGGATAGGCGGTCGACACGCCCGCGCGGCAAGAAAATCCCAGGCTAATGCCTACCGCATGATGCGCCTTTCCATCCACTTCGTTCCCCATGGCCGCCATCAGCGTCCTCGTGCCAAATTCCTCCGTGGCCTGGCGCACGTCGAAATCGGTCACCTTCATGCCGTTTTCCAGGATGAACCCGCGCGCAAACGTCATCATCGCGTCGTGCAGGTCAATCGCTTTTTGCATGAGCGCGAGTTCTTCCCGCGTCTTCACTTCGCGCATGAAGAGCAATTCTTTTGCGATGTCATTCAAGCTGGCTTCGGGCAGTGTTTCGCGGAAGCGTCTCTCCAGCGACGGTGTCGCTTCGCGGTCAATTCCCAGCTTCACGTTGCCGAAGCCGCGCCTGGCAAGTCCTTTTAGCATCCACTTGAATAGGTCTTCCTGCGCTCCCGCTTTCCAGACCACTTTGTTGTATTCGCCGGAATGCGGATAGTCGAAGTACCACTCAAACTCCTTCACCCACCAGGATGCGGCCATGTCCCTGTCGAGTCCCGGGATGAAGGCGATGGGCTCTCCGGTCACCGGCACAAACAGAAAATTCGGACGTTCTGTTTCCGTCAGAAAGCTGCCCGTCAGATAGTTGCGGTTCAACTGGTCCGCGACGATGGCGCCGCCGATTCCCAGCACTCCCATCCGCGCTTGAAACCGCTTCACGGTGGTGCGGTACCACTCCACCGGCAGCCGAAACGGCGGCTTCAGTGCCGCAACATTTCCCGCTTTGATTTCGGCGCTCATCTCCGTCGCGCCCATCACAGCGGCTGCGCCTGCTGCGGCGCCAACCGAGCTGAAAAACCGGCGACGCGTAATCATTGGCTTGTCCTCCGAACTTGAATAGATGGTGTTCCCCAAGAACCGCAGAAACTATCGGCTTCGCGTAAAAAGTGCAAGGCCTAGTACAACCGCATGGTACCCACTTTCATTTTGAAGTGCCCTTAACCTCTGTGCCTCGTGTGAGATAGCGCCGTGGCGTTCTTCTATTTCTTTGGCGTGTGGCGTGCATTCTCTCGGGTCGCAAGGGAATTCCGAAGGGGAAAAAATATGAGCGAAGAACGCGAAACTGTTGTCACCGAATCCCACGGCTCGCCGCGCTGGATTGGCGTCGCGGTGGTTATTCTAGCCATCGTATCCGTCCTGGCGCTTGGCGCAGCTTATAGCGCGTCGAACCGCGCCAGCAACATTGCGCAGGGTCTTTCGGCCCAGTTGCAGCCGGAAGTCAGAGCTCTGCACGACTCGGTGGATATGCTTACCAAGCGGCTGAAGCAGGCCGAGGAAACCAATGCCCAGTCGCAGGGAGAACTAAGCGTTGTCACCGACCGCCTGAAGCTCACCCAGGGCGAATTGGCCCGCGCGCGCAAACAGGGCAAGCTGTTCCAGGAACAATACTCTAAAAACCTCGAAGAGATGGAGTCCTCGGTCCGCACCGAGCTGGCGGCCAAGGCCAGCGTCGATGAAGTGAAAAACCTCAGCGGCGATGTTTCCGGCGTGCGCAGCGACCTCGAATCCACCAAACAGAATCTCCAGATGGCCAAGGGCGAGATGGGCACCCTGATCGCCCGCAATCACGAGGAGATTGAACAGCTCCGCCGCATCGGCCAAAGAGAGTATTTCGAATTTACTCTCACTGGCAAAGGCTTCCGCGAAAAACTGGGCAGCATCGTGCTCGAGCTTCGCGGCACCAACACCAAGCGGAACCAGTTCACGCTCGCTCTCTTTGCGGACGACCTCCGTCTGGAAAAGAAGAACCGCTCAGTCAACGAGCCGATCTATTTCTACACCCGCGGCACGCGCGCTCCGTTTGAGCTCGTCGTCAATGAAGTGGGCAAGAATAAGGTCGTCGGTTACTTGAGCGTCCCGAAAGTCGCTGCCCTTTCGGCCGGCAAGTAAACGGGTTCTGCCGCGCCCGGCTTCCCATAGCGGGAGGATTCCCCAGGGAATCCTCCCGTTTTTCTCTTTTTTGAATGCATCCAGCATCCTGTCCAGTGAATCTATTCGGGCAGAGCAATCTGGACAACGAATTCAAAATGTGCCAGAGTCCATGGTCTGCCCTGCTCAGGGTGATTAGACCGATTTTGAAAAGGGGGAAGGTATGATGACCAAGCGACTATTGATTTGTTCTCTGGCCCTGGTTCTGGCTGCGGGAATCAGCTTTGCTTTACCGAAGGATGGTTCCTGGACAGGCTGGGTCACCGACACGATGTGTGGGGCTAAGGGCGCCTCAGCCAAGCACGCTGGCTGTGCGAACGATTGCGTCAGAGACCATGGCGCTAAGTATGCGCTTTACAATCCTGCCGACAAGAAAGTCTACACGCTGGATCCACAGGAAAAGCTCGCCGAGCACGCCGGCCATTTCGTGAAAGTGACGGGCTCGGTGGAGGGCGACACCATCAAGGTCAAGGCGATTGAAATGGCTCCGGAGCCAAAAGACGAGGCGGCCAAGCCGAAGAGCTGACTATCTTTCGCTGCGTCGGAACAAGCTTCAATGGGCAGGGCCTCGCGCCCTGCCCGTTTTTTTAGGCCGCGGTTGCTGTTTGTCCACGTCGCTTGCGGCGCAGGAATTCCTTGGCCAGAATCGGCAATTTCTCGTGAGCCAGTTTTCCCTGCTCGTAGAGCTTCACCTTCGCTTTGGCTGACTTGCGCCGCCGGTGGTGCCGCTTCCATGCTACAAACCGCTTGTCGTTTGCCATCCAGATTCCTCCGATTGAATTGAGACTTGGAATCTTATCGTTCTTTTGCCTCGCCTGCAAAGCCGGGTTATGACTTTCTGTGGGGCTTCAAGTACCATTTACCGCGCCCATGTCTGGCACAGCCATTTTCGCTGACCGCGTTCTGACCCCACTTGAAGACATCACCGATGGCGTAGTCATCGTCGAGGATCGCCGCATTGCCGCCGTGGGACGCCGCGACTCTGTCCGCGTCCATGCAGGAGCCCGTGAAATCCGCGCGCCCGGAATGACCATTGTCCCTGGTTTCGTGGACGTCCACATTCACGGAGCGGGCGGCCACGACGTCATGGAAGCCGATTCCGCCGCGCTCGGCGTCGTGGCTCGCACTGCGGCACGCTTCGGGACGACTTCGCTTGTTGCTACCACAGTTACCGCCGCGCTCGACCCCACATGTCACTCGCTCGAGCGTATTGCTGGGTTCATCCGCGCGCAATCAACTCCGCGCGACGCGGAAGCGGAAACCCTCGGCATACACTTCGAGGGCCCGTTCATCAGCCATGCCCGTCGCGGCGTTCATCCGCAAGAATGGATCGCCGCGCCATCCGTCGAGTCGCTGCGCCGAATGCTGGACGCCGCTGCAGGCTGCGGCAAAATCTTGACTCTTGCTCCTGAACTCCCAGGCGCGCTCGACCTCGTGGACATCGCCCGCACCGAAGGTTTGATTGTTGCTTTAGGCCATACCAACGCAACTTTCAGCGAATCGCAGGCCGCCATTCAGCACGGCGCGCGCCACGCCGTGCACGTCTTCAATGCCATGCGGCCTTTCTCCCATCGTGAGACCGGCGTCCTCGGTGCTGTCCTCACTTCTCCGGAGGTCACCGCCGAGCTCATTGCCGATGGCGTTCACGTGGATGCTGCCGCCATGCGCCTGCTTTTTGCCGCAAAAGGTGCGGCTCGCGTCGTGCTCGTCACCGACTCCACTGCCGCTGCGGGAATGCCCGACGGTGTCTATCGCCTGGGCACTTTCGAGGTCACCGTTGCCGGAGGCGTTTGCCGCAATGCCGACGGCCGCCTCGCCGGCAGCACCTTGACGCTCGACCGCGCTTTGCGCAATGTCGTCGCCCTCGGCGTTTCTCTTGCCGACACTGTCCGCATGCTGACGTTAAATCCCGCCGCACTGCTCGGCTTGGAACTCACCAAAGGCGTCCTCGCTCCAGGTGCCGACGCCGATCTTGTTCTGCTGAATTCAGACTTGCACGTGGCGGGCGTAATGACACGTGGCGCCGGGCTCAACTAAACATCGTCAGCAAATAACCCTTCACGGATTCAGCGGAATGTTTAGTTCTTCTGAAAGTTTGCAGGGATCAAACGGGCTGCAGGAAAAATATCGCCCGTCTACCTCAAAGGTGGGCACCATCCGCAGATCCTCATTGACGCGCAGCACCAGAGCTTCTGCATCCGGCGACTCGTCAATGTTGATTTCACGGAATTCCACTCCACGTTCCTTCAGGAACTGCTTGGCACGGCGGCAATCCCCGCACCAGGAGGTCGTGTACATGGTGATCTGCGGATGGCCCATGCTGATTGGATGCCCGGCTGTTCGGAGGGATTCCTACGGCGCACGGTGATGGTCGTCCGCGGCAGCCACAGCGCCGCCCTTAGTGGCCGTTTGCAGTCGGATGATCGAGCGGCGCAGTGCGAGCGTAGCGGCATCCCAGTCAACGTCCGCGTCGCCCGTCTTACTCAGAAGCTTTTCGGAGCGTTCTTTGGCCTCGCGTGCGCGGTCCACGTCAATTTCCTCGGCGCGCTCCGCAACCTCAGCCAGCACGGTCACTCGGTCGCCCAACACTTCCGCGTAGCCGCCCATCACCGTCAGATGGCGCAGTTCCTTGCCACTCTGGTAGGTCATTTCGCCGTAGCCCAACTCGGTGATTAGTGGCGCGTGGCCCGGCAGGATGCCCAGGTAGCCCTTCTGCCCCGGCAATTGCAGCGAATCCACGGTCTCCCGGAGCAGTTGCCTCTCCGGCGTCACCACGTGGAGCGAGATGGAATTTACAGTCATTCGCTAGACCATCGCCGACATCTTTTCGGCGGCCTCCAATACTTCCTCAATCGTGCCCTTCATGTAGAACGCCTGCTCCGGAATTTCGTCATGCTTTCCTTCGACGATTTCCTTGAAGCCCTTGATGGTGTCTTCCACCTTGACGTAGCGCCCCTTGAATCCGGTGAACTGTTCCGCAACGAAGAACGGCTGCGAAAGGAACCTCTGGATTTTCCGCGCTCGCGACACGATGAGCTTGTCTTCGTCGGAAAGCTCTTCAATGCCGAGAATCGCGATGATGTCCTGCAGGTCCCTGTAACGCTGCAGCACGGACTTTACCGCGCGTGCCACGCTGTAATGTTCCTGGCCCACAATGCGCGGGTCCAGAATGCGCGAGTAGCTGGCCAGCGGATCCACGGAAGGATAAATGCCAAGCGCAACGAGGTCGCGGCTCAAGTTGGTTGTCGCATCCAGGTGACTAAACGTCGCCGCCGGCGCCGGGTCTGTATAGTCGTCCGCGGGCACGTAAATCGCCTGCACGGACGTGATCGATCCGCGCTTGGTGGACGTAATCCGCTCCTGCAGTTCGCCGATTTCCGTGTTCAGGTTCGGCTGGTAGCCCACCGCCGAAGGCATGCGGCCCAGCAGTGCCGAGACTTCCGAGCCCGCTTGCACAAACCGGAAAATGTTATCGATGAAGAGCAGCACGTCCAGTCCTTCTTCGTCGCGGAAGTATTCCGCCACGGTCAGGCCGGTCAATCCCACGCGAAGGCGCGCACCGGGTGGCTCCGTCATCTGCCCGTAGATTAGCGCCGCGCGGGATTTCTCTGGATTCTTCAAATCAATGACGCCCGATTCCTGGAACTCCAGCCACAGGTCGTTGCCTTCGCGCGTTCTTTCACCCACGCCCGCGAACACGGAAACGCCGCCATGCTTCATCGCGACGTTGTTGATGAGCTCCATGATGACCACGGTCTTGCCCACGCCCGCGCCGCCAAAGAGGCCGATCTTTCCGCCCTTCAAGTACGGCTCGATCAAGTCCAGCACCTTGATGCCGGTCTCAAACATTTCCAGCGTTGTGGACTGGTCTTCGAGCGACGGCGCTTGGCGATGAATCGGGTACCGCTTCTCGCTTTTCACTGGGCCGAGTTTATCCACCGGCTCGCCAAGCACGTTCATTACGCGCCCCAGCGTCGCGCGGCCCACCGGAACGGTAATCGGTCCGCCCAAGTCGATTGCCGTCATCCCGCGTACGACCCCTTCCGTCGGCTTCATGGAGACGCATCGCACGCGGGCCTCGCCCAGGTGCTGCTGCACTTCGGTGACGATGTCCAACGGCTCCGCCATCTTGAATCCCACGCTCGTAATCCGCACCGCGCTGTAAATCGGCGGCAGGCTGCCTACTTCGAATTGCACGTCCACCACCGGCCCGATCACCTGCACAACGCGTCCGGTGTTGATTTTTTCCTGGGCCATGGCCCTCTCCTTGCTGCTCGTGACGTTAAGTTTCTTGGGCGCAAATCTCACGCCGTCGATGCCGCTCCGCTTACGATCTCAATAATCTCTCTGGTGATGGATGCTTGCCGCACCTTGTTCATGTGCAACGTGATGCTCTCAATCAGTTCAGCCGCGTTATTTGTCGCCGCATCCATCGCCGTCATGCGCGCCGCATGTTCAGCCGCCGCGGACTCCAGCAAGACGCGGAACACCTGCGCTTCTACGTGCCGCGGCAACAATAGGTTCAGGATCTCCGCCTCCGGCTGCTCGTAGATGTAATCAACAAGCGTCGATGTCCCGGAGTTTTTCAACTCGGACTGCTCGATGGGAAGCAGCTTCTCCAGAACAAGGTGTTGCGCCAGCACGCTCTTGAACTCGTTGTAAATCGCGTAGACTGCGTCCGTCTCTCCCGCACTGTACGCGGCAATCACTTTCCCGCTGATTTCCTTGGCTTTCGAGAACTCCACCCGGGTGGAGAAATTCAGATACTCCGCCACCAGATTGAACTTTCGCTTGCGTAGCGCGTCCCGGCCTTTTTTCCCTGCCGCAATCACCGTAAGCGTCTGCCCGGCGTGAGTCCTGCTGAATTCGAGCCCCTTGCGGATGACGTTCGTATTGAATGCCCCGCAAAGCCCTTTGTCCCCGCTCACCACCAACACGAGGATGCGTTCCTCCGGCCGCCGGGCCAGCAGCGGATGTTGTGGGTTTTCAATCCGCGAGATCGCCGATTGCAGCACCTGCCGGATTTCCCGCGCGTAGGGCCGCGCCGCGAACACGGACTCCTGCGCGCGCCGCAGTTTGGCCGCCGCGACAAACTTCATCGCCCGCGTGATTTGCTGTGTGTTCTTCACGCTGCGAATGCGTCGCCGGAAATCAATCAGGGTTGCCATGGATGGTCAGTTCAACTGGCGGCGAATCGCTCCTTAAATTCGTCCAGCGCCCGCGTGATCTGCCCGCGGATCCCGTCATCAATCTGTTTCTTTTCGCGAAGCTCCTTCATCAGGTTGCCGTGGTTCGTGTCCACAAAACCGAAAAGCTCGCTCTCGTACCTGCGACAGTCGGGCACCGCCACGGGATCCAGATAGCCGTTCGTGCCCGCGAAAATAATCAGCACCTGCTTTTCCACCGCCAGCGGCACGAACTGGTCTTGCTTCATTACCTCAGTCAGCCGCTCGCCACGCGCTAGTTGCGCCTGTGTTGCTTTGTCGAGCTCCGACCCGAACTGCGCAAACGCCGCCAGCGCCCGATACTGCGCCAGTTCCAGTCGCAGCGGTCCTGCCACTTGACGCATCGCCTTAATCTGCGCGTTGCCTCCCACGCGGCTCACAGAAATGCCCACGTTCATGCCCGGGCGAATGCCCGCGTTGAAGAGGTCGGACTCCAGGTAAATCTGCCCGTCAGTAATCGAAATCACGTTGGTCGGAATGTACGCGGAAACATCGCCCGCCTGCGTTTCGATCACCGGCAGCGCGGTCAACGACCCGCCGCCGTTGGCATCGTTCAGTTTTGCCGCGCGCTCCAGCAACCGCGAATGGAGGAAGAACACGTCGCCCGGAAACGCCTCACGTCCTGGCGGCCGCCGCAACAGCAGCGAAATCTCACGGTAAGACTGCGCGTGCTTGGAGAGGTCGTCGTAAAAACAGACCGCGTGACGCTTCGAATCGCGGAAGTACTCACCCATGGCGCATGCAGCATAGGGAGCGATGAACTGCATCGAAGCCGACTCGCTGGCCGAGGCCACCACCACAATCGTGTAGTCCATCGCTCCGGCATCCGTCAGGACCTTGATCACCTGCGCAATTGTCGAGCGCTTTTGCCCGATGGCACAGTAAATACAGATCATGTCCTGGCCCTTTTGGTTGATGATTGCGTCCAGAATGATGGCCGTCTTGCCGGTTTGCCGGTCGCCGATGATCAGCTCGCGCTGTCCGCGTCCGATGGGGATCATCGAATCGATGGCCTTTAAGCCCGTCTGCAGAGGTTCGCGCACGGGTTGGCGTTCCACCACGCCCGGCGCCAGGCGTTCCAGAGGATTGCGCTGCTCGGTGACGATCGGCCCTCTGTCGTCCAGCGGCTGTCCCATCGGGTTCAACACGCGGCCAATCAGCGCCTCGCCTACCGGCACAGACATGATCGTATTCGTCCGCTTGACCACGTCGCCTTCTTCAATCTCCGAGTACTCGCCCAGCAGGACCGCTCCCACCTGGTCTTCTTCGAGGTTCAGCGCGATTCCCAGCACATTGTGCGGAAAGCTCAGCATCTCCCCGGCCATTACTTTTTCCAGGCCATGGATGCGCGCGATGCCGTCGCCCACCGAGATCACCGAACCCACCTCGTCTACTGTGACCGATTGCTCATAGTTCTCGATTTGCTCGCGGATGATTTTTGTAATCTCGTCTGCTTTAATCGTCGCCATTCCTGCTCCTATTCCGCTGCCAGCCGGCTGCGCATCCGGTTCAGTTGTTCCCGCACCGACCCGTCATACACCGTCGAGCCAATGCGCACCTGCGCCCCGGCAATCAGTTCCGGGTTTAACGAATAGCTCGCTTCCACGCGCTTGCCGGTCAGCCGCTCGAGCGTCTGTACCAGCTCCGTGCGTTCTTCGCCGCTCAAATCGCGCGCCGAGGTCACTTCCGCTTTGGCCACTCCCAGCCGCGCACGCAGTTCCGCTTCAAACGCCTCGCTGATCTCGCTCAGCAGCATCGCCCGCCGGTTGTCCACAAGAACCAGAAGTAGATTTCGCAGCGTCTTGCTTCCCTTTAGTCGCTCGATCAACTTTTCCACCACGGCCTGCTTTTGCGACCGCGCCACGGACGGGTTTGCCAGAAAATTTCGAAGATCCGTGGATTCGCTCACCATTTGCGCGAAGGCAGCAAGCTCCGCTTTCACGGCTTCCGCGGTGCCGCGTTCAATTACAACGTCCGCCAGAGCTCTGGCGTAACGATGCGCAATGGCTTTCAATTCGCGCTCCTCCCCAGGTCGCTCACGAACGCGCGGAAGAGCGCTGTTTCGGTAGCCGGCGTCATCTTCCCGCGCAACTCCGCTTCGGCGCGCTCAACGGCCAGTTGCGCCGCCACCGCCTTCAATTCCATCCGCGCGGCACGCTCCGCAGCCTGAATTTCCATTGCGGCGGCGCGCTCAATTTTGGCGGCTTCCTCCCGCGCAGCAGCGCGGATGCGTTCTGCTTCCGCCGCAGCGTCGCGCTGCGCGCTCACGCGCATTTCCGCCACTTCCTGCTCCAACCGGGCAGTCTTTGCTTCCGCCTCGTGCAACAGCCGCTCGGCTTCTTGCTTGGCCCTCGCGGCTTCCGAGATGGAGGCAGCGATTACTTCCGCTCGCGCGTGAAATGCCTTCGGCAGCTTCTTGGCGAACAGATACCAGGCGCCGTAGGCGACGATCAAAAAATTGATCACGCGGAACGCGAGCCCTGTAGGCGAAAAGACAGGGTCCCCGCCTCCCTCTTCGCTGGCCATGGCAGGTGCCACCGCCAGGCACACCATCAGTGCAAGCATGAATATCCAGGGGATGAGCCGCCGGAATCTCATTGCACGCCCCTGGCCGCCGGTGATGCCGGAGGACGCCGCTCCAAAATCGCCCGAACGATTTCCGCGCCGAGCTCCAGGCTTTCTTTCTCGAGTTGCGCGCGTGCCGTCGCAACATCTTTAGCGATGATTTCTTTGGCGGCGCGGATTCCTTCGTTGGCACGGTCACGCGATTCGCGCACCACTGTCGCCCGCTCTTCCAATACCCCGCGGCGCGCAGCTTCCTGCTCCGCATACACTTCCGCGCGCGCCTTTTTCTGCGCTTCCTGGTAGGCGCGGACCTTTTCCTGGGCTGCTGCCTGGCTGGCGTCCGATTCTCGCCGCGCACCCTCAATTTGTGCGCTCCGCTCCGCCATGACCTTCGTCAGCGGCCGAAACAGATTCGCCTTTAGAAACCAGTAGAAAAGGAAAACGAGAATGAGCGTGGGCACGGACTGAAGGAAAAACTCGCCGAGTTGATTTAGAAGTTCCACTGTTCGGTTATGGGATCTGCTTCGCCGTCAGCCGGAAGGCCGAATCCGTCGCGGCAGCGCTCGTCGGACGCACTGTTCGCTTCGCCGCGCACAATGCAAAGCTAAGATTTATAGCAAACGCGCTCGATTCCGTCAACGACTCTTGCTGGCCTTCCGTGCGCTTGTTAGAATGATTCGCTCGTCGGCCCGCTGTGGCGGGCCTTCGGCGTGGCAGCCTGTGGCATTTGGCTGCCCGTGCCGGCCCAATCCAGCCGAGACGCCCCCCGCACCGCGCGGGAACTCAGTAGATGCGCCCGTAGATAAAGGAGTACCGATGCCCCCCTTTCCTGGTGTGGACTTTATTGAATTTGATTCCCTGCTCAACGACGAAGAAAAGCTTGCCCGCCAGACGGCCCGCCAATTCGTGGACGACGAAGTGCTTCCCATCATCGAAAAGCACAACCGCGAAGCCACCATGCCGGTGCAGTTGATTCCTCTCATGGCCGACCTCGGCTTCTTCGGCGCCAACCTGAAGGGTTACGGCTGTGCGGAAATGTCCAACGTCGCCTACGGCCTCGTCATGCAGGAGCTCGAGCGTGGCGATTCCGGCCTGCGCAGTTTCGTTTCCGTGCAGAGCGCGCTCGTCATGTATCCGATTTTCACCTTCGGCAGCGACACCCAGAAAGACAAGTGGCTCCCGCTGTTGCAGTCGGGCAAAGCCATCGGCTGTTTCGGCCTCACCGAGCCGCAGTTCGGTTCCAACCCCGGCGGCATGACTACGCGCGCCGTCAAGAAGGGCGACCGCTACATCCTCAACGGCGAGAAACTCTGGATCACCAACGGCACCATCGCCGACGTATCCGTCGTTTGGGCAAAAACGGAAGAGAGCGACAAAGTCCGCGGGTTTCTGATCGAAAAGGGCACACCTGGCTTCAAGGCTTACGACATTCACGGTAAATGGTCACTCCGTGCTTCGGTTACGTCCGGCCTTTCCATGACCGACTGCGAAGTCCCCGCCGCGAATCTCCTTCCCGAATCCGGCGGCCTCAAGTCGCCGCTGATGTGCCTCAACCAGGCGCGCTACGGCATCGGCTGGGGCGGCCTCGGCGCTGCCATGGCTTGCTACCACACCGCGCTGCAGTACGCCAAAACGCGCACGCAATTCAATAACAAGCCCATTGCCTCTCACCAACTCGTGCAGGAAAAACTCGCCTGGATGATTACCGAGATCACGAAGGGCCAGCTGCTCGCCTTTCAAGTCGGCCGTCTGAAGGATGCCGGCCGCGCCGAGCACTATCACATCTCTATGCTCAAAATGAACAACGTCTGGGTTGCTCTGGAAACCGCTCGCAAGGCGCGCGATATCCTCGGGGCTAACGGCATCGTGGACGATTACTGCATCATGCGCCACATGAATAACCTTGAGTCGGTGATTACCTACGAAGGGACGCACGACATTCACAAGCTCGTCATCGGTGAGCGCATCACGGGCATCCCGGCGTACGCGTAATACAGGTTTTAGCCTGTGAGCTTTGGGTCTGTTCTCTTTGTCTGGGTGGATGGCAGTCCGCCTTTTGTTTTCGAATCGGCCGGATCAGGAGCGACCATGGAAACCCAACTGAGCCTCGAATTCCTGCGGGTCGTTGAACAGGCGGCCGTCGCCGCCGCGCGAACCATGGGCCAGGGCGACCGGCATAAAGCCGACGACGTCGCCGTCGAGGCTATGCGCCAGGTCATGGACTCGGTCCCCATGGACGGGACCATCGTGATCGGTGAAGGCGAGCGCGACGAAGCTCCCATGCTCTACATCGGCGAAAAGGTCGGCGCCGCTCGCCTGGGCAAAGGTGGCAACTTCCCCGCAGTGGATATCGCCGTGGACCCATTGGAAGGCACCAACCTTTGTGCCACCGGCGCACCCAACGCTATCGCCGTCCTGGCCGCCAGTGAAAAAGGAGGCCTCCTCCACGCTCCCGATCTCTACATGGAAAAAATGATTGTCGGGCCCACCTGCAAGGGTGCTGTGGATCTCGACGCGCCCGTGATTGACAATCTCCGCGCCATTGCCAAGCGCCTCGACCGCGATGTCGAAGATCTCGTTGTGATCGTCCTCGATCGCCCGCGCCACGAAAAACTCATGGAGGACATTCGCGCAGCCGGCGCCCGCATTCGCTTGATTGGCGATGGCGATCTTTCTGCCGGCATCTCCGCTGCTGTAGTCGGAACAGGCGTTCACGCCGTTATGGGCACGGGCGGTGCACCGGAAGGCGTTCTCGCTGCTGCGGCGCTTCGCTGTCTCAATGGGCAGATTCTCGCCCGCCTCGTTGTCAGCAAACCCGAACATGCCGAACGCCTTTCCAAGATGGGCATCAAGGATCACAAGCGCATCTATGACACTGACGACCTGGCCCCCGGCAAAAAGATTATTTTTGCCTGTACTGGTGTGACCGATGGAAACCTGCTCCGCGGCGTCCGCTTCTTCGGCGAAGGCATTCGCACGCACTCGCTGATCATGACTCTCGACCAGCGCCAGGTTCGCTTTATTGACACCGTGCACCTGGAAAAGCGCCCTGACGTGAAAGTCCGCTTCTTCTAGACAGGACAGGAAACAACTCAACTCTCCAATGCGTATCATGATGCAGAAGAGTTCTGGGGGTAGCTATGTCCACTCCGCCGAATTCCCTGTCGAAGAAAAGCAGCAGCAACATTTGGGCTTGGGTGTTTGGCCTGGTCATGCTGGGTGCGCTGATTCTCGGAGGCGCCGCCTGGTTTGTCACCAGCTACCTCGTGCAGGGCATTCAGGTCAATCGGACGGATTCGTCCGTGGTAGTGGATACACCTGTGGGCACGCTCAAGGCTGCGAAAGATGAAAAAGCGGACCCTGGTTTGCCCATCTATCCCGGCGCAAAGCTGGCCCAGGCCGGAGGCACCGTTGAGCTAAGCGTTCCTGGGGAAGATTCCGTTGCCTTGACGGCCGTGCATTACCGCACGATTGATCCCGTTGAGAAGGTGGACGCCTGGTATCGCGAGCAACTCAGTTCCGATTTCAAGCGCGAAGGTCCCGGTGTAATGAATCGCAAAAAGGAAATCAACGGTGTGATCGTGAAGTCGGACGACATTGCCTTCATTTCGGAAAAGGACGATGTTGTCCTCGTCGTTGCTTTGCAGAAGCGCTTCAACGGAGTAGAGATTGCTCTTCTTCGCGCCGGCAAACAGGAAGCACAGTAGCCCTTACTCCTCAGAACAGATTTCCTGGCACTCACCCTAGCGCCGTGTGCGAATCGAAGTGAATGCGAGGTGCTCCTCGCGCCCTTGGCGCCAGTTTAGTTTGAGCGCAAGAACCGGATAGAAGTACACTTCTCCTTCCCCTAATCTGGGTGCATGCAAAACATGAATCGAGCTTCGCAAAGTCACAGCAATCCGCAGCATAATCGCCCGAGTCCGGCGCGCTGCTGGCGTGCCGTCCTGGCCCACGACCCACGATGGGATAGCGCTTTTGTTTATGCGGTCCGTTCCACGGGGATTTACTGCCGCCCCTCGTGTCCTTCGCGCCGTCCACACCGCCGCCTGACTGTTTTTTTCGCGGGTCCCGACGCCGCCGAGCGCGCTGGCTTCCGCGCCTGTCGCCGCTGCCATCCTCGCGGCCATGCTGGCGATCCTCTCGCCCCGCGCATTGAGCAGCTCTGCCGTTTCATCGAAGCCAGTCTCGACGAGAAGATTACGCTTCCCGATCTCAGCGCCCGAGCCGGTCTCAGCCCTTTTCGTTTGCTCCGCGCTTTTCAGCGCATCACGGGCATCACCCCGCGCCAGTATGCCGCTGCGTGCCGTCTGCGGGCCGTCAAGTCCGGACTGAAAAAAGAATCCAATGTCACCTTCGCCCTTTACGACGCCGGTTACAGTTCGAGCAGCCGCCTTTACGAACACGCTCCCGCATTGCTTGGCATGACTCCTGCGACCTACCAGCGTGGCGGCGCCGGCGTGAGCATCCAATACGCAACCATCGCTACTCCGTTGGGACGCTTGCTCGTTGCTGCTACTGCGCGCGGAATTTGTATGGTGAGTCTCGGCGATTCCGTTCCGCGCCTCGAAGCCGCACTGAAGAACGAATACCCTCTCGCAGAGATTCGCCGTAACTCGAATGGCCTTCAATCCTGGCTTCGCTCGGTGCTTTCCCGCGTCGAAGGCAAAGCCCCCAGCGGCCACCTGCCTCTGGACGTTCAGGCCACCGCGTTTCAACGTCGCGTGTGGCAAGAGCTCCTTTCCATTCCCCGTGGTGCGGTGCGGTCGTATTCCGACGTTGCCCGCGCAGTCGGCCGGCCCCGAGCCGTTCGTGCCGTTGCCCGTGCTTGCGCGACCAACCCTGTCGCCGTCATAATCCCCTGTCATCGTGTTGTCCGCGCCGACGGCGACCTGGGGGGCTATCGTTGGGGTCTGGAGCGGAAGGAAGCCCTCCTTCGCGCTGAGAAGGCCGCCAAACGCCTAGGCGAGAATTAACGCCCGGCAGTGCTAATTTGTGTTGTTTGTTCGGTCCTCTTACTTTCCCACCGAACCCTAGTCCAATTTTGACTGCATGAATTGAATATTCGTCTTGACATGTTATAGATAACAGACTATTATTCTTAAATGCGAGCGCTTTGCAGAATAATCGACGAAACTGACCGCCAAATCCTAGGAATTCTCCAGGCCGCAGCGCGCACCTCCAACGCGGAGATTGCACGTCAGGTAGGTATGGCGCCGTCTGCTGTGCTTGAACGCATTCGCAAGCTCGAGGAAAGCGGCGTTATCAAGGGTTACGAGACTCGCGTGGATCCTGCGGCCCTCGACCTGCGCTTGCTCGCGTTCGTCTTTGTGCGCACTAACGATTCCGCCCACTCGCGTCACACGGAAGAGGTTCTGGCTGCGATTCCGGAGGTTCTGGAAGTCCATCACATTGCCGGGGAAGACTGCTTCCTGGTGAAAGTTCGCACTTCGACTCTGCAGGCCCTGGGACGGTTACTGCGCGAGATTGTCGGCCCTCTGGAATCCGTCATCGCCACGCGCACCACCATTGTCCTTGAAACGCAGAAGGAGAGCGGCCAACTCCCGCTTAACTTGCCTGTCGCGGAGAAATCCCATGCATGACGCAGGCATCCTCGCTCCGGGTTATCGCTGGCGGCTGGTCGCGGCGCTTGCCTCCGTTTATGTCATTTGGGGCTCGACGTATCTCGCTATCCGCTTTGCGGTGGAGACGCTGCCTCCATTCCTGATGGCCGGGGTCCGCTTTATTCTCTCCGGTGGCGCTCTCTATGCCTGGGCTCGCCTGCGCGGCGCCGGCAAGCCCGACTGGCTTCACTGGCGCTCCGCAACCATCATCGGCACACTGCTGCTTCTCGGCGGCAATGGTGGCGTCGTCTGGGCCGAGCAATTCGTTCCCTCCGGCCTCACCGCTTTGCTGATTACCTCGGAACCTCTCTGGGTAGTGCTTCTGGTGTGGCTGATGCCCGGCGGTCATCGCCCCACGGGCGGCGTGGTTCTCGGAATGTTTCTCGGCTTGTTCGGGATTATCCTCCTCGTCGGCCCGGGGCATTTGCTCGACGGCCGCGGCGTTCACCTCGGCGGCGCCGCTGTTCTATTCCTCGCCTCGCTTTCCTGGGCAATCGGCTCGCTCTATTCCAGCAAAGCTCGGCTTCCCGATTCAGCCGTTTTGTCCACAGGAATGCAAATGTTGGCTGGCGGGATTGTACTCACCATCTTCGGCACCTTAATGGGCGATTGGAGCAGACTGGTTTTGCAGAACGTGTCCGCGCGCTCTTTGTTTTCTCTCGCCTATTTGGCTGTGTTCGGCTCCATTGTTGGATTCTCGTCCTACTTTTGGCTCCTTCGAAACACGACGCTCACTCGTGCTTCCACCTACGCCTTTGTCAATCCGGTGGTCGCCGTTTTCCTCGGCTGGGCCTTTGCCGGCGAGACCATTACGTCGCGCACACTTTCGGCTACGGCCGTCATCGTTGTCGCGGTGATGCTTGTCATTTTGCGCCACGCGCCCCCCGCTAGCGCTCTTGGACTTGAACCTTTAGATGCCCCGGCAATTCCGGCCCCCGGCGTGAAGTCGGATCTCAATCTGCGCGCCAGTTCAGAGGTTTGACACTGATTGCGCGGGCTTCGCGGAACACGGGAACATCACAATTCTCGCGCAATCTTTGAATGATGTGGGAGATTTGAAAAGGAGAGAATCCCGCCGGACAGTTAGCCTTGCGGTTTGATCTTCGTGACACCCTTCGGCCACAGCCTTTTGAAACGTGAATCGGGAATTCTGGGGTTCCGCATGATGTTCGTGTAGTTGATTTCCAGGAAGTCGCCGGATCCGGTCTCCAAAAACTTCTGCCGCACCGGCAGCCACGTGGCCTGGTCAATCCACAACTGGATCTTGGAAAACTGTTCCCTCACCTTGTCGGACTTCGGCGTCAGATCCAGAAGAAACACTCTTTTCTTGTCGATGGTTTGCTCGCCTTGCAGCGTCACCAAATAACCTTTCTTGAGGTCGTTGCCCGAGCTTCCAAATCCCAGCAACAGAAACTGGTCCACTAGCGCACGGTGCTTGCCCAGATCGTATTCGTCCACTCGCTTCGCTTTGGGGTTGTAGACCGACAGTTTTCCGCCGTCGCGCAGGATGATCCGACCGTCGGGTGGGTTCAGTTCGAGCAGCATCTTATCGTCGCCGCGAACCAGAATCTGCCCCGTCTCCGTCGAGCGGTCGTTGACGACTACGGTTACTTTTGTCCGCTCCACGTTGGCGCTGAGGGCGTGAAATGATTTTGCTTCCGTGTCCAGCTGCTTTAGTAAATCGTCCAGCGTCCAGTTCGCCTTACCCTGCGCATTCCTCGGCCCCGCGCTTGCTCCGAACGCTGTCACAACCCCCAGGACCACGATGATGAAGCCGAACTTTTTCCCTGAAAGTCTCAAATATCTTCTCCCACCCGGAATCGGTGCATCCTACCACACCCCTCTTTGGATGCGAAAAACGCGCAGCAGGATTTGCTGGCTTGATGAGGAAGCGGAAACCGTGCGACAGGGAAAACCTCTCTACTGCTTGACCACTATATCGTAGAAGAGAATCGTGCCGTCCTCGCCGCGCACTGGGTCTATCCGTTCGATTTTGAAGCTGCGGCTCCTCAATTCGTCCACGTTCTTGCGCAGCACGTCGTGAGTCTCTTTTTCCAATTCCGGCGTGCGCTTGGGAATGGAGAGCAAATGAGCATCCACGCGGTAGGTCCGCGTCGGAGTGGCCGGATCCTCTGAAAGCAGCTGGACCTGTGTCTGGTGCCCCGGCGGGCCCAGTTGCGGCTGGTCGTCGAACCATGTGCGTGGGGCAAGAAAGACGAAGAGAACGACGGCGCTAACGAGCACGTCATAGGGCCACGTGCCGCGCTCGTAAGACCAGAAAATGGTGTTGGAGATTCCTCGCCACAGTGCTCGCATCTCAGTCCTCGGGAACGCCATCCACAATCACGCCGTCGCGCATATGCACCACGCGCCCCGCGTACGCCGCCGCTTCCGGGTTGTGCGTGATCATGACAATGGTTTGTCCCAGATCTCGGTTCAGCTGCCGCAACATCCCAAGCACAATTTCCGAATTCTTGGTGTCCAGGTTTCCCGTGGGTTCATCGGCCAAAATAATTTTGGGCTCGTTGATGATGGCGCGTGCGATTGCCACCCGCTGCTGCTCGCCGCCCGAAAGCTCCGACGGCTTGTGGTGAAGCCGGTCGCCGAGCTTCAACATGCTCGTCACCACTTCAAAACGGTGCGGGTCAAAGCCGTTGCCATGGATATGCTGAGCAATGGCGATATTGCCGTAGGCGTCGAGCGTAGGCAGCAGGTTAAACCGCTGGAAGACGAAGCCCACCTTGTGCCGCCGCAGTTTTGTGCGCGCCGCGTCGCTCAGGGCCATCATGTCGTTTCCGTCTACCAGCACGTGCCCGCGCGTGGCCTTGGCCAACCCTCCAATTACATAAAGCAGGGACGACTTTCCGCACCCGGAAGGCCCCATCACCGCAACGAATTCCCCGGGCAACACTTCGAAATTCACGCCGCGCAAGGCGGATACTTCCACCTTGCCGCTACGGTAGACCTTCCACAGATTCTCCGTTTTCAGTATTGGGTCCACGTCCCATTCACCAGGAAGGAAGCCCTCATATGTGGGCCCAAGCATTGTAGCCGCGTTTTGCATCTCTGCCTAGCCTGTTCGCCTTTCTTTATTCGTAGGAGAGTGCCTCTACAGGATCTTTGCGGCTGGCGAGCCAGGCCGGATAGCTCGCCCCGACCAGGCCGCCCACCACTGCAATCAGCGCCGCGCGAAGCACCCATCCCGCGGTGACTAGGATCGTCAGCGTCGGGAACACTCGCGTAAGAACTGCGCGAATCCCAAAAGTCATCCCGATTCCCAGGACGATGCCGATCCCGCAAATCAGCGTCGTCTCGCTCAACAGCGCTTGAACGATGTACCCCTTCGACGCTCCCAGCGATTTCAGTACGCCGATTTCCCGCGTCCTCTCAATGATGATCGTGTACATGGATAGAAAGATCACCAGGAACCCGATGGCCACCGCCAGTGCGATCATCGAGTTGATGAACGTCTCCAAGCCCGGCAAGTTCGACGACGTCATGAGGGACAGAAAATCTTTCAGCGGCCGGATTTCATAGCGGGGAAAAACTTTCCGCAGTTCGTTCGCTACGGCCGGCGTGTGCTCCGGCCGCGTCAGCTTGATGAAGAACACGCTCGCTTTGTCCCGCGCACCGGAAAGCTCCTGCAGCGTCTGGATCGGCACGAAGAGTCGCGCGCCCTTGCCGTGCTCCACAATGCCGGCTACATGGAAGTCGTTGTCCAGCAGGCGCAACGTCTGGCCGACCTTCACTTTTTTTGCCTTCGCGTACCAGTCGTCCACCAGGATATCGCTCGGTGCTGCCAGTTCGCTTCCTTCATGGAACACAAATCCGCCGGAAACCGCCTTGAACGTCTCCTGCTCGATCCCGTACACGATGTCCAGCCCGCCGCTGGCGTTGAATTGCAGCAGCACCGGCGCCACCGCCTGGACGTACTTCATCTCTTCCAGTTTTTCCCGGATCTTAATCGGCATCGGCGCCCCGCTGAAGGCCATGAACACGGACGCCGACGGAGGTTGCAGCATTAGGTCCGCGCCTACGCCTTCCACGCGCTTCGCCGTTTCGTGCAGCAGTCCGCTCGTCAGCCCCACCACCATGATGACCAGCATCACCTCTACGCCTACGGCAATCACGCTGATGGCCGTCCGCATCGGCCGGTGGAATATGTTGCGCAGAATCATCTCCCAGATCACGGCCGGGTCTCCTTGCTCTCATCTCCCACGAGCACCAGTTCCGTCCCTGGAGGTTGTTCCAGTCGGAAGCGTTCGGCAGCAATGTCTTCGTTGAGCGTCAGCTTCGTAATGCGCACCTCGAGTTGATAGTCGTCGTGCGGCCGAACAAGCCACATGTGTCGCGGGTAGCGCAATTCGCCGGCCGGTTGCCAGTCCGCATAGCGGATATCGGCCAGCAGCACGCCGCGAGCTCCGTAGACTTGGATGCGCGCAATGCTCAAGTCCATCCTGTCAAACCAGATTTTTCTCGCGATCTCTGTGCCGTCCGCTTCGCGAACCTGCGTCAAAATGTAGTAGCGCGCCGGTGCTGCGTCGAACTCTTCAAATAGCACCGGCTTGCCCGCTGGCAATTCCTTCCAGAACAGCGCGTCCAGCAGGTGCTGTGGTCGCAAATTTTCGATCGGCTTTTTCGCCGGCCGCTCCAGTACAGTCGGCCCCACGACGAACTTGTTCTTCGACGGAATAAAGATGCGGAATGTTTCGCCGTCGCTCACCATATCGAAAATATTCTTTGCCACTACAGGTGCCTGTCCGATCATCCGGATGCTGGCCGGTCGCTGCGCCAGAATAAACCCGCGCACGTCGTGGTAGTCTTCGATCACTCCTGTGTAGGTCGACCCCGCCACCGGGTTCAGCTCCACGCCCGCGTTTAAGCTCCGCACAGCCCGCGCCTGTTGGTTGTATTGCTCCGCGAGTTGGTCGGCAGTGGCTTCCAACGACGGCCGCACCTCCGCCACCGGCACGCGCGTCGTTGTTTTGATTCCGCCCCCACAGCCTGCTGCCAAAACCGGCACCACTGCCAGCAGAACCATCCGAATTTGAGTGCGTTTGTTCAGTGCTTTACCCAGCACAAGGTTTAATATTGCAATCTAGCAGCCATTCATAGGCGCGTCAATGAAGCGCCATTTCACCGGGAAACTACTTTCAGCGTGGTATCCGTGCCTCTACCGAGAGGTCTGTGAGGACCGGCGTCACTCGCCGGATCACTTCGCTGGCCCACAACCGCTTGGTGAGCAACGTCAAAAACCCGTTTTCGAAGTCGCACACGCCGCAAAAAAAGTAGCTGGAATACGTCTGGTGATAGGCGTCCACTCCGCGTCGCGCCAAATCGCCTTCCAAGGCCGCATCAACCGCAAGCAGCGGCCCGCCCGACCGCACGCCAAACGACTCCCCCTCAAACCGCTCGAGCATTGCCGGCAACGCTTCCACGTCTGGCGCGCCGATCACCATGCACTTCCCCGCTTCGCGATACGCAATGCCATGCCTCCCGCAGTATTCCTTCACGCGCTCCAGATGACTGAAAAAATCAAACGCCCACGGCTCTGTCGCGAAAAGCGCCGTCAATACACGGCTCCAAATCTGCGCTGCCTCGATCCCACGCACCGGCTCGCGGTTTTCCGGTTCGATCAGCTCGAGCCCAATCGCTTTCACATTCGCTCCCAGGTCCAGCGGCTCAATCTCCAACAGATACATGTCCTAGCCCCTCATCCCTCAGTGCAGGCTTGCCCATTTTGGCGACCGTCTCTTCGCTATTTGTTTCTCAGTCCTTTGTCATCCGCGCTCATCGGCGGTTCCGAACTTGTTCTGAAACTCCGCCGACTGCTTGCGCAGCTCCAACCAGTCGAAAAACGCTTCCGGCGTCTCCAGCCAGATTTGAAACCACTGCGAAATCTCGCTCTTCTCGGCGCGCTTGTGTGCTTCCACCTTGGCGTTGCGTGCAATCATGTCCGCCCGCCGCCGTCCCAGCCTTGCCACTTCCAGCACACGCTCCGCTGCGGCTGTTTCGCCTGCTCCGCGAAATTTGCGCCACAGCTCGTCCAGCCGCATCAGGCACATCTCCGCTTCCTCCAGCGTGGAGAAGTGCAGCAGGTCGCGGAATTCTTCCTCGTAGCGTCCCTCGGTATCTGCCCGCGTGGACCACACCACCCGCAGCCCTGCTTCTTCCAGCACTCCAGCGATATGGTCCGGCGACGTCTTTCCAGCTTCGCCCAGCCGCGCGAACATTTGCCGGCGTATCTGCTCAAACTCCGCTGGCGTAAATCGCGTGGCTCCCAGCCCGCGAGCAATTTCCAGAATCATTGCCTTTTTTGTCTGGTGCTCTTTCGTCATCGCGGATTCCGCTGCGGAGCTCCACGGGCACCCGTTTTCGCACCGTCGTTGCGCCCGTTCTGCGTCTGCAGCCGGCGGTAACGCGACACGTTTCTGTTGTGCTCGGCAAGAGTGCTGCTGAAAAAATGTCCGCCCTCCGCGTTAGCCACGAAGTAGAAGTAGTCAACGTTGGGAGGATTGACCGCCGCCCGCAGCGATGCTTCACCGGGGTTCGCGATTGGGCCGGGCGGAAGCCCCGGGTAACGGTAAGTGTTGTACGGCGATTTGAAATGCAAGTCCTTCGAATTCAGCGACCCGTCATATTTGTTCGCAAGCTCGAGCGCGTAAATCACCGTCGGATCACATTGCAGCGCCATGCCGCGTTTCAACCGGTTCTGAAAGACGCCCGCCACCAGCGGCCGCTCCTCCGCCACTCTCGTTTCCTTCTCCACCAGTGACGCCAGCGTCACCACAGCCGACACGGTTCTCCCATCCGCTGCCCCCGTTTCTTTTTGTATCTTTCCCCACACTTCTCGAAATCTCTTCACCATGACTTCCACGACTCGCTCGGGCGTCACGCGTCGCGGGAACTGGTACGTTTCCGGAAACAGAAATCCCTCCAGGTTCCGTGCCTTCGGCGCAAGATCGCGCACCGCGGAGGCGTCGCTCGCCGCCGCAAGAAATGCCATCCGGCTGGTGAGACCTTCGCTTTCCATGAGTTCCGCGATTTCCTTTATCGTTTTGCCTTCCGGAACCGTCACCACATGCACAAACACGCGTCCTGCGGCCAATTTTCGGAACACTTCTGTCGGCGTCGTAGGCCGGTCAAAAAAATATTCACCTGCTTGCAGCGTGGCCGGAGACTTCCACCGGCACAGCATCTCAAACGCGAGGCGGCTTCTCACTACCCCGTTCGCCACCAGCCGCTTTGCAATGGCGCTGTTCGACATTCCCCGCGAAACTTCCACGAACACGCCGTCTCGCGCAAAGCCTTGATACGGCCTTTGCCACTCCGCCATGAGCCACACCACGCCGCCGGCAATGGCCGCTCCTGCCGCCAGTAGCAGGACGGCGGCCGCGCGACCGGTCCTACTTCCTCGTTGGTTTCCGTGTCTGATCACGTTCCAGGAAATCTCTCAGAATTACCGCTGCCGCCACCGCATCCACACCCGCGCTTTGCTTGCCCCGTTTCGTCTTCGTCGCCGCTGTGGTCTCTTGCGCTTCCCAACTGCTCAGTCGCTCGTCCATCATCTCCACTGGCAGCCCCAGTTCTTTTTGGACGCGCGCCGCAAACCGCGCGGATTGCTCGGCCATTTCGCCCGCGCTCCCATCCAACCGCACTGGATTCCCCACCACTATCCGCGTCACCTCGTGCTGACGGGCCAATTCGCGCAATCGCCGCAAGTCATCCCGTCGGTTTGTTCGTGCGAGAGTTTCGAGCGGCCGCGCCGTCATGCCTAGCTCGTCGCTGATTGCCAATCCAATCCGTTTGCGGCCGTAATCAATGGCCAGAACCCGGCCTTTGCCGGCTTTCGCCCCCTCATTCCATGCGGAAGTCATCCACTCCCAGTATAGCGCGCCTACCCGCAGGAGAGAGGAACGCGTCCGCTGTCGGGATATTGACGCATTTCCACAATCGGGAGATTATCAAAGCTACGAAGCGGCGCCATGAGTGGCCCTCCCGCTTCACATGTTCACAGCAAAATGTCGAAAACCGCCGACGCCATCCGATATTCCATCGTCGTGCCCGTCTTGGACGAGCAGGAGAATATCCCGCCTCTTTACGTCAAGCTCACCGAGGTGATGGACGCGCTCGGCGAACCCTACGAGATTGTCTTCGTGGACGATGGCAGCCGCGATCAAAGCTTTCGCGTCCTCTCCGACATCTTTGAGTCCGATCGCCGCGTCAACGTCATCCGCTTCCGCCGCAACTTCGGTCAGACGCCCGCGCTCAAGGCCGGCTTCGATTTCGCCCGCGGCGAAATCATCGTGACCCTCGACGCGGACCTTCAGAATGACCCCGACGACATTCCGCTCCTTCTCGCCAAGCTCGCGGAGGGCTACGACATCGTCAGTGGCTGGCGCAAGGACCGCAAGGAGCCCTGGCTATCGCGCCGCGTTCCCAGCATCATTGCCAACGCAATCATGGCGCGGCTTTCCGGCGTCCCGCTGCACGACTTCGGCTGCACACTGCGCGTGTACCGCCGCGAGATCATCCAGGATCTTCCGCTCTACGGTGATCTCCACCGCTTCATCCCCGCGCTGGCCAGTTGGTCTGGCGCCCGCATGACGGAGTTGGTCGTCCGCCACCATCCGCGCCACCGCGGCTCTTCCAAGTACGGTCTCGGGCGCATTAGCCGCGTCGTGCTCGATTTTTTCAGCGTCAAATTTCTCCTCGACTACTCCACCAAGCCGCTCCAATTCTTTGGTCTCTTCGGCCTGCTTGGAACCACCGTCGGCGGCGCTTTGGGTTTCTACCTCCTTTACTTGAAGGTCATTCTCGGCGAATCCGTTTTCATCAAGCACGGGCCGATGATGCTGCTTTCGATGGCGCTCATTGTCAGCGGCATCCAGTTCATCTCTATTGGCCTGCTTGGCGAGATGCTCGCGCGCACCTATTTCGAGTCACAGGGCAAATCCGTCTACACCGTCCGCGAAGTCAAGAGCCGTCGCCAGGAAGCCCTTGCTCGCGACCCCCACGATACCGGCCCTCACCGCTCCTGATTGTTGGTCTTGTCATTCTGAGCGAAGCGATGAATCTTTGAACGTTCCCGCGTTTACGACTGCATCCGCAACTCGCGCCACTTGCGCCATCTCCGCAACGTCGTGCACGCGCACGATGTGCGCCCCGCCGAGGATGCTGGCAACAATCGTCGCCGCTGTTCCCCACAGCCGCTTCTCTGCCGGTAAAGGGTCCTTTGCACTTCCCAATAATGCTCCGATGAACGCCTTTCGCGACGTCCCTACCAGCAACGGAAAGCCCAGCTCTGCCAATTCTGGCAAGCGGCCCAGTAATTCGCAGTTTTGCGCGTAGCTCTTTCCAAACCCGATTCCGGGATCAAGAATGATCTGCGCCTTCGCGATTCCGGCTTTTCCCGCACGCCTCACTGCTGCCCGCAGCCCGCGCGTCACGTCGCGCATGACATCTCGCGCAAACAGCTGCTTCTGCATCGTCCGCGGCTCGCCGCGCATGTGCATCAGGATCACCGGCAGTTTGTACCGACGCGCCACATCTGCGATGGCCGGCTCCGTTCGCAGCGCCGACACGTCGTTGACAATCTCCGCCCCTGCCTTTATCGCCGCTTCCGCCACCGCCGCTTTCTGCGTATCGATTGAAATTGGAATCTTGAGCTTCCCGCGCAGGCGCGCCATCACGGGAAGCACTCGCCGAAGTTCTTCTTGCGCAGTCACTCCGTCGCTTCCGGGCCTCGTAGACTCACCGCCGATATCCAGTATGTCTGCTCCTGCTTTTTCTAAGGCAATGGCTTGCTTCACAGCCTCGTCGACCGTGAAAAATCTCCCGCCGTCCGAAAAGCTGTCTGGCGTCACGTTGAGCACGCCCATCACCAGCGTCCGCTCGCCTAACACGAGCATTCTCCGAGGGAGCTTCATTCGGAATGCGGTCCTTTGAAACAAAGGCTGTTTCTCCTTACGGCGCGCCAGCAACGTAATACGTCACGCGGTGTACCACCCGCACGTCTGCTTGCCCCGGCACTTCCACCCTTAACAGCCTCCAGCCGCGTTTTCCGCCTGCCGCTGGCGGGTAATATCCCAGCGTGTACTGTGCCCGTAGGTTTTCCGCAATCCGTCGGTAGATGGCGCTCAGCGTTTCGAGCTCCCGCAAAAAATAAATTCGTCCGCCCGCGCGTCGCACGAGTTCCGCGAGATAGAGTGTGTAATGTGGCATTCCCATTTCGCGTGCCTTGGCAGTGACCAGCATTTCGTCCCGGTGCGCCTCGAGCCATGCATCGGTCGTGGCTTTCGGCCGTGGCTGTGTGGACACCGCCTCCACCTCTACGCCCGCCGACGCCAGCGCCCGCGTCACGTCCTCAAACGTAAGCCGTCCGCTTGCGTCCCCCGCCCGCGGCTGTGCGCTCTCCGCCGACCAGCTCAACCCCAGCCCGCTGTCTTGCCCGTCGGTCAACAGCACGATGGCTTTTCTTCCTTTGCGCCCGCGAAACAGTTCCTGCGCCACGAGGTACACCGCCTCGTAAATGTTCGAGCCTTTTTTCGACCCCGCCCCGCGCGCCACATTCACTCGTTCGATCGCTTTTTCAAGTGCCCCGCGGTCACGCGAGAATGGAAGGAGCACATAGGTATCCGCGTCAAACGACACCACCGCCACTTCGTCCTGCTTGTCCAGTTCTCGGGCCAACGTCCTCGCCGCCGCTTTCATTTCTCCGATGTCGCGAAGCACGCTCGGGCTCGCATCCATCACCAGCGCTACGCTTGCCGCTTCGCTCGACGCGTCAAAATGCTCCACTTCCTGTGGCACTCCGTCTTCCAATAAACGAAAATCTTCGCGACGCAAATCCATTACAGGCGTGCCGTCCGCCCTCAACACCATGGCGTTCACTTCCACCAGGTTGACGCCGACCCGCAGCGTCGCCCTGCTGCCGCCCTCCGCCCCTGCGGTTTCATCGTTCGCGCCGGCAGCCTTTCGGCGGTATTCCAGCTCCCCGCTCCGCGCGTTGCGCCGCAGTTCCATGCCTGCCCCAAGCCTTTGCGGTTTCGGAGGCTTGGTCATTTCCTGCGCATGCAAACTGATTCCCGTCACAATCGCAAGCAGGCTCCAACCGAGCCAATGCAATGACCGGGAAGGCCATTTGCGCTTTGCGAATTCGGCAATTCTCTTTGGGTGCGTGCTGTTTGGCACAGACGTGCAGTATGCCAGAAGGGAGGGCTGTTCGGTTCAGTCGAGGTCGAAATCGCGAATCGGCTTTTCGATCGGCTTATCCTTGGCTTTTTTCAGGCCTTCCTCGAACAAGCGGTCGAAGACGTCTGACTTCTTCTTCTCGTACTCCACGGACTGCTTATATTTCTCTTCTCGGCGCTCTTCCTGCTCCCGCAGCAGCCGCGCCGTGTCGGAGAGGTCCACTTCCGGCGCGGCCTTGGGCGGCGCCTCATGCGAGAGCACGACGGCCAGCTCCGTGTCCACGACGAGCTTTGCCTGGCAACACGGGCAGGTAACGTCAATCGGCGGCGTGCTCTTCTTCGCCATGCGGCTATTCTACCCCTGAACAACCGCGCGGAAAAACTGTCCCCCAAAAAACGAAGGGGCGACCACTCGGTCGCCCCTTCGTTTGTCCCCTGGATCTGTTGTTCCTATGCCGGCGCAGGTTTTTCGCCCTTGGCAAAGCCCGGCGCGGTCTGCGGCTCGCGCCGCGGTGCCAGCGACGGTTCTTTGCCCGGCACGGCGGGCGCCGATGGCGGAGTCGGCCTCACTTTCTCCGGCAGCGGCTTTCCTTCGATAAGCAGATTCAACTCCGTCGCATCCAGCACTTCGCGGACGAGCAAAGCTTGCGCGATTCTCTCCAGCGTGTCGCGATTCGTGTCCAGGGTCGTCCGGGCATTCGTGTACGCCGCCGTGACGATCTTTTTCACCTCATGGTCAATCCGGATGGCCGTCTCCTCCGAGTAATCGCGGTGTTGCGCGATTTCCCGGCCAAGGAAAATCGCCTCCTCCTTTTTGCCGTAGGCAAGCGGGCCCATTTCGCTCATGCCCCAGTCGCACACCATATGCCGCGCGATTTCCGTCGCGCGCTCGATATCATTTCCCGCCCCTGTCGTCACCTTGCCCAGGAAAATCTCCTCCGCGGCGCGACCGCCCATCAGTACCGCAAGCTGCGCCTCGAGGAATTCTTTCGTGTAGGTGTGCTTGTCGTCGATGGGCAACTGCATCGTCATGCCCAGCGCCATCCCGCGCGGAATGATCGTCACCTTATGGATTGGGTCGGCGCCCGGCGTCATGGCCGCCACCAGCGCGTGCCCTCCCTCGTGGTAGGCCGTGTTGCGCTTCTCCTCTTCGGAGAGAATCATGGACTTCCGCTCAACGCCCATCAGGACTTTGTCCTTGGACATTTCGAAGTCCACCATCAGCACCATCTTGCGGCTCTGCCGCGCCGCCCACAGCGCCGCTTCGTTCACCAGGTTGGCCAGATCGGCTCCCGAAAAGCCCGGTGTCCCGCGCGCCAGCACAGACAAATCCACGTCTTCCGAGATGGGCACTTTGCGTGTGTGTACCCGAAGAATCTCTTCGCGGCCCCTCACGTCCGGCCGCGGCACCACCACCCGCCGGTCGAACCGCCCCGGCCTCAGAAGCGCCGGGTCCAGCACGTCCGGCCGGTTCGTCGCTGCGATCAGGATCACGCCTTCGTTCGACTCGAACCCGTCCATCTCCACCAGCAACGCGTTCAGCGTTTGCTCGCGCTCGTCGTGCCCGCCGCCCAGGCCGGCTCCACGGTGGCGGCCTACCGCGTCGATTTCGTCAATGAATACTATGCACGGTGCATTCTTCTTGCCCTGCTCGAAAAGATCGCGCACGCGGCTCGCGCCAACGCCCACGAACATCTCCACGAAGTCCGAACCGGAAATCGAAAAGAAGGGTACATTCGCTTCCCCGGCAATCGCCCGGGCCAGTAGAGTCTTGCCCGTGCCCGGCGGCCCCACCAGCAGAACGCCTTTGGGGATGCGCCCGCCCAGCTTCTGGAATTTCTGCGGGTCTTTCAGGAAATCGATAATCTCTTGCAGCTCTTCTTTGGCCTCGTCAATCCCGGCCACATCTTTGAACGTCGCCTTTTTCTGCTGCGCGGTGAGCAGCCGGGCCCGCGACTTCCCGAAGCTCAGCGCCTTATTTCCGCCGGCCTGCATCTGCCGCATCATGAAGATCCAGAACCCCACCAGCAGGAAGAATGGCAGCGCGTTCAGCAGGAACGTCAGCCAGTCGCTGCGCGTTTCCTGCTTGATGTTGATGCGCACTCCTTTTTCACGCAGCAGCTTCGACAAGTCCGACAGGGACTCTTTGGCAACCGTGAGGTGAAATTTCTTGTTCGGTTCCCGGAAATCGCCTTCTACGTCTGCGCTGACAGGGGAGAGAGTCACTGTCACGCTGAGCATTTTCCCCTGCTCCACCTGTGTCATGAAATCCGAATAGCTCAGCTCTTCCGGACGCATGTTTGGCCCGCCGGTCGAGGCCATCTTCCACAGCACCACGGCCAGAAGCAGGATGAACATCCAGAACAGAATGGACCTTGCAGTTGAATTCACGTAGCTACCTCACCGATCTTTTCTTGCGGCGGCTTTTCTTCGCTCTCGCGCGAGCTGGCTTTTTCCCGCCGCGTTGCGCTCCGCTGAGCTCTCCCACAAAGGGCAGGTTCCGGTACATTCCCCGGCGCTCCGGCAGCCCATACCCCACCAGATAATTAGATGCCGTTTGGAAGCAAAAGTAGTCCGGCTGGAAGTCCACTTTGCGATCCCGCGGTTTGTCGATCAAGACCGCTGTCCGCAGCGACTTCGGGCGGCTGTCCAGCAGGCGTTTCGCCCAAAAGTCCAGGGTCACTCCCGAATGCAGCACGGCATCCACCAGCAGGATGTTTCTCTCTCGCAGGACAGGTTCGGGGCTGAAAAAAATCTCTTTCCGCTCGTATCCGCCCACGTTGACGTCGCGGATTTCCGCGCGCACAAAGTGGCACACCACCGAGCATTTGATGTGTCGCACCAGGTCGGCAGCGAACACGAACGAGTTGTCCATGATCGCCACCAGGTCCACTGTGCGCCCCGCGTAGTCACGGGAGATTTCACGGCCCATCGCACTCACCCGCGTCGCCAGTCGGGCGGCCGAAAACACAACTTTTGGTGTTGGCTTCACAGATTTTCCTCGACGATAGCCAAAGCCGCCCGCGTGTTGCCCCCTGCGGCAAACTCCTCGGCCACCGGAAATCGCCCGGCCCACGCCAGCCTACCTCCGCTGGTCAGGACCGGCCAGCCCTTTCGCTCTCCGGCCGGGACCTTGTACTCCTGGAAAAGCCGTTTCAACTTCCGCACTCCCTGGCGCCCTACCGGGCGATAGCCATCCCCGGGTCGCCAGTTTCGGAAGAGGAGCGGCGGGCGCAGTAAATCCCGGTCGAGAGTCACAGCCGAAATACTAGTGTCCCTCGCCCCGCCGAGCCAGTCAATCACTTTCAGGCACATCCGTTTCCGAATTTCAGGAATCAGCACCGTTGCCGTGTCTGCTTTTGACAGCTCCACACTATATTCATACGATGGCGTCGCCTCCGTAGTTTCTTGAGCCTCCCCGTTTGGAGTCTGCGGAGGCGTAAAAACCAGCCGGTCGAACACGCGTTCCACCTCCGTTCCACCGGGAAGTGGCACTCGTTGCCCGCTCTGGCCCTCGCGCGCCAGGCGAAGAACTTGTTCGACATGTAGCGATGCCAACTGCCCCCGCGGTCCGCGGCTTTCTGCCGCCAGCCTCCGGATCAACCTCTTGCTCACCGCCTCCATGGCCCGCGACACGCCCTTCGATTGAGCCAGCGCCGCTCGCAATGCGGGCGGCTCCATCAGGTCCGCAATGCGAATGGAGAGCCCTGCGTCACTCTTCGTCACGCTGCTCTCGATGCAGCTCTGAACGAGTGCTGTCCAAAATGATTCTTCCTCCCGCACCAGGTGGGCCAGTTCGCTCAGGTGCTTCACCGCTCCAGGCTGCAGCTCACGCTCGATGTGCGGCAACACGCTGTGGCGCACGCGCGCCCGCAGCCGCGTCAAGTCCCGGTTCGAGGTGTCCTCACGCCACTCCTGCCCGAGCGCGCGGAGTTCATCGCGCAATTCTTCCCGCCGGGCATCCAGTAAGGGCCGCACCACATGACCCACAACAGGATAAATTCCTGCAAGCCCGGTGGGGCCGGTACCCCGGGCCAGTCGCGCCAAGACCGTCTCCGCTTGATCGTCCGCCGTGTGGCCCACGGCAATCCACTCCGCGCGACCCGTCGCCACTAGTTCCTCAAGAAAACAGTAGCGCAGCCGCCGCGCCGCGTCCTCCAAATTCCAGCGATTCTCTCGCGCCCGCGCAGCTACGTCCTCGCGGCCCACTACAAACTCCAATTCATGCCGCGTCGCCAGTTCCCTCACAAACGCTTCGTCCGCATCCGACTCCGGCCCGCGCAATTGATGATTGAAATGCGCGACCAGCAGAGTAATGCCCAGCTTTTTCCGCAGCTCCAGCAGGACGAGCAGCAGACCCACCGAATCCGCACCACCGGATACCGCTACACCGATGCGGCCGCCGGCCCGCATCATCCCGTGCCGTCGAATCGTAGCTTCCACTTGCGCAAGCAGTCGCGCGTTCATTTCGGTATGCCTTACCTGACCAATTTCGCTTTGACTATCCTAGCAGCCTGGAGTCTTCCGGCAAACCGCGCTCCCAAAAACAGCAAGCCCGGCTGGCCGTTCGCGGCCAGGCCGGGCTCCACTCATCCGTAGCGGCTCTTACTGGTTGGACAGTTGTGCTGCTATCAGGCCGCGGCTGTGTGCAATTCGCCGGTCGAGCGCCACTGCGGCGAAGTACGCGCAGCTCTCTCTCTCCCGCTCCATGCGCTTCTCCAGCGACGGTGCTATGCGGTGAAACGCGGCGCGCGCCATGGACAGCAGCCCAAAGTAGGTGCGCACGGCGCCGATTTCCCGGCTGTCGTCGCCCGGTTCGGGGCACATCCGCACGAGCTGCAGCAATCGCGCAAAGTCCTGTCCGTTAACTTGGCGTTCGTTGATGCCGGTCACTTCCCGCGCTTGCTCCGAGAGATCCACGCGTTCATACGCTGCGATCAGTGAGCGGCAGTACGAAACAAAAAATTGCAGAAACCCTGCAACGGCAATCACGAATATGAGTGCTGCAATCATTGGCTGCTTCCGTGCGTCGCGGCGATGGGGATCGTCGCAATGCGCGCCTCCACGGGAACCTTTACGAACGCATGGGCCCATGCCAGGGGCAACCAGAGCGCTAGAATCTGCGGCAGGTACGTCCACACTGTGCTGTGTCCGGGGGCAAGGTTATGCAAAGCATAGTTGCCGGCGAACGCACTGAAATACACTCCCAGCGCAGAGACCAGTTGAATCACCTGCGTTCGCGTTTCACGCATCTTCATCACCGCGCCCCATAACAGGTAGGTCAGCACCAAACCGACGAAATTCAGGTTTTGCTCCAATTCCACGACGAACTTGGTCAGGAGCTTAGCACTGGAATTCATCACCACCTGGAAGGTAAACCAGCAAGTTAACGCCAAAAGAAGCAGAGCCCCCGCACGCACATGCCGGTTGAACCCCATTTCGCGGAACACATGGGAATACAGCCCCATCAAGGCGAAGAACATGCAGATTGTGAGGAGGGCGTCGGAGTAAAAGTAAAAATAGCGGTACTCGTTGGAAGGGAACCCGTACTTCCAGAAAATGACAAAGCGGCCGACCGTCAGCAGCGCCGCGACCAGCATGTACAGGCTGAGCGGAAGGTACCGCAAGAAAACGCGCCCCTTGCAGGCACACACCACCGCCGTCGCCGGCAAGAAGGCACCTAGCATCCAATAAACGTAATCGACTGGACCAAGCACTCTCGAAACCTCTGTGCCCTGGTCCAGTATACCCTATTTCGGGTTACGGGCCCCAGGGCGGCGGGGGCGGCGGTCCGCCACCGTGGCTCCACGGCGGAGGCGGCGGCGGTCCGCCACCGTGCGCCATCACGACCGGCGCATCGCTCACGCTCGCAGACGTCGCGAGGTTGCGCACCCCGATCGCACTCATGAGCACTAGCAGAACTAGTGCTACCACCACTGTCCAACGGTTCATGTACTTCCTCCGGCTGGGTAAACTCCAGCGCGAAGGAAGTATGGAAGTGGCTCCGCCTATACTTAAGCGGAATGCGGCGGCGTGTGTCTAAACAGTACACACCCGCCTCCCCGGCTTCAAGCCAGGGGGCTTCTACCACGTGCGCAGAGTACCGCCCGGCCTTTCGGCCCGTCAACAGTACGACAGTACCAATTCATTTACGCTCTGCTCTCGCAAGTTGAAACCGGAGCTTCTCGTTCCCTTGACACTTCGCTGGCTCACTCCTTACCATGGATTGTAGCGACCCATGCCGGTGTAGCTCAGGGGTAGAGCGAGGGTCTCATAATCCCTAGGTCGTGGGTTCGAGTCCCACCGCCGGCACCATCAATTCAAAAGTCTTAGAGCAGAATTTATCCGCGGGAAACTGTGGGAATAGTGGTGACTTATGTCAGACGAGATAGATTCCCAACAGTGCAAAACGGCTTAGCGAGTTCGTGAGCTCGCTCAATCGGAATCTTGCCCTTGCGCGCAAGATAGGCCCGATTGGTTTGACCTTTTCGCTGAGGATTTTCGATTTTGTGGCCTTTCCTGTCCTCACAAGCCGACAAATCTGATCGCCAAGCCACAAAGAGCCACGGCCGCGCCGGCGAGGTCGTGCGCAAAGTGTTCAAGCCTCTCCACCCTCAGCCGTTCAAGGCCCGCTTGTAACACAAGGACGCAAGTAAGCATTGTCAGCAGTGTGGAAATGGCGAATGCAGAAGTAATCAGAACGACTCCTCCGGGAGAAAAAGCCAAAGCTGAAGCGAGTAAAAGAGGAATCATCGGCTCGCACGGGCCGAAGACAAAAATGGCGAAGAGCACCCACGGGGCAAGGTCCGCTGAAGGTCTATGCGCCACGCTGCTGCTGAAGTGTGGATGCAGATGCTCGCTATGGTGAGTATGCCGGTGCAAATGAACCACCCCGCCGGGATGAACGTGCACGTGTGCGTGGGCGCGGTTGCGAAAGGCGTGCCGGACGCCCCAGAGAAAATACAGCAATCCAAAGCCGATAAGCGCCCAAGCGGCAAGCTGGCCACGGAAAGACTCAATGAAATGCAAGCGCTTGGCAGCGACCCTGAACATGATCCCCACAGCCGCAAGAAGTACCGAAGAGACCACGTGAGCCAGGCCGCTCAAAAGCGTGATGACGACCGTGCGCGTGCGCGACCACTTTCCGGCTCGGGCCAGTGCCGCGAAAGGCACATAGTGGTCCGGTCCGAGCAGCGCGTGCATCACGCCGAGCCCCGCTGCAGTGAGAGCGACAGCTGTGATCGAACCGGACAGAATCGTCTCCTTCGCACCTTCGATGAAGCACGTTGATTTCCAGACACCTCGATAAAACAGGGAATGAGCCCGGTGGCTACACGACGCGGAGGCATTTCCCATAGTGGTACCGGCGCCCTGCTGCGCAAAGAGTGATTCCAAGGCGAAGAGTGAATCCAGTTCACCATTAAACGAGTTAAGTAACAAACCGCTTGAGTAATTGCACGCATGCTGCAGCGGAAATCCCCCCATCGCAAGAAGGGCTGTGACCGGAAGCCGATCCAGGGCAACGCTCAAAGCCTGACTTTCCGCGTGAAAACACAACAACGCATGTTAAAAGTTTCAACGCCGCAATATGCGGCGAATCCGACGCGAGTCGTGGAACATGGAAGTTCTCCGCAAAAATGGGGGAAGGCAGGCACACATCACCACTTTCGGCGCAAAAACAATCCTACTTGTTAAATGGCCCACCCCCTGCTGGCACATATGGCGACGGCTTTTGCGTCTCGAGCTCCGCAATCTTGAGCACACAATAAAGGAGTGGGGCCCAAGATCATGGTTGCTGACATCAATTCGCGGCAGCCGAACGATTTGCTCGGAAGCGTGCTTGCATTTGTATCTCTGGCGGGCGAGACCATCGAAAGCCGTCTGCTAAGTAAGCTGCCGGGGCGGCGCCTGACCGTTCCGCAGTTGCTCTTGCTTTACATTCTGGCGAAAAACGATGGAATGCACGTTAGGCAGGTGGCCGCGCTGCTTGGCGTCAGCGAGCCGGCCGCCAGCAAGGCCACAGACCGCCTAGTGCGACGCCGGCTGCTGCGTCGCCGGGAAGGTCATGACCGGCGCATCGTTGAATTATTCCTAACCGAGCGGGCGCGGCAGCTCCTGGCCGTGTACGAGGGGCTGAAGGAGCAGGAACTCGAGCAGCTGGGGCAAGCGTTCCGTCCGCGCGAACTGGACGACGTCATCGCGCTGCTCGACCGCAGCTCTGCCGCCCTCATGAATTCCATTCAAAACGGAAAACACGCTTGCTTGCGCTGTGGGCTTTTCGTGCGTGAGCAGTGCCCTCTTCAAGGACTGAGCAGGGTCCATTGTTTCTATCAGTCCGGCGGTCGACAGCCGAATCGTGAGGATCAAGTCCATGAATAACCTAGCCACCGAGCTTGAGCGCAGCACCTGCGAACTCACGCTGGAGAATTTGCTGCTCACTCCGGAAGGACAGCGCGTCTTGACCTGCATCCAATGCGGCACGTGCGCGGGTACGTGTCCTTACGGCGAGGTGATGGACTACCCGCCACGGCGGATCATCAACATGCTCCGCGCCGGCCTGCTCGAAGAGGTGTACCAGAGCGACAGCCTGCTGAATTGCGTGGCCTGCTATGCCTGTAAAGCCAAGTGCCCCCGGAAAATTGACTTGACCGGTGTGCTGCTACCGCTAGTCAAGGAGCAAGTGCTGCTGCGCCGGCCGGAAATACCTGCTGAGTTGCAGAAAGCGCTCGAGAACACGATGCGCTACGGCAACCCGATGGGCGAATCTCCCCGCAAGCGCGCGGCTTGGGTGAAGAGCGCCGGTGTGCCGGTTCGCATCTTCCAGGAAGACCCGCGACCCGCCGATGTGCTCTGGCAGGTGGAATGCTACAACTCGTACTACCCGCGCGGACGGGACGCCAGCCGGGCCACCGCCAAAATTTTCCACGCGCTCGGAATTGACTTCGCCATTCTAGGAAACGAGGAGAAGTGTGCCGGCGAATGCGGAAGGCTGTCGTGGGAAACCGGGCTGTCGAACACGCTGATGGAATACAACATGGAGGTGTTCGGTAAGTACAAGTTCAACCGGATCGTGACTTCGAGCCCGCATGCGTATGACGCGTTCCGCTACCGGTATCCGGTGATTGGCTTCAACTACGAGTTGGAGCACACCGTACCGTTTCTGGCGCGACACGTGGATCGCCTGAAGCCGCTGCTGAAACGCAAACTGAATTACACGGTGACTTATCACGACTCGTGCTGCCTGGGCCGCCACAACAGCGTTTACCAGGAGCCGCGAGCGCTGCTCGAAGCAATCCCCGGCATCAAGCTCGTGGAGATGACCCATAACCGCGTGAACTCGATCTGCTGCGGGGGCGGCGGCGGCGGGATGTGGCTGGACACCTACTACAAGGCGCAGGGGCGCGAACGGCTCTCCGAGCGGAGGGTGAAGGAAGCGGTGGCAACCGGCGCGGACGTGCTGGCCATCGCGTGCGATTACGAGGTGTCGCGGTTCGAGGACGCGCTGAAGGTGCTGGACCACGACAAGAAGATGGTCGTCCGCGACATCACGGAGTTGCTCGCCGAGGCCATGGAGGTTTGAACCATGCATACGGTCGTCCTGCTGAAAATGGTTCCCGACGTGGTAGAGGAGTTGGAGGTCGCAGCCGACGGACGCTCCCTCGACACCGAGTTTCTACGGCTGATCCTGAACGAGCGCGACAACCACGCTCTCGAACTGGCTCTGCTGCTGAAGGAACGCCATGGCGGCAAAGTCACGGCGGTGGCTTTCGATGCTCCGGAGGTGGACGAGGTGCTCTTCGCGGCCCTGGCTAAAGGAGCGGACCGGGCGGTGAAAGTGACCGGCGCTGAACCCGGCCTGAGCACGCGGACGGCGGCCTATTCCCTGGCACTCGTGCTTCCCACTGTGGACGGCCTGCTGCCGGCCGACTTCATTTTGGCGGGCTGCCAGGCAATTGACGACCTGGACGGCATGATGGCGCCGCTGCTCGCGCAAGAAATGAAGCTACCTTATCTGGGACTCGTGTCCAGCGTCACGCTGGATTCGGCGGACCGGAAAGCTACAGTGCAAAAGGAATACGCCGGCGGAGTGCACGGAGAATTCGAGGTACGCCTGCCCGCGGTGCTGGGAATCCAGGCCGCGGAAAAACCTCCGCGCTACGTGCCGGTGGCCAAAGTGCGCGCGGCGATGAAGTCGCAGACCATCGAAGTGGCGCCAGTGCCCACGCTAGCGAACGGCGGAGAGGCAGCGTTCCACGTGCTGTCCATGGCCAAGCTGGAGGCCGCAGGACATGCGGAGATATTGGAAGGCACACCGGAGGAAATCGCGTCGAAAATCGCCGAGGTTTTGGTCGCGCGAGGAGTGCTCTAAGGAGGCGTCGTCATGGCGGGCAATCTCTGGGTCGTGGCGGAAAACTGGCGAGGAAAAGTCTCCGACGTTACCTTCGAGCTCCTGGCGCTGGGGCGCGAATTGGCGGATGGGCTCGGAGTGTCACTGGAGGCAGTGCTGCTGTGTCATCAAGAAAAGGAATTCACGCGCGATCTGGGCGCGGCGGACACAGTGCTTTTTCTCGACCATCCCTCGCTCGCGGAACCCACTGCGGAGTCCTATGGCGCGGCGCTGGCACAGCTCATTCAAGAGCGAAAACCGCAGGGCGTGCTCGTGCCGCTCTCCAACGTTTCCTGGGACTGGGTGGGGGTGCTGCCTGCGATGCTCGGCGCGCCGTATCTGAATTTCTGCAAAGACGTTCGCGTCGTGGACGGAAAGATCGAGGCCTGCTGCCTGCTCTACGGCGGGAAAATGGAAGCCCGCGTTGCGTCAGCTTCGCCGGCGATCCTGGGGATCCTGCCGGGCGCGCGGCCCGCGGCCAACGGGCGCATACAGAAGCAGGCATCGGTTGAAGAAGTGAAGGTGGAATTCGAGAAAACGCCCGAGGTCACGTTCAAACAGTACATCGAACCTGAACAGGGCGGGGTGGACATCACGCAGCAGCCCGTGCTGGTTTCGGTGGGCCGCGGGATCGGCAGTCAGGACAACCTGGCGATCGCCGAAGCACTGGCGGCGGCGCTGAGCGGGGCTGTTTCGGGTTCGCGGCCGGTCATTGACCAGGGCTGGCTCCCGCTATCGCGCCAGGTAGGCAAATCAGGCGCAACGGTGAAGCCGAAGCTTTACCTGGCGGTGGGAATCAGCGGTGCGCCGGAGCACGTGGAGGGCATGAAGAACTCCGAGCTGATCATTGCCATCAACACGGACCCGCAGGCGCCCATCTTCCAAGTGGCGCACTACGGGATTGTCGGAGACGCCATGGACACGCTCTCGGCGCTGACAGAGGAGCTGCAGAAAGCCAGCGCGAGGAAGGGAGCTTGATGATTCCGACTGCGGAGAGCTTCGGCCCGGTACTCGCCTGGATAGTGTTGTGGGTGGTGTTCCTGGCGGCGGTGGGGCTGTTCGCGTGGCGCGTCAGCTTCCTGATCCGCCTGCTTCTCCTGGGCCGCGCGGATAACCGCTTCGATCACATCCCGGCCCGGCTGAAGCGCGTGGTGGTGTACGTCTTCGGCCAGTTGCGGCTGCTCGAAGAGCCGCTGATCGGAATCCCCCACCTGCTCATTTTCTATGGGTTCGTTGTGTTCCTTTTCGCGACGACGGGAATGCTGTTGCAGGGACTCTTGCCCGGCTTGCATATTCCGACGGTCGAAGAAAACCGTTACCTGGCGCCGGTCGTGGACCTGTTTGCCGTGGTGGTCCTCGCGGGACTTGCAGTGGCGTCCTTTCGGCGCTTCGTGATTCGGCCGGCGGGGTTGCAGCTGACGCGCGACGCCGCCACCGTCAACCTCCTCATCTCGTCGCTCATGATCACCTACCTGGCTGCTGAAGGCTTTCAGCGCATCGCGGAGCCTGCCGATGCTCAAGTGTGGCTGCCGGTGGGCGGCTGGCTGGCAAACGTATTTTCCTCTTCGGGATTTCTCCAAGTGCATGCGTCGGTGTTGTACCAAACGTTCTGGTGGCTGCACGTGCTGATTGTGCTGTCGTTCCTGGTCTTTCTACCCTACTCGAAGCACATGCACTTGCTGGCGGCGCCGTTCAGCGTGTTCTTCAGCCAGCTTGGGCCGCCCGGGATACTGACGACTCCGACGGAAAAGGAAGGCCGGCTGGGGGCCGAGCGGCTGGAAGAATTCACGTGGCGACAATTGCTTTCTGCGTTCGCCTGCGCGGAGTGCGGGCGTTGTGAGCGGGCTTGTCCGAGTTTTCAGTCTGGCGAGCCCTGTTCGCCGCGCAATTTGATTCACAATCTAAAGCAACAATTGCTTCTGTACGGTCCCGCCTTTCTGACCAAGGCGCGCGCGGCGGCGGACGGCGGCGAACCGACGCTCATTGGCGGACTCATTGCGCCGCAGGAGTTGTGGGCCTGCACCACCTGCCTGGCTTGCGCCGAGCGCTGCCCTGTTTTCAACGAGCACCTTCCCATCATGGTGGACCTGCGGCGGCGGTTGGTCGAGCGCGGAGAATTGGACCCACACCTGGAAGAGGCGCTGCGTAATCTCACGCGCTACGGCAACTCTTTTGGCCAATCCGAGCGCAAGCGCGCGATCTGGACGCAGTTGCTCGATTTCCGTCCGAAGGATGCGCGCAAGGAACCCGTTGAGTGGCTGTGGTACCTGGGCGAATACAACTGTTACCACCCATCCATCCAGCTCATCACGCGGTCGCTAGCCCGCGTGCTGAAGGCCACTGGCGTGGACTTCGGGATTCTCTACGAAGCGGAACGCAACTCCGGCAACGATGCGCGGCGCGTCGGCGAAGAAGGACTCTTCGAGGTTCTCCGCGAGAAGAACACCGCCACGCTGCAGCAGGCCAAGTTCGAGAAGTTGTTCTCCATGGACCCGCACGTGTACAACACCCTGAAGAATGAATATCCCGGGCTGAACCATGGCCGGCACCCGGTCCTGCATTACACGGAACTTCTTGCTCAACTTCTCGCTGAAGGCCGCCTGCCGTTGACGCGCCGCCTGTCCTGCACAGTCACCTATCACGATCCCTGCTACCTGGGCCGCTACAACCAGGTGTACGACGCGCCGCGAGCGGTGCTCCGCGGACTAGGCGCGCGGGTAAAGGAGATGCCGCGCTCACGCAGCCACAGCCTGTGTTGCGGAGGCGGCGGGGGCCGCATCTGGATGCAGGAAATCGGCGACGCCGAATCGCGGCCGAGCGAATCCCGTGTTCGCGAAGCGGCGGCCCTCGCCGGCGTGGAGGTGCTGGTGGTGGCCTGTCCGAAGGACTACGTGATGTTCACGGATGCCCTGAAGACCACAGGACTCGAAGGGCGTCTAGTCGTGAAAGATTTGACCGAGTTGGTGGAAGAGGCCATTGGCCCACTGGGATGGAGCGAACCCCATGACGCAGCCCAAGTCGAACGGTAGCGGTACGAAGAGAACCGGCGTGTACGTTTGCCACTGCGGCACTAACATCGCCGCCATCGTGGACGTGCACGCCCTGGCGGAGTACGCCGCGACGCTTCCCGGCGTCAAAGTGGCGCGCGAGTACAAGTACATATGCTCGGACCCCGGGCAAGAACTCATCAAGCAGGACATTCATGACCAAGGACTGGACCGCATTGTGGTGGCCGCTTGCTCGCCGCATCTGCACGAGAAGACTTTCCGCGGGGTCCTCGATTCTGCTGGTTTGAATCCCTATTTCTTCCAGATGGTCAACGTCCGCGAGCACGCCTCGTGGGTGCACACTGACAAGGAAGCCGCGCTCGAAAAGGCGAAAGATCTGATTCGCGCGGCTGTGCGCCGTGTCCGGCTTCACGAGCCGCTCGAGCGCAAACAGGTGCCCATCCATCCCGACGTGCTGGTGGTCGGCGCGGGCATCGCCGGCATTTATGCGGCACTCACCCTGGCCAACGCCGGCAAGCATGTTTATCTGGTGGAGCGTGACCCGACCATCGGCGGGCACATGGCGCAGTTTGACAAGACCTTTCCGACACTGGATTGCGCCGCGTGCATTCTCACACCAAAGATGACCGCGGTTCGCGCGCATCCCAACATCACCCTGTGGACGCTTTCCGAAGTCACAAAGATTGACGGTTACGTTGGAAACTACAAAGCGACCGTCCGGCGCAAGCCGCGCTACATCCTCGAAGACGTCTGTGTGGGGTGCATGGAGTGCATCGAGGCGTGCGTTTACAAGCAAGGCAAAGTGTCCGACGAATTCAACGTCGGCCTCAGCAAGCGCAAGCCCATCTACATCTCCTTCCCACAGGCCGTACCGCAAGTGGTGGTGATCGATCCGGAGACGTGTATCGAGTTCAAAAGCGGCAAGTGCAAGAAGACCTGTGTCGAGGTCTGCGGCGACCGCAACGCAATTGACTTCAAGCAGGAGGAGAAGATCGAGCAGATTGATGTCGGCACCGTCGTTCTCGCCACCGGCTTCAAGACCTTCGACCCCACGCGCGTGCCGTACTACGGCTACGGTGTTTATCCCAACGTGTACACGAGCCTGGAAGTGGAGCGCCTGGTAAACGCCGCCGGCCCCACCAGCGGGGAAATCGTGCTGCGCGATGGCCGCAAGCCCAAGGCCGTGGGAATCCTCCATTGCGTGGGCAGCCGCGACGAAAACACCAACCGCTATTGCTCGCGCGTCTGCTGCATGTACTCGCTCAAACTGGCTCATTTGATCAAGGAGAAAACCGGCGCCGAGGTCTACAATTTTTACATTGATATCCGCACTCCCGGGAAAGGCTTTGAGGAGTTCTACAACCGCGTGGCCGAAGAAGGGACGCACTTCATCCGCGGCCGCGTGGCGGACGTCTATCCCGAGGGCAACGGCAGTGGGCGGGTGATTCTCCAGGCCGAAGACACGCTGCTGGGCAAGATACGCAAGATCCCCGTGGACATGGTGGTCCTCTCAGTGGGATTGGAACCGCAGGCCGACGCGCAGGACGTGCGACGCATGTTCAACATCACCTGCTCGGGCGAGGGTTGGTTCCTCGAGCGCCACCCGAAACTTGCGCCGGTGAACACATTCACCGACGGGATTTTTTTGGCCGGTTGCTGCCAGGGACCCAAGGACATACCTGACACGGTAGCGCAGGCCGGCGCAGCCAGTGCCGAGGCGATGGCGCTGATCGACACGGGCTACATCGAGCTGGAACCGAACACGGCCTACGTGCTCGAAGAGGAGTGCTCCGGCTGCAAGAGTTGTCTGGCGCTGTGCCCGTACACAGCCATTACGTTTCAGGCGGAAAAGAAGAAGGCCGTGATCAACGAAGTGCTGTGCAAGGGATGCGGGGTGTGCGTGGCCTCGTGTCCATCGGGATCGATCATGCAGCATCTGTTTGAAGATGACGAGATTTTCGCCGAAATCGAGGGAGTGCTGGCCCATGCCTGAACAGACGCAAGCGCGGTTCGAACCGAAGATCGTGGCGTTTTTCTGCAATTGGTGCACGTACTTGGCGGCGGATTCCGCGGGCACCTCGCGAATGAAGTATCCGCCGAATGCGCGGATCATCCGTGTGATGTGCTCCGGGAGAGTGGATCCGCAATTCGTGCTGGAGGCGTTCGCGCGCGGCGCCGACGGCGTGCTGATCGGCGGTTGCCACCCCGGCGACTGTCACTACCAGGAAGGAAATCAAAAAGCACTCCGGCGCTACCACCTGCTCAAGCGCGTGCTGCGCGAGATGGGAATGCAGGACGAGCGGTTTCGGCTGGAGTGGATTTCCGCCTCGGAAGGAGAAAAGCTCCGCGCCGTGCTGACCGACATGGTGGAGAAGGTGCGCGCGCTGGGGCCGCTGCGATGGGAAGCGCCGGAAGAGAACTTTGCCGAAGAGTTAGAGGAGGTGACCGTCTAATGGCCGAGAAACCAAAAGTTGCATTTTACTGGTGCGCCTCCTGCGGCGGTTGTGAGGAAACCGTCGTGGACCTGGCCGAGGCCATTCTGGATGTCGTGGCCGCGGTGGACATCGTCTTCTGGCCGGTAGCGCTGGATTTCAAGCGCAAGCACGTGGAGGCCATGGCCGACGGCGCCATCCTCGCCACATTCCTGAACGGCGCGGTCCGCACCACCGAGCAGGAAGAAATGGTGCATCTGTTGCGGCGCAAGTCGCAGTTGCTGATTGCATTCGGAGCCTGCTCGCATCTCGGCGGGATTCCCGGGCTGGCCAATCTGAGCGACCGCGCGTCCATTTTCCATACCGTGTACATGGAGTCACCCAGCACCGTAAACCCGGATGGCGTTTTGCCGCAGCTCCGATACAAAGATAACGGTCACACGGTGACGCTGCCCGGCTTCTACAACACAGTCCGGACGCTCGATCAGGTGGCCGAGGTGGATTACTACATCCCTGGCTGCGCGCCGACACCGAAAATCTTCCTTGCGGCAGTACAGACATTGCTCAGCGGCGCGCTGCCACCCAAAGGAACGGTGCTGGCTCCCGACCGGGCACTGTGCGACGAGTGCCCACGCAAAGACAGCAAACCCGAAACGTTAGCCTTCACCGAGTTCAAACGCCCACACGAAGTGCTGCTGGATCCGGAGAAATGCGTGCTGGCGCAAGGCGTGCTCTGCATGGGCCCGGCGACCCGTGGTGGCTGCGAGGCGTTGTGCATTCAGGGCAACATGCCGTGCACCGGCTGCTTTGGGCCCACCAGCCGCGTGCGCGACCAAGGCGCCAAGTTCCTTTCCTCCATTGCCGCGCAGGTCAGCAGCAACGAAGAGAAGGAAATCGAGCAGATCCTCTCCCGGATTCCTGACCCGGTGGGCACGCTCTACCGCTACAGCTTGCCCGCTTCCTTGCTGCGCCGGAAAAAACTGGAAGCCGCGTGAGGAGCCGCTTGCGGGCGGCGGCGAACAAAAGAGAGCGGCAACGTGGTGCTATGCGATCCATTGCCACCAAACTGATTGCAGCGTTTCTGCTGGTGATCATCGGCATCAGCGCCGTGTTCAGCCTGGTGGGAGTGCAGTTTATCGGCAACCGGATCCTCGCTGAGGCACAGACCAAAGTGCGCACGGATCTCAACTCCGCGCGGGAAATGTACCTGGCCAACCTGGGCAAGGTGTACGACATCGTGCGCTTCACCGCAGATCGCTTCTCCTTGCGCAGCGCCATTCTTGCCGGCAACCTCACGCCCGTGGCGGATGAATTGAGCAGGCTCAGAACGCGCGAGAAACTCGACGTGCTGACCGTGGTTGACCGTTCCGGCAAGGTCCTGCTGCGCGCCGGGAACCCGTCGAGGGCCGGGGACGACCAGAGCCCGGACGAAATGGTCCAGGCCGTGTTCCTCAAGAAGGAACCGGTCGAGGCCACTTCCATTGTGCCGGCTGCGCAACTGGCCAGCGAATCCGCTGACCTTGCGGAGCGTGCTCGCTTCGCCTTTGTCGAAACGCCGCGCGCCCGGCCCCGCAAGGACACCCAAGAAACGTCCGGGATGATGCTGCGCGCCGCGGCGCCCATCTTTGACTACAACGGGCGTCTTATCGGTGTCATTCACGGCGGCGTTTTGTTGAATCGCAATACCGAAATTGTGGACCGCATCAAGCAGACCGTCTTCCAGGACGTGAAGTACAAAGACGTGGACATCGGCACGGCTACCATCTTCCAGGACGACGTCCGCATCTCCACAAACGTGCACAGCAAGGACGGCGCGCGCGCAGTCGGCACGCGCATCGCCGAGGACGTGTATGACCGGGTGGTGCGGGAAGGCGAATCCTGGATTGGCCGGGCCTACGTGGTCAACAACTGGTACATCACCGCCTATGAACCCATCCGGAATCTCCGCGGCGAAATCATCGGCATCCTGTACGTGGGTCTCCTCGAACAGAAGTATCTCGATTTGAAGTGGAGTAGCATCGAGCTCTTCTTGAGCGTCACACTTCTCGGCGCGCTGGGTTCGATGGCGCTCGCGTATGTGATCGCAAAGCGCATCTCGGTGCCCGTCCAGCAGCTTGCTGCCGCCTCGCGCCAACTGGCGCAAGGCAACCTGGACGCGAACGTTCAGGTGAGCACCTCCGATGAGTTGCACGACCTCGCCGATTCCTTCAACCACATGGCCGCGGCCCTCAAGAAGCGCGACGACCAGTTGAAGGAGTTCGCCACCAGAAAAATCATGGAATCCGAGCGGCTGGCGATCATCGGGCAACTGGCCGCCAACGTGGCACACGAGCTGAACAATCCGCTCCAGGGCATCGTCAGCTACTCGCACTTATTGCTCGAGCGGCTTCCGACGGAGAGTCCGACTCGCATGTCGGTGCAAAAAATTGCCACCCAGGCGAATCGGTGCAGCTTGATCATCCGCGGCCTGCTGGATTTCTCGCGACAGCGCAAGCCGCAGAAGCGCCCGGCCAACCTGAATTCTGTCGTCTCCGAATGCGTGGCCCTGGTGCAGGACCAGGCGTTGTTTCACAACATCAGCATTCAGAAAAACCTGCAGGCGGATCTGCCCTCCACGGTCATGGACCCCTCCGAAATGCAGCAGGTGATGATGAACATGTTCATCAACGCAGCGGAGGCCATGGACGGCCACGGCGAGTTGCGCGTCTCCACGCGTGTACCACCCAACCAGGACGTTGTGGAAGTGGCCGTATCCGACACGGGCCGCGGCGTCCCCGTAGAAGAGATCGAGCACATCTTTGACCCGTTCTTCACCACAAAAGAAGTCGGACACGGCACTGGGCTGGGCCTCGCCATCAGCTTCGGAATCGTGAAAGAGCACAGCGGCAGCATCTCAGTCGAAAGCGAAATCGGAAAGGGAACAACGTTTACCCTGCGTCTGCCGCTCGCTGCAGTTGAAGCAGAGGTGGCCAGTGACTGACAAGGCCAAGGTGTTGATCATTGACGACGAGGAAGTCGTCCTCGACTCCTGCACGGATATCCTCGCGGGCGAGAACATGCAGATCGCGACCGCGCTCAATGGCCGGCTCGGCATCGAGCGCGTCCGCGAGTTTGCGCCGGATCTCGTCTTCCTCGATTTGAAAATGCCCGGCCTCTCCGGCTTGGAAGTCCTGCAGCAAATTCTCGGGCACGATCCGGCGATTGTCGTCATTGTGATTACCGGCTACGCCACGGTGGATTCCGCCGTCGAGGCCATGAAGAAAGGTGCGTTTGATTTCCTGCCCAAGCCGTTCACCCCGGACGAGTTTCGCATAGTCGTCCGCCGTGGCCTCGAGAAAAGGAAGCTGGTGCTGGAGACGCTCGCCCTCCGGCGCGAAAAAGAGCTCTTGCGCGAAAACTTCGCCGCCATCGTGTCGCATGAGCTGAAAGCGCCGCTCGGCGCACTACAGCAGAACCTCTTTGTGCTCAGTCAGGAACTTGCCCGTACGCTCACCGAGGAGCAGAAACAGCGGCTCGAGCGCATGAAGGTTCGTCTCAACGGCCTGTTGAAGCTGATTCACGACTGGCTCCGCGTCCTCTCCGCGGACATCGGGAAAATCCGCGAACAGTTCCATCCGCTTTCCATGGCCGCCGTCATTACAAACGCCGTCGAGTGCGTCCAGCCGCAAGCCGATCGCGCGAATGTGCAGATGGAAGTTTCGCTTGCCGACCCGTCCGTGCAAGTCCTGGGCGAGGAAGGCACGCTCGGCGAGGCGCTCATTAATCTACTGTCGAACGCGGTCAAGTATTCGCATGCCGGCGGCCGAGTGCTGCTGCGGGCTGGAGTGGAGGATGGCCGGTGCGTGATCCGCGTGCGCGATTGGGGCATCGGCATACCGTCCGAGGACCTGCCTCTCATTCTTGGAGGATTCGCCGGCGTGCGCGCGGGCCCCGGCGGCGAGAAAGGGTGCGGGCTGGGACTGGCCCTTACCCGGCGCATCGTTGAAGCCCATGACGGGAGCATTGCCGCCGAGAGCGAACCCGGCAAAGGGAGCACGTTTGTGGTTTCTCTTCCGGTGCTGCAAGCGGCTTCGCCTGCCGCGCTGGAGCACGAACCGGAACTTGTAAGCCGGTCTCAGAGAGGAAGTGCGGAATGAGCGAAAAAAAACGTCTGCTGATTATTGACGATGACCCCGACTTTGTGGATGCCATCCGGTCCATTCTGGAAGGGGCCAACTATCTCGTGGACATTGCCCACAACCCCAAGGACGGGCTCCAGGCCCTGAGCAGCCGCGAGTACGACCTGCTCTTGCTGGACATCATGATGGGGCGCGGCGCCGAAGGAATCATGATAGCCCGCAAGATGCGAAGGGATGCGCGGCTCCGCGAGATTCCGGTGCTCATCATCACCGGCATCCGCGAGCAGATTGCATTTCTCTTTCCGGGCCAGCCCCTCCACCCGCACTTTTTGCCCGTGGATGAGCTAGTGGAGAAGCCCGTCGAGCCGCAGTTCCTGCTGGAACGCGTGGAAGCACTGCTCCAGGCTGCGGAGGCCCGCAAGGCGCACAGTGAGTAGGGAGTGAAGTATGCCGAACCGAATTGACTTCCGGCAGGAAATCACCAACCTGCTCCACGCCGTGGACGGGCCCTCTCTTCGCAACTGCATGCAGTGCGGCACCTGCTCCGCGGTGTGCCCCGCCGCGCCGTTCATGGACTATTCGCCGCGCGCGTTGATCGAATTGATCGCCAGCGACCTCAAGCCGGAAGTGCTTGCCAGCAATGCCTACTGGACCTGCGCCTCCTGCTATCTGTGCACGGCTCGTTGTCCGAGGGGCATCAACGTCGCCGAGTTGATGTACGGACTGAAGCGCTATTCGATCTGGAAAAACCGGTACCAGCGAGGTCTGCTGGGGCCGGGTTTCTCCAAGCGCTTCGTGAAGATGATCCTCCGCACGGGCAGGTCGTTTGAGCCTTCCCTGGCCCCGGCCTACGTACTGCGCTACGGCGTGCGGGGTTTCTTGCGCGAGGCGCTGATGGCGTTGTGGCTCCTGCGGCTCGGCAGAATGCCCATGCGCCCGCACCGGATCAAGCGCATCGCCAACTTCCGGCGGATGGTGAGCCGGATTGTCCCCATCCCGGGTGCCGCATGAAGACCTATTCTTATTTTCCCGGATGTTCGCTGCAGTCGATGGCGGAGAGCTATCAGATCTCCGCGCTGGCCACGGCGCGCGCCCTGGGTCTCGAGCTCGAAGAGCTGGACGACTGGAACTGCTGCGGCGCTACGGCCTATTTTCACATTGACGAACTTCTCGCCCACACGCTCTGCGCTAGAAATCTGGCCATGGCCGAGAAGGCCGGACACGACGTGGTGGCCCCGTGCAGCGGCTGCTTCAAGAACCTCTTCTTCACCAATGAGCAATTGAAAAAAGATCCCGACCTCGCCGAACATCTGAATTTCGCCCTCAAGGAAGACAATCTCACCTTTCAGGGCACCATTGCCGTGCGGCACCTGATCGAAGTGTTCGTGAAGGACGTCGGCGTGGAAGAAATCAAGAAGCGCGTCACGCATCCGCTGAAGGGTCTGCGCATCGCTCCGTATTATGGTTGCCAGCTCCTGCGCCCCCGCAAGAACGACGAGGATTTGGAGCAGGTCACATTTTTTGAGGACCTGCTCTCCTCCATGGGGGCCACTCCCACGGCATTTCCCTTGAAGATGCGCTGCTGTGGCGGGTCGCTGATTGTCACCAACCGCCCCGCGGCCCTGACGATGCTCCGCGACCTTCTGCAGTGCGCCACCGCCGGGCTGGCACACGTGATTGCCACGGTCTGCCCGCTCTGCCAGATCAACCTCGAGTTCTACCAGAAGCAGGTCAACCGCGAGTTCGGCACCCGCTTCGCCCTGCCAGTGCTTTACTTCACGCAGCTTCTCGGCCTGGCACTGGGGATTCCGCCCGGCCAGCTCGGAATCGGCAAGGAAGTCGTTCCGGCAACGTCCGTGCTTTCGTGCATCCGCGAGGAGGCGGTCCTGACTCATTCCTGATTTTTCTCGCCGGCCGCGCCGGCGAATCGAGAAACGAGGTTCACTCCCATGCCAGAGAAAACCACTGCAACAGTGAAGGAAACCCTAGAGCAGGGTGCCGCCCAAGCCAACCACGAATACATGCGCCGGCGGATCACCATTGACCCCATCACCCGGCTCGAAGGCCACGGAAAGATTGACGTGTTTCTAGATGAAAGCGGCGAAGTCGAGCGGGCGTATTTTCAGGTACCCGAACTGCGCGGTTTCGAGCGCTTTGCGCAGGGCCGTCTGGCGGAAGACATGCCCCAGATCACATCGCGAATCTGCGGCGTGTGCCCGACGGCGCACCACATGGCCAGCACGAAAGCGCTCGATGACCTCTTCAAGGTGGATCCGCCGCCGGTCGCCAAGAAGATCCGCGAACTCGTCTACTCCACATTCATGACCGAGGATCACGCGTTGCACTTCTACTTCCTCGGCGGGCCGGACTTCGTCGTGGGGCCAGAGGCGCCCGCCGCCGAACGAAACATTCTCGGTGTGATCGGCAAGGTCGGCGTGGAAGTCGGGAAAAAAGTGATCGCGATGCGGCGGCGGCTGCGCGAGCTAATTGCGCTGGCCGGTGGAAAAGTCGTCCACCCCGTGCTCGGTTTGCCGGGTGGCGTGGCCAAGGCATTCACCGCGGAGATGCAGAAGCAGTTCCAGGATGTAGCGCGCGACGCCGTCGAATTCGCCCAATTCACCTTGCAGGTGTTCGAAAACGTAGTGCTGAAAAATAGCGACTACGTGAATCTGATCCTTTCGGACACCTACACGCACCGTACTTACTACATGGGTTTGGTGGACATGTCTAACCGGGTGAACTTCTACGACGGGAATATCCGCGTGGTCAAGCCGGACGGGAAGGAATGGAGACAGTTCCGCGCGCAAGAGTACCTGGATTACATCGCCGAACACGTCGAGCCGTGGAGCTACGTGAAGTTCTGCTACCTCAAACCAGTGGGTTGGAAGGGATTCACCGAAGGGCCGGAAAGCGGCATCTACAGCGTGGCGCCGATGGCGCGGTTAAACGTCGCCGACGGCATGGCCACACCACTTGCACAGGAAGCCTACAAAAAGTTCTTTGCCGCGCTGGGCGGCAAGCCTGTACACCACACTCTCGCCAATCACTGGGCGCGAGTCGTCGAGCTGCTCTACGCTGCGGAACACATGAAGGAATTGGCGGAAGATCCGGAGCTGACAGATCCAAGAGTGCGCGTGCTGCCCTCCGAGAAGCCGAAGGAAGGCGTGGGCGTGGTGGAGGCGCCGCGCGGAACTCTGATCCATCACTACCAAACCGATGAACGCGGCGTAATCACAAAAGCCAATCTGATCGTGGCCACGCAGAACAACGCCGCCCGCATCGCCATGAGCGTCGAAAAGGCTGCTAAGGGTTTGATCACCCGCGGGCACGTTCCAGACAGTGTGTTAAACAAAATCGAAATGGCCTTCCGCGCCTATGACCCATGCCATGGCTGCGCGACCCACTCGCTGCCGGGCAGCATGCCGCTCATTCTGCGCGTGCTAGACCAAAAAGGCGAGCCAGTGGCAGTGCTGAAGCGCGACGTAGACGGAACGATCCGGCGCAGCTAGGACTCCCATGCGAAAACGCGTGCTCTGCCTGGGGAATGACCTGCTGGCGGACGACGCCCTAGGGCCGCTGGTGGCCCGAAGGCTGCGTCAGCTCGCGCTTCCCAACGTCGAGGTGGTCGAAACTGCAGAGACGGGCTTCTATCTGCTCGAGTCACTCCTCAATTGCTCCTCATTGCTGGTTGTGGACACCATCGTCAGTGGCAACTTCCCGCCGGGAACCGTGCGCCTGCTGCGCGAGGAAGATGTCGCGACGATTCCGGGCACCTCTCCCCACTACGTGGGCTTGTTTGAGGCGCTGACCGTAGGCCGGGCACTCCAGCTCTCCGTGCCGGAGACGTTGACCCTCCTCGTAGTGGAAGCGGGAGATTGCCTCACCGTGGGCGGTGAGATGCATCCGGCGGTGGAGAAAGCCATTGCGAGCGTGGCGGAGATGGTGTGCGCACTGGTCGCCGAGCCCCCGGGTCCGCGCGCAGCGTGCACGGTAGGTGATCATGAGATTTTCTGACTCAGAATCACGACCTCTTTTCTGGCGCCTGGTTCTCATCGCATTTATTGTGGGAGGCGTCTACGCGATCTACGTCCGCGCAGCATCGGGCTTGGGATCGGCCACCATGCTGGACGATCAGTTCACTTGGGGGTTTGTCGTCGGCTTGAATGTGCTTTGCGGCTTGAGCATCGCCGTGGGTGGGTTCACTTCCGCTGCTGCAGTTCGGCTGCTGAAGCTCGAGATCTTCCAGCCAATTTACCGGGCGGCGGTGATCACCGCCTTTCTGGGGTATCTGCTGGCGTTGCCTGCACTGCTATTCGACCTCGGAGCAACGGGCCGCGCATGGGCGATCTTGCTGGGAGGTTGGAGCACGCGGCATGTGCTCTCTGGAGCCTTGTGGTGCCTGGGGCTTTATGCAGCAGTCCTTCTGGCCGAGTTTGTGCCCGTCATCTTTCCACAAGTGACTCGGCGCGCTTCCTCGAAGTGGATTCGGCTCGTTCCGTCCCCGCTCCTGCTGGCAGCGGCAACGCTCTCGATGGTGCACCTCTACTCCCTCGTAAGGGTCATGCTTTCCGCTCCGGGGCGGCGATCACCTCTTTGGCAGACGGAATACCTTCCTGTGCTGTTTTTTCTTTCCGGGATCTGGGCGTTCCTGGCCTTGCTGGTGTTCATCTCATGGCACACTGGCCGCGTGCTGGGAAAGCGCTTTTCTACGGAACTGCAGCAGGAAATCGGCAAGGTGATGGCAGTGCTCTTGACCGTCTACCTGGTGGTCCGACTCGCTGACTTGGGCCAACGCGGTGTCCTTCCTATACTGTTGAAGGACAATCTGGCAACGGTTTTATTGGGCGTGGAACTGTCGCTCATTCTGCTCCCGACCGTTTTGCTCTTCCGTTCAGCCATACGGAGAGACACTGAGGCGCTGTATGCCTGCTCGGCGCTTGCGATTGCCGGCTTCATCGCCAATCAGCTCAATGTGACCATCACCAGCGTCGAGGTAGAATTGGGAATTCGCTATGTGCCCAAGTGGAGCGAAGTTCTTTTCTCCTACAGCCTGATTGCGGTGGGTGTCGCGTTGATGTACCTGATGGTCAAACACTTGCCGGTTTTCGACAGCGATACAATTCAGGGGTGAGTTGTGTGCCTTGCGATTCCAGGAAAGATCATCGTCACAATGGAGGAGAACGGCTCGCGGATGGGCCGCGTCCAGTTCGGCGGTATTTCCAGTCTTGTCTCTTTGGATCTCGTGCCGGAGGCGCAGCCGGGCGACTTCGTGCTGGTGCACGTAGGCTACGCCATCAGCCGCCTGGATACCGAGGAGGCCGAACGCACGTTCCGCCTGCTCGAGGAGATTGGTCTGCTCGAAGCGGAAGGTCTTGATGTGCTGAAGACGAGCAGCGTGGAGTGACCTTCGTTGAAGTACATTGACGAATATCGCGACCCCCAATTGGCGCGAGGCATCGCTGCGCAGATTGCGCGGCGCGTGACGCGGCCCTGGGTGCTCATGGAAATCTGCGGCGGGCAGACGCACACCCTGGTGCGCTACGGCATTGACGAATTGCTTCCCCCGCAGATTCGGCTGGTCCACGGGCCCGGTTGCCCGGTGTGCGTCACGCCGCTGGAGACAATTGACAAAGCCATCGCCCTGGCCGGGCACTCGGATGTGACGCTGGTCTCCTACGGCGACATGCTGCGCGTGCCCGGCTCGCGCACGGACCTTTTTCATGCCAAAGCGGACGGCGCCGACGTGCGCGTGGTCTATTCCCCGCTGGCTGCGCTCCGCATCGCGGTCCAGCAGCCCGGGCGCAAGGTTGTGTTTTTCGCCATCGGCTTCGAGACCACCGCGCCTGCGCACGCACTGACGGTGCAACAGGCGGCGCGCGAAAAGCTCCACAACTTCAGCCTGCTCGCTTCTCACGTGCTGGTGCCGCCGGCGATTCGCGTGTTGCTCGAATCGCCGCGCAACCGTGTACAGGGCTTCATCGCTCCGGGGCACGTGTGCACGGTAATGGGTTGGCGGGAATACGAAGTGCTGGCGAAGGATTTCCGGGTGCCGATTGTGGTCGGCGGCTTTGAGCCGGCAGACCTGCTGGAAGCCATCCGCATGCTGGTGGTGCAGCTCGAAGAAGGGCGGGCCGAAGTGGAAAACCAATACGCCCGCTCCGTGAACCGCTTCGGCAACCTCATCGCGCAGCGCGCCATGCAGGAAGTCTTCGAAGTGTGCGACCGCAAGTGGCGCGGCATCGGGCCAATTTCAGGAAGCGGCTTGCGCCTGCGGCGCGAATTTGCCGCGTTCGACGCGGAAAAGGTTTTCGCGCTGGAAGACGCGGAGGTGCAGGAGCCGCCGGAGTGCATCAGTGCTGAAGTGTTGCAGGGACTCAAGGCGCCCACCGAGTGTCCGGCCTTCGCCACGCGCTGCTCACCGGAAAATCCGCTGGGTGCTCCGATGGTTTCCTCGGAAGGCGCCTGCGCCGCGTACTTCCTCTACCGGCGGCACGACGTCTTATGTGCAAAGTGATGAGCAAGCGAACCGATACCATCGAGCTTAATTGTCCGGTACCGCTGCCAGCGCGCGAAAAAATCTTGCTCGGTCATGGCAGCGGCGGCAGGCTGTCGGCGGAATTGATCCGTGACATTTTCCTTCCGGCATTCCGCAATCCCGCACTCGAGCGCTTGAACGATCAGGCTGTCGTGAACATCAACGGCCTGCGCCTGGCCGTGACCACCGACTCTTTCGTCGTCAACCCTCTGTTCTTCCCCGGCGGCGACATCGGCTCCCTCGCGGTCCACGGCACCGGGGATTGTCTTGGGGGGGGGGGGGGGCGCCC
>Ga0080064_1000865_pt1 | contig 71564 bp, 67 predicted proteins | sample Subgrocontami54m_FD_69260 | JGI IMG/M metagenome (GOLD analysis project Ga0080064, IMG submission 69260) | Subsurface groundwater microbial communities from S. Glens Falls, New York, USA - GMW46 contaminated, 5.4 m (SPADES assembly) (version 2) ...
TCAACTGGATTCAGGATCGTCTGAACCACAGACCTCGTAGGTGTCTTGGCTACCGCACCCCTCACGAGGTACTCTTCAATCTCAAGCCCACACCCGTCGCACTTCGAACTTGAAACCGCAGATATGCGAAATTCACCTGGCAGCCCAATGCCTTCGCTATGGATTTGTAAGCCGCGAACTCAATGCGTTGTCGAACGGCAATACGAGCTGATTAGCGGAACCGCCGCGCGAAGAAAGCGCGTATGCCCTCGCTGCGCGCGCGGCGGGCCCGCCGCGCTATTTCCTGGCGCACAGCGGCGGGATCCTTGCGATAGAGCTCGAGCAGGATCCGCTGGTATTCAGTGATGATCGCGGTTCCCTCTCCCTTGAGCGGCATTGATTCGCCGGCCTTCTGCATGTGGTCTTCCGGACCGCCGGGATGGGTCAGCCACACCTGGCCGGAGCGGACGCGGACTGCAGCAAGGTTCGCTGTGTTGAGCTTCAACATCGCGCCGTTTCCGAGCGCAAGTTCCTGTGTGCTCATGAGTACTCTCCTAGTCTAAACGAGCCGACAAAATGCCGGTTTCCGTGGACACATGATGGTCCTGCGAGCAAATGTGCGCATGAGGCTGCTGTCCCGGGACAGCGACAAAACGTCTTGGGAACTGCGGGACAGGGGTCCCGGGCGATAGCTGCGGAGGCTAGGTCTTCCCCAAGCCGCTATTGCGCGCGAGGACGATGGCCTGGGAGCGGTTTTCGACGCCCAGCTTGTCGAAAATGTGGGTAATGTTGTTGCGCACCGTCTTCTCCGAGAGCCCCAGATGCGCGGCGATCTGGACGTTGTCCAGGCCCTGCGCAATGCGCTCGAGCACCTCGGCCTCCCGCGGCGTAAGCTGCGGAAACGTCCCGCCCTTTCCGGCGCCAGCCCGCCGCGGCACGAACGCCTCCAATTCCTCGAAGAACTGCCGGAACGCCGGCTCCTGGGAAAGCAGGATGTGGTTGGCCGACTCGAGTGGCACGAGCCGCGCACCCGGAACGAGGCCCGCGAACAGCAGTCCTTCCTCGAACGGCGCCCGCAGGTCGCCGCGGGCGTGCAGCATCAGCGTCGGGCACTTCACCTGAGGCGCCGATTCGCGCACGTCGATCGAAAAAATACTTCGAATTACTCGCACCGCGTTTTCCGGATTTGCGGACCTGCGCTGCAACTCGCTCATGGAATTGAGCTGCTCCAGCGTACCTCCGGGCATGAATTGGGTCGAGAACATCTGCCGGTAGGACGGATCGTCCCGTCCCCAGCCGATTTCGATGATCTTCAGCTGCGCCTCGAGCTCAGCCACGCGCTGCGGAGAGGGTTCACGCTTCATGGCGCCGCGCGCGTAGCTCCCGAGCAGTATCAGGTGCGTGACGCGCTCCGGATGGCGGACGGCGTACTCCGTCGCGATGGCGCTGCCCTGGGAGTGGCCGAATAGCGCAAAGCGCTCGAGGCCGGCGGCATCCACCACCGCTTCCAGATCGCGCACCCAGGCCTCGAAGGAGAAATCCGCCACGTCCCAATCGGAGAGTCCGCAGCCGCGCTCGTCCATGCGCAGCAGCAGGTGCGAGAGAGAGAGCGCTTCGATCCACGGCTTCCAGATCGGGCTTTGCCACTCGTACTCGATGTGGGTGAGCCAGTGGGGCGCCTTGACTAGCGGTGTGCCCTCACCCGTCATCGCATAGGCGATCCGCGTACCGTCGAAGCTCTTGCAGAAGCGAATTTGCCGGTTCATTGTCGGATGGAAATCAACAGGCGGCGCAATGCGATCAAGGTAAAAGTCATTCGATTATACGGAAGATCTCCCATCGAGGTGTGCCGGAGATAATGTACGGCTCGATCTGCTTGTGGCCGAAGCGGGCGTCAATGTGCCAACGTCCGCGGTCACGGGCGCGCGGCGCGCTTGCCGCGCGTCCTGTGCACCACGTGGTTAGGCGAGCACTCCTACTTCCTCACGACGATGTCGGCTTTCGTCGTGCCGACGATATCAAACAGCTCCTTCTGCTCAGCCGCCGGGACCTTGAATTTGTCCAGAGATTTCTTGAACTCCGCGGCCATCACGCCCCACTCTTTCTCGCTGATGTTCAAGTGAACGTGGGATTCCTTCATCGCCTTTCCGGTGTACTTGCATGGCCCGCCGGTCACCCCACAGACCATCTGAGATACCTGGAACTTAAGGTAAGGCGCCGGAGAGCTTTTCCGGCCGGCGTTAATGGCGGGATTCTTGTTCAGCTCCTTATTCGCCACGAGCCGGTTGATGAAGTCATCGACGACGACCGTGATGCCTTTCAGGCCGCCCAACCGGTCATAAAGGGCTTTCTGAGCGCCGGTCTGTTGCGCCGCTACAACCGGCGCGAAAGCGGTGCCCAATGTGAACGCAACAGATAGCAACGCCGTTCGCAAAATATTCATTTGTTCTCCTCGACTGGTTTTGGGGCTCAATGATCTGGCGCGCTGCCATGGAGCCCTGAACATGGCAGCCTAACGTGCAATGATCATGAACTGCCCTCTATATCCCAAGCTGTTTCAAAAGACTCCGCCGGTCGTAATGGCCGTGCAGCCAAGCGATCTTTCCGTTTTTAGTTTGCAGGATCGAAGCGCCCGGCACTTCCACGGTACGATTGGTAGCCGGCAAATTGCCGAACGGTCCTGTGTTTGTGCCCCTGAATCTCCATTCGCATGCTATGAGGCCATCGCGATTTGCGATTGTCCGGACGAGCCGGTAACGGGCGTCAGGGAACGCCGCGTAGTGCTCCCACAAATAGTCTTTGAGCGCTCTACCCTTTACGCCGCCACTGACCGCCGAATCGATGTACGTGCCACCCCTGGCGAACAACGCGGCCACAGCCTCCGGATCGTGTTTATTGAACGCGTCGAAGTAGGTGTCGATGATTGTTCTCGTCGGCATAGCGAGATCTCCTTTTAATGTTTGTTTGAGCGATGCTTCAGCGCGCGACCTCAAATTCAGCCGTGCGCATAAGCGCGTTGACATTCTGAGCGGCGATAAGCTCTGTCTCGCGGATTCAGAACCTCGATATCCCGATCTTCGCTGAGGAAGCCGGCAATGATCGGATTGACCACATGCGGGTGCGTGAGCGGCGCCATGTGGCCGCCCTCGGCGATCCTCACGACCGACCAGTTGGGGCATTTGTCCTCGAACAGCTGCGCAATCTCACGGCTGGGGCGCCGTGCATCGGGTGTATACGCGATCATCGCCTTGGCTGGAATGCGCGCGAACTCCTCGATCGTGGTCCTGTCGGTTTCCAGACAATCCCATTCGCAGTAGTTGGGACGCAGCAGTTGAATATACGCAAGGCGCCGGTCATGGGGCATCGCGGCCCATCCTCCGTCGCCGATCCAGTAATCGACGAAGCGCTCGGTGACGGCGTCCCAGTCGTCCTTCTTGCCATGGGACTTGATGAAATCGCGCAATGCCGTGGCTTCCGCGTAGGCCTCCCGACGGCCGTTCTGCGCGAGCAGGTGGAACAGGGTCGGCTCGAACAGGAACAGGTGAGACGCTCGCTTGCCGAGCATGACGGCTGCCTTGCAGGCGACGGAACCGCCAAAGGAATGGCCCACAATGCGAACCGGACCGGGAATGTCTCGCACCAGGCTGAGCACGAGATCGGCCTGATCCGCGATCGTCTGCGTGGCCTTCTCGTTCCACGCGGACGTTTCGCCGTACCCGAACAGGTTGACCGCCATGACCCTGAAATATGGCTGCAGGTCCTGCACCAGGCGTTTCCACTGGCGGTTTCCGCTCACCGAGCTGTGCACCAGCACGACGGGCTCGCCCGTGCCGGCATCGCTAAAATCAATCCGCAATTTCCCGCGTTCAAGTACAGGCATATCGGCTCCCGCAAGAATCTCCGTCCACGACGGCACGGTGCCAGTGTGCAGCGGGCAGGGGCAGAACATCAGTCGGGAAACTACGGCATGCGCCGGCCGCGACTACGGTAGCCGACTACCGTAGTCGGGCGGCTTAGGTGGTCAGCCTGAGTTCCGTCGCGCGCCGCACGGCCTCGGCGCGTGTCCGGCATTTCAATGCAAGGAGTGCGTTCGCCACGTGCATTTCGACCGTCCGCGGGCTCAGGGAAAGCTTGCGCGCAATCTGCTTGTCGGTCTGGCCCAAGCCGACTTCACGCAGAATTTCGATTTGCCGCGGCGTCAGCGGCGACGTTCCTTTCCCACCCGTGCTCTCGTCATCGGATCGAGATGCCGTGCGGGACGTTGGCAGGAAAGCGCGAAGTTCGGCCAGAAACATCGGCCATGCGGCCTCCGTCTCGAACGGCAGATGATTCTTGCTCGGTAGCGGAACCAGGCGGGCATTTGGAATCAGCGACGCGAGCAGACGGCCCTCCTCAAACGGGAAACAGGGATCGTCTTTCGCATGAAATACTAGCGTTGGGCATTGGACCTTAGGCGCCACGTCGCGCACATCGATCTCGAATACTTCCTTCATGAAGCGTACGGCATTGGCGCCGGAGATGGTCAGGCGCTGAGCTTCGTCGACTGCGCGCTGCTGTTCCGCCGTCGCGTCATGAAGCAGCTGGGAAATGAATACCTGCCGGAAGGACGAACTATCGGCGCCCCACCCCAGCTCGGCCGCCTTGAGCATCGCCTGCGCCGCGTCGACGACCTTGGGCGGAGGATTGCGTTTCAGCAGGCCGCGCGCGCAGGCACCATAGAGAACCAGATGGCTGACCCTTTCCGGGTGACGCGCGGCATAACCGAGTGCGATTGCCGCTCCCTGAGAATTGCCAAACAGAGGAAAACGCTCGATGTCGAGCGTCGCGGTTACCGCTTCGAGATCCTCGATCCATGCGTCCATGGAAATGCGCTCGACGTCGCGGCTGGACAATCCGCAGCCACGGGAATCATAGCGAATGAGGGTATTGTCGCGACTCAACTCCGCCACCCAGTGACGGGTGAACAGGTTGTACGGATCCTTCTCGACATGGGTCAGCCAAGTGGCCGCCTTGACCAATGGCGGGCCTTCCCCTGCTGTGGCGACGGCAAGACGGGTACCGTCTGCGCTGGTGCAAAATCGGATCTGCTGCTGTTGTTCGCGGGTCATCATATCAATTCTAATCAGTTTGTCCTGAATGCGCATAACCACAATCATCGAATGGCCAAATTCCGGCAGATTGAATCCCGGCGCTTGACTTACGGCTCCGCTTCCTGATAGCGTGCCAGCGTCAACGGATGGAGGATAAAGCCATGGCGCTCGTCTGCCCGATGAACTTCGACAAAGATAAGCTCAAATCCGAAGTGCGGCTGACCTACACTCAGGTCGCCGAAGCTCCTGCCGGGGACTACCACTTCCACCGCGGCGCCGAGTACGCCGCGAAACACCTCGGCTATGACCTCGCCACACTGAAGGCCCTGCCGCTGGCCGCAACTGAAGTGTTCTGCGGAATGGGCAACCCGTTCAAGATGGGTGCGCTGGAACATGGCGCCACGGTAATCGACATCGGCTCCGGCGGCGGCATGGATTGTCTGCTTGCGGCCAAGCAGGTCGGCGCGAACGGGACGGTCATCGGCATCGACATGACCGATGCCATGCTCGAGCGCTCGGGCGGCGCGGCGCGCGCCGCTGGACTTGCCAACGTACGCTTCGAAAAAGCGGACATGACCCGCCTGCCACTCGCCGACGCCAGCGTGGACGTGGTGATTTCAAACGGCGTGATCAACCTCGCTCCGGACAAGGAAGCCGTGTTTGCCGAGCTGTTCCGCGTGGTGAAGCCCGGCGGCCGGCTGCAGTTCGCCGACATCATCATGAAAAGCGACCTGTCGGAGGACGCGCGCAACAATATTGACCTCTGGACGGGATGAATTGCCGGCGCTCTGCAGGTTGCAGAGTATCTCCAGGTAATCGATCAGGCGGGCTTCAGTGACGCGAAAGTGGTCGAGAAATTCGACCCATTCCTCGGTACGAGCAAGGAGAAGACCGCGCGCAAGTACGGCGTCGACGGCGTGAACTTCCTCGCCTACAAACGTTGATTGGCGCCACCGCTGAAAGCGACGCATCCGCCGATTGGTTTTAGCGTATGCGCGTTCGCTCGGATAGCGCTCAGGAAGTTTGGCGGAAGAGAGTGGGAGTCGAACCCACGAAGGACCGCATTGCAGCCCCTACCGGATTTGAAGTCCGGCCGCCCCACCGGGGGACGTATCTCTTCCCTGGTCCCGTTCGAACAGCGCGGCGTTCAGGATGGTATGCGCGTCGCCGCTCCTGGCAGTAAACCCGATTCTGTCGAACCATTCAAGGATTTTCACCGCGAAGCGCCGTCCGGCGCCGATCCGGTTGCGGAATTCGGCCAGCGTGAATTCGCCCTGTGAATTGGCCGCCGCGAGCTGCTGTGCGCATTCGGCGAGCCTGCGCCCCGCCGCGGCCGGCAGGAATAAGTCCCGCTCGACGCGCAGCATGCGTCCGTCGCCGCGCATCTGCTCAAGGATGGCGCGGACGCGCGTCTCCGGAAGGCGCAGCCTCTTGGCCACCGCCTGCACATCCGGAGGCGTCAGCGCCTGAGAAACGACCGCTGCCACTTTCTCCTGCAACGGATCGGCGGGCGGAGCGCCGTGGTGATCGGCAAGGCGGAAGTCCTTGCCCACGCGCACCGCACGCCGGCATGTGACGAGTTCTTCGGCAAGCAAGCCTAGCGTTCTGCGTGAAGCGTGCGGCAGCGCCTCGGCCAAGGCTTGCAGCGGAAAGCCCATCGCCTCCGGGTTCCCGGCATGCAGGCTGGAAAGAATATCGTGTGCGCGCTCCAGACCTTCGTTCCAGCTCCTTTCCGGAAACCCGAGCTTCCCTGCCCGTGTGTCCAGTGCCCGGATCTGAACCTCTTTCCACAGCGCGTCTGCACCGGCTGGAGCCAGATTCCACGCCAGTGTAAACCGGTCGAGATGCACGCCGTCCGGGCTCACCTTAAGGAGCGCGGCAAGCGCCGCGTCGGGTGCGTCGTGTTCGAGCGCGGCGAGCGCGGCAAGCCGCTCGCGCGAGCGCCGCCGGCGCGCCGGTGCGAACGGATCAAGCACCATCCCGCCGCCGAGCGTCGCCTGTCCAGACTGATCGCGCACGATGAAACGGTCGCCGCGCAGGGCGCAAAGCGGTTCAGCACTCACCAACTGTACATGCGCACTGGTGCCAGGTTTGAGCTCTTCGCCTTCTAGTAAGGCTATGCGCGCTGGTACGTCGCTCGCGCCAAGATGCAGATGCACCGGCATCCAATGGCGCAGCGGCTTGGCGTCGGCGAGCAGGCGCAGGCGTGCGTCGAAACGCACGGTCGGCGCGAGCAGCGGCGGGTCGAGCACCCAGTCGCCGCGCCGAACCTGGTCTTTGCGCACGCCCGCCAGATTGAGCGCGCAGCGCTCGCCGGCGCGCCCGACCGCAGCGGCGCGGTTTTGCGCATGTATCGAACGCACCCGCACCGGCAATCCCGCCGGTCCGATGGAGAGCGCGTCTCCCACCGCAACGCTGCCGGAAAAAACGGCGCCTGTGACGACGGTGCCGCTTCCCGGAAGCGAGAAGCTGCGGTCGACCGATAGCCGGAATAGCCCGACGTCGTCGCGGCGCGGGAAACCGGCCGCCGCCTCGCCAAGCGCGCGCCGCAGCGCCTCGACGCCGTCTCCCGTACGCGCGGACACGGGGTACACCGGGGACTCGGCGAGCGGCGTTCCGCGCAGCAGCGATTCGATTTCCGCTTCTGCTTCTGCGACACGCTCTGCATCGACGCGATCGCATTTGGTGAGCGCGACCGCCCCGCGCTTCACCCCGAGCAGTTCGAGGATGTGCAGATGTTCGACCGTCTGCGGCATGACGCCGTCGTCGGCCGCCACCACCAGAAGCATGAAATCGATGCCGGTTGCGCCGGCTAGCATATTGCAGATGAAGCGCTCATGGCCGGGGACATCGACGAAGCCGAGCACCTCGCCGCCGGGCAGCGGCATGTAGGCATAGCCGAGGTCGATCGAAATTCCCCGCAGCTTCTCCTCTTTGAGCCTATCGGTGTCGACGCCGGTCAGCAAGCGCACCAGCGTGGTCTTGCCGTGATCGATGTGGCCGGCGGTGCCGATGATCATTCAGTGCTTCCCGATTCCATCGCGGAGACGCGGAGCCACGGAACAAAGGAAGATCCGGGGCATGCAAATCCTCCGCTCCTCGCGTGACTCCAAAATTACGGTGCTTCGATTCTTAACTGATCGAGTTGCGCAATGAAGCCGGCCTCGTCGTCGAGGCAGCGCAGATCGAGCATGAATGCGCCATCCTTGATGCGGCCGATTACCGGTACCGACAGCGCACGGAATGCAGTCGCGAGCACTTCGACCGCAGCACCCCTGCGTCGGGCCGGTGGTTTGAGCGCGATACCAGTGCTCGGCAATGCATCCACTGGCAGCGAACCGCTGCCGATCTGGCTCGTGCAGGCAATGATTCCGGCTTCGATCTGCGCGCCCAGCGCGGCGCGCAGCGCGGGCAGCACGCGCCGCGCCTGCGCTTCGATATCGGCAAGCGGGCGGGTGAGCCAGCGCAGCGTCGGCAGCTCTTGCTTGAGGCGATCGGGGTTGGTGTAGAGCCTGAGCACCGCATCGAGCGCGGCCAGCGTCATCTTGTCGACGCGTAGCGCCCGCTTCATCGGGTTCTTCTTGATCCTGGCGATGAGATCCTCGCGGCCGACGATCAGTCCGCACTGCGGCCCGCCAAGCAGCTTGTCGCCGCTGAAGGTCACGATGTCGGCGCCGTGGGCAAGCGCTTCGCGTGGCGTCGGTTCGTGCGGCAGGCCGTAGTTTTCAAGGTCCACGAGCGTGCCGCTGCCGAGATCGACAATGAACGGCAGGTCGTGGTCGTGCGCCAGTGCCGCGAGCTCGGGTTCTGGCGCGGCAGCGGTGAAGCCCTGGATGGCGAAGTTACTCGTGTGTACTTTCATGATCACCGCGGTGCGCGCCGAGATCGCCGCCGCATAATCCCTGGCGTGCGTGCGGTTGGTGGTACCGACTTCGTGCAGCTTGCAACCCGCGCGCGCCATGATGTCGGGAATGCGGAATGTCCCGCCGATTTCAATCAATTCGCCGCGGGATACCACCACTTCCTTCTTGAGCGCCAAGGTATTGAGCGTGAGGTAAACCGCCGCGGCGTTGTTGTTGACCACCACCGCAGCTGCGGCGCGCGTGAGTTGCGTGAGCCAGCGCTCGACATGGCTGTCACGCTCGCCGCGCTCGCCATCACGGAGATTGAATTCGAGATTGACCGGGCGCATCATGGCTTGCATCACCGCGTCGGCCGCGCATTGCGGCATCGGGGCGCGCCCAAGATTGGTATGCAGCACGGTGCCGGTCAGATTGAAAACCGGCTTGAGGGATGCGCTGGCCGCTGCGCCCAGCCGTCCGGCGCAGGCTGCGACCAGTGCGGCGTCATCGATATTGGTGGCGGAGCGCGCTTGTCCGAGCTTCGCGCGCTGCTCCCCAAGCACCGCACGGATCGTGGCTACTACGAGCGGGCGACCATAGCGGGAAACAAGGGCGCCGACCGAAACGAGCCTGAGTAGCCGGTCCACAGATGGCAGCGCGCGGCGCGCCGCGGCGGCGCGATTCAGCACGGCGGCTGGTCTCCGCAGCGGGAAAGGTCGAATCGAATGCGACGCGTCGGCATGATATAGCACTCGGCGTGACGTGCAGCGGAAATGATCGGCGGCGGAACAGCAGTTTCAAGTCTAGCGTAATTACAGGGTCGAAGTGTAGTCGGCCATGGCCGGCCTCGGCCGCGCGGGCTTGCCCCTGGTGACCGTGCCCACGCTCAGGAAGCAAAGCGGCTGTTCGTGCGCACCCAGTCCGAAAAGCGCCTTTATGCGTTGCGAGTACAGCGCCCTGCCGCTCGACAAGCCCGCGCCGAATCCCATTGCGTGAGCGACGAGCAGCATGTTCTGAATCGCGCAACCGGCGGAAACTATGCGCTCCCGTGGATGGGTCGGCCCCAGTTCGGGGTCGAGGCGCGCAACCACCAGGGCGAGGAAAGGACCGCGGAAGGCTTTCGCCCTCGCCTCCTCTTTCTGCGCCTCGGTCGCCTCGGCATCGCGCTCGGCGAGCGCCTCGGCAAAGACTGCGCCCAGGAGATGGCGCCGTTCCGGCGGGATGATGATCAGGCGCCAGGGATTCAGCCGTCCGTGATCGGGCGCGGCGCCCGCCGCGCCGAGGATCTTGTCGAGTTGCGCCGCGTCCGGCCCGGGATCGCCGAGCCGCTTGGTCGAAGTGTGCCCGCGCGAATGAATCAGCGTCAGTGCCGCATCGAGCACTTCCTGGTCAATAGTCGAATCCATGGCGGTCGATAAAGGACATACGTCGTTCGATGGGTCGGACGCAGTTTGCCATGAAATCAGCTCGCCTGGTCTTTGCCTGATTCCAAATCGATGAATCGTTCGGTGAGTTCGGCCAGCTGACGGTAATAATTGCTCTGCGCGCCGGCCTTCACGGCTGATGTGAACGGTCCAATCCAGCGACCGAGGTGCTCGTCGAGGAAGCGCGCGCGCAACTCGGCTTTTGCCTGCAGCGCTTCGGGCTCGCCGTTGCGCTGTGCCTCGTTTTCGCGGTAAATAAGCAGATAGAGAAACTCCAGCTCGACGGCGATGTGGTCGGGCACTTCGCGAAACTCGTCGCTCATGTCGAAGCCGCCTTTCCGGTAAAGCGCCTGCACCGCCATCGTCGAATCACCCATGACGGTGTTCCCGCCTTCCAGCCAGACCGAACCATAGGGCTTGGCGATGATCTGGTTCGGGCCAAGGAAAAGGCGTGCGTAATCGAGCAGCAGGGCTTCGGCGCCTTCGGCCGCGTAGTCCTCGCCTAGTTGCTTCGCATACGCCGCGAGCTGCGGATGGATGCGCGTCGCCGCGGCCAGCATGGAATCGAATACCTTCTCTTCGGCGAACTCCGGGCCAGGCTGGTAATAGCAGGCAGCGAGAAGGCGGCTCAGGTTTTCGCGGGCGATTCCCCGGTCGAGGTCGTATGAGTGCATACTTATTCCCATAATGAAAAAGGGGCGGACCTCGCCCGCCCCCGGATTATTACATATACGCGCTCGGCGATATCAAACCCTGGCGTTGTACTTGCGGATGTAATGCACGTTCGGCCGGGTGCCTTTGTCTTCCTGCAGGCGCACGGACTTTTCCGCCTTCAGCACCTTGGCGATCGCGGAATTCGGATCGTCCTGGTCGCCGAAGATCCGCGCCTTGGCCGGACAGGCTTCGACGCAGGCCGGTTGCATGCCGTTGCTCACGCGGTGATAACAGAATGTGCACTTCTCCACCACACCCGGCTTGCGTATCGGCTGTGCGTCGCCGGCGACGAACTGGTTCATTGCCGGAGTTGCGGCTCCGGCCCGCCTTGCGGTTTCCGCGCCGGACCCGGTACAGCCCGGGATCATCTCCGCCTTGTCGGCCCAGAAGGGCTGGGTGTCGCGATCGCGCGCGTTGAAACTGATCACGCTATAGCTGTCGCCATTCAGGCTCCCGGCGTCGAGCTCGACGTTGCTGTATGGACAGGAGCCCTGGCAGGTCTGGCAGCCGATGCACAGCGCGGGATCGTGCATGGTGATGCCTTCCGCAGTCTTGAACAGCGCCTTCGGTGTTGCGGGGCAATTCTTGATACAGGGCGCGTCGCTGCAGTGATTGCACAGCACCGGCATCACCACGTGCACCGCATTCGGGAAGCTTCCCTCGGTCTTTATGACGAAGTCGGCCCAGTTGTGACTCTGGCCGCCGGCGCGGTTACGGGTGTTGTTTTCCGCTTTGCAGGCAAGCGCGCAGGATCCGCAACCGACGCAGCGCTGAAGGTCTATTACCATTCCAAACTTAGGCATTTTTTGTCTCCTTCAATCCGGGTGTGCGGGGAACTAGGCTTTCTGGACTTTGACGCCGGTGAATCCGCCGTTGCGCGCGGTCGCGCCGCTCAGGCGGTCGTAGTCGTCGACCAGGATCTCGTTGTTGTTGCCACCGCGCGGCTGCGCCTTGGCATAATCCTTGGCGGCAACGCGACCGTAGGCCCAGTGTCCCTGGCCGAAGCACTTCGCCACCGTCCCAGCTCGCACACCTTCCCAGAGTTTCAGTTTGGTGACCATCGAACCCGCCACCGAGGTAACCTTCACGCTGTCCCCGGTCTTCAGGCCCAGCTTCGCGCCGTCGGCCGGGTTCATCTTCAGCACGTCGTCCCAGGCGACATCGCCCGGATCCACTTTCTTGAACTCCTGGTACCAGGGCAGGTTCTGCGAGCGCCCCTCGCGGTTGAGCCGCGACTTGTAATCGATGAATGTGAACGGATAGTCGGCGACGCTGCCGTGGCGCTTCGGCGGCTCGTAGTGCGGCACGAACGCCTGTTCGCCCCGCGCGACATAGCCGGAGACGGCGAGAATATCGTCGATCGTCGTTTCGAACTTCTTCGCGTGGTCCGCCAGGCCCTTCTTCGCGGTCTCGCTGTAGAACTCGAACTTCTTGCTCACGGTGGCGAACTTGCCGCCCCAGCCCTTCTTGAAGCTGTACTTCGCGCCGCTGAACATGCCCTTCTTGCGGAATTCGGCCCAGCCCTTGATCGGCGCATCGCCCTTGAGCGCTTCCTTGGCGTTCCACAAAGGTGCGCTGGAGATCTTGGCCGCGATTTCGGTGAACTCGTGCTCGTTGCTCGGCGTCTTGCCGGTCTCCGGATCCTTGAACTCCTTCGCGTAGTAGTCGAACAGGTTGGGGAAACCCTTGGCCTTCAGTTTCGCGGCAAGCAGCCACATCACCTCGGTTTCCTCCTGTTTCACGTCCCACAGGCGTTTCGCGGCCGGCTGCTGAATCGTGGCGTAACCGTGCAGGTTGCCCATGTTGGTGATGATCGAAAACCCTTCGCTGGAATTGTGCGTCGCCGGCAGCACGATGTCGGCGAACTGGGTCATCTCGGACGCATTCGTCACCAAGTGCACGAAGAACGGCACCTTGGCCAGCGCCCTGTCCCAGCGCGATGGATCCGTAGCGGAGAAATTGAAGTTGCTCCAGGTGCTGATCAGCACCTTGACCGCGCCGGGGTCTTTGAGCATGCCGTTGGCGACGTTGTTGGTGACCACGCCACTCCCCGGTTTGCCACCCATCATCGCCGGCATGTCCTTTGCGCCGCGGCCATCGAGCTTTTTGTGCTTGCTCGCGCCCTTGGCGATGGCATCGACGTAGGCGTCGGGTTTCGGGAACTTGCCGGTCGGCACGCTGGAGCTTTGCAGCATGCCGCCTTCGACGTCGACCGAACCGACGAGGCCGTTCAGCGCATGCACCGCCATTGCGGCGTAAGTGCCGCGCGGGTTCATCGCGACACCGGGGCCCATCCACACCGCCACTTTCGGCGCCGCCTTGCCCATGGCGCGGGCGACGCGAACGATTTGCTCGGCCGGAATCAGGCATTCCTTTTCCGCCCAGGCCGGTGTGCGGTCTTTCAGTTCTATGTTCCACCACTTGACCAGGCCGTGCGTTTCGTTTTCGGCGAAAGCAGCCTCGTCAACCGCCTTGCCGGCGACAAACAAATTCTTCCCGTCCTTGAAGTTGCCGACGAACTCCCTGTTCCACAGTCCCTCGGTGAGCAGCACATGCGCGATGGCGCCTGCCAGCGCGCCGTCGGTTCCCGGCTTGAGCGGCAGCCACTCGTGCGCCTTCGCCGCAGAATTGGAAAGACGCGGATCCACCGCGATGACTTTGCCCCGGGCGAGAATCTCGCCGAACCTGCGGATCATATTGGGCACCATGCGGTTGGATGCGAGGGGGTCGGTGCCCCAGGTCACCAGGCACTCGGTCTTGTCGAGGTCGTAGTCGCGATAGCCGAAAAAGCCCTGGGTCAGCCCCGGACCCATTTTCTCGGCTTCGGCGCAGATGGCGCTGTGGGAAAAATAATTCGTGGTGCCGAAAACTTTCGGCAGCGTGCCGTAAAGCAGTTCCGTGGAGGTGGGCGAATAGCGGCCACGGATGTAGGCGAGCTTGTGTGCCTCGTTGTCCTTCCTCAAGTCCATCATCTTGTCGGCGACGGTGTTGAGCGCCTCGTCCCAGCTGATTGGCACGAACTTCGGGTCGATGCCGCGCCCCTTCAAAGGATTGGTGCGTTTCATCGGCACCTTGACCCGGTCCGGATCGTAGGTCTGCTGCGGGATCAGGTGCCCGCGGGGACAGACGTAGCCGTGATTGGTCTTGGAGAGCGGATTGCCCCGCACGCGCACGGCGCGGCCGCTTTCGACGAAAATCTGGATCGCGCACCACTGGGTGCATCCCTGGCAGGCGGTCGACACCCATTCGCCCTTGGCGGGACCGGCAAGCCTCGCCTTACGCACCTCCATGGCACTGGTGACCGGCTGCATCGCGCAGCCGACGACCAACACGCTGCCGGCCGTGACGACCGACACCTTGAGGAATTCGCGTCTTGTCAGTTTCATTTAGCAGCCCCCTTTGCATAACCGAAATTGATTCCCGGCAATGCTGAACCGCGTCTAACCAGGGGATTTGACGCAGGTCAAGTGTTTCGGGGAAAACGCGGATGCCTGCGTGGGAGCGTTACCGGGGAGTAACGTTATGGACTGATATTCAGCCTTCGCCGCTTGCCGGGATGCCGAGCCGCTTCATTCTTTCCCAAAGATTCTTGCGGCTGATGCCCAGGGTCGCCGCGGCGCGCGTGATGCGGCCGTGGCCTTCATGCGTCGCCAGCACGCGCAGGATGTATTGGCGTTCGAAAATCTTCAGATGTTCGTCCAGGGTTTCGCTGGTCGTGTCGAGTGGCTGCGGCAGTTCTTCGAACAAGGCTTCCGGCTGCAGCGTGCCATGCGTGCCAAACAAACACGCGCGCTCGATTGCGCTTTTCAATTCACGCACATTGCCCGGCCAGGGATAGTCGAGCATGAGGCGTTCGGCCCGCGCCGACAGCGTCTTCGCGCCGGCGCGCCGCTGGCCCGCCTGATCGTCGAGAAAGCGCTGCGCCAGCCACAAAATATCTTCCTTGCGCTCGCGCAGCGGCGGAACATGCAGCCGGACCACATTGATGTAGTAGTAAAGGTCGTCGCGAAACTCGCCGCGCTCCGCCAATTTCCTGAGGTCCTGCTGAGTAGCGCAGACTATGCGCAGATCGACCGGTATGCGCGTTTCCCCGCCCATGCGGACAACGACGCGCTCCTGAATCGCGCGTAGCAATTTGCCCTGCAGCGAAAGTGGCACGTCGCCGATTTCGTCCAGAAACAAAGTACCACCGCCCGCCAATTCGAACGCGCCCTTGCGCAACCGTGCTGCGTTTCCGGGACCCGGCTTCTCCTGTCCGAACAGCTCCGTCTCCAGCGAGCTTTCGCCAAACGCGCCGCAGTTGAGGGCAATGAACGGTCGCGACCCGTCCGCGAACCTGCGCCGATGAAGCGCGAACGCGAGCCGTTCTTTTCCGACTCCCTGCTCGCCGGTGATGAGTACGTTGCTGCTCGTCGCGCCCAGCTTCACCAGCGCCGCCTCCAGCTGGCGCATCGCCGGAGCGACGCCCAATTGCGCGCCCTGCCCCTCGGGCGTCATGGCGCCGGTCAGGCTGCGGATCTTTTCGAGCAGCCTTTCGATTTCGAAAGGCTTGGTGATGTAATCGGTCGCGCCAAGTTTGAGCAATCTGACCGCCTGGTCGATCTCGCCATGTCCGGTAATGAACAGATACGGCGGCAGCGGTGCAATTTCACGCGACAGATTCGCGTACAGTGCCTCACCCGACAGGTCCGGAAGGCGAATATCGCTGATTACCACGTCGAAATGCCTGCGCGGCAATTCCCGCAATGCCTCGCCGCCCGTGCGGTACCAGTCGCAGGTGAAACCCTCCAGCTCGAACCGGTCGGCAAGCGCCTCCCCGACGATTTCGTCATCCTCGATGAGGCAGAGCCGCGGCCGGACCGCGGTATTCATTGTCGCGTTCCAACCGGCATCGTGACCGTGAACGAAGTCCGGCCAAGTCCATCGCGCATGCCGCTTTCCACCGTGATGTCGCCGCCAAGCTGGCGCGCGATTTGATAACATACCCAGAGTCCCAGCCCATGGCCGCGCTCGTCCGCGTTGGCGAAGGGCTCGAACAGGTGGGCGGTCTGCATGTCCGTCAGAACCTGCCCGCCATTGACCACGACCATGGACAGTGTCGCATTGGTGGTGGTGATAGCGACGCTGACCTCGCCTCCCGGCCCGGACGCATGCACTGCGTTGAGCAGCAGATTGATCAGCACCTGCCGCACCGAGGACGAGGGCAGTGACAGCGGCGCCGTCAACTGGCTGTCCCAGCGCAGGCGCACCTCCTGCTCACGTGCCTGCGGTTCGATCAGGGTGCGCACGTCGTCCAGGTCCTGCGGCGAGAGGTCCCGGCTTTTCACTTTCGCCTCCACCAGCAGCGCGCCGACGGTGTCCTTGATCTGCAGCAGCCCCCGCTCGAGCAGCGTCAGGGTCTTCAGTGTGCGTGGGTTCAGTTCGCCATGGTGGCGCAGGGTATTGAGCGCGGTCAGCATGCCGAGCAGTGGATTGTTGATCTCGTGCGCGATTCCCGCCGTCAATTTGCCGATCGCGGCAAGGCGTTCGGAATGGATCATCTGGCTCTCGATTTGTGCTTTCTCGCGCAATTGCTGCAGAGTGCGGTTGTAGGCGTGGTACAGGCGACCAAGCTCATCCTGGTAGTCGTATAACTCGGGGGCAAGATCTTCCGGGAGGCGACTCCCCAGTTCCTCCATGCGTTCGGTAAGCCGCACCAAGGGCACGGCGGTGCGCTGGCCCCAATACCATCCCAGCGGCAACAGCAGCACAATGGCCACAAGCGCGATCAGCGCCGCCTGTCCGGCACTCTTCTGAAAGCGAGAGCGCAGCACTTTTTTAGAGTAGATCTGCACCAAAGTTCCCAATTGCGCCTGTTCCTCGCGGATGGGCGTGGCCACGAACAAATGGTCCGAACCGTCCGGCTCCAGCACGCTGCTTTCGCGGCCCGGCTGGACGATGGTCCCGGCGAGCGCCACGTATTCAGGCGATAGCTGCTTGAAATCGGCGAGCATCGGCAGGCTCTCAGGACTAGTGGAGACATACACCTGGCCCCGCTGGTCCAGCACCACGAAGGATTCCGCCTGCCCCGGGCTGTCCCCGGGTTCGCGGCCGAACGGCGCTTTGATGATCTCGTACGCCCGCCACACTTGATCATGCAGCATTGCCGGGAAAAGCGTGGTCGCCATGGTGCGGCCTTGAGTCGTGGCATCGCGCAACAGATCGCTTTTAAGCTCATCGTATGAACGCAGCAAGAGCGTGCTGGAAATGATCGTCGCAGTGCCGACGATCAAAAGGCTGCCCCACAAAGGCACCTTGTAACGAAAGCTCAGATTTAGCAGGAAGCGCATTGACCGGTCCAGGCACTAGCCCTCACCGAATGCGCGCATCATCGCGTCCACCTCATCGTAGAGACTGGGGTTGCCATGGATGAAACCGTTCAGATTGAGGTGTTGCAATAGCTCCCTACCCTGCCGATCCTCGCGCATCCCGATAAACATCCTCTGCACAGCGGCGAAATCCTCTTCCGCAACTCCTCGACGGGCGACAATGGGCGGGAAACCGAACTCCGGCGACTTGCTCACCGGGAAAGTACGACGCGTAATTTCCGGTTTGAGCGCGTTCAATGAATCCCACACGTATCCATCGACCGAGGCGCCCTGCGCGAGCCCGTCGGCCACCGCTTCGATGAGTTTGCTGTGCGAATAGGTGAAGAAGGTTTTTGAGAAAAATTTTTCCGGGTCTTCTCCCATCTTGCGCAATTGGGAACGAGGAACAAGATGCCCGGTGAGCGAATAGGGATCGGCGTAAGCAAATACTTTTCCGCGCAATTGCGACAGGCCTTTGAAGTGCCGGTTTTTTGACGAGACGATCAGATAGGCGCGGTAAAATGGTTGCGATAGATAAAGCGGCACGGCAACCAGGCGCAGTTGCTGTCTGAGATAGACATAGGGGTAGGAACAAATCCAGGCGAAATCGAGCTGCTCCAGCCGCAGCAGGTCCATGGTTTCGCGGTAACTGTCGCGCTGCACGATTTCGACCGGGCGGTTGAGCTGTGCATCCATGTATTTACGCCATTCGGCCAGCAGACCATGCTGCATATGCAGGAACGCCGGGGTCATGCCAACGCGCAAGGCTTTGGCTGAAAATGCCGGCCGCGGCCGTGTCATGGCCAATGCCGCGCAGGCGCCCAGAAACGTTCTACGAGTCAGCTTCATCCTCGCGCTCTCTGCTTGAGTCTCGTAGCGTATTATCGCATTAGCGGGTTTCGACTAGGCGCGTCCGAAGCGAATCCTCTGCGAGCCAGTATTCACGCGGCTTCCAGCCATATTGCCCTCTGGAATCACCCATTCGAATGGCTGATGCGCTCGCTTCCTGTTCCGAAAGATGGCGTTCAGGCTTGTACCGTGGCCAGCCACTGTTCGATCTTGTCTCTGCTGGGCACACCACCCGCATGCACCAGCTTGCCGTCTATCACCACGCCCGGCGTCGACATCACGCCGTAGCTCATGATGTCGCGCAGTTCCTCGACTTTCTGCATGGCGATGGCGACGCCCCTGGCCTGCGCCACCTGCTCGATCAGCGCGACGGTGGTGCGGCAGTTGGCGCAGCCGCTGCCGAGTACCTTGATTTCCTTCATGACGATTTCCTCTGGTTGATTAAAGAACGGCGTTGAACACATAGCCCACGATCAGGATGCCGGTGGCGACCACGCCGACAAACGTGGCGATCAGGCGGATTTTGAGCACCTTGCGCAGGATCACCATTTCCGGCAATGACAGCGCGATCACGCTCATCATGAACGCGAGCACCGTGCCCAGTGCCGCCCCCTTGGCGAGCAGCGCCTGCACCACCGGGATCACGCCCGCCGCGTTGGTGTACATGGGCACGCCGATCACGACCGCGAGCGGCACCGCCCACCAGGCATCCTTGCCCATGAACGAGGCCATGAAGTCCTGCGGCACATAGCCGTGTATCCCCGCGCCGATAGCGATGCCGCCGAGGATATAGGGCCAGACCTTGCCGACGATCTCGCGCACCGAAGTAAAACCTGAGTCCAGGCGCTCGCCGAGACTGAGCCCGTCCTCGCCGACGGCCGCGCATGTGCGCGGCATGTCGCGCACCCAGTCTTCCAGATACGCCTCCATCTTCAGCCGGCCGATCACCCAGCCTGCAACGATCGCCACCGACAAGCCCAGGCCGAGGTAGAGCAAGGCAATGTTCCAGCCGAACATGGCGAACAAGAGCGTGAGCGCGACTTCGTTGACCATGGGCGCCGAAATCAGGAAGGAGAAGGTCACGCCCAGAGGCACGCCTGCCTGCACGAAGCCGATGAAAAGGGGCACCGCCGAGCAGGAGCAGAACGGCGTGACGATGCCCAGGCTGGCGGCCATGACGTTGGCCGCGCCCTGGCTGCGCCCAGCCAATAGGGCGCGGGTGCGTTCCGGCGTGAAGTAGGAATTGATCATCCCCATCACGAACACGATGCCGGTCAGGAGCAGCAGCACCTTGGGCGTGTCGTAGAAGAAGAACTGCAGCGCGCCACCCAGGCGGCCGTCGCGCTCCACCGGCAAGGCGGCCACCAGCGCTTCGGAGGCAGGCATCAGGCTCTGATACAGGCCAAACCAAGCTGCGGCGGCCAGGAGCAGGAAGGCCAGCGGCTGCTGGGCGGGCCAGCGCCTCAATGGGGCAAGAACGGTGTCCATGGGGGTGTTTCCATCCTCGTCTTCGGAGTAGGCGCGGATTGCGCCCTTACCACTGAAGACGAACGACCCGGCGAAAAGATGCAGCCGCGGCGACCTTGCGGACTATCAGCCGGGCGGCTGGCGCGGCACGAAATCGCTCACCTGCCCGGCCGCGTCCAGGCTCACCTGGCAGGCTTGAGTGAGTTGTTGACGCAGCCGTTTGCGCGCACGCTGCACGCGCGACTTGGCACCCGGCAGGCTCAGCCCTTTTCGACGCGCGTATTCTTCCTGCGGCAGGCCTTCGAGATCGCACAGGGTAATGGCCTCGCGATCGTCGGGGCTCAGTTCGGACAGTACCCGCGGCAGGCACGCCGCCAGGCTGTCGACGGCGGCAACCTCCTCGGTTTCCGCACTCAGATTCTCGGGCAGTTCCACCGTATTGCGCGCGAGGCGCAGGCGATCGGCGAGGGTATTGCGCGCCACCTCGTACAGCCAGGCCCGCGCATCGACGATCGCGCAGAAACGTTCGCCCTGGCGCATCGCCTTGAGAAACACATCCTGCAGCAAATCCTCGGCATCGACTGCATTGCCCAGGCGATGCCGCAACCAGCCGCGCAACTCGGCTTCGTGCCGGTGCCAGGCCGTCATCAGGCAGTTCATGCGCGGCGTCCCCCCTCGTACCAGCCCTTGCTCGCGTTCACCACCCTGACTACCAGCAGCATCACCGGCACCTCGATCAGCACGCCGATTACGGTGGCGAGCGCCGCGCCCGATTCGAAGCCGAGTTCGGTAATCGCAATCATGGCTTGCCTGGCGCTGCGCGATTAAATAGATTGATATATCCATTATAACGTATATAATTTCCCAATGCCTATCACGGACAAGTTCTACTTGGCCCTGAACGACAAGTTCCGGCGCCGAATCTTGGCCCTCTTGCTCATAGAGGACGAAATTTGCGTATGCGAGCTGACCGATGTGTTGCGCCTGCCGCAGCCGAAGGTTTCCCGGCACCTGAATGTGTTGCGCCTCGCGGGGATCGTTAGCGTGCGGAGGGTCGGCACGTGGATCTTCTATCGGCTTTCCGCCCACATGCCGATTTGGACCTACAAGATCGTGGAATCGATGGCGCACGGGGAAAGCAAGCACGCCGTCTTCGTCGCAGACGCTGCCAGGCTGGAGCGCCGTCCGGTCCGCCATGCCGAGATCGACTTGGCGCGCCGAAAGGCGGCTTGCAAGTCCTGCAACGGCCTCGACAGGATTTCGAAGGAAACGGCAGCCGCCTAGCTGGGGCATGACGCAATGAGTCCGTGAAAGACGAACGAGTTCAAGCTACTCCGAGAGTGTTTGCATGAAGCGCAAGCTGTTCCGGCGCAATTGCGATTCGACGGTCTCGACTCCGGTAGTGGCGGTCGACCAGTGGCACCACCAATATCGTTATATTTAATATTCCGCATATAGTTTGCATTCCTATGAATGGGAATCTGATTTATCTGGTTCAACTCGTTTAGAAGAGACTGTCATGATAATAAACACCCGGTTGGCTACCGCGAGCTGGCTGCTACGGTTGCTTCGGGCACTGCATTGGCATAACCCAGCTCTGGCAAGTGGGTCTCCAAAGGAGGACGGAAAGGTTGTAAATGGTATGACAGCGATATCGCAGCCCGGCAATTGATGATGCTGGGAGCGCGCGCAGGTCAACGCAACGCATCATCTTCCTAGGAGCAGTTCAAATGAGCAAAGAACGGAGAAACTTGGTAAAAATGTTTGCGGCAACGGCAGGAGCGGCCGTCCTAACGCCTTTCATTGCGAGAAACGTTTCCGCTGCAAAGGAATCAGAGCAAATCCCCGAGGTTCCATGGACCTACAAGAGGCTAGACCCTGTCGCGGTAGCTGAAGGGGCCTACGCGGGCTATTACAAAGGAGGCTGTTGCTACGCCGCCTTTGAGGGGATTGTCGGGCAACTCAAGAAGGAGGCGGGCTACCCTTACACCCTGATTCCAACTGAAATGATGATCTTCGGCGAAGGCGGTGTGGCTGGGGTGTCATCCCTTTGCGGCGCGCTGAATGGCGCTGCCGCGGCCATGTTTCTTGTAACGGGAGCCGTGGAACCGAAGAAGCGGGGAGAGGCTTTTGAAACGATACGCGAACTTTTCAACTGGTACGAACAGGAGGCGCTTCCAAATTACAGGCCAAAGGATCCCAAGTTCGAAATAAAAGCATCGGTTTCCAAATCACCTCTCTGCCATGCCTCCGTCACCAAATGGTGCAAAGCTTCAGGATTCAAGTCCTTTTCGAACGAACGGTCCGAAAGGTGCGGATGGCTTGCAGCCTCCACGGCAAAATACGCAGTTGAATTGCTCAACAAGAAATCCGATTCGGCATTTAAAGCTGCATATCCCCTTACTACCCAGGTTCAATCATGTCGAAGCTGTCACGACATGGGCGGTCAGCTTGAGAACAGCCGAACGACGATGGACTGTGGTGGATGCCATTTCACGGGGAAAGTAGCGAAGCATCCCTGACTGAGAAAATCTTCAGGGGCAGATTTTTTGTCTCTGCCCCTTAGTCGCGCGCCACCTCGAACAACCAGGCCCGCGCGTTGGCGACCGCGCAAAAGCGCTCGCCCTGGCGCAGGGCCTTGAGAAACACGTCCTGCAGTACATCCTCTGCGTCGATGGCGTTGGCCAGGCGACGCCGCAGCCGGCCGCGCAACTCGGCGTCGTGCGCATGCCAAGCCGTCATCAGGCAATTCATGCCGTCCCGTCCCGCCGGCTATGGCAAGACCGGCCCGGCAGCCCACTCGCCGCGCAACAGTTTCTCCAGCCAGAACACCCCGATCACCGTCTTTACGTCCGTGATTTCGCCGGTGCGCACCAATTCGAGCAACGCCGCCAGAGACAGATTGAGCACTTCGAGGAATTCGCCCTCGTCCGGATTGCTGCCGCGGTGCTCGAGGCCGCGCGCCAGATAGACCAGGATGCGTTCGGTGGAATAGGCCACGGTGGGATGGATGGTGGCGAGGTAGATCCATTCGCGGGCGACGTAGCCGGTCTCCTCCAGCAGCTCGCGCCGGCCCGCGGCGAGCGGCTCTTCGCCCGGATCGATTTTCCCGGCCGGAAACTCCAGGCAGTGGCCTCGGAGGACGTAGCGGAACTGGCGCTCCATCACCAGTTCGCCCGAATCCAGCACCGGGATGATCATCACCGCGCCGTTGTGCTCGACGTATTCCCGCGTCGCAGGCCTGCCGTCGTGCAGGCTGACCGTATCGCATTTGACCCGCAGCAGCTTGCCCTCGAAAACGGTCTCGCTCGCGACTTGCGTCTCCGTCATGTCGCCGTGCTTCATCTCCCGGCCTTGCGGCAAAGATTGATCTCGTCGCGCAGTTTCTGCGCCGCCGTCCTCGCCGCCTCGGCGTAGTCCTCGCCGCCGCCGGCGTAGAGCACCGCGCGCGAGCTGCTGATAATGAGCCCGGTCCCGTCCGCGGTCGCGCCGTTCGCAACCACGGCGGCAACGTCCCCGCCCTGCGTCCCCACGCCCGGCACCAGGATCGGCATCTCGCCGACGATAGTGCGGATCCGGGCCAACTCCTCGGGGTACGTCGCCCCCACGACCAGGATCACGTTGCCGTTCGCGTTCCAGTCGCGCGCCGCTTTTTCGGCGATGACCTCATAGAGTGTCCTGCCCCCACTGTCGAGGTCCTGCACCTCGCGCGCTCCCGGATTGGAGGTACGGCAGAGCACGATCACGCCTTTGTCCGCATGCGCGAGGAATGGCGCCAGCGCATCGGAACCCAGATACGGGTTCACCGTCACCGCATCGGCCCCATAGCGCTCGAATGCCTCCCTCGCATACATCTCCGCCGTGCTGCCGATGTCGCCGCGCTTGGCGTCGAGAATGACGGGTATCGCGGGATGGTGCTTTCGGATATGGGCGATGGTCATTTCGAGTTCGGCTTCGGCGCGCGCAGCCGCGTAATACGCGATCTGCGGCTTGAACGCGCACACCAGATCGGCCGTGGCGTCGACGATTGCCCGGCCGAACTCGAACAGCGGACGGGGTGTGGCGGCAAGGTGTTGCGGCAGCCTGGCCGGGTCGGGATCGAGGCCGACGCACAGCAGGCTGTCCGCTGCGGCCCATGCCCGCGCGAGGCGCTGCACGAAATTCATCGATGACTCCCGACAGATTTGGCGAAGTAGGCCCAGCTTAACACCGGCAAACCGGCGGCGGTGAAAGCGGCGAGCTGCAGCAGCAGGCCCGCGCCCGGGCTCACAGGGCTTTAATGGAGAAGTAGCAAAGCGCCATCAGCGACTGCGGCATGATGCCGAGCGCGAGCACTGCCAGGCCGTTGACCGAGATCAGCACGCTCATGTCGAGGCTCGGTTCGATCGGCGCGGCATCGGTCGGGTCGTCGAAGTACATGAGCTTGACGATGCGCAGATAGTAGAACGCGCCGATGAGAGAGAACAGCACCGCCACCACCGCCAGCCAAGTCATGTCCGCGGCCAACAAGGGCTGCAGCACCGACAGCTTGGCGTAGAAGCCCACCGTGGGCGGCACCCCGGCGAGCGAGAACATCAAGAGCAGCATGATGAAGGCGTACCAGGGGTTGCGCGCGTTCAGGCCCTTGAAGTCGTCCAGATTCTCCGCCTCGAAACCGGCGCGCGACAGCAGCATCACCATGCCGAAGGAGCCCAGGGTGGTGAGCACATAGACGACGACGTAGAACATGGCGGCGCTGTAGGCATCGGCCGCATTCAGCAAATTGCCGTTGACGACGCCGGCGAGAAGGCCCAGCAGCATGAAACCCATGTGCGAAATGGTCGAGTAGGCGAGCATGCGCTTGATATTGGTCTGCGCGATGGCGGCGAGGTTGCCCACTGCCATCGACAGCACCGACAGGATCACCAGCATCTGCTGCCAGTCCACCGCCAGATCGAGCAGCCCGTTGACCAGCAGGCGCATCGCCATGGCAAACGCCGCGAGCTTGGGCGCGGAACCGATGAGCAGCGTCATCGCGGTGGGCGCGCCGTGGTAGACGTCGGGGATCCACATGTGGAACGGGACCACGCCCAGCTTGAACGCCATGCCCGAGACCAGGAACACCAGGCCGAAGGTCAGCACGGTCTTGTCCGGATTCGCGCTCGCGATCGCCTTCGCCACTTCGGAAATGTCGAGCGTGCCGGTGGCGCCGTAGATCATCGACATGCCGTAGAGCAGCAGCCCCGAGGCGAGCGCGCCGAGCACGAAGTATTTCATCGCCGCCTCGGTCGACAGCGCCGAGTCGCGGTTGAGCGCGACCAGGGCATAGAGCGACAGCGACAGCAGTTCCAGGCCGAGATAAAGCGTTAGGAAGTGATTGGCCGAGATCATCACCATCATGCCCATCAGCGCGAACAGGACCAGCGCGAAGAACTCGCCCTTCCACAGCCCGCGGTCGGCGAGATAGGCGCGCGAATAGACCAGCGCCACGGAAACGGCGATATAGGCCCCGAGCTTCAGCGTATGCCCCATCAGGTCGGCGACAAACATGTTGCCGAAGGTATAAGTAAGCTGGCCGCCGGTGAGAAAACCGACGTCGAGCGTGAGCAGGGCGCAGCCGAGCAGTGTCAGTTGCGACAGCAAATAGGTGACGTAGCGCAGCCGCTGCGGCAGGAACAGGTCCACCACCAAGACGACCGAAACCATGATCAGGAGGAAGATCTCTGGGTAGGCGGGCAACAGATTGGGCATGGTGAAATTCATGGGTGGCCTTACAGCTTGCTCGCCGCGAGGTGTTTCATCAGCTCGTTGACCGAAGCGTGCATCACCTCGGTGAAAGGCAGCGGATACAGTCCCATGCCGAGCACGGCGAGCGCGAGCAGCGAGAGCACCAGGAGCTCGCGCGCGCCGATGTCCTGAAGTTTCGCCACATGGTCGTTGGCCACGGCGCCGAAGATCACCCGCTTGTACATCCACAGGGTGTAGGCCGCGCCGAAAATGAGCGTGGTCGCGGCAAGGAAACCGATCCAGAAATTGTGCTTCAACGCGCCCATGATGACCATGAATTCGCCGACGAAGCCGCTGGTGGCAGGAAGCCCGCAGTTGGCCATGGCGAACAGCATCATCAGCGCAGCGAACTTGGGCATGGTGTTGACCACGCCGCCGTAGTCGGCGATGTTGCGGCTGTGCATGCGGTCGTACATCACGCCCACGCACAGGAACATGGCGGCCGAGACGAAGCCGTGCGAAACCATCTGGATCAGCGCCCCTTCGATGCCGTAGGCGTTGAAAATGAAGAATCCGAGGGTGACGAAACCCATGTGCGCGATCGAGGAGTAGGCGATCAACTTCTTCATGTCCGTCTGCGCGATCGCCACCAGGCCGATGTACACCACCGCGATCAAGGACAGCGTGATCATGAATCCGGCGAGCGCATGGCTCGCGTCGGGCAGCACCGGCAGCGAGAAGCGGATGAAGCCGTAGGCGCCGAGCTTTAACAGTATTGCCGCCAGCACCGCGGAGCCGCCGGTAGGCGCCTCGACGTGGGCGTCGGGCAGCCAGGTGTGCACCGGCCACATCGGCACTTTCACCGCAAACGCGAGGAAGAAGGCGGCGAACAGCAGGATTTGCGGCGTCATCGCCAGCGGCAGCTTGTGCCAGTCGAGGATGGCAAAACTGCCGCCCGACTTGTCATAGAGGTAAAGGAAAGCGACCAGCATCAGCAGCGATCCGAGCAGGGTGTAGAGGAAGAACTTCACCGCCGCGTAGACGCGGTTGGGCCCGCCCCAGACCCCGATCACCAGGTACATCGGAATCAGCGTCGCCTCGAAGAACACGTAGAACAGCATCGCGTCGAGGGCGGCGAACACGCCGTTCAGCAGGCCCGACATGATGAGGAAGGCCGCCATGTACTGCGCCACCCGCTGCCTGATCGACTCCCAGCCCGCGATCACCACCAGCACGGTAATGAAGCTGTTCAACAGGATGAACAGCACAGAAATGCCGTCCACGCCGAGGTGGTAGTTGATGTTGAAGCGCGGGATCCAGGGCGAGAGCTCGGCGAACTGCATGGCGCTCGTCTGGGTGTTGAAGCCCAGATAGAGCGGCAGGCTCGCGGCCAGGCCGAGCAAGGCGCCGATCAGGGAGATCTGGCGTACCTGCGCCGCATGGCGGTCGCTGAAAGCGAGCACCACCAGGCCGAACAGGATCGGTATCCAGATGCTGAGGCTGAGCCAGGGAGCGGAAGTCATCGTCTGTTCCCTAACCTGGACAAGCCGAAATCAAACAAAGCATCTCCGGCGGAGGAAAAGACCTGATCGCACGAACAAGGGGGGCGCGCCCCCCTTGTCCCCCAAGGGGACTTCCTTCGGGGCGTAAATCCCCCGCGCATGCGGCATTACCCTGTCTTGAGATCTTCACGACTTGTATCAACTCTTGGCTCATAGGAGACTAAACTTGGCCGAACCACAGGGTTAGCAGCACGAATACCCCGATGATCATGGTAAAGGCGTAGTGATAGATGTAGCCGGACTGGAACAAGCGCACCAGGCTCGAGATCCAGCCGACTACCCGCGCCGAGCCGTTGACCATGAGACCGTCGATGATGGTCACGTCGCCGAACTTCCACAGGCCGCCGCCGAGCGCGCGCGCGCCGCCGGCGAAGAACCAGTCGTTGAAGCGGTCGAAGCCGTACTTTTCCATCAGGATGTTGACGACGAAGCTGAATTTCTGCCGCAACACCCCCGGCAGCTCGGGGTTCGCGATGTACAGATACCAGGCGGTCACCGCCCCGGCGAGCGCGAACCAAAACGGCAGGCTGGTCAGCCCGTGCAGCATCATGGTCATCACGCCATGGAACTCCCGCGCCATCTCGGCCAGGCCCGCGTGCTCCGGGGCGATGAAAATGGCGGAGCCGAAATATCCGCCGTAGAGCACCGTGCCTATGGTCCAGCCGGCGGCGATCGACGGAATGGCGAGCAGAATCAGCGGCAGGGTCACCACCCAGGGCGTTTCGTGCGGCACATGATCATGGCCGGCATCATGGCCATGATCATCATTTACGGCATCATGGCCGGCATCATGGCCACGCGCATCGTTCGCCGCGGTGTGGCCATGGCCGGCGTCATGCGCGCCGAAACGCTCCTGGCCGTGGAAGGCGTAGAAAATCAGGCGGAAGGAATACAGTCCGCCGACGAACACGCCGGCGAGCACCATCAGATAGGCGAAGCCGGCGCCGGGGGTATGCGACAGGTGTACCGCCTCCAGGATCGAGTCCTTGGAGAAGAACCCGGCGAACGGCGGCAGCCCGGCGTTGGCGAGCGCGCCGATGAGCATGGTGAGATAGGTGATCGGCATGTACTTGCGCAATCCGCCCATCTTGCGCATGTCCTGCTCGTGATGCAGCGCGATGATCACCGAGCCCGCGCCGAGGAACAGCACCGCCTTGAAGAAAGCGTGGGTCATGAGATGGAACATGCCGACCGAATAGGCCGACGCTCCGAGTGCCACGGTCATGTAACCGAGCTGCGACAGGGTCGAATAGGCGATCACGCGCTTGATGTCGTACTGCACCACGGCAATCAGCGCCATGAAGAACGCGGTGATACCGCCGATCACCAGCACGAAGGACAGCGCCGCCTCGGACAGCTCGAACAGCGGCGACATGCGCGACACCATGAATATGCCCGCAGTCACCATGGTGGCGGCGTGGATCAGGGCCGAAATCGGCGTCGGGCCTTCCATCGAATCGGGCAGCCAGACATGCAGCGGAAACTGCGCCGACTTGCCCATGGCACCGATGAACAGGCAGATGCAGATCACCGATATCAACATCCAGGGCGCGCCGGGGATGATCTCGATGCTGGTCTTGACCATGCCCGGTGACTGCGCGAACACGGTGGCGTAATCGAGCGTGCCGAATTGGGCGAGTATCAGGCCGATGCCGAGCAGGAAGCCGAAGTCGCCGACGCGATTCACCAGGAAGGCCTTGAGGTTGGCGTAGATCGCCGTCGGCCGCGTGTACCAGAAGCCGATCAGCAGATACGACACCAGGCCCACCGCCTCCCAGCCGAAGAACAGCTGCACGAAGTTGTTGGCCATCACCAGCATCAGCATGGAGAAGGTGAACAGCGCGATATAGGAAAAGAAGCGCTGGTAACCCGGGTCGTCGGCCATGTAGCCGATGGTATAGATGTGCACCATGAGCGAGACGAAGGTGACCACCACCATCATCATTGCCGTCAGCCGGTCGATGAGAAAACCGATTTCGAAGCGCGTGTCGCCCGAGGTCAACCAGGTGTATACGCTGCCGTTGAAGACATTGCCGTCCAGTACGTCGAAGAAGATCGCCACCGAGGCGAGGAACGAGACCGCCACCCCGATGATAGTCACCCAGTGGGCGCCCGCGCGGCCGATGGCGCGGCCGGCAAGGCCCGCGATCAGGGCCCCGGCGAGGGGCGCCAGCGGCACCAGCAGGTAGAGTTGTTGCATCGATGTCATAGTGTTGTAAGGGGCATTGCCTTCCCTCAGCCCTTCAATGCATTCAGGTCGTCGACGTTGATGGTGGCGAGATTGCGGAACAGCACCACCAGGATCGCGAGACCGATGGCCGACTCGGCAGCCGCCACGGTCAGGATGAAAAACACGAACACCTGCCCGGAAATGTCGTGCAGGTAATACGAGAACGCGATGAAGTTCATGTTCACCGCCAGCAGCATCAGCTCGATCGCCATCAGCAGAATGATCACGTTCTTGCGATTCAGGAAGATGCCGACGATGCTGATGGCGAACAGCAGCGCCCCGAGGATCAGGAAGTGCGACAGCGACAGCACGGGCAGCGTTATCGTCGGCACGGTCAGCTCTCCTTCTTCTCCGAGGGCATGGAAACCATGCGCACGCGGTCCGCCCGCTTGATCGCGATCTGTTGCGACGGGTCCTGGCGTTTGGTGTCCTTGCGCCCGCGCAGGGTCAGCGCGATCGCCGCGACGATCGCGACCAGCAGGATCACCGCCGCGAGTTCGAACGGATAGACATAGTCGGTGTAGAGGATCCGGCCCAGTTCCTTGGTGTTGCTGTAGCCTGCGCCCGGATCGGCCGGATTCGGCAGTTGCTCCGTGCCGAAGTACTTGCCGCCGAGCACCATCACCATCTCGATCACCATCAGCGCGCCGACGGTCGCCCCGAGCGGCAGGTAGCTCCAGAAGCCTTCGCGCAGCCGGTCGAGGTTGATGTCGAGCATCATCACCACGAACAGGAACAGCACCATCACCGCGCCGACATAGACCAGCACCAGCACGATCGCCAGGAACTCGGCCCGCAGCAGCATCCAGATCGCGGCCGCGGTGAAGAACGCGAGCACCAGGAACAGCGCCGCGTGCACCGGATTGCGCGCGGTGATCACGCGCAGCGCGGCGACCAGCAGGATCGCGGCGAAGAAGTAGAAAAGTACGGCTTCGATGTTCATGTGTTCATCACCGGTATTGCGCGTCGCTGGCGCGGTCGCGGGCAATCTCCGCTTCGTAGCGGTCACCCACCGCGAGCAGCATCTCCTTGGTGTAATGCAGGTCGCTGCGCTTTTCCCCGTGGTATTCGAGGATGCGCGTCTCGACGATGGAATCGACCGGGCAGGACTCTTCGCAGAAACCGCAGAAGATGCACTTGTTCAGGTCGATGTCGTAGCGCGTGGTGCGGCGCGTGCCGTCGGCGCGCTGCTCCGACTCGATGGTGATCGCCAGCGCCGGGCACACCGCCTCGCACAGCTTGCAGGCGATGCAGCGCTCCTCGCCGTTGGGGTAGCGGCGCAGCGCGTGCAGGCCACGGAAGCGCGCCGACTGCGGCGTGTGCTCCTCCGGATACTGCACCGTGATCTTGCGCGCGAACAGATACCGCCCGGTGACCGCCATGCCTTTCAGCAGTTCGAGCAGCAGGAAGGACTTGAAGAACTCGACGATTTTCTCAATCATTTTCGCCTATCTCCATATCGAGAACGGCGTTTGCATCCAGGCGGCGATCAGCACCAGCCAGACGATGGTCAGCGGGATGAACACTTTCCAGCCGAGGCGCATGATCTGGTCGTAGCGATAGCGCGGGAAGGTGGCGCGGAACCACAGGAACAGGATCAACACGCACAGCACCTTGCCCAGCAGCCAGACGAAGCCGGGAATGGCGTTGAACAGGGCCGAATCCAGCGGCGCGGCCCAGCCGCCGAAAAACATGATGGTGGTGAGCGTGGCCACCAGGATCATGTTGGCGTATTCGCCCATGGAGAATACGCCGAAGAGCATGCCCGAATACTCGACGTGGAAGCCGACGATCTCCGATTCGCCCTCGGCCATGTCGAATGGGGCGCGCTGGGTCTCGGCCACGCCGGAGATGAAATACACCAGCAGCATCGGCGCGAGCGGCAGCCAGTTCCACGACAGGAAATTGAGCCCCATGTCGGCGAACCGGCCTTTCATCTGACCGTTGACGATGTCGCTGAGGTTCAGGCTTTGCGACACCATCAGCACGCACACCAGCGCGAACCCCATGGCGATCTCGTAGGACACGATCTGCGCCGCAGCGCGCATCGAGCCGAGGAAGGCGTATTTCGAATTCGACGACCAGCCGGCGACGATGATGCCATACACGCCCATGGAGGTGATGGCGAGCACATAGAGCAGCCCGGCGTTGACGTCGGCCAGCACCACCTGCGGGCTGAACGGCACCACCGCCCACGCCGCCAGCGCCACCGTGAGGGTGATCACCGGCGCCAGTATGAACAGGACCTTGTCGGCGCCTGAAGGGAGGATGATTTCCTTGAACACGAGTTTGATGCCGTCGGCGATGGGCTGCAGCAGGCCCAGCGGGCCGACGCGGTTGGGGCCGATGCGCACCTGCATGTAACCGATGACCTTGCGCTCGAGCAGCGTCAGGTAGGCCACTGCTCCCAGCAGCGGCGCGACGATGAGCATGATCAGCACCGAGGTCTTCACCAGGGTGAAAATGGCGCTACCCAGCGCCGGACCGAAAAAGGTCTGGGCATAGCCGAGTCCGATCGCGATCATGCTGGCGTAGAGTTCCATCAACGCGGCTCCACGCTGAGCTCGCCGGACATCGGGCCCAGGTGCATGGTCGCCGGATGCGCGGCGGCAAGGCGCACGCAGTCGCGCGGCAGGCGGTCATCGAGCCCGGCGCTCACTTCGGCGTCGCCCGTACCCTGCCTGACCTTCACTGCCTGGCCGTCCTTCAGGCCGAGGCTCGCCAGCAGCGCCGCATTCATCCACGCGCGCGGCGGCGCGGCGGCATGGGTTTGTTGCAGCGAGGCGGCGCGGCGCACCACGGCGTCGCTGGAATAAATAGGGACGTCGGCGATTCTTTGCAGGCCGCCGGAGGCCGCCGGCAGCTGCAGCACCATGCCGGAGAGCCGGTTGTCGAGCTTGGCCGCGACCGCGCCGGGCTTGCCGATCTCGTCGCGCACCTGTTCGCTCGAGTCGTAGTCGAAACCGGCGAGGCCGAGCAGGTTGCCGAGCACGCGCAGCACTTTCCACGCCGGTCGCGCCTCACCCAAGGGTTTGACCACGCCGTTGAAGCTTTGCATGCGGCCCTCGGCATTGACGAAGGTACCCGCGGTTTCGGTGAACGGCGCGATCGGCAACAGCACGCTGGCGTAGTCGAGGGCATGACCCTTGTACGCCGACAGGCAAATCACGAACTCGGCTGCATCCATCGCCTTCAGCGCGGCGCGCGGATCATGGCAATCGAGTTCGGACTCGGCGTTCAACAACAGATAGGCCTTGCGCGGTGCTGCCAGCATGGCGGCCGCATTGAGGCCGCCCGCCGCGGGCACCGCCTTGGCCAGATAACCGCCGACGCTGTTGGCGGCCTCGCCGAAAAATCCGAACCCTGCGCCCAGCAACGCCGCCAGTTCCTGCGCCAGCAACTGCAATTGCGCCGCCTGCGGATGCTGCGCGGCCAGATTGCCGAGGAAAACGCCGGCATGCTTGCCCGAGACCAGGCTGGCGGCGATGTTCTTTGCGATCTCGCCGGCCTGGATCGTGTCCAGCGCCGCCGGCGCCGGCTGCTGTTTCGCTTCGGCCACCGCTTTCACGACTTGCGCCAGCATTGCAGGCAGTTCCTGCGGCGGCACGATCGCTTTGTTCGCCAGATTCATCAGCATATCGTCATCCGTGGCATGGATGAGATTGAGCTGCTGCCCGCCCTTGGCGGCCTGGCGCAAGCGGTTGGCGACAAGCGGGTGGTCTTTGCGCAGGAACGAGCCGACGACGAGCACGCGGTCGAGGCCGCCGATGTCGGCGATTTTCATTCCGAGCCAAGGCGCACCCAGCCGCTTTTGGTCAGCGGAAAAATCGGCCTGGCGCAAACGGAAATCCACATTCTCGCTGCCTGCGCCGCGCATGAGTTTACCCAGCAGGTACAGTTCCTCCAGCGTGGAGTGCGGCGCGGCGAGCGCGCCGAGCCCCTGCGGCCCATGCTGCGCGAGTACGTTCTTCACGCCCTTCGCCACCGCGGCCAGCGCCTGCTGCCAGTCCACTTCCTGCCACTGCCCTTCGATCTTGAGCATCGGCTGGGTGAGACGGTCGGCGGAATTGAGGCCTTCGTAGGAAAAGCGGTCGCGATCGGACAGCCAGCATTCGTTCAACTCCTCGTTTTCCAGCGGCAGCACGCGCATGACCCTGTTCGCCATCACCTGCACGATCAGGTTCGAACCCAGGCTGTCGTGCGGACTCACCGATTTGCGCCGCGCGAGCTCCCAGGTCCGCGCGCTGTAGCGGAACGGCTTGCTCGTCAGCGCGCCCACCGGGCACAGGTCGATCATGTTGCCGGAAAGCTCGGAATCGACGCCGCGCCCGACGAAAGACACGATTTCCGCGTGCTCGCCGCGCCCCGTCATGCCGAGTTCCATGACGCCGGCGATCTCCTGCCCGAAGCGCACGCAGCGGGTGCAGTGAATGCAGCGGCTCATCTCTTCCATCGAGATCAGCGGGCCGACGTTCTTGTGAAACACCACGCGCTTTTCTTCCTGGTAGCGCGAGGCGCTCTTGCCATAACCGACTGCAAGGTCCTGCAACTGGCATTCGCCGCCCTGGTCGCAGATCGGGCAGTCGAGCGGGTGGTTGATCAGCAGGAACTCCATCACCCCTTTCTGCGCGGTCCTGGCGTACTCGGATTCGGTGAACACCTTCATGCCCTCGGTGACCGGCGTGGCGCAGGCCGGCAGGGGCTTGGGCGCCTTCTCCACCTGCACCAGGCACATGCGGCAGTTGGCGGCGATGGACAGCTTCTTGTGGTAGCAGAAATGCGGAATGGCGATACCCAGGGCGTTGGCCGCGTCCATCACGGTGGCGCCGTTTGGCACCTCGATCTGCCTGCCGTCTATTTCCAGTTTTGGCATCTCGTTCTCAGGCCGCCTGTCCGGCCAGCGGTTTCGACGCGTTGAAATAGCCTCCGGGCGCGCTCACCATGCAGCGCTTGTGATCGATGTGGTACTGGAACTCGTCACGAAAGTGATTGACGAAACTTTTCACCGGACCTGCCGCGGCATCACCCAGGGCGCAGATGGTGCGCCCGGCGATGTTATCGGCCACGTTGGCGAGCAGATCCAGGTCTTCCTGCCGCCCCTTGCCATGCTCAATGCGGTGGACCACGCGGTACATCCAGCCGGTGCCCTCGCGGCAGGGCGTGCACTGGCCGCAGGATTCCTCGAAATAGAAATACGACAGGCGCTCCAGCGCACGCACCATGCAGGTGGTCTCGTCCATGACAATGACCGCGCCCGAACCCAGCATGGAGCCCGCTTTGGCGATGGAATCGAAGTCCAGATCGGTCTGCAGCATGATCGCGCCGGGTATGACCGGGGCCGAGGAGCCGCCGGGAATGACCGCTTTTAGCTTTCTGCCGCCGCGCATGCCGCCCGCCATCTCCAGCAGGGCCGCGAACGGCGTGCCGAGCCTGACTTCGTAATTGCCGGGACGGCTGACGTGGCCGGAAACGGAGAAGATCTTGGTGCCGCCGTTGTTGGGCCGGCCCAGGGCGAGGAAGGCATCGCCGCCGTTATTGATGATCCAGGGCACCGCGGCGAAAGTTTCGGTGTTGTTGATGGTGGTCGGCTTGCCGTACAGGCCGTAGCTCGCCGGGAACGGCGGCTTGAACCGCGGCTGGCCCTTCTTGCCTTCGATCGACTCGAGCAAGCCGGTCTCCTCGCCGCAGACGTAGGCGCCGTAGCCGTGAACTGCGTAAAGCTCGAACGAGAAATCGGTGCCAAGGATGTTCTTGCCCAGGTAGCCGGCGGCGCGCGCCTCGGCCAGGGCCTCCTCGAACAACTCGTATTCGGCCCAGATCTCGCCGTGAATGTAATTGTAGCCGGTGCCGCTGCCCACAGCGTAGGCGGCGATCAGCATTCCCTCGATCACCATGTGCGGGTTGTAGCGCAGGATGTCGCGGTCCTTGAACGTGCCCGGCTCGCCCTCGTCGGAATTGCACACGAGATACTTAGCGCCGGCGTACTGCCTGGGCATGAAGCTCCACTTCAGTCCAGCAGGAAACCCTGCCCCGCCGCGGCCGCGCAGCCCCGATCGCTTGACCTCGGCGATCACCGCTTCGGGTGTCATATTCGTGCTGAAGATCTTCTTCAGCGCGCCATAGCCGCCGCGCGCCTCGTAGTCCTTGAGGCGCCAGTTCGAGCCGTCCAGGCCCTTCATCAGGATTGCGTCGGGGCCGTAGTCGAGCATCACTTCAGCTCCGCCAGCAGTTTGTCCAGATTCTCGTTCGACATGGAACCGCACATGCGCTTGTTGTTCACCAGCAGCACCGGCGCGTCACCGCAGGCGCCCATGCATTCGCCCTGCTTCAGCGTGACGCGGCCATCGGCTGTGGTCTCGTTGAAACCCACCCCCAGGCATCGCTTCAGATGCTCGGCCGCGTCGACGCCGCCGGAGAGCGCGCACGGCAGGTTGGTGCAGACCGTGACCTTGTGCTTGCCTACGGGCTCGAGGTCGAACATATTGTAGAAGCTCGCGACTTCGGACACCGCTATCGGCGCCATGCCCAGGTACTGCGCCACGTAGTCCAGGGTCTCGCTCGAGAGCCAGCCCTTTTCGACCTGCGCGATGGCAAGCGCCGCTATCACCGCCGACTGCTTCTGTTCGGCCGGAAACTTGGCGATCTCGCGATCGATCTTCTTCAACGATTCCGCGCTCAGCATGTCATCCACCAAAACTCGTTTGCCCGATCACCTGTCGACCTCGCCGAAGACGAAATCCAACGTGCCGATGATGGCGACCACGTCGGCAATCATGTGGCCGCGCGACATCTCGTCCAGCCCCTGCAGGTGGTTGAAACCGGCGCCGCGGACTTTCACGCGGTAGGGCTTGTTCGCTCCGTCCGACACCAGGTAGATCCCGAACTCGCCCTTGGGGTGCTCGACCACGGCGTAGGCTTCCCCCGCGGGCACGCGAAATCCCTCGGTGAAGAGCTTGAAATGATGGATCAGCTCTTCCATGCTGCCTTTCATGTCGGCGCGGGCCGGCGGCGCGATCTTGTGGTTGTCGACGATCACCGGGCCGGGATTGGCGCGCAGCCACTGGATGCACTGGCGGATGATGCGATTGGCCTGGCGCAGTTCCTCCACGCGTACCAGATAGCGGTCGTAGGTATCGCCGTTCACGCCTACCGGGATGTCGAAGTCCATGCGGTCGTAGACTTCGTAGGGCTGTTTCTTTCGCAGGTCCCACTCGACGCCTGAGCCACGCAGCATGACACCGCTGAAACCGAGCTCGATGGCCCGTTCCGGTGACATCACGCCGATGCCGACGGTGCGCTGCTTCCAGATGCGGTTGTCGGTGAGCAGGGTTTCGTATTCGTCGATGTGCGTCGGGAAGCGATCGGTGAAGTCCTCGATGAAATCGAGCAGGCTGCCCGAGCGATTGTCGTTCATGATCCCCACCGCCTTGGCGCCGTGGATTTTGGTCGCGGCGTAGCGCGGCATGACATCCGGCAGATCGCGGTACACGCCACCCGGGCGGTAGTAGGCCGCGTGCACGCGCGCCCCCGACACCGCCTCGTACATGTCGAACAGGTCTTCGCGCTCGCGGAACGTGTACAAGAACATGGTCATGGCGCCGATGTCGAGGCCGTGCGCGCCGAGGAACAGCAGATGGCTCAGGATGCGGGTGATCTCGTCGAACATGACGCGAATGTATTGGGCGCGCTCGGGCACCTCGATGCCGAGCAGGCGCTCGATCGCCAGGCAATAGGCGTGCTCGTTCGCCATGACGGAGAAGTAATCCATCCGGTCCATGTACGGCAGCGCCTGGACATAGGTCTTGTGCTCGGCCAGCTTCTCGGTCGCGCGGTGCAGCATGCCGATGTGCGCGTCGGCGCGCTGGACCACTTCGCCGTCGAGTTCCAGCACCAGACGCAGCACGCCGTGCGCCGCCGGATGCTGCGGCCCGAAGTTCATGGTGTAGTTGCGGATCTCAGCCATGTCAGTGCTTGCCCAGATCCCCGTACTGCTCTTCGCGAATGACGCGCGGGGTGATTTCGCGCGGCTCGATCGTCACCGGCTGGTAGATGACGCGCATTTGCTGCGGGTCGTAGCGCATCTCGACATGGCCGGAAATCGGAAAATCCTTGCGGAACGGATGGCCGATGAAGCCGTAGTCGGTGAGGATCCGGCGCAGGTCGGGGTGGCCGGAGAACATGATGCCGAACAGGTCGAACGCCTCGCGCTCGTACCAGTTGGCGTTGGTCCAGATACCGGTGAGCGTCTCCACCACCGGGAAACCGTCGTCCGGGGCGAACACGCGCAGACGCACGCGCCAGTTATGCTCGAGCGAGAGCAGTTGCGAGACGGCGGCAAAACGGCCGCCGGTCCACGATCCGGCTTCCCCATAGGCCGAATAGTCCACGCCGCACAGGTCCATGAGCTGGGCGAAGGCAAGGCCGGGATCGTCGTGCAGCGTCTGCGCCGCGGCGAGGTAGTCGGCCGCGTTCACCACCACGGTGATCTCGCCCAGCGCCTGCGTCAGGCTGACAATCCGGCTGCCGAGAGCGGCTTCCAGATTGTTCTTGAGTTGTTCCAGTTTTCCGGCCATTTAGCGGATGATTGTCTGGGCGAGCGTTAGCGGGCGATGGTCTGAGCGAGCATTAGCGAGCGATCGTATTGGTGCGTTTTATCTTGTTCTGCAGCTGGATGATGCCGTAGAGCAACGCCTCGGCCGTGGGCGGACAGCCCGGCACGTAGATGTCCACCGGCACGATGCGGTCGCAGCCGCGCACCACCGAGTAGGAATAATGATAGTAGCCGCCGCCGTTCGCGCACGAACCCATGGAGATCACCCAGCGCGGTTCGGCCATCTGGTCATACACCTTGCGCAACGCCGGCGCCATCTTGTTGCACAGCGTGCCGGCGACGATCATCACGTCTGACTGGCGCGGGCTGGGGCGAAACACGATGCCGAAACGGTCGAGGTCGTAGCGCGCGGCGCCCGAATGCATCATTTCGATCGCGCAGCAGGCGAGGCCGAAGGTCATCGGCCACATCGACCCGGTCCGGGTCCAGTTGATCAGCTTGTCGGCCGTGGTGGTGACGAAGCCTTCCTGCAGTATCCCCTCTATTGCCACTCGAGCGCCCCTTTCATCCATTCGTAGACGAAACCAACCACCAGAATGGCCAGGAATATCATCATGGACAGGAAACCGAACAGGCCGATTTCATTGAGGACGATGGCCCAGGGAAACAGGAACGCGATTTCCAGGTCGAACAGGATGAACAGGATCGCCACGAGGTAATAGCGCACGTCGAACTTCATGCGCGCGTCCTCGAAGGCCTCGAAGCCGCATTCGTAGGGGGAAAGCTTCTCGCTGTCGGGGCGGTGCGGTCCGAGAATCGCGCCGGTGATGATCGGCCCGACGCCGACGGCGATACCGACGAAGATGAACATCAGAACGGGAAAGTAGTTTTCAAGCACGGATTGTCAGAATCCAAAATCCACGATTGAGAAGTCGGCGAAAACTTCGAGTCCAGCCATCATACAGGCAGGCCACATCGTCCGCTTTTGCGTGGTTCGCCGGGTTGACCTAGATCAAACGCTTTCTTCTTGTTTACCCTTCTTTCAATTTTGACACGAACAAAACAGCAAATCTGCGATTTCCACAAAGCGCTGCCCATAACTCATCCATCCCAAACTGGTGCCGACGGCGAGACTCGAACTCGCACAGCTTTCGCCACTACCCCCTCAAGATAGCGTGTCTACCAATTTCACCACGTCGGCTCGTCGGGCAATGGGGAATAGGTAAGCGGCGATGGGTCAGCGCCCATTCCCCATCACCCATTCCCCATCACTCTACTTCGGTACTTCGTTCGCTTTCGGGACGGCCGGCGCATCGGCCGGCTTGGGCACCTCGCTCGCGGGCGGCACCGCCGCCGCGGGCGCCGGATTCACGCTCTCCATCACGCTGCCCCCCGTCTTGGGCTTGTGCGTCGCCACGTAGGCCAGTCCCAGGCTGGTGAGAAAAAACACCACCGCCAGCGCGGCCGTGGTGCGGGAAAGAAAGTTGGCGGAGCCGGTGGCGCCGAACAGGCTGCCAGAAGAGCCGCTGCCGAAGGCCGCCCCCATGTCCGCGCCCTTGCCGTGCTGAAGCAGCACCAGGAAAATGATCGCCAGCGCCACCAGCACATGCACGGTCAAAATCAATGTCAACCAGATATCCATTTTTTCACTCGCTATGGCTCATCTGCCGCATGGCAGATGGCAAAAATACTGAACTACCCATGACGCGCCGTTCCGCCGGAGCGCGCCCCGCACCGCTTACTTATGCCTCGCCCGCCGCGGCGCAAATCGCAATGAACTCCTCCGCAACCAGCGCTGCACCGCCGATGAGGCCGCCGTCGATATCGGACATCGCAAACAATTCCTTCGCGTTGGCCGCCTTGACGCTGCCCCCGTACAGGAGACTCAATCCGGCAGCCAGTTTGGCATCCTGCCTGGCGACGACGCCGCGTATGAACGCGTGCACCGCCTGCGCCTGCTGCGGCGTCGCCGTCCTGCCGGTGCCGATCGCCCATACCGGCTCATAGGCAATCACCGCATTGACCAGCGCGCCGACCCCGCTCGATTCGAGCACAGCGGCGAGTTGGCGCCCGACCACGATTTCGGTGACACCGGTTTCGCGTTCCTGCAGTGTTTCGCCCACACACAGGATAGGTATCAATCCCGCCCCTTGCGCCGCCTGAAACTTGGCCGCCACCTGTTTGTCGGTCTCGCCATACAATGCCCGACGCTCGGAATGGCCGACGATCACATGGCGGCAGCCGAAGTCGCGCAGCATCGCACCCGACACCTCGCCCGTATAAGCTCCCTGCGCATGTTCGCTCAGATTTTGCGCGCCCCAAGCTACGGGCGTGCCGACCAGAGCCGCTTCAAGCTGCGCCAGATAGGGGTAGGGCGCGCAAACCGTGTACTGCGCGCCGGCGGCGGCATGCAGGCCAGCCTTCAGGCCCTCGAGCAATCGCCGGTTCGCCGCCAGACTGCCATTCATTTTCCAATTGCCCGCGACCAGCCGGCTGCGCATTGCCTTGATTCCCAAGAAGCCGCCGTTAAGCGTCAAAACCGGTGGATTTTACAGCGTTTAGGCAAAGCCGGTCAAACAAATGCAGTCTCTGGCGCGACACGGGCAAGCCGATTTTAGACGCAGCGGGCGCCGCGGAATTTATTGCGATCAGGAGGCCGTTGCGGGAATTCAGAAACGGACTCCTGGATTCCCCGGGTCAATCTCCGGGCGTGACGATCTGGATGTGATCGAGGCTCACATTGATGAACGGCGCGTTGAGTACGTGACGATTGCCCAGTTCCCACACCTCGGCATCCGTAACCGCGATAAAGTCCTTCGACTCTACCAGGTAGTCCGTCACCCGGGCTCCGGGCAGCAGGTCGATATAACCCTTGACGCGGTAGGTCCCGGTCAGAATGGTTACCTTCGTCTTGCTTTCGTTCGTGGTCATAGATACGCTCCGTGGCTCGTCTGCACTATCGCATGGTTGCAGCGCCCAATGCGTGACATGCGCTGCCGTTACACCAAAGCGGTATTTTGCGCCCGGCGCGGCGGTCCTTCAATAGGATCTGATCGGCAGCCTGGTTCTCAGGGAGCCGTTCGGACGCAGGCGCATGGTCGGCGCTTGCGCGGTCGCGCTTGGGGTCATGGCTTTGCGCTTATGTACGGTGTGATTACGCCCGACCGTGCCGCTGCGACTTCGTGCAAGCGATTGAAACGGCGGGCGTAATACAACTGTAACAAAGCCCTCCTAGGATGTCGGTCTGGCGGCACTCTTGACCGCGGCAACACGCGATCCAACATTTGTGGGGACTTGACTATGAGATTCAATCGTCGTTCGCTCGCTCCGGTACTGCTCCTGTTTGGCATGGGGTTTTCGCTGGCGGCGAGCGCAGTGGACATAACCGGCGCAGGCGCCACCTTTCCCTATCCGGTCTATGCAAAGTGGGCCGAAGCCTACAAGGCAAAGACCGGCAGCGGCATGAACTACCAGTCGATCGGTTCGGGTGGAGGCATCAAGCAGATCAAAGCGAAGACCGTCGATTTCGGCGCGTCCGACGCGCCGCTGAAATTCGAAGAACTGGAAAAGGAAGGCTTGGTGCAGTTTCCCGCGTTGATGGGCGGCGTGGTGCCGGTGGTCAACATCGCTGGAATCAAGCCCGGCGAAATGAAACTCACGGCCAAAGCCCTCGCCGACATCTACCTCGGCAAGATCAAGAAATGGAATGATCCGGCGATCGCCGACATCAACAAAGGACTCAAGCTGCCGGATTCCGACATTACCGTGGTCAACCGCTCGGACGGCTCGGGCACGACGTTCATCTTCACCAATTACCTGTCGAAGATCAGCACGGAGTGGAAGGACAAAGTCGGCAGCGCCACCTCGGTGTCCTGGCCGGCGCCCACAGGTGCGGGCGGAAAGGGAAACGAAGGCGTCGCCTCTTTCGTGCAGCGCATCAAGAGTTCGATCGGCTACGTCGAATACGCCTACGCCAAGCAGAACAAGCTGGCATTCACGCTGCTGCAGAACCGCGACGGTCAATTTGTCGCCCCCGACGACAAGAGCTTCCAGGCCGCTGCCGCCGGCGCCGACTGGAAAAACGCGCCTGGCTTTTACGAGATACTCACCGACGAGCCGGGCAAGGCCAGTTGGCCCATCACCGGGGCGACCTTCGTTTTGATGCATAAGAGCCAGGCAAATGCCGAAAAAGCGAAGGAAGTGCTGAAATTTTTCGACTGGGCCTACCGCGACGGCGACAAACTGGCACTCGATCTGGACTATGTCCCCATCCCCGACGCGGTGGTAATGCTGGTGCAGGCGGAATGGAAAAACAAGATCAAGGACAGTAGGGGCAAGCCGGTCTGGTAAGGTTTGTGACGGAGGCTCCCCGGGGACGCTAGAATGAACTCCGTCGACTACACGCTGGAGGCCCCGCAAGGGGCTTCTATCGCACCGCGCATGTTACGCAGCATCCCGCAAACCCTCCTCAAGCGGCAGCAGCTGTATGACTTCGCGTTTCGCAACCTCACGCGGATGTTTTCCTTTCTGGTGCTCGCATTGCTGGTCGGGATCCTGATCTCGCTGGTCATCGGCAGCTGGCCCGCGATCAATACATTCGGCCCGGGATTCCTCACCAGCCACGAATGGAATCCTGTGACCGAGAAATTCGGCGCGCTGGTGCCGATTTTCGGTACCGCGGCCACCTCTTTCATCGCACTCTTGATCGGAATCCCGGTCAGCTTCGGCATCGCGGTGTTTCTGACCGAGCTGTCGCCGCTGTGGCTGCGGCGCCCCATCGGCACCGCCATCGAGCTGCTCGCGGCGATCCCCAGCATCATCTACGGCATGTGGGGTTTGTTCGTTTTCGCTCCAGTCTTTGCCGACTACGTTCAGCCCTGGATGATCGATTATCTCGGCCCGATCTGGTTCATCGGCCCCCTGTTCAAGGGGGCGCCGCAGGGCATAGGCATGCTCACGGCAGGTCTGATACTCGCCATCATGGTCATCCCGTTCATCGCCTCGGTAATGCGCGACGTGTTCGAGGTCGTGCCGGCCATGCTGAAGGAATCGGCCTATGCGGTCGGCGCCACGACCTGGGAAGTGGTCTGGAACGTGGTGCTGCCGTACACCAAGATCGGCGTGGTCGGCGGCATACTGCTGGGCCTGGGCCGCGCGCTGGGCGAAACCATGGCCGTGACGTTCGTAATCGGCAACGCCCACAGGCTGGGGACCTCGCTGTTTGCCCCGGGCAACAGCATCGCCTCCGCCCTCGCCAACGAGTTCACCGAGGCGGTTGGCGATTTGTATACCTCTGCGCTGATAGAACTCGGACTGATCCTGTTCCTGATCACTTTCGTGGTGCTGGCCCTGTCGAAGATCCTGCTGTACCAACTCGCCAAGCGCGAGGGAACACTGACTTAGCGCACCCATGGACAGAGCAGCACTCTATCGCCGCCGGCGCATCGTCAATTTCGTCTGCCTCGGCATCTCCATGCTGGCGGTGCTGTTCGGCCTGTTCTGGCTGGTGTGGATCCTGTGGACCCTGTTCGCCCAGGGATTGCACGCGCTCAATCTGACCATGTTCACCCAGACCACGCCGCCGCCCGGAAGCACCGGCGGCCTTGCCAACGCCATTTTCGGCAGCCTGCTCATGTCGCTGCTCGCCACCCTGATAGGCACGCCGATCGGCATACTCGCCGGCACTTATGTGGCCGAATACGGCCGGCGCGGCTGGCTCGGTCCGGCGACGCGCTTCATCAACGACATCCTGTTGAGCGCGCCATCCATCGTCATCGGCTTGTTCGTGTACGCGGTCTATGTCGCCAACGTCAACCATTTTTCCGGCTGGGCCGGCACCTTCGCGCTGGCGCTGATCGTCATCCCCGTGGTGCTGAAGACCACCGAGAACATGCTGCGGCTGGTGCCCGACACCATGCGCGAGGCAGCCGCTGCGCTGGGTGCGCCGCAATGGATCGTCATATCGTTCGTGACCCTGCGCGCCGCGCGCGCCGGCATCACTACCGGCGTGCTGTTGGCGATCGCGCGCATCAGCGGCGAAACCGCACCGCTGCTGTTCACCGCCCTCAACAACCAGTTCTGGTCCGTCAACATGGACGCGCCCATGGCCAATCTGCCCGTGGTCATATTCCAGTTCGCCATGAGCCCGTACCAGGACTGGCAGACGCTGGCCTGGGGCGGGGCCCTGCTGATCACCCTGAGCGTACTTGCGCTGAATATCGTCGCGCGCGTCGTGTTTGCACAGAAATCGACGATCGCCTAACCGGTCCGACACCCAAGAATATAATATGGACACCAGCATCCAGACGCCGCAGCACAGCACCATCCGGACGCCGCCCGGCGCAAGCAAGATCACGGTGCGCAAGCTGAAGTTCTACTACGGCACCTACCAGGCTCTGGCGAACATCGATCTGGATATCGCCGAGAAGCGCATCACCGCCTTCATCGGCCCTTCGGGCTGCGGCAAGTCCACCCTGCTGCGCACCTTCAACCGCATGTACGACCTGTATCCGGGGCACCGGGCGACTGGCGAAATCATGCTGAACGGCAACAACATACTCGACCAGCGCCAGGACGTGATTTCGCTGCGGGCGACGGTTGGGATGGTATTCCAGAAGCCGACGCCGTTCCCGATGTCGATTTACGAAAACATCGCCTTTGGCGTCAAGTTGTACGAACGGCCCAGCCGCGGGGAGATGGACGAGCGCGTCGAATGGGCGCTGCGCCAGGCGGCGCTGTGGGACGAAGCCAAGGACAAACTGAAGCAGAGCGGACTCAGTCTTTCCGGTGGCCAGCAGCAGCGCCTGTGCATCGCGCGCGCGATCGCGGTCAAGCCCGAAGTGCTGCTGCTGGACGAGCCGACCTCGGCGCTGGATCCGATCTCGACTGCAAAGATCGAGGAATTGCTGAACGAGCTCAAAGCCGACTACACCATCGCGATCGTCACCCACAATATGCAACAGGCGGCGCGCGTGTCCGACTATACCGCTTACATGTACCTGGGCGAACTGATCGAATTCGATATCACCGACAAGATCTTCATCAATCCGGGCAAGAAAGAAACCGAGGATTACATCACAGGTCGTTTCGGCTGATTAGCCGGTGATATATCGGCCCGTTGTGGCGTTGTCATTTTGCGCGGACGAGAAACTGTCCGCGCGGATCGGCGATCTTGTATAAAGACAACCCCAAGCCGTCGTTGCTTTTATTTATAACCGTGCTTTCTGTATGGATGTGCCTTTCATCCATACAGAAAGCACGGTTGGCGCGCGCAGCGCGCAGGTTTGGGCAGGACCTCCACGGGCGAAGTCATTGCATCACCGGTAGATTTGAATCACCGTCGTGCCGCTAGACAGCCGCGAGCCTGACTTGCTCGGCCAGCATCGCCGCCAGCGCGTCCACCTTGACGCCGTCTTCGCCCTCGACCATCACCCGCAGCACCGGCTCGGTGCCGGAGGGCCGCAACAGCACCCGCCCTGCTTTGCCCAGTTCGCGTTCGGCCGCCGCTTTTGCCTGACGCACGGCTGCGCTCGCGTCCCACTCGAAACCCCTGCCGACGCTTACGTTGACCAGTTTCTGTGGATACAGGACCAGGTCGCGGGACAATTCGCTCAGGCTTGTATCGGTCTCGCAGATTGCGGTGAGCACCTGCAACGCCGACACCAGACCATCGCCGGTGGTGTGCTTGTCCAGGCAGATGATATGTCCGGAGTTCTCGCCGCCGAGTTGCCATCCCTTCTCGTGCAGCATCTCCAGCACGTAGCGATCTCCCACCCTGGCGCGCGCGAAGGCTATGCCGAGCTTGTCCAGCGCGCGCTCCAGCGCCAGGTTGCTCATCAGCGTGCCGACCACACCGGGAACCGCACCCTGCTTGGCGCGCAGCCGCGCGATGATATACAGCAATTGGTCGCCGTCGTATGCATTGCCGTTCGCGTCCATCATCAGCAGGCGATCGGCGTCCCCGTCCAGCGCGATGCCGAGGCTCGCATTGTGTTGTTTCACCGCCGTTTGCAAGGACTGCGGATTGCTGGCGCCGACCCGGTCATTGATGTTGAATCCGTCGGGACTGACGCCTACCGTTACCACGTCGGCGCCGAGTTCATGGAATACGTGCGGCGCAATGTGGTAGGCCGCGCCGTTGGCGCAATCGACCACGATCTTCAGGCGGCGCAGATCGAGCCCGTTGGGGAAAGTGCTCTTGCAGAACTCGATGTAGCGACCGGCGGCATCGTCGACGCGCCGCGCCTTGCCCAGTTGCGCCGAGGCCCGGCATCGCATCGGCAGTTCCAGTTGCGCCTCGATCTCGGCCTCCACGGCATCGGGCAGCTTGTTGCCGTCGCCGGAAAAGAACTTGATACCGTTGTCCGGATAAGGATTGTGCGAAGCGCTGATCACCACCCCCGCCTGAAGCCGCAGCGCGCGGGTGAGATAGGCCACGGCCGGTGTCGGCATCGGGCCCGACAGCATCACATCGACACCCGCCGCCGCAAATCCCGCCTCCAGCGAAGCCTCGAGCATATAGCCGGAGATGCGCGTGTCCTTGCCGATCAGCACCGTCGGCCGCAGGCCCGCGGACAAGCGCGCACGGCGCACCAGCACCTCACCCGCGGCAAAACCCAGGCGCACCATGAAATCCGGCGTGATCGGCGGCTCGCCCACCTGGCCGCGAATGCCGTCGGTTCCAAAATATTTTCTGGTCATTATGTTTTTTCCACGGCTGCAAGCACGGAAAGCGCGTCCCGCGTCGCCGCCACATCGTGCACGCGCAGGATCCTGGCGCCATTTTGCGCCGCGATCAGGGCTGCGGCAATGCTCGCTGCAAGGCGATCGCCTGCGGGCTTGCCGGTAAGCTTGCCCAGCGAGGACTTGCGCGACCAACCCGCGAGCAGCGGCACCCCGAGCGCGTCGAATGCGCGCAGATGGCGCAGCAGCGCGAGGTTGTGCTCAAGCGTCTTGCCGAAACCGAAGCCCGGGTCGATGGCGATGCGCTCCGGCGCAATCCCCGCGTCGCGCGCGGCGCGAACGCGCTCCTGCAGGAAGGCTTTCACTTCCGCGACCACGTCACCATAGCGCGGATGCTGCTGCATGGTGCCGGGCGTGCCCTGCATGTGCATCAGGCACACCGCGGCATCGGCGCCCGCGACGGCGGCGAGGGCGCCAGGTGCGCGCAATGCGTTGATGTCGTTGATCATGCTCGCCCCTTCCGCGAGCGCGGCGCGCATCACCTCGGGCTTGATCGTGTCGACCGACACCGGCACCGTCGCATCGCGCAGGCCCTGCAGCACCGGCAGCAGCCGGCGCAGTTCCTCGTGCACGGTGACCACGGCGGCGGCGCCCGGGCGGCTGGACTCGGCGCCAACGTCGACGAGGTCGGCACCTTCCTCAATCAGCTGGTAAGCATGCGCGATGGCGGCGGTGGGGTCGAGAAACCTGCCGCCGTCGGAAAAGGAATCGGGCGTGACGTTGACCACGCCCATGATCAATGGACGCTCGAGCGACAGGCGAAAGCGGCCGCAGTGAAGCTCAGCAATCATCGATTCGTAAACGTAGAAACTCCCATGGACCGACCGCGTCAACAAACATAGCGCCTTGTCGACGTCCTGCCACGGGAGGGGGATATACGCCCATAAGGAAGTCCCCTTGGGGGACAAGGGGGGGCGCGCCCCCCCTTGTTCGTGTAGTCAGGGCTTTTCCCTTGCCGAAGGCACCCTGCTTGTTTCCACGCCGTCCGAATTAAGTCGCAAGGGGCGCCGCGGCGCCTGTGGTGCCGTCTTTCTGCGGCGGTGGCGGCGGCACGGTCCCGGATTGCTTCGGCTTGGGCTCGCGCGGCGGCTTGCCTTCCATGATGTCGTTCAACTGGTCGGAGTCCAGGGTCTCCCACTCGAGCAGCGCCTTCGCCATTGCCTCGACCTTGGCGCTGTTGTCCTCGATCAGGCGACGCGCAAGGGCATACTGCTCGTCGATGATGCGGCGGATCTCCTGGTCGACCTTCTGCATGGTCACCTCGGAAACATTCTTGTGCGTCGTAATCGATCTGCCGAGAAACACTTCGCCCTCGTTTTCGCCGTAAACCATCGGCCCGAGCGCATCCGACATGCCCCATTGCGTCACCATGCGCCGCGCCATCTCGGTGGCGCGCTCGAAGTCATTCGATGCGCCCGTCGTCATCTGGTGCATGAATATTTCTTCGGCGATGCGCCCGCCGAACAGCACCGCAATGCTCGAGAGCAGCCGCTCGCGGTCCATGCTGTAGCGGTCCTCCACCGGCAACTGCATGGTCACGCCGAGTGCGCGCCCGCGCGGGATGATGGTGACCTTGTGCACCGGATCGGTCTTGGGCAGTAGCTTTGCCACCACCGCGTGGCCGGACTCGTGATAGGCGGTGTTGCGCCGTTCTTCCTCCGGCATCACCATCGAGCGCCGTTCCGCACCCATGATGACCTTGTCCTTGGCGCGCTCGAAGTCGTCCATGTCGACCAGGCGCTTGTTGAAGCGCGCCGCGAACAGCGCCGCCTCGTTCACCAGATTGGCGAGATCGGCGCCGGAGAAGCCGGGCGTTCCGCGCGCGATGATATCGGCCTTGACGTCAGGCGCCATCGGCACCTTGCGCATGTGCACCAGCAGGATCTGCTCGCGTCCGCGGATGTCGGGCAGCGGCACCACCACCTGGCGGTCAAAGCGGCCCGGACGCATCAGCGCCGGGTCGAGCACGTCGGGACGGTTGGTGGCGGCGATCACGATCACGCCGGCCGTAGCCTCGAAACCATCCATCTCGACCAGCAACTGGTTCAGCGTCTGCTCGCGCTCATCGTTGCCTCCGCCCAGGCCCGCGCCGCGCTGGCGGCCGACCGCGTCGATTTCGTCGATGAACACGATGCAGGGCGCGTGCTTTTTCGCCTGCTCGAACATGTCGCGCACGCGCGCCGCGCCAACGCCGACGAACATCTCGACGAAATCCGACCCCGAAATGGAGAAGAACGGTACCTTGGCTTCACCGGCGATGGCGCGTGCCAGCAGGGTCTTGCCCGTACCCGGGTTGCCGACCATGAGCACGCCCTTGGGGATGCGCCCGCCCAGCTTCTGGAACTTGGACGGATCGCGCAGGAAATCGACCAATTCCGAGACTTCCTCCTTCGCCTCCTCGCAGCCGGCCACGTCGGCGAAGGTGACGGTGTTGCTCGACTCGTCCAGCATGCGCGCGCGCGATTTGCCGAAAGAGAAGGCGCCGCCGCGGCCCCCGCCCTGCATCTGGCGCATGAAGAAAACCCACACGCCGATCAGGAGCAGCATCGGGAACCAGGAGACGAAGATGTTCATCAGCAGCGACGGTTCCTCCTCAGGCTTGGCCTTGATCTTGACACCGTACTTAAGCAGGTCGGAAATGAGCCAGATGTCGCCGGGGGAGTAACTGGTGATGGCCTTGCCTTCGGTCGTTTTGGCTTTGAGATTGCGGCCCTCGATCACCACCTCGGCGATGCGCCCCGCCTTGACCTCTTCGTAGAACTGGGAATAGTCCATCGGCGCCTGCGTCGTCTGGCGCGTGTTGAACTGGTTGAACACCGTCATCAGCACCAGGCCGATCACCAGCCAGATCACGAGATTCTTAAACAGATTGTTCAAAATAACTCCTTCGGTACCGCCGATTCGGACAGCTAACTGCTTATGTTACAGGTGCCGGGGGCCGGCAACAAGCAAGCTCTCTTCCCCGCTCCCCGTCCCCGCTTTGAAACCTCTTCCCAGAAGATACATTTCGCTCGAGCGTCCGCGCGAGGCTTCGGGCTTGCGCGACCCCACTTTTACAAAGGATTTGCGCATGCCGGCCAGAAATTCGATGAAACCGGCGCCCTGGAACACTTTGACCAGCAACGCACCGCCGGGTTTCAGGCATTGCCGGGCAAACTCCAGCGCCAGTTCGCACAGGTAGATGGAGCGAGCCTGGTCACTGACACCGATGCCTGAGATATTGGGGGCAAGGTCGGAAATTACAAGGTCCGCCTTGCGTCCGCCCAGCGCAAGCAGCAGCGCATCGAGCACTTCCTGCTCGCGAAAATCGCCCTGGACGAACTGCACTCCGGGCAGCGGTTCCATGGGCAGCAAGTCCACCGCGACCACCTTGCCCTTGCTCCCGAGTTTGGCCACCGCCACCTGCGACCAGCTCCCGGGCGCGGCGCCCAGATCGACCAGCAGCTGCCCGGGGACCAGCAGCCGGTCTTTCTTGTCCAGTTCCAGCAGTTTGTAGGCGGCGCGCGAACGATAGCCTTCGGCCCTGGCCTTTTGCACATAAGGGTCGTTGATGTGCTCGCGCATCCACGCCTTGCTGGTTTTACTTCGGCTCATTGCGCGATCAGGCTGTTACAATCGGGTTTTGCCATTGCATTCACTGTGAAATCCCTCTCCTCCGCCGAGCGCAAGCTGCTCAAGGCGCGCGCGCATGCGCTCAACCCCGTGGTCACGGTGGGCAACGAACGCCTGTCAGCCTCGGTACTCAGGGAAATAGAAACAAGCCTCAAAGCGCACGATCTGATCAAGATCCGCGTGACCGGCGATGACCGCGACGCGCGCCTGACCCTGCTGGGCGAGATCTGCAACCGCACCGGCGCCTCGCCGGTGCAGCACATCGGCAAGATACTGGTCGTGTACCGCGAAAGCCAGGAAGCGCCTGCGTCCGCTCCGAAAAAACGCGCCGCGCGCAAGCAGCCGCGCCGCACCAAGCGCAGCTATCAGAATGCGTGAGCCGCGACGGGTAAGCTCTACGAACGGTGGCGACTACCGTTACTCGTAACGCACGTCGATTATTTCAAATTCGCGCACGCCCCCGGGGGCCTGCACTTCGACCACATCGCCAGCGTATTTCCCTATCAGCGCCCGCGCGATCGGTGAGCCGATGGAAATCTTGCCATGCTTGATGTCGGCCTCGTCGTCGCCGACGATCTGGTAAGTCACCTTGTCTCGGCTCTTCTGCGCCTGCAGGTCCACGGTGGAGCCAAACACGCAGCGGCCTTCGGCATCGAGCAGCTTGGGGTCGATCACTTGTGCGTTGGCGAGTTTGCCCTCGACCTCGGCGATGCGCCCTTCGATGAAGCTCTGCCGCTCCTTGGCCGCGTCGTACTCGGCGTTCTCGGACAGGTCACCATGCGAGCGCGCCTCGGCGATCGCGGCGATCACGTTGTGCCGGTCGACCGTTTTCAGGCGCTGCAGTTCGGCGCGCAATGCCTCGGCGCCCTTGATCGTAAGGGGGGTCTTGCCCATATTCGTTAAATCCTAAGCCGGACTAGCCGGAAGCAAACAGGGTGTCTTCGGGCAGGGAACAACCCCTATCCAACGAACAAGGGGGGCGCGCCCCCCTTGTAAATCCCCCGCGCATGCGGGGTCACCCTGATTTGAAATCTTCGCCAATTCTATCAACTCTCGACTTATAAGAGAGGACTAAACCAGCTTTTGATGCAGGGCCTGCAGCGCGTAGGGAACGAGGCCCTGTATGTGACGCATGCCGGTGCAGGCGGCGCGCGCTCCGGCAATGGTAGTGTAATACGTTACGCGGCCCTGCAGCGCGCCGTTGCGTATGGACCAGGAGTCCTGTACGGCGCTGCGTTTTTCGTCCACGGTATTCACGATCAGGCTGACCTCGCCGTTCTTGATCATGTCCAGAATGTGCGGCCGGCCTTCCCCCACCTTGTTGACCATCGCCGCCTTGATGCCGTTTTCGTTGAGGACTTGCGCGGTGCCGCGCGTGGCGATCAGGCTGAAACCCAGCTCGAGCAATTCGCGTCCGATCTGCACCGCCGCGTTCTTGTCGCTGTTCCTCACACTGATGAAGGCCTTGCCCGTCTTGGGCAGTTTCACGCCGGCGGCGAGCTGCGATTTGACGAAGGCCTCGCCGAAGGACTCGCCCACGCCCATGACCTCGCCGGTGGATTTCATTTCCGGCCCGAGGATGGTATCGACACCGGGGAATTTGATGAAAGGGAACACCGCCTCCTTCACCGAGTAATAAGGAGGAATCACCTCTTTCATCACACCCTGCGCATCCAGGCTCGTGCCGACCATGCAGCGCGCCGCAATCTTGGCCAGGGGCAGACCGGTCGCCTTGGACACGAAGGGCACGGTGCGCGAGGCGCGCGGGTTCACTTCGAGTACGAACACCGTGCCGTTCTGGATCGCGAATTGCACGTTCATCAGGCCGACTACGTTTAGTGCTATGGCCATCTGCACCGTCTGCTCCCGCAACTCCTGCTGCAACTCGGCGGAAAGGGAGAACGGCGGCAGCGAGCAGGCCGAGTCGCCCGAATGCACGCCCGCCTGCTCGATGTGCTCCATGATGCCGCCGATCAGCACACGCTTGCCGCAACAGATGGCGTCCACGTCCACTTCGATGGCATCGTTGAGGAAGCGGTCGAGCAGCACCGGCGAGTCGTTCGAGACCTTCACCGCCTCGCGCATGTAGCGCTCGAGTTCGCGTTGTTCGTGCACGATTTCCATGGCGCGGCCGCCGAGCACGTAGCTCGGCCGCACCACCAGCGGATAGCCGATCTCCGCGGCGAGCCTGAGCGCGTCGGCCTCGTTGCGCGCGGTGCGGTTGGGCGGCTGCTTCAGCTTGAGGTCGTGCAGCAGTTTCTGGAAGCGTTCGCGGTCCTCTGCCACGTCGATCATGTCCGGGCTGGTGCCGATGATGGGCACGCCGTTCGCCTCCAGGTCGCGCGCGAGCTTCAGCGGCGTCTGCCCGCCGTACTGCACCACCACGCCGTAGGGTTTCTCCTTGTCCACGATCTCGAGCACGTCTTCCAGCGTGAGCGGCTCGAAGTAGAGGCGGTCGGACGTGTCGTAATCGGTGGAAACGGTCTCCGGGTTGCAGTTGACCATGATGGTCTCGTAGCCGTCCTCGCGCAGCGCCAGCGCAGCGTGAACGCAGCAGTAGTCGAACTCGATCCCCTGGCCGATGCGGTTGGGGCCGCCCCCGAGCACCATGATCTTCTTGCGCGCCGTAGGATTCGATTCGCACTCTTCCTCGTAGGTGGAGTACATATAGGCGGTATTGGTCGCGAATTCCGCGGCACAGGTGTCCACACGCTTGTATACCGGCCGCACGCGCAGCGCATGGCGGCGCTCGCGCACCTGGCGTTCGGTCGCGGCCAGCAGGGTGGCGAGTCGGCGGTCGGAAAAGCCGTTGCGCTTGAGGGTAAGCAGCGCCGGGGCGTCGAGGTCTTCCAGGCGCTTGCCTTTCAAATCCCCTTCCTGCCTCACCAGGTCCTCGATCTGCGCCAGGAACCAGGGATCGATGCGCGTATCGCCCTGGATCTGCTCGATGGAGAGGCCGCAGCGGAAGGCGTCGGCCACGTACCAGATGCGCTCCGGCCCGGGGTCGCCGAGTTCGGTTTCGAGCACGTCCGGATCGGTGGTCATCTCGTCCAGGCCGTCGGCTCCGGTCTCCAGGCCGCGCAATGCCTTCTGGAACGATTCCTGGAAAGTGCGGCCTATCGCCATCACCTCGCCCACGGATTTCATCTGCGTGGTGAGGCGGCTGTTCGCCTGCGGGAATTTCTCGAACGCGAAGCGCGGAATCTTGGTGACGACGTAATCGATGCTCGGCTCGAACGAAGCCGGCGTCGCGCCGCCGGTGATATCGTTCGCGAGTTCGTCCAGGGTGTAGCCCACGGCAAGCTTCGCCGCTACCTTGGCGATGGGAAAACCGGTCGCTTTGGAAGCGAGCGCCGAGGAACGCGACACGCGCGGGTTCATCTCGATCACCACCATCTTGCCGTCGGCCGGATTGATGGCGAACTGCACGTTGGAGCCGCCGGTCTCCACCCCGATCTCGCGCAATACCGCGATCGAGGCATTGCGCATGATCTGGTATTCCTTGTCGGTCAGCGTCTGCGCCGGCGCCACGGTGATCGAGTCGCCGGTATGCACGCCCATGGGATCCAGGTTTTCGATCGAGCAGATGATGATGCAGTTGTCAGCCTTGTCGCGCACCACCTCCATCTCGAATTCTTTCCAACCGATCACCGATTCCTCGATCAGCAACTCCTTGGTCGGCGAGGCATCCAGGCCGCGCTCGCAGATCGCGACGAATTCCTCGCGGTTGTATGCAATGCCGCCACCGGAACCGCCCAGAGTGAACGAAGGCCGGATCACCACCGGGTAGCCGATGGCGGCCTGTACCTGCAGCGCCTCTTCCAGGCTGTGCGCGAGCATGGAGCGCGGGCAGTCGAGACCGATGGATTTCATCGCCTGCTTGAATTTCTCGCGGTCCTCGGCCTTGTCGATGGCCTCGCGCGAGGCGCCGATCATTTCCACGCCGTATTTTTCCAGCACGCCGTGCTTGGCCAGGTCGAGCGCGCAGTTCAGCCCGGTCTGCCCGCCCATGGTCGGGAGCAGCGCGTCCGGCCGCTCCTTGGCAATGATGGACTCGACCATCTGCCAGGTCACGGGCTCGATATAGGTGACATCGGCCATCTCCGGATCGGTCATGATGGTCGCCGGATTGGAATTCACCAGGATCACCCGGTAGCCTTCCTCGCGCAGCGCCTTGCAGGCTTGCGCGCCGGAATAGTCGAACTCGCAGGCCTGGCCGATGATGATCGGCCCGGCGCCGATGATCAGGATGCTGCGGATGTCGCTGCGTTTTGGCATCAGCGATCCACCGCCACCGACGCCGACGACGAGCGAAACGAGGAAATGCCCCTGCGCCCCTGGCGGTTCATGCTTTCTTCGCTTCCATCAACTTCACGAAACGGTCGAACAGATAGCCGATGTCGTGGGGACCGGGGCTCGCCTCGGGGTGCCCCTGGAAGCAGAACGCCGGCCGGTCGGTGCGCGCCAGACCCTGCAAGCTGCCGTCAAACAGTGAAATATGTGTCGGCCGCAGCTTGGCCGGGAGCGTCGCCGGGTCGACGGCAAAGCCATGGTTCTGACTGGTGATCACCACCTGGCCCGTGTCGAGGTCCTTCACCGGGTGATTGGCGCCGTGGTGGCCGAACTTCATTTTCATGGTCTTTGCGCCCGAAGCGAGGCCCAGCAACTGATGCCCCAGGCAGATGCCGAACGTCGGCGTGCCGGTCGCGACAATTTCGCGTATCGCCTCGATGGCGTAATCGCAGGGCTCTGGATCGCCTGGACCGTTGGAGAGAAACACGCCGTCAGGCCTTGCCGCGAGCAGTTCCTTTGCCGGCGTCTGCGCCGGGAACACCGTCACCTTGCAGCCGCGCTCGGACAGAAGGCGCAGGATATTGCGCTTCATGCCGTAATCGTAGGCGGCAACATGGAAACGATGGCCTTCGATCGTTCGATAACCCGTTGCCAGTTCCCATGCGCCCTCATTCCACTCATAGCGCTCGCGCGCGGACACCACCTTGGCCAGGTCCATGCCGGCAAGCCCGGGAAACGCACGCGCGGCAGCGAGCGCAGCAGCAGCGTCCGCCCCGCCCAGCGTGGCGCCTTGCGCGGCGGCGCGCACACATCCTGCCTGCGCCCCATCGGTGCGCAGGATCCGGGTGAGCTTGCGCGTGTCGATGCCGGCGATGGCGACGATCTCGTTGGTCCTGAGATAGTCCGACAGGCCTTGCTCGCTGCGGAAATTCGACGCGCGCAACGGCAGGTCGCGGATCACCAGACCGGCCGTGTGCACCTGCGCCGATTCCTGGTCTTCCCGATTGACGCCGGTATTGCCGATGTGCGGATAGGTCAGCGTGACGATCTGACGGCAATAGGAAGGATCGGTAAGGATCTCCTGGTAGCCGGTCATGGCGGTATTGAACACCACCTCGCCAACCGTGCTGCCCGCGGCGCCGATGCCCGAGCCGTGAAATATTGTCCCGTCGGCGAGCGCAAGGATAGCGGGCGGGAACGGCGAAGGCACGGCTAACTCCAGGATTTATATACAGAAACGGGACAGGAACAGCCTCTGTCCCGTCCCGTCAATCTTGACGATTATAACCCGGAACAGGGTTTCTCGCCAAACGCGGCGCTCAGTTCAGACCGAGCACGTCCTGCATATCGTAGAGGCCCGCTCCCTTGCCCTCGAGGAAGCGCGCAGCCCGCAGCGCGCCCTCGGCATAGGTCACGCGGCTTTGCGAGCGCACCGTGATTTCGACGCGCTCGCCGCTGCCGGCGAATATCACCGTGTGCTCGCCGACGATGTCGCCCCCGCGGATCGAGTGAAATCCGATCGCCTTGGCGTCGCGCGCCCCGGTGTCGCCCTCGCGCCCATACACGGCGCAGCGTTCCAGGTCGCGACCCAGCGCCGCGGCGACCAGTTCGCCCAGTTTGAGCGCCGTCCCCGAGGGTGCATCAACCTTGTGCCGGTGGTGCGCTTCGATAATTTCGACGTCGTAGGCGTCGCCCAGGATTTTCGCTGCGACCTGCGCCAATTTGAATGTGGCGTTGACGCCGACCGCCATGTTGGGCGCGAACACGACTGCAATCCGCTTCGCCGCAGCGACGATATGCTGCCTGCCCTCGGCGCTGAAGCCGGTCGTGCCAATCACCAGATTCGTGCCCGACTTTACACAGGCATCCAGGTGCAGCAGGCTGCCCTCGGGCCGGGTGAAATCGATCAGGCAGTCGGCAGCGGCAATGCCGGCGGCATAATCGGCGCTGATGGCGACGCCCGCGGCGCTGCCCAGGGCTTCGCCCGCGTCCTTTCCCAGGTAGGGACTGTCCGCGACTTCCAGCGCCGCGGTCAGCTTCAGGTCCTTCGCGGCCAACACCGCCTCGATCAGGGTGCGGCCCATGCGCCCCGCGCTGCCAGCGATAGCGATTTTCATGCTGGCCCTATTTCAGTCCGGCAGCGCCCACGCCGGGCGCAGGTATAACGTCGCCGTCGATGCGCTTCAGTTTTCCGCCCTCGAAAAACACCGCGAGTTTGCGCTGTTCCAATTCCCTGGAATTGGCCATCTGCCGCCGGAACACGTAATCCCAGCGGTCACCGTGAAAGCTATCGGTGATCAGCGGGGTGCCCATGACGAAGCGCACCTGATCCTTGCTCATGCCGGGCTTCAACTTCGAAACCATTTCCTGGGAAACGAAATTGCCCTGCTGGATTTCCATGCGATAGGGCGCCAGGTCCGGCATTGGCAGCCGCCCGGAACCGCAGGAAACGAGGAGTAATGCGGCTAATGCCGCCAGTGCGCGTGAAAACATGGATTGAATTCGTTCTCAAAAACGATAAAACGCTATATGATAACCCAGTTCACAGCCCTCATCGATCAGCGCATGAGCAAACCCCAGGATCTCAAGACCATCGGCCTCAAGGCCACGGCGCCGCGCCTCACGATTCTCAACCTGTTCGAGAAGAGCAAGGTGCGGCACCTGTCCGCCGAGGACGTGTACAAGCTTCTGGTCGCCGACGGGCTCGATACCGGCCTGGCCACGGTATACCGCGTGCTGACCCAGTTCGAGCATGCCGGCCTGCTGCAGCGGCATCATTTCGAATCCGGCCGCGCCGTGTTCGAACTCAACGCGGGCACGCATCACGATCATCTTGTGTGCATGCAGTGCGGGCGGGTCGAGGAGTTCTACGACGCCGAGATCGAGAAACGCCAGAACAAGATCGCCAAGGAGCGCGGCTTCGTCATCACCGAGCACTCGCTGCATCTGTACGTCGATTGCATCAAGACCGATTGCCCGCACAAATCTTAATACCGGACAATACGGGAACAAGCAAAGTGCCTCCGACCGAGGAAAAGCCCTTATCCCACGAACAAGGGGGGGCGCGCCCCCCCTTGTCCCCCAAGGGGACTTCCTACAGAGCGTAGATCCCCCCGCGGATGTGCCCGGGTTGTTTCATGCTGACCTGCGTTACGCGCCGTCCACCCCTTGGACTTGGAAACCTTCCTTACCTCGACCTTGCTCGTTGCCGTAGCCGAAATCGGCGACAAGACGCAACTGCTTTCCTTCGTTCTTGCCGCGCGACTGCGCCAACCCTGGGCGATCATCGCCGGCATCCTCGTGGCGACGCTTGCCAACCATGCGCTGGCCGGTTCGGTCGGCGCCTGGTTGGCGCACCTTGCCGGACCTGGCATGATGCAGTGGGTAACGGGACTCCTGTTCATCGGCTTCGGCCTGTGGGCGCTGCATCCGGATGCGCTCGACGGCGATCCGCAAATCCACCGCGCCGGTGCTTTCGTCACCGCGCTGATCGCCTTCTTCCTCGCCGAGATGGGCGACAAGACGCAACTCGCCACGGTGGCGCTGGCAGCGCGCTTCGACAGCCTTGCGGCAGTGGTGCTGGGCACGACGCTGGGAATGATGCTCGCGAACGTGCCGGCGGTGATGATCGGCGGCAAGCTCGCTACGCGCCTGCCGATGCGGGCGATACGCTACTCCGCGGCAGGGCTGTTCATGCTCACCGGCGTGCTGACGCTGCTCGGATGGCCGGCCTGACGCGCTGGCCCGGCAAAGCAACCGGATTGAGATCCAGGTAGATTATTGCGCAGGCCGACCACCATGACCGAGAACAAATCCGAACACACTATCGAGCTGTTGCTTTGGCGTCATGCCGACGCCGAAGACGGGATTCCCGACGCGGGTCGCGCGCTCACCAAAAAAGGGCTGAAGCAGGCAAAGCAGGTGGCTGCCTGGCTCAAACCGCGGCTGCCGGCCGACTGTCTCATCCTCGCCAGCCCGGCCAAGCGCGCGCAGCAGACGGCAGCTGCGTTGGAGTTGCCATATGGCACCGACAAGCGCATCGGCGTGCAAGCCGATATCGCCGACCTCGTCGCCGCGGCCAACTGGCCCAAGCGCACGGGCACGGTCGTCCTGGTCGGCCACCAGCCTACGCTGGGGCGCCTCGCCGCCTGGTTGCTTTCGGGAGAGCCGGCCGACTGGGCCGTCAGGAAAGGCGCGCTGTGGTGGTTTTCCGGTCGCGCGCGCTACGGCGGCACGGAGACCGTTCTGCGCGCGGTAGTCAGCCCGGACCTTCTGTAGGGGCGCGCAGGAAATCGGCGTTTTTTCAGGCGGCCTTGGCTGCGGCGTCGCGCAGCGGCTTCACATCCAGGCGCAGTCCGATCGATTTCCATTCGTCCGCTTCATCGGCAAGCTCCGCCGCGCTCAAGGGGCGATTCTCCAGGAAGTCCTCCGGCAGCAACAGGCGAAAACCGCTTTCGGTTATTTCGCAGGCGAACTGCGGCAGTTCCAGATCGGCGCGGCTGCGGCAAAACAGGCTTGCCAGGCGCAGACAGAACACCAGCGCCCAATCGGTCGGAACGGGGCTCAGGTCCTGCAGCTTGGCGAGCTTGCCGCGGTGGGCGAGCACCAGCCGCGCCAGCTGCGCCTGCTCCATGCGCGAAAAACCGGGCATGTCGGCATTGGCAATGACATAGGCCGAGTGCTTGTGGTAGCCGTTGTGAGCGATGGAAATGCCGATCTCGTGCAAGGCGGCGGCCCAGGCGAGTGCCTGCCCGGCATGCGGGTCGCGTTCGGTCGCGCTCAGATGCCGGCGCAATCTGGCCGCGAGCTCCGCCACGCGCTGCGACTGAGCCGTATCGACATGATAACGGCGCATGAACTGGCGCACCGTCACCGCGCGCATGTCGTGCTTCTGCACCCGGCCGAGCAGGTCGTAGAGCACACCCTGGCGCAGCGCGGCGTCCGACACGCTCAGATGTTCGATGCCGAGTTCGGCAAACGCGGCGCACATGATGGCCAGTCCGCCCGGCAGGATGGCCGCGCGGTCCTCGCGCATCCCCGGCAGCAGCAGGCGCTCCATGTCGCCCGCCTTGAGGAAGGCGCTCCTGAGCTTATCCAGGCCGGCCGCCGAGACGCCATGCTCGCTCCAGCCGTTGGCTTCCACGATCGAGGCAATCGAGCGCGCAGTCCCGGAGGAGCCCACCGCCTCGGCCCAACCGTGCTTGGTGTACTGCTTGACTATGGTTTGCAGCTCGCTCCTCGCGGCAAGCTCGGCCTGTTTGAATGCGGATTTATCGACTTTACCGTCGGCAAAATATTTCAGGCTGTAGCTGACGCAGCCCATGTACAGACTGTCCATCAGTTCCGGCCGCACACCGGTGCCTATGATGAACTCGGTCGAGCCTCCGCCGATGTCCATCACCAGGCGCTTTTCCGGGCTGAGCGGCAAGCTGTGCGCGACGCCGAGGTAAATCAACCGCGCTTCCTCGCGCCCGGCGATGACTTCTATCGGGAAGCCCAGCGCTTCCTTGGCTTCAGCCAGGAACTGTCGTGAATTCTTGGCCACGCGCAAGGCATTGGTGCCGACAACGCGCACCGCTTCCGCCGGAAAGCCGCGCAAGCGGTCGGAGAAGCGCCGCAGCGCATCCAGCGCACGCACCTGAGTGGCGCGATCGATGCGCTTGTCGCGTGTCAGCCCCGCGCCCAGGCGCACCTGCTCGCGCAAACCGTCGAGCAGATAGATCTGATCATCGACGACACGGCCGATCTGCAGATGAAAGCTGTTGGAGCCCAGGTCGACCGCGGCAAGAGTCTCGTATTCCATGGCGCGATTACCTTAGCACCGGGAACCTGGGCGCGCAACGGATTTGCACTGGAATCAAGGGCGAATCGCGCGCGGTTTTCATATACTCCGGCAAGGCGTAATATTTCTGCTACATTGTGCCGCTGCACCACGATTTTCAACATTACCAATGCCTGCAAAACCAACCCTGCTCCTCAACCGGGAAATCGGCATCCTGGAATTCAACCGCCGAGTGCTGGCGCAGGCCGAGGATGCGGATACGCCGCTGCTTGAACGGCTGCGTTTTCTTTGCATCGTCAGCAGCAATCTGGACGAGTTTTTCGAGATCCGCGTCGCCGAGCTGAAGGAGACGATCCGCGTCAATCTGCCCGGCGTGGGACCCGACGGCATGAGCCCGCGCGAGGTCTTTGTGGCGGTCAACCGCATCGCGCACGAGCTGGTGGAGCGGCAGTACCGCTTGCTCAACGAAAAAATTCTGCCTGAACTGGACAAGGCGGGCGTGCGTTTTCTGCGCCGCAACGACCTCAACGAAGCGCAGCGCGCGTGGATACGCGATTATTTCTTCAACGAAATGATGCCCGTGCTCACGCCGATCGGCCTGGATCCGGCGCATCCCTTCCCGCGCGTATTCAACAAGAGCCTGAATTTCGCGGTGGAACTGGAGGGGCGTGACGCCTTTGGCCGCGCCTCGCGCGCCGCCATCGTGCAGGCGCCGCGGATCCTGCCGCGGATGATCAAGCTGCCGCCCGGGCTGCGGCATGGCAAGGAGCAGAACTTCGTCTTCCTCTCCTCCGTCCTGCACGAGCACGCGTCCGAGTTGTTCGCAGGCATGAGCGTGCGCGGCTGCTACCAGTTTCGCGTGACGCGCAACAGCGATCTGTTCGTCGACGAAGAGGAAGTGAAGAACCTGCGCACCGCGCTGCAGGGCGAGCTGCCGCAGCGCAACCTGGGCGCCGCCGTGCGCCTGGAGGTCGCCGACAACTGCACCCCGGGCATGGCGGAATTCCTGCTGCAGCAGACCGAGCTCAGCCCCGACGACCTATACCAGGTCAACGGACCGGTTAACCTGGTGCGCCTGATGCAGATCCCCGAACTGGTCGACCGGCCTGATCTGCAGTTCCGGGCGTTTCGTTCCGGCCGCCCCGCAACATTGGAAAAACGGGCCAATATTTTCGCCGCGGTGCGCAAGGGCGACGTGCTGCTGCACCACCCGTTCCAGTCGTTCACGCCCGTGGTCAATTTCATCCAGGAGGCGGCCAAGGACTCGAAGGTGGTGGCGATCAAGCAGACCGTATATCGCATCGGCACCGACTCCGCCATCCTGGAAGCCTTGATCGGCGCGGCCAAGCGCGGCAAGGAAGTGACGGTGGTGGTGGAGCTGATGGCGCGCTTCGAGGAAGAAGCCAACATCAACTGGGCGGAGCGGCTGGAGGAGGTCGGCGCGCACGTGGTCTACGGCGTCGTCGCGCACAAGACCCACGCCAAGATGGCGCTGGTGGTGCGGCGCGAGGACGGGAAGCTGCGGCGCTATGTGCACCTGGGCACCGGCAATTACCATCCGCGCACTGCGCGCCTGTACACCGACTTCGGCCTGTTTACCTGCGACCGGAGCGTCTGTGCCGACGTCAACGAAGTGTTCAAGCAACTCACCGGACTGGGCAAGTCGGAAACGCTGCATCATCTGTGGCTGGCGCCCTTCACCCTGCACGCGAAAATCATTGCCGCAATCAAGAACGAAACCCGCCTCGCCAAGGCCGGCAAGCCCGGACGCATCATCGCCAAAATGAACGCGCTGCTCGAGCCGACGGTGATCGAAGCGCTGTACGCAGCCTCGCAGGCCGGCGTGCGCGTGGACTTGGTGGTGCGTGGCGTATGCGCGTTGCGCCCCGGCGTTCCCGGCCTGTCGGAGACCATAAAGGTACGCTCGATCGTGGGCCGGTTCCTGGAACATACGCGCATATTCTATTTTCATGCCGACGGCGCCGAAAACGTCTACCTCTCCAGCGCCGACTGGATGGACCGCAACTTTTTCCGCCGCGTCGAGCTGTGCTTTCCGGTGCTCGACAAGAAACTGAAGCAGCGCGTGATCAAAGAGGGGCTCAAGCCCTACCTCAAGGACAACCGCCAGGCCTGGGACATGCGCGCCGACGGTCACTACGTGCGCAAGAATCCACGCGGCACCCTGCCGCGCTCGGCGCAAATGATGTTATTGGGGGAACTCGCCCAGGAGTGAGAGCCTCGAAATATCCACACAGCCCTCGGAAAAATCTTCGCGCCGGCTCTCGCCGCGCCCGCAACCCGTCAATTTGAAATGACTTTTTCCAGTCGACCTGGGAAATGGGCATCCTTCGTCACCGCGTTCCTGCTCTCATTTGCGCATAACATGGTTTTTTCTCTTGGGACAGCGCTCGCGCCTGTTGTTACAATTTCGTCCCGAACCGGCGCACATTCAAAAACGCTTCCAATCCCGCCAAAGCCAATAACCCCAATTTCCAGCCGAGGTCGCCATGTTCAGCCGCTTCATGCCGCGAGAAGGCAAATTTTTTGATCTGTTCAACGAGCACGCCGCGCTGATCGTGGAGGGCAGCCATGAGCTGGCCGCCCTGATGGCCAGCGGCGACGATCTCGAGCGCCGCGCACACAAAGTCGAGTCAATCGAGAAGCGCGGCGACAAAATCACCCGCGGCACGATCGAGCTGCTGCACAAGACCTTCATCACGCCGATCGACCGCGACGACATCCACCAGTTGATCTGCGAAATGGACAACATCCTCGATCTGATCGAGGACTCGGCGCAGCTCATGTTCCTGTACGACGTGCGCGTGCTCCCCCCGGACGCAAGGAAGCTTGCCGACATCTGCGTCGACTGTTGCGAGAAGGTGAAAAGCGCCGTGGTGCTGCTCTCCAGCATGGACAACGCGGATACGATCATGGCGATCTGCCAGGACATAGACCGGCTCGAGTCCGAGGCCGACCACGTGATGCGCGCGGCCATGGGACGCCTGTTCCGCGACGAGCCCGACGTGCGCGAGTTGATCAAGCTGCGCACCGTGTACGAGCACCTGGAGACGGTGACCGACCACTGCGAAGACGTGGCCAATATCATCCAGGGCATCGTGATCGAGAACGCTTGATTCCCGCTGCACATCGACGCGGAGCCAGCCGGTGAGCTTTCATATCCTCGTGTTCTTGGTCGCGCTCGCGTTGGCGTTCGATTTTCTGAACGGCTTTCATGACGCCGCCAATTCCATCGCCACCATCGTGTCGACGCGCGTGATGCGGCCGCAGTGGGCGGTGCTGTGGGCGGCGTTTTTCAATTTCATCGCCTTTCTGTTCTTCGGCCTGCTGGTCGCCGCCACCGTGGGCAAGGGCATCATCGACCCGGCCGTCGTCGATCATTATGTCGTGTTCGGCGCGCTCATCGGGGCGATCAGTTGGAACATCATTACCTGGTATTTCGGCATTCCCTCGAGTTCGTCGCATGCGCTGATCGGCGGACTCTCCGGCGCGGCGGTGGCCAAGGGCGGGGTGGGCTCGCTGGTGGCGTCCGGTTTCCTCAAAACCACGGCAGCCATCGTGCTGTCGCCGCTACTTGGCTTGATTCTGGGCGGGACGCTGATGCTCGCTGTATCCTGGATCTTCTCGGGCACCACACCCCGCCGCGTCGACCGCTGGTTCCGCCGGCTGCAATTCGTCTCGGCCTCGCTCTACAGCCTTGGACACGGCGGCAATGACGCGCAGAAGACCATGGGCATCGTCTGGATGCTGCTCATCGCGGCCCAAGTGACCGGACCGAAGGACCCGCTGCCGTTCTGGGTGGTGATGGCCTGCCAGACGGCGATGGGCCTGGGCACGCTGTTCGGCGGCTGGCGCATCGTCAAGACCATGGGCCAGAAGATCACCAAGCTCAAACCCGTGGGGGGCGCCTGCGCCGAAACCGGCGGCGCCATCACCCTGTTCCTTGCCACCGGATTGGGCGTGCCGGTCTCCACTACCCATACCATTACCGGCGCCATCGTTGGCGTCGGCTCGGTGAACAAGTTCAACGCGGTGCGCTGGGGCGTTGCCGGAAACATCGTCTGGGCCTGGGTCCTGACCATTCCCTGCTCCGCGTTCATCGCCGCGGTCGCCTGGTTCCTGGGCCAGCAATACCTTTAGCTCCGTCCGGCGGCGGACAGCGATTCCCGCGCACTGCATTCGGCGCGAGTTTGATATAAAGCAACAGGCGCGGGATCGCTTGAGGGCATCATTGCCGGTGCAGGCACGGCGAAGCGCCGCGCACATTCAAGGAGAATCCGGATGAGCAGAGAAGTCGTGGTGGTGAGCGGTGTGCGCACCGCAATCGGCGATTACGGCTGCGCGCTGAAAGACATTGCGCCGACCGAACTCGCAGCCAGGGTCGCGCGCGAAGCTGTGGCTCGGGCCAAGATCGACCCGAATGATGTCGGCCACGTCGTCTTTGGCAACGTTATCCACACTGAGCCGAAAGACATGTATCTGTCGCGCGTGGCGATGATCAACGCGGGCCTGGCCCACCACACGCCGGCGATGACACTGAACCGCCTCTGCGGCAGCGGCATGCAGGCCATAGTCAGCGCGGCGCAGGCGATCCTGCTCGGCGACGCGGACATCGCGCTCGCCGGCGGCGCGGAATCGATGAGCCGCGCCGGCTACCTGATGCCGACGCTGCGCTGGGGCCAGCGCATGGGCGACGGCAGCACGATCGACATGATGGTGGGCGCGCTCACCGATCCGTTCGACACGGTGCACATGGGCATCACCGCCGAGAACGTGGCCGAGAAATGGAATATTTCGCGCGCGCAGCAGGACGAGTTTGCGGTGGAAAGCCACCGGCGCGCCATCAACGCCATCCAGAGAGGCTATTTCAAGGAGCAGATCCTGCCGATCGAGCTGAAGACGCGCAAGGGTGTGACCCTGTTCGACACCGATGAGCACCCGCGCGCCGATGCGGGCATGGAAGGCATGGCCAAATTGCGGACCGCGTTCAAGAAAGACGGCACGGTCACGGCCGGCAACGCCTCGAGCGTCAACGACGGCGCGGCAGCAGTGGTGTTGATGGAAGCCGGGGCTGCGGCGAAAAAGGGCCTGAAACCGATGGCCCGGCTGCTCGCCTACGGGCACGCCGGGGTCGACCCCAAGTTCATGGGCATCGGCCCCGTGCTCGCGGTACAGACGGCGCTAGCGCGCGCCGGTCTCAAGGTGAACGACATGGACGTGGTCGAATCGAACGAAGCATTCGCAGCGCAAGCCTGCGCCGTGGCCAAGGACCTGCAATTCGACCCTGCGAAAACCAATCCCAACGGCGGAGCCGTGGCACTCGGCCATCCCATTGGCGCAACCGGCGTCCTGCTCACGGTCAAGGCGCTATATGAACTGCAGCGCAGCGGCGGCCGCTACGCCCTGGTGACCATGTGCATCGGCGGCGGGCAGGGCATCGCCGCGGTGTTCGAGCGGATGTAACGCCGCGCTTGGACGCGTTAGACTGCCTTGCGTGCGGCGCATGCTGCGCCTACTCGGAGTCCTGGCCGGCGTTCATAGGCGATGGCGATGGCGAAGGCATTCCGGATGAACTGATCGATGTCGAGCAGCGGAAGATGCTGTGTCATGGCAATCGCTGTTCGGCGCTGGTGGGCGAACTCGGAAGCCGGGCGCAATGCAGCGTCTATGTAAACCGGCCCCTCGTGTGCCGGGAATTTCAGGCAGGGTCGGAAGACTGCATCATGGTGCGGCGCAGCTTCGGTCTGCCGACGGCGTAGCGGCCGCCGCGCGTTCAATCGCGGGCTTCCAGTGCCAATTCCTTGGCACTCAGCGCATTGCGAAGTACGAGCCTTGAAACAGCCCGCGCGCGGGCCGAGCGGGGCGGAGGGGCCCCAACCCTCCTTTAGCGCGGGCGGTCCCTAAAATTCCAGGCTCTCCTGGATCGCGGCGATGCCCGCCTTGGCGCAAGCCTCGTCCGCCGCGGCCGGTGCGCCGGACACGCCGATCGCGCCGAGCATTTGCCCGCCGCCCTCAATGATCACGCCGCCGCTCAGGACCACGACATGCGGTAGCTGCCGCACGCCGCTCTCCGCCTTGCCCGGCTGCGTCAGATCGACCAGCGCGCCGGTGTCGGTGCGAAAGCTCACCGCGGTCCAGGCCTTGCCGGCTGCGGTGCGCGGGGTATGCGGCCCGGCGTAGCGATCGCGCAGAATCACCTGTACGACGCCGCTGCGATCGACCAGCGCCACCGCGACCTGCCAGCCGTTGTCGCGGCATTTCTTCAATGCCGCCTGCGCCGCTTTGAGCGCGGTTTCGACAGTAAGATGGCGTGTGGCAAAAGTGGCTGCCTCCTGCGACAGAACCTGGCCGGGAGAAATCAACAGCCCCGCACATAGCACCATGCCTGCTCCTGCTTTCATGTTTCTCTCCTCATGTTCTGCCAGCGAGCCAGCGGCATGCCGGCAACACCGTTACCCTCGAATTGCCGTTCCACGCCGCGACAGCCGCTGTTCCAGACAAAGCATCAGAGCGCGGCCTGCATCCGCTCGACGATGGTCCTGATGATCTTGAGGCGCGCGAAATACTTGTCCTCGGCTTCGACCACCGTCCAGGGCGCGATCTCGGTGCTGGTGCGGTCTATCATGTCGCACACCGACTGCTCGTATTCGTTCCATTTCTTGCGGTTGCGCCAGTCCTCCTCGGTAATCTTGAAGCGCTTGAAGCTGGTCTTCTGGCGCAAAGTGAAACGCTTCAACTGCTCCTCCGCGGAGATCTGCAGCCAGAACTTGCACACGATCGCGCCACCGCGCACCATTTGTTCCTCGAAATCGTTGATCTCGCTATAGGCGCGCATCCAGTCGGCGACGCCGCAGAAGCCTTCGACGCGTTCCACCAGCACGCGCCCGTACCAGGAGCGGTCGAAGATCGTGATGCGCCCGCGCCGTGGCGCGTGCCGCCAGAAGCGCCACAAATAAGGTTGCGCGCGCTCCTCCTCGGTCGGCGCCGCCACCGGCACCACCTGGAAGTGGCGCGCGTCGACCGCGCCGGTGATGCGCCGGACCGCCCCGCCCTTGCCGGCCGCATCCGATCCCTCGAATAGCAGGATCAGCGAGTGTTTCTTGAAATATTTCTTGTCGCGCGACAGCCGGTTGAGCCGGCCCTGCCATTTCTCCAACTGCGTTTCGTATTTTTCCTTGGCAACCTTCTGCGTCATGTCGAGGTTGCGCAGCAGCCCGAGGTTGTCCATTTCCGGCAATGGCGGCACCTGCACCCGGCGCTCCTTGTAATTGCTTTTCGCCAGCCGTTTTTTCATCGCCTCGAGCAGCAGTTTGCCGACGGTGAGGCTGCGATAACGCGGATCCGCGCCTTCGACCACCGTCCAGGGCGCGTTGGCGTTGCTGGTTTCGCGCAGCGCGCGCTCGGAAACTTGGCGGAAGGCGTCGTACTTCTTGAAGTTTTCCCAGTCCACCTTGGTGACGCGCCAGCGGGTGAGCGGGTCCTTCTCCAGCTCCCGCATGCGCTTCTTCTGCTGTTGCTTGGAGAGGTGGAACCAGAACTTCAGCAGCAGCACGCCCTCGTCGCAGAGCATTTTCTCCAGACGCACGATGTCCTCGAGGCTGGCGTTCAGTCCGGCATCGTCGGACCGCGCCAGCACCCGGCTCACGATCGGGGCGGTGTACCAGGAACCGAACATGATGCCGATCTTGCCCTTGGGCGGCAGTTCACGCCAGAAACGCCACATCCGCGGCCGCTCCGCTTCCTCGTCCGTGGGATCGCCGAAGGCGCGCGTCTGGATATGGCGCGGGTCCATCCATTCGTTGAGCAAATTGACGGTTTCGCCTTTGCCGGCCCCGTCCACCCCGCCGATCAGGATCAGCACCGGAAATTTCTTGGCCTGCGCCAGATCGAATTGAACGTTGAGCAGGGCCTCGCGCAGCTTTGGCTCCTGCCGTGCATAGACTTGCTTCGTGACTTTGTGGCCCAGCTCCGCGGATTCGAACATGACCAGCTCCTTTCGGAATTTGCCTACGGTGATTTCCAGAATGGCTTCTGCCGCTGCCAATGATCCCACGCGCGGGAAAGCGCGTCGAGTTGCAGATGCGTGCTGGCCGCGCTCCAGCCCTGGATCATGCCGGCGACGCGCGCATCGGGCGTGCGCGCGCCCGCGCAGGCCTCGGGCAGCAAGCGCAGCAAGGTCGCGGCATCGTTCAGCCCGCCGAGCACCTCCTGCATTGCGGCAAGCGACTGTACGTACGGCCGCACGCGCCGTTTCGGGAACAGCGCGGCGAAAAATTCCGCTGCATAGCGCAACTTCTTGGCGGCGATGCGCAGGCGATGACGGCCGGCGGCATCGAGCTCCTGCAACCGTTTGCCGCGTTTTTCCATAGTTGTCGCGCGCTGCTGCAACAGGTTTGCGGCGAAGCCGTCCACCGGCTGCGCGAGCGCCGCGGACTCCTGCATCCAGGCGCCTTCGGCCAGCAGCCGACCGAGCTGCAACCACAGGCGCTGCCACGCGGCCGAGGCGACGGCGCCCTGCGCGGCGCGCAGGTGCGTGCGCCCAAGTCTGAGGCAGCGCCGTTCGAACGCGATCACCTCGGATTCGTCGGCACGCTGCTCGCGCAGCGCACGCAGCATCTCGTGCACGAACACATCCCAGTCGCGCGCCTTGCCCAGCGCGGCATTGCGCACGCGCAACTGGTTCGTGACCGGGGCGAACGCGGGCTGCGGGATCACCATTTTGAACAGGCTGAAGCAGGCGCGCAGGCGCCGCAGCGCGACACGCACCTGATGCAGATATTCCGGATCCCTGCCGGCGAGAAAACCGCTCTCGTTCGACTGCAGATGCGCCATGCAACTGCGCACCACGGTGGCGAAAGCGGTGGCCACGCTGCCCTGCGAATCGAGCTCGAGCGGCGCCGCCTTGACCGGATGCGCCGGCATCTTGCTCGCGAGCGCATAGCCGCGCTCGGACTTGCTCGCCTGGCCGAGGCGCAGCGGCACGCCCTCGACCAGCTCCAGCGCGAGTTCATACAGGCGCACCGGGCTGCCCGAGAGCAGTTCGAGTTCTGCCTCGCTGATCGCGCTCGCGCGCCGGCCACAGCGGATTTCCCCGCTGTCCAGGCAGAGCTCGGCCAGGCTGCCGTCGGTGAACCCAAGGCGCAGGCTGGTGCGCTCGAACTCGGTCCTGAATACCGGCGCGAGCTTCGCGCGCAGACTCGGGGCGCGAAACAGCTTGGCCACCGGCGTGGTGGCGAGCAGGCCGAAATCGAGCGCCTCGCCGGGCAGCGGCCATTCCCATTCCTCGCGCACATGCAGCCCGGCCGCGGCCTGGCCTTCGGTTTTCAAGGTTTGCAGCCATCGCCCTCCGTCCGCGCGCAGGCGCAGCGCCAGTCCGGCGCGCAGCAAGGTTCGTGTGGGCGTTTCGTAATAGATGCTGTGGACGCGGCGGGTCGACGCGCGTCCCTGCTGCAGGGCCCTGATCCGGGGGTCGCGGCGCAGCCGGCGCAAATCCTGCGGCGCGAGCAACAGCTTGAGTTCGGTTTCCACTAACGCCTGCTTGCGGTAAGCACGCCTTGCACTTCCCGCACCAGCGCGAGGGTTCGCTGCAACTGCTCCAGATCGGAAATTTCGACGGTGAAGGACATGTACGCCATATGCTGCTTCGATTGCGTGTTGACCCCGGTAACATTGATCTTCTCGCGCGAGAGCACCTCCGAAATATCGCGCAGCAAGCCCGTGCGGTCGTGCGCCTGCACCACGATGTCGACCGAAAACACGCCGTCCTTTTGCTGCCCCCAGGCGGCGTCGATCATGCGTTCCGGTTGAAGCTCGGCCAGGCGCTGCAGGTCGCGGCAGTTGCGGCGGTGAATCGACACCCCGCGACCGCGGGTGACGAAGCCGGCGATGGCGTCAGGCGGCGCAGGCCTGCAGCATTTCGCCAACTGCGTCAGCAGCTTGTCCATGCCGACGACGAGAATGCCACCGTCCTTGGCGTTCGCCTTGCTCTTTCCCGGCAGGAAGGCTTCCTCGGCCGGCTCGGCCGGCGGCCCGCCGCGCAGCGCAGTCTGCAACATCTTCGCCCCGACTTCCTCGCGCCCGGCCGCGGCGAACAAGTCGTCGCTCCTGGCGTAGCCGAGCTGTTGCGCCAGGCGATCAAGATTGGCGCCGGTCATGCCTTCGCGCTGCAGTTCGCGCTCGACCAGCGCGCGGCCTTGGGCGACGGTCTCGGCCAGCGCCTGGGTGTTGAACCATTGCCTCGCCTTGTTGCGTGCGCGCGAACTGTGGATATAGCCCAGCGCCGGATTCATCCAGTCGCGGCTCGGCCCGCCGGTCTTGGCGGCGACAATTTCCACCCGCTGGCCGTTGGCGAGTTTGTAATTGAGCGGCACCATGACGCCGTCGACCTTGGCGCCGCGGCAGCGGTGGCCGAGATCGGTATGCAACTGGTAGGCGAAATCCACCGGCGTCGAACCCCGCGGCAGATCCAGCACCCGCCCTTGCGGCGTGAGCACGTAGACGGTGTCGTCCAGCGCCGCCTGCTTGAACTGCTCGACCCAGTCGACCGATTCGACGACGTCGTCGCGCCACGCGAGCACCTGCCGCAGCCAGGCGATCTTCTCGTCGAACGGGTCGGGCCTGGGGACGGAAGCCGGTCGCCCCGCTCCCGCCTCCTTGTAGCGCCAGTGCGCGGCCACGCCCAGTTCGGCGTGGCGGTGCATTTCATGGGTGCGGATCTGCACTTCCAGCGCGCGTCCATCGGAGCCGAATACCGCTGTATGCAGGGAGCGATAGTCGTTTCCCTTGGGACGCGAAATATAGTCGTCGAACTCCTTCGGAATCGGCGTCCACAGGTTATGCACGATGCCAAGCGCGGTGTAGCAGTCTTTTACCGAATCCACCAGCACGCGCAGGGCGCGCACATCGTAGAGTTCGGAGAAGTCCAGGCCCTTGCCGCGCATCTTGCTGTAGATGCTGTAGATGTGTTTGGGCCTGCCCTGCACTTCGGCGCGCACGCCCGCCGCACGCAACTCTGCGTCCAGCGCGGACAAAGCGTCGGCGATGAAGCCCTCGCGCTCGTCGCGCTTCTCGTCCAGCATGGACGCGATTTTCAGGTACAGCTCGGGCTCGAGGTAACGGAAGGCATAGTCTTCCATTTCCCACTTCAGCTGCCAGATGCCCAGGCGGTTGGCGAGCGGCGCAAAAATGTCCAGCGTTTCCTGCGCATAGGGCCGGCGCAGAGTGTCGGGCGAGCGCGCCAGAAAGCGCAGCGTCTGGGGGCGGCTCCCAAACCGCACCCACACCCCCCGGGTGTCTTTGGCCCTGGCGAGCAGGATTTTGCGCAGCACCCCCGCCCGCGCGGGCGGGGGCGCTCCCG
>Ga0080064_1000866_pt1 | contig 71470 bp, 64 predicted proteins | sample Subgrocontami54m_FD_69260 | JGI IMG/M metagenome (GOLD analysis project Ga0080064, IMG submission 69260) | Subsurface groundwater microbial communities from S. Glens Falls, New York, USA - GMW46 contaminated, 5.4 m (SPADES assembly) (version 2) ...
ATAGAGCCTCGCAACGTCCTGCGGCGGAAGCGACGCTACTGCAAGGGCCGCAAACACTGGAAGTCGTTCGCTCACTTCTCAAAGGGCCGCAAGCTGATCGGAAGTTAAGTTGACGGCAATGGCTTTGAGGGGCAGGCTGGCCTCTCCGCATCTGCGGCCCACCAGGCGAACGCCTTCCGGCCGGTGACTCGAGTAGGCCCGGCTACTTGCGCTCCAGCCTGTGCACGCGCCCGCGCACGTCCTTCAGCGACTCAACTAGCGCCTTGCCATCCTTGACGCGCTGCGCGTCCAGACGGGCGATAACGGCAATGATCTCCCGTGTTTGCCGCCGGGTCTCCATCTCTTCGCGCTGGACACCCAGGACCAGGCGCTTCAGCTCGTCCATCTGCTCCTCGTGCGCCGCCATGCGCGCCTCGTGGTCCGCCCTCATCTCCTCCCGCGCACGCTCCATCTGCGTCATACGGGTTTCGTGCTGGTCGAACAGGGTCCGCACCCAGCGCGGGACCGACCCGCCCCCCCCGTTGTCGCCCCTGCCTCCGTTTCCATTGCGACGCATCGACGTGCTCCATGGGACGCTGGATGAAATGCAGGGCGCTGCCCGCGCACGCAATCCTACCCTGGGGCTTACCGCCGTGGAAGAGGCAGAAATCGGCCCGGGCAGTCTCGTCGTAGGGATCCGCGACGCGCCCGGGGCCGCCTCGATCGCGTGCGTCGGAACATGGGGCGTAGTAACATCTCCCGCCACATACGAAATCGCCCTGCGCCCCGTTCTTCCCCGTGCGGAAGTCAGGGGCGAGCTCCGCAGAAGCCACCGAGACGATTCAAGTGCGCGTGGGAATCCTGGACTTGATCGCCCGTTGGACTCGAGACGGGCGCGCGGGCGAGCGCGTCCTCGCCCTGGCATGGGAACTCCACGCAGCCGGCCAATACGCGGAGGCCCTCTCCGCATTCCTGCGGGCCGTCGAGGACTCCCCGCACTCCGCCGCCGCCCACGAGGGGCTCGGCTGGTGCCGCCTCGCTCGCGCGGAGCACCCCGAGGCCGAGGCCGCCTTCTCGCGCGCGACCGAGCTCGACCCCGACGCCCCCGGCCCCCCCAAGGGGATCGCAGCGGTTGGCCGCTGGCGCTACGAGCGGTTCCACGAGGCGTGGGGCCTCTTCTACCAGGGGCGGCACGCGGAGGCCCTCGCCGCGTTCGAGGCAATCGTCGCCGACCCCTCGCTCCGCCTCCCCGCGCACGAGGCGTGGAAGGTCCTGAGCGGCCTCGGGTGGTGCCACTACTACCTCAAGGACTACCGTCAGGCCGCCGGGCGCTTCGCGATGATCCTCGATTTCCAGAAGGACAATTCGTACGCCCTCAAGGGGCTCGGCCTCTGCCGCTACTTCCTCGGCGAACACCGCAAGGCGATCCCCCTCCTCGAACGGGCCGCCGCGACCAGCGACTCCGCCTGGGAGTGCCTCGCCTTCGTGGGCTGGAGCCGCTACGCCCTCCGCGAGTGGGACTCCGCCCTGGACGCGTTCCGCCGCGCGCACGACGCGAACCCCTGGGTCGCCGAACCGCTCTACGGGATCGGGTGGACCCTCCACGGGAAGGGCGACGACGCTGGGGCGCTCGATCCGCTCCAGCGCGCCGTCTCCCTCCTCCCGTCGCATCCGTCCGTCCCCGACCTTCTCGCGGAGCTGCCGAAGCGCGCGGAGTGGCAGGGGCTCTATGTCGCGCTCGGCCGGGCGCTGCACCGATCGCGCGACTACGCGGGCGCAAGGACCGTCTTCCAAGCGGCGATCGAGGCCCGGCCCGATGCGCCCGAGCTCCTCCTCGGCCTGGGTCTCGCCCACTTTCGCCTGGGCGAGCACCGCGAGGCCCTCGACGCGCTCGATCGCGCCCTCGCCCGCGGAGCGGGGGACCTCGTCGTCGAGGAGACCCTCCCCGTGCCCGGGACGTTCACCGAGTTTACGATGAGCACCGACGCCTCGACGACGGCCGCGTGGTGCCTCTTTCACCTGGGCCAGCACGAGCGCGCCGCGGAGCGGTTCCGCGAGGTCCTCTCGCGGCGCCCCGACTGGGTCTACCTCCACACCGGCCTTGGCTGGGCGCTGCTCTCGATGGGACATCGCGAGGAGGCGGAGCGCGAGTTCCAGGTGACGCTCGCGGCCAACCCGCACTACGGCGAGGCGCAGCGCGGGCTCGCCGAGGTCCGCCGCTGGAGGTACGCGGTGTACGATGCCGCGTGGGATGCGTTCTACAAGGGCGACCAGGACAAGGCGCGCGGGCTCTTCGAGCGGATGCTCGCAGAGGCCCCCCCGAGGATCCCGGCACCCGACGTGTGCCGCGTGCGTGTCGGCCTCGCCGAGATCGCAGTGGCCGACGGAAAGACCGAGGAGGCCGTCCGCCGGCTCGAGGAGGCCCTCGCCGCGGAGCCCGGCAACGCGCTCGTCCAGACGCGGCTCGCGGAGCTCTCGAACGGGAGGAAGAGATGAAGCGGTCCCGGATCAGTGCCGGAGTGACGGTGGAGTGGGGCGAGGGCGACCGCGCGTTCGTGCTCCTCGACCGCCTGGGCGAGGCCTTCCTCTCCAACCCGACGGCGGGGTTCATCCTCGCGCGGCTCCGCGAGGGGCTCTCCGACGCGCAGGTCGAGGCGCGGCTCGCCTCGGCGTTCGCCGTGGATCGCGCGCGCGCCAAGGCGGACATCGCGGCGTTCCTGCAGGCCCTGCGGGAGCGGGGGGTGCTCGATGGCGCGTAGGAGCCGCTGGAAGGGGACCACGGTGGCCGTCACCGGCCTCGACGCGTGCGACAACCCGCACCCCGGGATCGCCGTCGCGAAGTGCCTCCGCGAGGGGGGCTTCGACGGGACGCTCGTGGGGTTCACGTACTCGCCCCTCTGCACGGGCGCGTATCGCCGGGACCTCTTCGACGGCGTCTGCCTCGGCCCGCTGCCAACCGAGGGCTCCGCGCCCCTCTACGAGCGGCTCCTGCAGCTCCGCGACGAGGTGAGCCTCGATCTCGTCATCCCGACGCTCGACTCCGAGATCGCGACCTACGCGCGGATCGCGCCGCGGCTCGCCGAGGCGGGGATCCGGACGTTCCTCCCGTCCGAGGCGGCCGTGAAGCGGCGCGGAAAGGTCTGCCTCCCCGACCTGTGCCGCGAGAGCGGGCTCCACCACCCGCGCACGGAGACGCTCTCCGTCGTCGAGCAGGTCGACAAGTGCCTGGAGAGGTACCGCTGCCCGGTGGTGATCAAGGGGAGCATCGCCGACGCGCGGATCGCCTGGACCGCCGACGAGGCGAAGCAGCACTACCACGACATCCTCGATCAGTGGGGGTACCCGGTGCTGCTGCAGGAGCGGCTGCAGGGGGAGGAGTACAACGTCTGCGTCCTGTGCGACCGCCCGGGCCGCGTGTGGGCCTCGGTCGGGATGCGGAAGTTCGGTGTGACGGCGAAGGGGAAGGGATTCGCGGGGATGACGGTGGACGACCCGGAGCTGCTCGCGCTCGCGGCGCGCATGGCCGCGGCGCTCGGGTGGGTCGGGGGGATGGAGGTCGAGTGCCTGAAGGAGGCCGCCACGGGCGACTTCCACGTCCTCGAGATCAACGCCCGGTTCCCCGCGTGGGTCTACTTGACGGCGTCCGTCGGCAGCAACCTGCCGATGGCGCTCGTGAGGCTGGCCTTCGGCGAGGAGCCCCCCCCGCCCCTCGCGCCACGCGCGGGGCACATGTTCTTCCGCAACACCCGGACGACCGTCTGCGCGGCCTCGGAGCTCGCGTCGCTCGTCGTCCGCGGAAACACGCTGGAGGCACGACAATGATCCCCAGACGAATCGCTTCGCTGTTGCTCGCGTTGGCCGCCCTGGCCTCGGCCCAGGACAAGTCGTGCTGGGACCTCCTCAAGGAGGGGAGCTACGACAAGGCGATCGTCGAGTTCCGCAAGGAGCTGAAGCGGTACCCGAAGTCGTGCGAGCTGATCGACGGCATCGGCTGGTGCTTCTACTATCAGGGGAAGTACGACGAGGCCGAGGGGCAGTTCAAGCAGGCCCTCGAGGCGAATCCCGACTACGGCTTCTCGAAGCAGGGCCTCCAGGCCGTCGCGACCTGGCGGTGGGAGGTCTACACGCTCGGCGCGTCGTACTACGCGGCGGGGTACTACGAGGCGGCGGAGGCGACCTTCCTCCTCGTCGAGAAGGACAAGACCGACCGCTTCCCCAAGGATGAACGCTGGCGTCTCGATCAGATGATCGGGTGGTGCCAGCTCTTCCTCGGCCGCGCGAAGGAGGCGGAGGCGAGGTTCCAGGCAGCCCTCAAGACTCGCCAGGAGGCGGACCTCCTCCGCGGGCTCGCCCGTGCGCAGCTCGCGCAGGGGAAGGCGGACGAGGCGCTCGCCTCCTGGGCGAGGCTCGCGAAGGTCGAGTCCCCGACGGCGTACGACCGCGCGCAGATCGGCTGGGCGAAGCTGACGAAGAACGACGCGGAGGGCGCCGTCGAGGCGTTCCGCGCCGCCGTCGCGCCCGACGACGCGACGGCCGAGGCCCACCTGGGACTCGGCCTCGCCCTGGCGCGGACCGGGAAGGTCGCCGAGGCGAAGGCGGCCCTCGGGACCGCCGTGGACCTCTCCCCGACGATGGCGCAGAACGAGGAGCTGCAGGCGCTGCTCGTGGCGCGCGCCGACTGGATCGACCTCCGCTGCCGGATCGGCTGGTCCTGGTACCGCCTTGGGTACTCGTCGTACGCGTACGAGGTCTTCGCGGCGGCCGTGGCAGCCTCCCCGGCGGACGCGGAGGCACGCACGGGGCTCGGGTTCGCGCTGTACGCCCAGGGGATTTACGACGCGGCGATCGCCGAGCTCGACCGCGCGCTCGCGCTGGGCGGGCGGCCATGCGTGTTCGAGATGCAGGTCGAGGGGAAGAAGCCCTACACGCTCCGCGCCGACGCGAGGACGATGCGGGCGTGGTGCTGGGTGAGGAAGGGGGAGTGGTGGAAGGCCCTCCCCGAGCTCGAGGAGGCGGTGCGGAAGAACCCCGACTGGATCGACGCGCTCTGCGGGCTTGGCTGGGCGCGGTGCGGCGGGGGAAAGCTGGACGACGCGACGGAGGCCTTCCGCAAGGCGCAGAAGCTCGCGCCTTCGCACGCGGACGCCGCGTCCGGGCTCGCGGCGATCGAGGCGGCGCGCACAGCGCCGTATGATCGGGCCCTCGCCAGCTACCAGGCGGGCGACTTCGAGGGGGCAAGGATGACGCTCCAGGGGGAGCTGGAGCGCAAGGGACCCCAGGACGCCTGGAAGCTCGAAGTACTCCTCGGGTGGTGCCTCGTAAAGCTCGGAAGGCCGGACGAGGGGCTGACGTGCCTGATGCATGCGTTCAACGACACGCCCAAGGCGCAGCGGGGATCGACGCTCCTCGGGATGGCTTCGGCGCTGTACGACCTGAAGCGATACACCGATGCGATCGAGGCGCTCGACCAGGTGGACCCGAAGGACGCGGTCGCGACGGAGGGGCACCTGCTCCACGCGTGGTGCCTCTACGCGGCCGGTGAGCCGCCGAGGGCCACGACGACGTTCGAGTTGGTGCTCGCGTCGCAGCCGTCGTCCTCTTCGGCGCTCCTGGGCCTCGGGCTTTGCAGGGAGAAGGACGGCAGGACGGAAGCCGCCCTCGCGCTGCTCCAGCAGGCGCTCGTGATCACGCCCGCGTTGCTGGACGGACCGTGGCTCCGCGAGGACGCGCTGCGGAAGAAGCGCGGGGGGGAGCTGTCGGCCGCGGCGGGGTGGGGATGGTACTACGCGGCGAGCTACTCCGAGGCGCTCGCCTGCTTCGAGGAGGCGCTCGCGGACAAGGAGATGCCGACCGCCGCGCGTGCCGAGGCGCAGGTGGGGCTGGGGTTGGCGTCGTACGCGGCAGGCGACTACTCCAGGGCCGCGCAGGCCCTCTCGAAGGAGGCGGGACGGGTCCCCGCGAAGTCGGCCGCCTGGGACCTCCGCTGCGACGCGGCGACCACGCTGGCGCGGGCGCAGTACGCGGGGAAGTCGTACGAGGCGGCCGCGGCGACGTATGCCAAGGTCCTCGCCTCGGTGAAGGAAATCGACGCCTATCCCGCGCTCCACGCGGAGCTGGGGTGGTGCCACATGGAGCTGAAGGCATACGGCGAGGCGGAGAAGGAGTTCCTCGCGGCGCTCCGCCTCTCCTCGGAGAACGAGACCGCGATAGCGGGGCTGAAGCGACTTGCCTCGCTCGTCAAGTAGTCCCGAGTCGCGCCCGTAAGGGCGCGGGGGGGGGACGCCCGTCAGGGCGTCACGGTTGGCGGTGACGCCCCTCGTGGAGGACAGGAGACGCGATGAAGCCAGTCGTGGTCGGTGTGTATGGCGTGAACTGCGGCGACGCCCCCTCCGCGGGCGTGGCCGCGCTCGAGGCGCTCGGCGGGGCCAGAGGGGTCCGCCGCATGGCGCTCTCGTCGTCCGCGGCGGCGACCGGGAACTGGCTCGCAGGCATCTACGAGGCATCCCACCTCGTCGCCGACCCGCGCCAGGACGGAGCGGCGTTCGTGGAGGCCCTTCTCGACCTGCGACGACGTGAGGGCCTCGCCGTCCTCCTGCCAGGCGAGACGGGCGCAGTCGCGCCGCTCGCCGACCTCGCGACGTCGCTCGAGAAGGAAGGGGTCCGCGTCGCCGCCCCCGACCCGATCCTCCTGCCACGCGTCGCGCGCAGGGCGCTCGCGGCGACGTGCGCCTCCGCCGGCGTCCGCTGGTGCGCCGAGGCGATCGTCGACTCGCCCTCGGACCCCGCCCTGCGCGGGCACAAGTTCCCCTGCCTCGCCGGCCCCGCCGAGGAGGGGAAGGAGCTGCACATCCGCAGCGCGGACGAGCTCCAGGCCGCGCTCCGCCAGGCGCTGATCGACGGGACCCTCCCCTGGGGCGTGCGCGAGGACGGCGACCGCGACGAGTGGTCCGTCGCGCTCGTCGCGGACGGCGAGACCATCGTGTCTGGCGCGGTCCGCATCCTGGTCCGCGGCGACGACCGCTCGGCCTGGGCCGCGATGACCGTCGAGGCGCCCGAGGCGGTCGAGGCCGCCACGAGGCTCGCTCGCGCGATTCGCTGGAGGGGCCCGCTCGAGGTCGAGCTCGCCTCGACGAACGGAGGGCCCCCGGGCGTGACCCGCTGCATCCCGAGGCTGCCGACGTGGTCGGTCCTCGCCGCGGAAGCGGGGCGGAACCTCCCCCTCGCGGCAGTCCGCGTCGCGCTCGGCGAGCCCCCCACGCGAGGTTCGTGGAAAGCAGGCCTGCTCGGCGTCCACACCACCGAAGACTTCGCGGTGACGCGCGAGGCGTTCGCGGCCTTCGCCGCGGCAGGTTCACGGAGGACGAGATGAGATCGAAACGCCAGTCCCTTCCCTACCAGACGCCCTCCCTCGAGCCGTGCGCGGTGCGGCCGGTGACGAAGCAGGTCTCGAGGCGCCACGCCTCGGCGACCTTCGACCGCGTCGAGGGGGTCTCGCTCCACGACGTCGCGCGCGACCACGGGACGCCCGTCTACGTGGTCTCGGAGCAGGCGATGCGCGAGTCCTGCCGCGCCCTCCGGAAGTGCTTCGAGAAGCGCTATCCCGACGTCGTCCTCGCATGGTCGTACAAGACGCACTACCTCTCGGCGATCTGCCAGGTCTTCCACGGCGAGGGGTCCTGGGCCGAGGTCGTCTCGGGGTTCGAGTACGACATCGCGGAGTCCCTGGGCGTCCCTGGCGAGCGGACGATCTTCAACGGCCCGCACAAGACCGACACGGAGCTGGCGAAGGCGTTCGCGCGCGGCTCGATGGTCAACCTCGACTCGTTCGCGGAACTCGACCGGGTCCTGGCGCTCGCGAAGCGGATGGGGCGGCGCCTCGACGTCGGGATCCGCCTGAACGTGAACCTGAACTACCCCCCGTGGGACAAGTTCGGCTTCAACGTGGAGAGCGGCCAGGCCGCGGAGGCGGCGAGGAAGGCCAACAAGTCGGGCCTCCTGCGCGTGAACGGCCTCCACATGCACTTGGGGACGTACATCACCGACCCGGGGATCTACGCGCGCGGGATGGAGAAGATGGCGGAGCTGGCGCAGGAGCTGGAGACGCGCCACGGCACGCCGATGGAGTACTTCGACGTCGGCGGGGGCTTCGCCTCGACAAACACGCTGCACTCGCAGTTCCTGAAGGGCGAGGCGGCCAACCCGACGTTCGAGCAGTACGCCGAGGCGGTCTGCGCACCCCTCGCGCGGCGCGTCCCGTTTCTCAAAGGCAAGCCGCGCCTCTTCGTGGAGGCGGGGCGCTGCCTGGTGGACGAGGCCGCCTGCCTGCTCACGCGGGTCCTCTCGCTCAAGCTCCTCTCGAACGGCATCAAGGCGGCGATCGTCGACGGCGGCGTGAACCTGCTGCCCACGTCGTACTGGTACAAGCACGACATCCAGGCGCTCAAGGACTCTCCGTTCGGCCTGGAGGAGTACCACGTCCTCGGCTGCCTGTGCATGCAGATCGACGTGATCCGCAACGCGGTGCCTCTGCCGCCGCTCTCGCCTGGGGACCTGCTCGTGATCAGGAACGTGGGGGCCTACAACTACTCCCAGTCGATGACGTTCATCCAGCCGCGGCCGGCCTGGCTCCTGGCCTCGAACGGGCGCGTCGACGTGATCCGTGAGGGGGAGACGTCGGAATGGGTCCGCGCGCTGGACCGGATCCCCGCGCGGCTCGCGCCGAAGCCGAAGCGCGCCGCGAAGGCCCGCCGCCGATGAGGGGAGCCGCCTGGACGGAGTGCCTCCTGCGGGCGTACGGGCAGGCGTTCTTCTGCGCGAACCCGCTCTCGGGGGCGCTCTTCGCCCTGGCGATCCTGGCGGCCGACCCGGGGACGTTCGCCCGCTCCCTCGTCGGGCTCCTCTCCGCGACCGCGGTGGCGAGGCTCCTGCGCCTCGACGAGCCGATGGTGAAGAGCGGCCTCTACGGGTTCAACGGGTTGCTCCTGGGGCTCTACTGGGGCGTCTTCCGCGAGCAGAGCTGGACGGGGCTCGCGGTCCTCGCCGCGCTCGCCGCGGCCAGCCCGATCGTCACGGCGGCCTGCGCCAGGGTCCTCTCCACGCCGTCCGTGGACCTGCCGGTCCTCTGCCTGCCGTCGCTCGTGCTCATGGTCGCGCTGCTCGTGGGCATGCGGGACGTGCCCGCCTTCGCGGCGACGCCCGGGTACCTCGTTTGGGAGCTGGACAAGATCGACTACCGCGTCGTCGACCGCCTCTTCCACTGGGGGGACCTCGACGGGAGGGCGGTCTGGGGGGCGATCTCGGCCGGGGCGGCGACGAAGATCCTGCTGCTGCTCGGCGTGTTGGCGCACTCGAGGATCCTCGCGGCGATGGCGATCGTGGGGCTCGCCACGAGCATCGCGGCGGGGTGGCTCATCGGGGGAAACTACGCGGTCTGGAACGGCGCGCTGCACTTCCACGTCTCGGTGCCGCTCGCGATGGCGCTGGGGGGCTTCTTCGTCGCGCTCAACCGCTCCGCGGTGCTGCTCGCGATCGTCGCGGTGCTTCTGGGCGCCCCGGCGTGGCACGGGGTCTCGGCGGTGATGCTCGCCCTCGGCCTACCGGCCTACGGCGTCCCGTTCACGGTGATGGTCCTCGGCGTGCTCGCCCTCTTGCGCTACGTGCCGTCGACCGCGGAGAAGCTGGGCCTCGCGCGCATCCCGCTCGCGTGGGTGGGGGACCCGGAGGAGTCGGCCGCGTGGAACCGCCGATTCCGCTTCGCAGACCGCTTCTGGAAGGAGGTTCGCTCGCTGCAGGGGACCCCAGCGGCCGATTTGGACCGCCTCGTGGAGATCCTGCTGCGCTCGCGCCGCGTCGTGGCGATGACGGGGGCGGGGGTGAGCACGGAGTCGGGGATCCCGGATTATCGGACGCACGAGGTGGCCTGGAAGAAGTACGACGCGAGCCACTTCCGGTACGAGAGCTTCCTGGCGAGCGAGGAGTCGAGGCAGCGCTACTGGGAGATGAGCGAGGACTTCTTCCACCTGGTGCGAAACGCGCGCCCGAACGCGGCGCACTTCGCGCTCGCGGAGCTCGAGCGGCTGGGGAGGCTCGACCGGATCGTCACGCAGAACGTGGACAACCTGCACCAGCAGGCAGGGACGTCGATCGCGCGCGTGATCGAGCTGCACGGAAACGAGCTCTCGGTGTCGTGCCTCGCCTGCGGAAAGAAGTACGACCGCGCGGAGGTGCACCGCTGGATCGAGGGAGGCGTGAAGGTCCCGTACTGCCTTGCGTGCCGCGGGATCCTGAAGCCGGACTCGACGGCCTTCGGCCAGCCGATGCCTCTGGCGGCGAGCCAGGCGGCCCTCGACGCGGTCTCGGGGTGCGACTGCCTGCTGGTGCTGGGGACATCGCTGGAGGTACAGCCGGCGGCCTACCTGCCGTGGAGGGCAAAGTCGGGCGGGGCATCGCTCGTGATCGTGACGAAGACGCCGACACGGTACGACATCCACGCGGACGTGGTGATCCGCGCCGACATCTCCGATGTCACCAAGCGCGCGGTCTCGCGCCTGAAGCTCCTCCTCCCCCTGCTGGATGGCTCCGCGGCTCGGTAGGCCGCTCTCGGGCGCATCAGTCCCGGGGCGGGCGGCCGGCCTCGGCGTCATCCAACCACTGGCGGATACGGTCCGCCTGCGGGAACGGAGGGGTGCGCGCGAGGACCTTGCGGTAGGCGGCGAGGGCGCCCTCGGCGTCCCCCATCCGGTGGCGCGCGTGGGCGTCCCGAACCTCAGGGTCCTGGAGGGCGGGCTCCAGCACGGGCTCGATCTTCGGCTCGAGGTCCGGGGGTACACCGTATTCGGAGGCGTCGAAGCGCCCGGGGTCCGGCTCGATCGGCGCCTTCGTGCGGAGTCCCCGATTGGGGGGCACGGCGTATTCTGAAGAGTCGAAGCGGTCCGGAGGCGGGCCGTACTCGACGACCATCTCCCTCCCGCGGAAGATGCCGCGGATGCGGTCCCAGAAGAGCGCGACCGCAGTCGCCCCCATCGCACCCGCCGCAAGCGCCGAGTAGAGGAAGACCCGCCGCGTCGCCCCCTCCGGCGGCAGGGCCGCGAGGTCTGCGCCGCAGTGCGGGCACTCCCTGTCGCTCGCGGAGTGGTGCTCACGGCACTTCGGACACGGGACCATGGGCTCGCCCGACGCTTCCGCCATCGTTCCTCTCCTACTGCGGGATGGGCTCCTCGACCAGCTCGAATCGTGCGCAGTCGAACGTCCCGCCCGCCGCGGGCGAGACGCGGACCACCCGCTCCCTGCGACCGCTCCGCGCCAGCTTCGCGGCGCGGTAGTAGCAGTAGGGGTCGTTTCCCGTCCGCCCGAGGAGGGCGTGGCTCGTCCACGTGCACCCTCCTCGGCAGACCGCCGAGTAGTAGCACCCGCGACAGTGTCCCCAGAGGTCGGCCGGGCCTCGTTCGCGGACCGAGCGCAACGGTTCCGCGTTCTCCAGGATGTCGGCCAGCGGCCGCTCGCGGACGTTTCCCCCGGCGAAGGCCTGCGAGGGGAGCGAGAGGCACCCCTTCACCGTGCCGTCCGCCTCGATCCCCAGCGTCCTCGTGGCCGCGGCGCAGCCTCCCCAGTGGCCCACGGGCGTGGTGTCGCCTCGAAGCAGGGCCTCGTACGGGCCGAAGTACCCCAGGTCGTTCGCCAACCACAGGCCGATTCCCCGGTTGATGCAGCCGGCCTTCAACCTCGCCAATCGGGGAAACAGGTCGAGCAGCTCGTATGGCTGGAGGAGGAGCTCGGGGCGGTCCGCGGCGCGGCCCATGGGCACCGTGAGCTGCACCTGCCAGCCGGAGACCCCCTCCTGGTCCAGCAGCGCGAGCAGGTCCTCCAGATCGGCCTGGGTGCGCCGGTTCACCTGCGTGTTCACGCTCGCCGTCATGTCGGCCGCGATGACGTTGCGGATCGCAAGGACGCCGCTTCGGAACGCCCCAGGGACTCCCCGGAGCTCGTCATGCGCCGCCTCGCACCCGTCGAGGGAGATCGAGATGTGGGCGACTCCTGCCTCCCGCAGCCTCGTCGCCATCGAGGCGTCAAGGTCCCTGCCCGCGGTGACCATCGAGCAGAGCATGCCGTGTTCCGTGATCGCGCGGGCGATCTCCGCACAGTCGGGCCTGAGGTACGCCTCTCCGCCCGATAGCGTGACTTCGGTCGCTCCCAGGGCGGCGATCTGGGGCACCAGGGCGAGGGCCTCGTCCGTGGTGAGCTCGTGCTCCCGCGGCCTCCCTGCCCGCGATCCGCAGAGGCGGCAGGCGAGGTTGCAACGGAGCGTGAGCTCCCAGACCACGAGGCCTATGCGGGGGCGGCGCCGGGGAGATTCGTCCGCCAAGGGTAGGACCATCATGGACAAGCGGCGGGACCGGAGTGTATTCACGCGCTTGAAGGGCCGTCAAGGAAGGTCGTGCGCCCCCCGTGGGGCGAAATCCACAGGAGAGTGGTCATGCCAAAACGATGGCGATGGGCAGGACTCCTGACGAGTGCGCTGCTGGCGCTCGCTCCCCCTGTGATTCGCGCCGAGGAGCCTGCGGACGCCGGGAACCTCAACGTCGGGTACACGGTGTTGGACTTCAAGGTGAAGAGCGGAGACGCGGAGAAGCCGCTGACGGTTGCGGTCTGGTATCCCACGGACGCGGCGCCGGCGCCGCACACGTACGGCGGGCCGACGAAGGGCCGCGTCGCGGTGGACGGCGCGCCACGCGCGGAAGGCGGTCCGTGGCCGATGCTCGTCTTCTCGCACGGCTACGGCGGCGGCGGTCTCGGCCACGCCTACCTCGCGGAGGTGCTCGCCGCGCGAGGCTGGATCGTGGCGGCCCCCGACCACAACGACCGACACTCGGCCGTGCGCATCCGCGTCGGGCAGGTCGAGAACTTCGACCGGATCGGGCTCCTAAGGCACGCGAAGGAGATCTCGAACTCGAAACCGGAAGACCGGGAGGCCTTCCTGTACCGCGTGGACGAGATGGAGGGGGCGCTCGCGGGGATGTTCGCATCCGAGCCATTCGGCACGCTCATCGACCCCGAGAAGGTCGCGGTCGGCGGGCACTCCTTCGGCGGATTCACCGCGCTCGGCGTCTGCGGGGCGCTCCCTGGCCGGCGGGATGCGCGCGTGAAGGCGGTGCTGATCCACTCCTCCGGCGCGGCGGGGTACCTCTATCGCGAGGAGGAGCTGGCCGAGGTGAAGGTCCCCTCGATGACGATGTTCGGCGAGCTCGAGAAGGAGGATCGTCGTGGCGACTTGACGATGCTGGAGATCTCCGAGAGGGGCTACGCGAGGCTGCCTTCGCCAAAGTACCTGCTCGAGGTCCGCGGCGGGACCCACTTCTCCTTCAACCAGCGTTTCTCCGACACCGAGGGCGCGCGGCGCATGAGCGGCACCGACGAGCAGCTCGACGTGATCCGGCGGCACTCGATCGCCTTCCTGGAGAGACACGTCCTGGGAGACGAGGACGCGGCGCGAATCCTCGAGGCGCCGGACGCGGCCCTGGTCCGACAGGAGCGGTCGCTCCGGTAGGGGCCCATCCCGGTGGGGCCGCAAGGGGCGGGCAACCTCGTCAGGCGCCGGACCGCCTCCGCTTCAGCGCGGCGAGCACGCGCTCGGGCGACACGGGGAACTCGTCGATCTGCGCGCCCGTGGCGTCGTAGATCGCGTTCAGGATCGCCGGGATCGTCGGCATGATCCCTCCCTCCCCGACCTCCTTCGCCCCGAACGGCCCGTTCGGCTCGCGGCTCTCCACGATGATCGTCTCCATCGCAGGCATGTCGAGCGCCGTCGGGATCCGGTAGTCCGCCAGGTTCGGGTTCAGGATCCTCCCGTCCTTCCCGAAGACCACCTCCTCCATCAGCGCCTCCCCGAGCGCCATGGAGATGTTCCCGTGCATCTGCCCCTCGACCTGCGTCCGGTTGATCGCCTGCCCGCAGTCGTGCGCCGCGACGATCCGCTCCACCTTCACCTGGCCCGTCTCCAGGTCGACCCTCACCTCCGCCACCTGCGCCGAGCAGCCGTACGCGGGGGAGGTGCCCACCGCCGCCCCCTTGAACTTCCCGCCGAGCGCGGGCGGGCGGTACTGCCCCGTCCCGACGATCGCGCCCCGCTCGAGGAACGCGAGGCGGGAGGCCTCCGCGAACGTCAGGTTCGGTCCCGCCTGCGGGATGGCCCACCCGCGGTGCTCCTTCAGGTACTCGTCGCGGATCGCCTCCGCGTTCCCCGCCCCGCCTCGCACCTTCAGCAGCCCGTCCTCGAACTTCAGCTCCTCGATCGGCGTCTTCATCGCGCCCGCAAGCGCCTCGAGGACCTGCCCGCGCACGTCCTCGGCCGCCTCCTTCGTCGCGTGGCCGGTCATGAGCGTCGTCCGGCTGGAGTAGGCCCCGAGGTCGAGCGCGAGGTCCGTGTCGCCCGAGCGGACCCGCACCGCGTCGAGCGGGATCCCGATCGTCTCCGCGGCGATCGAGGCCATCACCGTCTCGCACCCCTGCCCGATCTCCGCGGCGCCCGTGCGGACCTCCACGCCCCCGCCCGCCTCGTCCACCTTGATGACGACCGTGCAGTGCGGCGTCCGCGAGCGGTAGATCGGGTACCCGGCCCCCGAGACGAAGAAGCCGCACGCGACGCCGATCCCGCGTCCCGGCTCCTGCCGCCGCGGCCGCCCCGCCCACCCCGAGCGGTCCCTCACGGCCTCCAGGCACTCCCTCATTCCCAGGCTCGACATGTTCAGGTCGTTGCAGGTCGTCTCGCCCGCCCCCATGACGTTCTTCAGCCGAAGCTCGATCGGGTCCATCCCGAGCGCCTCGGCCAGGCGGTCGAGCTGCGTCTCGAACAGGGCGCGGGCGATGACCCCGCCGTGCCCGCGCTGCGCGCCGCAGACGGGCTTGTTGGTCACGACGCGGACGCTCGTGAACCTCATGTTGGGCAGGCGGTACGGCCCGCCGAGGAGGCTCCCCGCGTAATAGGCGGTCGCGATGCCGAAGCTCGCGTACGCGCCGCCGTCGATGAGCGCCTCGTGGTCGAGGAACAGGAGCCTCCCCTCGGCGTCCACGCCCATCGTCATCTTGTGGAAGAACTGGTGCCGCGCGCGGCTGTGCAGGAAGACCTGCTCGCGCGTGAAGACGGACTTCACCGGCCGCCCAGTCGCCCTCGCGAGGAGACACGTCGCAAGCTCCAGCGTCGAGCACGAGGCCTTCGGGCCGAACCCTCCCCCGACCCGCGGGCAGACGACGCGGACCTTGTGCTCGGGCATCCCGAGCACCATCGCCACGGTCCGCTGGACGTAGTGAGGCGCCTGGGTCGAGGAGGTGAGCGTCATCCTCCCCTGCCCGTCAATCTCCGCGAGCGCGCACTGCGGCTCCAGGAACGCCCCGTTCTGCATCTTCGACGAGAGCGTGTCGGTGCGGACGAGGTGCGCCTTCGGCATCGCCGCGTCGACGTCCCCGAAGTGCTGCTCCACCTTCGCGCAGACGTTGCCCGGGTAGGCCTCGTGCACCTGGGGACAGTCGGGCTCGAGCGCCCTGCGCCCGTCGAGGACGGCGGGGAGCTCCTCGTACTCCACCTCGATCAGCTCGACGGCCCGCAAGGCGGTCTCGCGGTCCACGGCCGCCACGGCGGCGATCTCGTCCCCCACGTACCGGACCTTCTCCTTTGCGAAGACGGTCTCGTCGTACCGCGCGGGGCTCACGCCCCACCGGACGTCGGGGGAATTCGCGGCCGTGAGGACCGCCTTCACCCCTGGCAGCCCCTCCGCCTTCGACGTGTCGATCCGCTTGATGCGCGCGTGCGCCACGGGGCTCTGCAGGAGGGCCCCGTGCAGCATGTCGGGCCGATGGAGGTCGTCGGTGTAGAGGGCGCGGCCGGTCACCTTGTCCGGCCCGTCCAGCCGGACCGCCCTGCCCCCGATGACGTGATAGGGCTCGTTCATCGGCGCGCTCCTTCCAGGCTCTGCATGCGCTCGGCGGCCAGCAGGATGGCCTCGACGATCTTCTGGTACCCGGTGCAGCGGCACAGGTTCCCGGAGATGCCGCGCCGGACCGACTGCTCCGTCGGGGCCGCCTCCGCCTCGAGCATGGCCTTCGCCACGAGGATCATCCCCGGCGTGCAGAAGCCGCACTGGACGGCCCCCGCGTCCAGGAAGGCCTGCTGCACGGGGTGGAGGGAGGGCCACTCGGCGACGCCCTCGATGGTGGTCACCTCGCGCCCCTCGGCCTCGAGGGCGAGGACGAGGCAGGAGTTCACGGGCACGCCGTCGAGGAGGACCACGCAGGCGCCGCAGTCCCCCTCGCCGCACCCCTGCTTGGCCCCCGTGAGGCCGAGGTCCTCGCGGAGCATCTCGAGGAGCGTACGGTTCGGATCGACCGCGACCTCGCGCGGCAGCCCGTTCACGGTGAGTCCGAGGAGTCGCTTCATCGCTGGGCCCTCCAACCGGCCCGATCGAGGGCGAGGCGCAAGGCCCGCCTCGCGAGCACGTCGACCATCTCGCTGCGGAACTCCGCGGGGGCGCGCTGGTCGTCGATCGGCTTCGTCGCGCGCCGGGCGGCCGCGCCCGCCGCGCGCAGGACGGAGTCGTCCGGTGCCCGTCCCTCCACCTCGCGCTCGGCCTCCTTCACCCGCAGCGGCACCGGCGCCACCGAGGTGAACACGAGGCGCGCCTTGCGGACCGTGCGGCGATCGGGGTCCAGTTCGACGCTCGCCCCGCACCCCACGATGGTGACCTCCATCGCCGCGCGGCGTGTGATCTTGAGGTAGGCGCTCCCCGATCCGGGAGGGGGGGCAGGGAGGTCGATCGCGGTGAGCACCTCTCCCGCACGAATCGAGGTCCGCCCCGGACCCGTGATGAAGCCGTCCAGGTCGACCACCCGCGTACCGTCGGGGCCTTCCAGGCGGAGCGTCGCCCCGAGGACCGTGAGCGGGGGCACGCCGTCGGCGCAGGGCCGGCCGTTGACGATGTTCCCCCCGATGGTGGCGCGATTCCGGATCAGCGGGCCTCCCACCGACCCGGCGCCTTCCGCGACGCCGACCCAGGGCCCGGAGAGCAGGGGGGAGCGGGCGAGGCGCTCCATCGGCACGAGCGGACCGATCCGCAGTCCCCCGCCATCGGTCGGCTCCACTCGGTCGAGGCCCTCGATGCGACGAAGCGAGACGACGAGGCGAGGATGGGCCGCTCCCCGCTTCATCTTCACGAGGAGGTCGGTGCCCCCGGCCAGGACGGCGGCCTCCGCCCCCGCCTGAGCGAGGAGCGCGGCCGCCTGTTCCACCGTCGTTGGCGCCTCGTAGTCGAACCTGGGCAAGATCATTCCTGGGACCAACGGATTCCCTCCGACTCCTACCCACCAAATGCCGGCAGGATTGTCTCGACGCGATCTCCCTCCGCGAGCCTCCGCGTCGGGTACTGGGCCTTCGGCACGTACTCGCTGTTCACCTCGACCACGACGTGCGACGGCGGCTCCCCCTCGATCTGGAGAAGCGCCGCGACCGTCAAGTCGTGGGGGAACTCCCTGGACATCCCGTTCAGGAGGAGACGCATGTGGAGGAACGCGGGACGCGTGGCGGGGGGAGGAGCGTCCTTCTAGTCGTTCGGGGCCTCTGTGTCAACCGAGAACCGGGTCGCCGGCGACGGGGTCTTCGATCCTGCGACACCGCGGAATGCTGGCAAACCGGTCCACGCGGGCCGTACGATTCTGGCGCCCATCCTGGCTCACCATTCAGAGGGGACTGACGTGCGGATCCTGCGACTCGTCTCGTGCCTGGCCGTCCTTGCGATCCCCGCCCGAGCACAGGAACTGGCGGCCGTTATGGAAGGCCTGCGGCCCCCCGTGCTGCTCGTGCGGCCCGATCCGGCGCAGCCGTCGAAGCCGCTCGCGACCCGGGCCGCGCGGATCCGCGTGGACCTCCACGGCGCGCTGGTGCGCGCGGAGATGGACCTCACGTTCGGAAACGACCTGGACCGCGTGATGGAAGGCCAGCTCGCGCTCGCCCTCCCCCACGGCGCGACCGTCACGGCATTCGCGCTGGAGGTGGAGGGGAAGCTGCGCGAGGCCTCCGTGGTCGGGAGGGAGAAGGCGCGGGTCGTCTTCGAGGCGGTGGAGCGCCAGGGCATCGACCCGGGACTGATCGAATGGGTGCAGGGGAACGTCTTCCAGGCCCGCGTCTACCCGATCCCCGCGCACGGCACCAAGCGGTGCGTGATCACCTACGAGTGGGAGGCTGCGGACAGCTTCATCGTGCCGCTCAGGATGGGACGCCTGGACAGCCTCGTCCTCGAGATCGAGGCCAGGGGCGTGATCCCCGAGGTGGCTGGGTGGGCCGACGGGAAGCGTGTGGACCTCCCCGAGGACCTGGACGTGGCCGTGAACGCAGAGGGACAAATCTTCCGCGCGAGCGCGGAGGGGAAGGGGATCGAGCCCGCCTGGGACCTGCTGCTGACGCTCCCGCCGCTGGCTTCGCCGCGCGTCGCCCTGGAGGCGGGGAAGGACGGCACGGCGTTCTCGGCGGTGCTGCCGGTCGGCGAGGCCTCCGCCAGCGAGGCGAAACCAGGGCGGATCGCCCTGTTCTGGGACGCGTCGGCCTCCAGGGTGGGCGTGGAACCCGAGCGGGCGCTGTTGGCGAAGTACCTCGCCTGGCTCGGGGAGGTGCAAGTCCACCTGGTCGTGTTTTCGGATGCCGTCTGGTTCGAGGAGGACTACGCGGTATCGGAGGGGAAGGCGGACGAGCTCTTCGCCCGGATCGAGGGACTCACCCCCGACGGGGGCACGCGGCTCGGCGCCCTCGACTTCGCGGCGCTGGACGAGGGCGTAGACGCGGTCGTGCTATGCACGGACGGCATGACGACGTTCGGCCAGGGGTTGCCGTCGGCGGGTACGAGGCCGGTCCACGTCCTCTGCTCACAGGGGAAGGCGGACCACGCGGTCCTCTCGCGGCTGGCGACGGGGCACCTGTTCGACCTCTCGACGACGGGGGTCGAGGCGTGTCTGGAGGCGTGGAAGACGGAGCCGGTGCTCTTCCTGGGCGTGGAGGGAGAGGGGATCAGCGAGGTGCTACCGCCTGCGCCGAGCCGTGCGGGAGCGGTCCTCGCGCTCTCGGGGCGGATTGCGGCCGAGGGGCCGGTGGAGGCGAAGGCGAACTTCCGCGACGGCGCGGGGAAGACGTGGTCGGTCCCGTTCACGGTGGACACCGCCACGGCGAGAGAGGGCGAGGGGACGTGGAGGGCGTGGGCGCGCAAGAGAGTGGCGAGCCTGGTCCCGGCGGCCGCGCACGAGGCGGAGGTCCAGGCGATCGGCATGCGGTATGGGATTGTCACGCCTGCGACGTCGCTGCTCGTGCTGGACACGCTGGAGCAGTACGTGCGCTACCACGTCGTGCCGCCCGCCGAGTGGCAGGAGGCGTACTTCGAGAAGGTTGAGCTGGAGAAGCGCGCGATGGACGACGCGCGGACGCAGAAGCTGGCGCAGGTCCGCGCGATGTGGACGCACCGGGTGGAGTGGTGGAAGAAGGACTTCGAGGTGCCGCCTGGGTACAAGGCCCCCGGGGGGGAATCGAAGGGCGACGATGCCGGAGTGGGCGCCGGGTTTGCCGACAGCGAGGCCCCAGGTTCCCGCGCCCCGCAGGAAGAGGCCCGCGGGCTGGAGGATTCGAGCGATCACAACGAGAGCGCGGACGGACCATCCAAGAACGGCAAGGACGCCGAGAACGGCTCGTCGGGACCCGGTATCGTCCTGAAGCCCTGGACGCCTGACACGCCGTACCTGAAGGCGCTGAGGGAGGCGGGCGACGGGGCCTATGCGGCGTACGGACGGATGCGCGCCGAGTACGGGAACTCCTCCGCGTTCTTCCTCGACGTCGCGGACTTCTTCGCGGAGGAGCGCAAGGACCGCGCCACGGCGCTGCGGGTGCTGTCGAGCGTCGCGGAGATGGACCTGGGGAGCCCGCAGCTCCTGCGGATCCTGGCGCACCGCTTGGACCAGATGGGGGAGCTGCCGCTGGCAGAGGAGATCTTCCGCGAGGTCCTGCGCCTCCGTCCCGAGGAGCCGCAGTCGTACCGCGACCTGGCGCTTGTGCTCGCGAAGAAGGAGGCCTACGCCGAGGCGATCTCGCTCCTCGAGGCGGTGATCCTGGGGACGTGGGACGGGCGGTTCCCGGAGATCGAGCTGATTGCGCTGGGCGAGCTGAACCGGATCGTGGAGACGAGCCGGGAGAAGACGGGGAAGGACGCGCACACGTTGCCGGACGACCTGATCGCGGCGATGCCGATGGACCTGCGAATCATCCTGACGTGGGACGCGGACAACTGCGACATGGACCTGTGGGTGGTGGAGCCGAGCGGCGAGAAGGCGTTCTACGGTCACACGGAGACGGTGAGCGGGGGGCACTTCGGGAGGGACTTCACGGGTGGGTATGGGCCCGAGGAGTACCTGGTGAAGAAGGGGATGCCCGGCAAGTTCGCGCTGAAGATCAACTACTACGGGAACCGCCAGCAGGTGCTCGCGGGCGCGACGACGGTGCAGATCGTGGTGTTCAAGAACTACGGCCGCCCGAACGAGGAGCGCATCGCGGTGACGCGCCGTCTCGGGGGCGTGCAGGAGGTGCTGGACATCGCCGAGGTGAACTTCCCCTGACCTGCATCTCCAGATGGGGGAGGTCCTCGACGAGCGACTGGCCATGTGATCGTGGACCGCTTTCGACTCGTGCCGCCAGGCATCCCCCGCAGGTCCAAGAGTCACTCGGTCCCGTACCTAACATGACGTCCTCGTGCAAACCGGCTTGACACGAGGGGGGTCCCAGGGAAGAGGGCGATCGGCTGGGTTCGAGTGCTCGCGCCTGACAGACAAGCACTTGCGACTCGCAGCCCTTTCGCGATGCCCTTTGGTACCCGCATTGCAAATCGATGTCACGGCGGATGTCAGGGACGCTCACGCACGGTTCCGAGGGTTGTTTCATGAGCATCATGCGCAAGGCCTGTTTCCTGGTCTTCGCCACGACCGCGGTCGCGTGGGCCGATACGTTGACCCTGCTGGACGGATCCGTCCTCGACGGGAAGGTCGCCGTCGACGAGGTTCGCCTGAGCGTGCAACTCAGCGGCTTCGGCGACCTGCCCGACCTGACCATCCCGTTGGAGATGGTCGCCTCGATCAACGGAACCCCGGTGAAGATCGACCCCGCCAGGTGGTTCGAGAAGCAGTTCTCGGAGGTGGACCTCGGCGACATCGGCGCCCTTCGGAAGCTGGCGAGCTGGTGCGCCCTCAAGGGCCTGCCCGCCCAGCAGAAGCAGGTCCTCGAGCAGGTCGTCTCGCTCGACCCGGGGGACGAGCAGGCGCATCTCCTCCTCGCTCACGCCAGGTACAACGGCGAGTGGATGTCCGAGGAGGACCTGAAGGAGAACGGGCTGGCCGGACTCAGGCGCTGCGGCGCCGAGTGGGTCACCGTGCAGGAGATGGCGCTTCGGATGCAGAAGGGGAAGGTGAAGACCTCCGACGACGTCATGCGCGAGGCGGGGATGGTGCGCGTGAACCAGCAGTGGCACCGGCCCGAGGACCTGCTCGGACAGGGCTATCTGTTCGTCAACGGCAGGTGGGGACGCGCACTGATCATCAGCCAAGAGGCGCTCACGAAGGTCGTCATGCACCCGAAACTCGCCCTCCCCGACCAGGCCACGATCTCTCGCATGGAGGACGCGGGCAGGATCGCCTCCTGCCTGGAACTCCGCGAGTGCCTCCTCAGAGGCGCCGTCGAAGGCCTGAACATCCCCGAACGGCTTGCGGCGGAGAACCGCGAGACCTGGCTCCAGACGAACCCGTCCAATCGTCTCGTCACGTCATTGCGAGAGGAACCGTCCTCGTACGAACTGCTCGTCCGTCTCGTCCGCGACAATGACACGCTGGCCATCCTGGACGTCCTCTATCTCACGGACGCGCAGACGGCGGCCCTCTTCAACGTCTCCTACCAAACCAATTTCGTGGACAGGACCGCCGCGAAGAAGGCGTTGAAGGTCCTCAACGCGAACCAGCTCGAGGTCCTCAGGAACTACATGGGCTACGGCGGAGTCCCCCCCGCGGACGTTCTCGACCCGCCACGCGTCGGACAGGCGTCCACGGCCTCCAGCGGCGGCCGGCCGACGGTTCCTCCGACGGCGGAGTGCTTCTGCTACGAGCAACAGCTCGAGGAGCTGACCAAGGTGCCTGACGACAAGTTGAAGGAGGCCGTGAGCGAGTTCGTGAACAACAACTACCTGCCCGTGATCAAGGGCCGCTATCCGGAGATCGCCCGGGAGCTCTCGAAGAAGAAGGAGTACGTGGTGACGACGATCACCGAGACCATCCGTCGCCACAAGACGAGTCCGATCAAGGGCGACTCGTTCGGTTGAGGCACGCCGCTCGCGGGTGAGGTTCACCCGAAGAAGCTCGCGGTCAACTGGAAGGTCCAGGAGTACCTCCTTCAGCCCCATGCGCTGCCCCTCCTCTACGAGAGGCTGAGGAGGCTGCAGGCCGCCGCGATCGACCGGGAGCGGGACATGGTGCTGACCGAGACGGCGATCCCCGAGGCCGTGGGCGGCGCGGACAGTGGCTGAGGCAAATAGCCCGGGCGCCGCGGTTCGCGGCGCCAACGACACCAACCACAGGACCGAGCGTCATGGACTCGTGCAATCGAAGGGGTTTCCTGAAGGCGATGGGTGCGGGAGGGGCCGCCTGCCTCCTGAGCGGGGCTCGCATCCTCTCCCTGTTCGGCGAGGAGCCCAAGCTGGGACTACGCGCCGCGACCGACTGGGAGCCCCTCCCCGACAAGCGCGTCCGGTGCAACATCTGCCCATTCGACTGAAGCCTCGCGGACGGGCAGACGTGTCTCTGCCGCGCGCGACAGAACCGCGAGGGGACGCTCCACACGCTCGCCTTCGACAACCCCTGCATCGTGAACCAGACCCCCGTGGAACAGGGCCCCTTCCACCACTTTCTCCCGGGTACGCAGAGCCTGTCGATCGGCCTGGCGGGCTGCAACCTGCGCTGCCAGTACTGCCAGAACTGGGAGATCTCGCAGAAGGGCCCCGACGAGACGAACAACGTCACGCTCGACGGGAAGGAGACCCTGAGCGAGGTCCGTCGGCTGGACTGCCGCCTCGTGACCTTCACCTACACGGAGCCGATGGTCTACCTGGAGTACATCGAGGCCGTGGCCGATCAGGCGCGATCGAAGGGATGCCGCGTTGCGGTCTGCTCCGCGCTCTACGTGCGCAAGAAGCCGCTCCAGCGCATCGCGAAGAAGGTGGACGCGTTCTGTGGGACGCTCAAGGGGTTCAACGAGGCCTTCTATGAGAAGGTCTGCGGCGGGAAGCTCGCGCCGGTCCTCGACGCCCTGGTCACGATCCGCGAGGAGGGGAAGTGGCTGGAGGTCGTCGTGCTGGTCATTCCGACGCTGAACGACAGCCGCACCGAGATGCGCAGCCTGTGCGACTGGGTCGTCAAGAACCTCGGGAAGGACACGCCCCTCCACTTCATCCGGTTCACGCCGTCCTGGAAGCTGACCGACCTGCCCGCGACTCCCCCGGGAGTCCTCGAGGACTGTCGGAAGATCGCCCTCGACGCGGGGCTCCATCACGCCTACATCGGCAATCTCCCTGGTCACGAGGGGGCGAACACCTACTGCCCTCATTGCAAGCGCGCCGTCATCCGTCGGCTCGGCCTTCGCGTCACCGAGAATACGCTGAAGAAAGGCAAATGCGGCGGCTGCGGCCACCGCATCGTGGGCATCTGGGAATAGCGCCGTCAGGGACCCTTCGAGATCGAATCGAGCGCGGTGCCCGCACACTCCCGGACCCAGGAGTCGGGGTCTTCAAGGAGCCGACGGAGCGCCGGGATCGCCGACTTGTCCCCGATCTTCCCCAGCGCCAGGGCCGCGCCGGAGCGCACGTCCGCGGACGGGTCCGCGAGGACCGCGGTCAGGGGTTCGATGTGCTCGGGGCGGCGAAGCTCTCCCAGAGCGGTCGCGGCTTGCATGCGGACCGTCTCGTCGGAATCGCGGAGGACGCGCAGGAGGTGCGGAGCGGACCTCGGATCGGCGATCCGGCCGAGGGCCCAGCCGGCGGCCCCGCGCACGTTCGCGTCGGGGTCCACGAGCCTATAACAGAGACGGTCCACCGCGGCCTGGCAGCGCATGTAGCCCAGCCCCCGGACGGCCTGCCATCGGACCGGGGCGCGCCCGTCGTTCAGCAGGCCCATGAACGACTCGCCCTTGGGCCCGCCCGGAAGCTGGAGTGCGCCGTACATCGCCACCGCGCGGACGTTCGGATCCTCGTCGCGCATCTGCCCGACGAACACGGACAGAAGGCGATCGTCCCCGTGCTTCGCGAGTGCCCGGATGGCCTCGACGCGTACGGCGGGGTCGGCCGACGACAGGCGCGACATCTCCGGACCATAGGTGACCTGGAGTTCGCCCTCCACGACGTCCGGACCGCCCTGTCGACAGCCGCCCAGGAGGAGCACGAACGTCAGGAACGGGACCACTCTCCCCAAGGCGCCGATCGCCCCGCTATAGCCGCTCACGGTACCGACCCCCACGGTGCTTCCCTCACGGGTGCGCCGACTCGCGGATGGCGCAGACGCCGTGGTCGCCGGGGACCACGGGCGGCGTGCCCTCCGCCACGATGCGCACGAACAGGTGGAGATCGTACCCCTCGCAGCGGTCAGCCGCAACGGTCGGGGCGTGGCGGAGTTCCTCCTGCGCGCTGCGGATGGCTGGCCGCCTTCCCCGTGGTAAATGCCTATCTTCCCGCCTCCAGCGACAGGCCGGAGGGGAGGCTCTCGCCGAACACCTGCCGCTCCTCCTCTCGGTCGCGGATTCCCGGCGAACCGGTTGCACCCTCCGCGGTCATCAGGTAGCATCCCTGTGCCAGTGCATCGTTGGCCGCTCGTGAGGCTGCCATGCCCGAAACGAAGACCGGATACGAGCACGTCGTCCTGGATGAGAAGGGCGTCGCCCGGATTGCCGGGACCCGATGGAAAGTGAGTCTGCTCGTGGCCGCTCGCCAGGCCTACGGGTCGAGCCCCGAAGAACTCGCCTACCAGCACCCCGATCTGACGCTCGGCCAGGTCTACTCCGCGCTCGCCTACTACGCGGACCACGAATCGGAGCTTGAGGCGGAGATCCAGAGCGACTTGGCGACGTACCAGGAAGCCCGAAATTCCGCGGGTCCGTCGCCGGTCCTCGAGAAGCTCCGCGCCCGGGGCCTGAAGGAGTGAGCGTCCGCCTCCTCCTCGACGTTCATGTCCACCGCGCGATTGCGATCACGCTCCGGAGGAGAGGCGTGGACCTCCTCACGGCGCAGGAGGACGGCAGCGCTCGGCTCGCGGATCCCGAGTTGCTCGATCGCGCGACGACGCTGGGAAGAGCGCTCGTGACGTACGACTCCGATCTCCTGGTCGAGGCCCGCCGTCGTCAACGAGATGGGACCCGGTTCACGGGGGTCGTCTACGCGCACCTGCATCAGGTGACGATCCGATCGATGGTCGAGGACCTGACACTCATCTCCCAGGCCCTGGAGCCCGAGGATCTGGCGGATCGGGTGGAGTTCCTGCCGCTGTCGTGGATCGCGCGCTCACTTCTCCCGCGCTTGCGGATCGGCTCCATCGGCGGTAGGCTCCTCGCGTGCCGCTCCCCGCGGAGGGGCGAACGCCCTTCGAGAAGTGAACTCGGCGGACCTCGACGACGGTCGATTGACTCTGCCCACGGACTGTGCTACCTGTCGTGCCTGACCCGCCCCGCCGCGACCCTCCTCCCTCCGTCGCGCCTCGGGGACACTCGCCAGGAGGGGGTCACGGCTCGAAACCGGGAGAAGCCGCCATGGGACGAGTCACCCTACCGCTGCTGCTCGCGATCGTCACGGCCATCGGTCCCGCGCAGGCGGAGCCCTACAAGGTTTTCCGCGCGAAGGGCAACGTCAACGTGAAGGACAAGAACGGAAACTGGCGCGTGATCCCCGGGCCGAGCGGGTCCGATCTGGTCGACCAGGGCGAAACGGTCAAGACGGGCCACATAGGCTGCGTCTTCTTGACGCTGGAGAACGCCGAGGTCGAAGTGAAGGTCGGATTCGGACCCGACTCCGAGGCGGAGCTCGAGGAGCCTGGGGCCGGGGAGGTCCGGGTCCCCAAGTTCAACCTGAAGCAGGGCAGCGCCTACTGCAGCGTCCTCACGAAGGCCAAGAAGCAGGGCGTCACGTTCAAAATCGAGACGGACGTCGGGGTGACAGGCGTCACCGGGACGGAGTTCATCACGTGCCGCGACGCGGCGGGCATGCGCACCGCGGTGGGGGATTCGAAGGTGACCCTCTCCGACCTCGAAGGGCGGACCGTCCCAGTCCAGACCTCGGAGTCGGGACGGATCGTACCGTGGAACCAGGCCCGCTTCGTCGGGAAGGCCAGCGCGGACGAGGAGGCGGCCGTCGCCGCCCTGATGGAGCAGATCAAGACGTTGGCCGTGAAGGGAACGACGACCGTGGGCGCGATGGTCCAGGCCAGGCCCGAGCTGTCGGAGGCCATCCTCAAGTTCCTGCGCGAGACCGCGAAGAAGGGGGATGGCTCGACCGGCGGCAAGACCGCGGAGGTGGATGGCGCGACGCTGAAGAAGGAGCTGGAAGGGCTCCTGAAGTCCTCCCTCGGCCGCGGGGCCCTCTGGGTCGTCCCGGCGGCGGACTTCGATGCGGACCTCATGACCACGATGCAGTCGTTTCGGAACGAGTTCGGTCAGTAGCGCCCGACGCGGCGCCGGGCGGACCGGCGAAGTTGGGTCGTCGTGCCAGGCGAGGCGCACGCAGACGAGCGCGAGCACGGCGGGCTTCATCGTGCGGGAGACTGCGCCTCGCGGCGCTCCCGCGAAAGGGGTGCACTCGGCTCGCGCTACCCTCCCGTCTCCAGCGACAGGCCGGGGGGGAGGCTCTCGCCGAACACCTGGCGCTCCTCCTCCTCCCGCAGCGTCGCGCCGTCGCGAACGAGCTCCACCGAGCGCGGAGCCGCGCCGCGGGCCTGCAACCACGCGATCACCGCGGCCCGCAGCTCCATCGAGATGTCGCGGTGGCGATCCCCCGTCTTCCGCGTAAGCTGCACCAGCGCGAAGTTCGCCATCTCCTCACCGCCCTCCGCGTAGAGCGCCAGGAGCCGCCGCGCCCAGTCCTCGGCCACCTCCGCGGGCACCTGCGCGTTCAGCGGCCCGTGCGCGGGCACGCGCGCGCCCAGGCGGCCCAGCGCCCAGAGCGTCGCCGAGCCCAGCTCCCCCTGCAGGGCCGCCTCGCCGATCGACATCTTCATCTTCGACGTCAGCCTCTCCAGCGAGCCGATCAGCCGCCACCTCTCCGCCAGCTCGTGCGAGCCCTTCGGCCCGCGCGATCCGCGCGCCGCGAGGAACGGCAACGCGAACTGCTCCTGCTGCCCCTGCGTCAGCCCCCCCGCGACCCTCCGCCATAGGATCCACCACTCCGCACGGCACGGTTCGCTCGTCGCGTTCAACACGCCCCCGTGGAAGACCCGCCACGTCCGCGAGACCCGCCAGTCGTCCGCCGCCAGGCCGAACCCGGGCCGCAGCACGAACCCCGTCAGGCTCAGCCAGCGCGCCTCGTGCCCCGGGCCCAGCCGGCGCCCCTCGACCACGTCGTTCATCACCTCCCACATCGCGCGCAGGAGCGGCAGCGACCACTGCGCCCGCCCCATCCTCGTCGCCTGCTCCAGGCGCTTCGTCAGGCCCTCAGGCGCGTCGCCCCCCGCGCGGAAGGTCGCACGAATCAGCTTTTCGCACGCGGCGAGGTGCCCCGGGTCCGCGACCGCGGGGGCCTCGACCTCCGGCCCACCAGGCTGGCCTTGCCAGTGCGCCGCAGGCGCAGTTGCACGGACGTCGAATTCCAGCCGCCACTTCCGGTCCTGCGTCACCTCGGTGCACCAGAGCTCGATTGTACCGACCTCCGTGAGCCGCGCGTGCAGGTGGACGCCGACGAGGTCCGCCTCGCCCTTGCGCCCCGATTGCAGGACCGTGCGGATCGGCGGGAGCGGCGTCAGCGGGGCCGCCTCGACCGAGACCACCGTCCCCGGGACGTCCTCCATCCGCGTGCTCGAGACGTAGAGCGGGAACTCGACGGGCTGGCGGATCCGCAGGCGGAACAGCCGGTCGAGATCGACCTCCTCGCCCTCCTGCGTGCCCGCGGGGAGCAGGCAGACCGCGTCCTTGCCGGTTTCCCGCCTCGTCTCCACACCCACGTAGTACGCCTGCGCGAGCCCTCCCCCGATCCGCACTCCCTTGCCACGACGGACCATTCCGTAGTAGGCGGCGCCGCGCGCGACCGCGAGGTCCAGCCGGTCGTTCGAGAGGACCGTGAGCGCCGCGGACGGGAACCAGTCGCGCAGGACCGAGAGCAGGCGCCCTCGAAGCGCCGCCGAGGCGAACAGCCCGCCGTTCAGCAGCACGAGGTCAGGCCCGCGCCCCCCGTGGGCCGTCAGGAACGCCGCGAGGTGCCGCGTGATCGCCGGGTCGTGCGCGTAGGGCAGCGCGTACTCCTGGAACCCCGCGCGCCGCGTCGTCGGTTTCGCGTCGAGGGGTGCGCGCGGGAGGAACCCCTCGACGAGGAGCGCCAGGACCTCCTCGCGCGCAACCTCGGCCCGCATCGATCCGCCGATCAGGCGCGCGCCGGGCGTCGCCAGATTCACGGTCAGGCGCTCGGGAGGGTCCTCTCCCAGGAGGGTCTCCTTGGCGCGGCAGCAGGTCCGCACGAGCGTCTCCCAGGCGCGGGACTCGAGCCTCCGCCCGGGGGAGAGGCGCTCCTCGAGGTGACGCGCTAGCGCGTGGTCGAGGTTGTCTCCGCCGAGGATCAGGTGATCCCCGACGGCCACGCGGCGGAAGGCGAGCTTCCCGTCCTCGTCGCTCTCGACGTCGATCAGCGTGAAGTCGGAGGTGCCTCCGCCGACGTCGCAGACGAGGACCTGCTGCCCCTCGCTCACCATCCTACGCCAGGCGGTGCCCCGGCCCGCGATCCACGCGTAGAACGCCGCCTGGGGCTCCTCGATCAGCGCGACGCGCGGGAGCCCGGCCTCCACGGCGGCCCGCACGGTCAACTCGCGCGCGACCTCGTCGAACGAGGCCGGCACGGTCAGGACGACGTCCTGCGTCTCCAGCGGATGTTCGGGGAACGCCTGGTTCCACCCCTTGCGGATGTGCCCGAGGTACCGCGCGCTCACGGTCACGGGGGAGAGGCGATGCACGTCGGGGGCGGCGTGCGAGGGGAGCAGCGGGGCGGTGCGGTCGACTCCAGGGTGGCAGAGCCACGACTTCGCGGAGGCCACGATGCGTCCCGGGACGGTGGCGCCGTGGTCGCGCGCAAAGAACCCGACGGCGTGGCTCGGAGCCTCGGCGTCCCACGGCAGGCGAAGGGCGCCGGGCGGGAACTCCCCCGTCGCCGCCTCGTAGTGGAACGACGGCAGCGTGTCGCGCGCCTCGGTCAGGCCGGGGCCGACGATCTGCGGCACCATGAAGTCGCAGACCTTCTTCGAGCGCGCCTTCGAGTCGACGTAGGCCACCGCGGAGTTCGTCGTGCCGAGGTCGATTCCGACGCAGTAGTGGGAGGGGAGGTCAGTCATCTGGACTTAGGGGGGCGACGCTCCGAGGTCCGTCCGGGTCCGGTTCACCGCAGAGACGCAGAGGACGCAGAGTGCCGCAGAGATGTGACCATGGGAACGTACCTGATGCTATCGATCACATCTCTGCGACCCTCTGCGTCCTCTGCGTCTCTGCGGTGAATGAAATCTGGACCGCCTTTGCGCCCATTGCGTCCTCGTGACACGGTCACGCCTTCTCCGCGTCGCGCCGCACGCTGAACTCCAGCTTCCACCGCTCGCCCGAGGCCGTGCCTGCGCACGAGAGCTCCAGCACGCCGAGCTCGGTGATGCGCACGTGGAAGCGGACCGGAACGTAGGCATCCTTCTGGCCCTTGGCGCGCGGGAGCTGCGCCTCCATCGAGTCGGTCTCGGACAGCTCCTCCTCCTTCCAGGTGGAGAGGAGCGCGCCCGCCGCGTCCGTCTTCCGCACCGCGGAGCTGAAGAACCTGAAGTGCGCCGGTTCGCCCACGGCCAGGCCGATCTCGTCTCCCGGGACGTCCGCCTCCGTCCCCTCTTCCATGCCGAACGGCACCACGCACAGCGCGCGGACGGGTCGTACCGCGCCCGGGATCGCGGGCCCCGCCGTCTCGATCCCGACGTAGTACGAGCGCGCAGTCCCCCCGCGGATCCGCACGCCCTTCCCCTTCTTCACCGCGCCGTAGTACGCGGCCCCCTTCGCGACCGAGAAATCGAGGTCGTGCACGCCCTCGAGCACCTTCACGGTCTTGCGCCCGCCGAACCAGCCGCCGATCACCTCCAGCAGCCGTTCCCTAAGCGCCGCGGCCTTGAAGACGCCTCCGTTGAAGAGGACGTGCGTCGGTCTCATGGGCCCCTTCTCGCCGCCTTGCGCGCTCAGAAATGCCGCGATGTGCCGGGTGATCGCGGTGTCGGTCTCGAACGGCAGGCCAATCTCCTTGAATCCCGGCGCGCGCCTCCGCTCGGGCGCGTCTTCGAGGGCGCAGGCGGGGAAGAACCCGTCCAGGAGGAGCTTCGCGACCGCTTCGCGTTCCAGCTCGACCGAGACCGTCCCGCCGATCATCTTCGACCCGCGCCCGAGGACGGTCACCGCGTGCTTCGCAGGCCCGTTCTCGTTCAGCATCGCCTCCTTCGCGACCCGGCAGGAGTGCCAGAGCGCCACGGACTGCCAGGGGTCGAGCGTGACGCCCTTCTTCGCGAAGGCCGCCGCGGCGAAGTGCGCCATCGCGAGGTCCATGTTGTCCCCGCCGACGAGCGTGTGGTTCCCCACCGCGACGCGCTTCAGCATGAGCTGCCCGTCCTCCTCGGCGACGTCGATCAGCGTCAGGTCGGTGGTCCCTCCGCCGACGTCGCACACGAGCAGCCGATCGCCGGGCTTCAAGTGCTGCCGCCACCGGTCCCCCATCTCCGCGAGCCAGGCGTACAGCGCCGCCTGGGGCTCCTCGAGCAGGACGACGCCCTCGGGCAGCCCGGCCTCGAGGGCGGCCTCGCGCGTCAGCTCGCGCGCGCTCGCGTCGAACGACGCCGGCAGCGTCAGCACGACCTCCTGCTGCGCGAGGGGGGCCTTCGGGTTCGCCGCCTTCCAGGCCGCCGCGAGCTGCTCCAGGTAGCGGCGGGAGGCCTCCACGGGGGACATCTTGAGCACCTCGGCGGGGGCGCCCCAGGGGAGGATGGGCTGGCGACGGTCGACTCGGGAGTCGCAGAGCCAGCTCTTCGCGGAGGCGATGGTCCGCGCGGGGACCTCCGCGGCCTGCCTCTGCGCGAACGCGCCGACGGCATGGGCGGCCTTCTTCTTCCCGCCCGCGTCGAAGTGGCCTGCGGCGGCCTCCGCCTCCGTCCCCAGGTAGAGGAACGACGGCAGGAAATCGCGCGCCTCGACGGTGGACGGCGCGGTGAGTTGGGGGATGGGCACGAGCTCGACCTTCGCCCGCTCCTGGTCCAGCGGCACGCAGGCGATCACGCTGTTGGTCGTTCCGAGGTCGATCCCGACGGAGAAGCGCGCACTCATGTCAGACCTCCACCTCGGCCGGCGCCACGACCCAGCAAGCTGGCCTTGCCAGCCGCGCCGCGTCCTCGGAACCGCTCCATTCGGGGATCTGGCACCGCGTCGCCTCCCAGCCGGCGTGACGCAGCTTCCCGCGGAACGGGGGGGAGCCCGTCACGTTCCCGCTCAGGCGGATTCGCGAGGCGTCGAACCCCGCGGGCACCTCGGCCTCGCCTCCCTCGGCCCGCGAGTCGACGGGACGGAGCGCGAAGAGGCGTTCGAGCACGGCCCCGCAATCGCGGTGCACGTCTCGGACCGTGGCCCCGATCTGCGCGTCATCGTAGCTGGAGAGGGACTCCTTCAGGAAGTCCACGAGGCGGGCCTCCTGCTGCAGGACGGAAAGCAGCGTGAGCGCGTCGCTTCTCGAGGGTTGCTTCGGCGGCGCGGGCAGCGCCTCGCCCTGCGCGGGGTGAGCGACCTGCTCCGCGAAGGCGGGGTCGCGAAGGACGCGCAGGAAGGCGCGGAATGCGAGCCCGAGTCTTGACATGGAATCGTCCACCCAGAGGAGATGAGGAGGCGTCGCGGCACTCTACGGGCTGCCCGCGACAGCGTCAAGCATCGACCCGAGCCCTGCAACGGAGGGACGATGGACGGAATCCTGCACGGGGTGCAAGGCCCACTCGGCGCGGGGCAGCTCCTTGACGTCCGCAGGGGCAGAGCGTAGCCTCCGTGGAAGTCGGTCGCGTCGCCACACGCGTGTCGGGAGGATGCCGTGCGTGATGACCATGACCGCGCCTTGACCGCGTTGTTGCTCGGGTTCCTCGCGCTGCTCCCCGCCTGCTCGTGCCCGCCGCGGCCGGAAGAAGAGCCGCCCGCGAAAGAGGACGTCCAGGTCCTCACGGGGCGCTACTGGCGCATCGTCGACCCGCCCGAGGAGGCCGTGGACGAGTTCCTTCGACTCCGCGGGATTGCCGAGGGGGACCCCGGCTTCCTGTTCGGGAACCTCTATGCGAGCCACCTCGTGGTCTTCGTCGGCGAGAACCTGCGCGTCGTGCCCGCATCCGGTCCCGAGAGGACGTTCGTCTATCTGCAGCCGGGAGGCGCGACGGCGTGGCCCCCGGCATTCGAGATGGACGGGCTGTCGAGGGAGACCGTGGCGACGGGCTTCTACCGCTTCGGGGAGGGCGCGACGGACGAGAAGGCTGCCCTCGAACATGCCGAGGAGGAACTTGGCGCCGCCTGGCTGGGCGCCGGACTGTTCGAGAAGGCCATCCCCGCGCTCCATCGCAAGCTCGCTCGGTCCCCCCGCGACGCGGAGACGCTCTTCCAGCTCGGTCATGCCCTCTTCAGCCTTGGACGTTACGAGGAGGCGAGGTCGACATTCGAACGATCGCTCGCAGGCGAGGGTGGGAGCGCGAAGCGGACCACGGACACCTGGTGTCACATCCTGATCGGCATGTGCTGGGACGTAGCCGAGGACCGGGATGCGGCGAAGGCGGCCTACCAGAGAGCCCTGGACCTCGGTGTCGATCAAGGAGGGTCCCTGGAGACGGCAAGGTCCCTCCTCGAGACGCCGTTCCACCCGGACACGGGGAACAGCGAGAAGTAGGGCGGGCAAGAAGGCGGGGCCGTCAGCGCGAGGCCTTCGCGAAGAAAAGTCGCACCGTGCCGTCCTGCGCGGCCGATTGGAGGGACCAGACGAGCCACGCGCCCTCCTTGCCGGCAAGCGTCGTCTGATCCGAGTGCCTGACCTCCCCCGCGTCGCCATTCGTGGAGGCCTCGAGGTCCACCGTGAGCGCGACCTCCCCATCGGCGGGCCCGGGTCGCGACGGTTGCGCCTCCTTGCCGAGCACGGGGCCCTCCGCCCGACGGGGGAGCGAGGGGATGACCGAGAGACGGAGGCGGAGGGACTTCGTCACCGCCTCCGCGCGCATCGGCACGCCCTCGAGGATGCGCCCGCTCCAGCGGTGCAACAGGCGGACGTCGGGGGAGCCCGCCGCAGCGACGAGGTCGGACCACAGAGCGCCCGCGTCCGCCTCCTCCAGGAGCTTCCCCTCCTTCGACCCCACGGTGCGGAGCCCGCGCGCGGCCAGGGTCGTCGCGCTCACCTCGAAGAGGCAGGTCTCCACGGCCAGGCTCGCCGTCCCCTGCGCGAGCGGCGGCTTGTCCATCATCTGGATGATGTCGCCAATCCGCCGCAGGTTTTGCGCAGTATCCGTCAGGAGGAGGAGGTTCGCCGTTTCGATGGCCTGCACCATCCGAGGGTCGCTGACCATGCCCTGCGTGGCGATGAAGGCGCTCCGCGCGTCGACGGTCCGCAGCGCGACGAGGAGCGTCGCGAGGCTCTCGTCGTTCGGCAGCTCGTCCAGGTGCTCCAGCATCACGACCGGGATGTTCCCCTTGTTGGAGGGGTTCAGGATCGGCGAGGTGAAGGGGATGACCTTCCAGACCAGAGCCTCCGACGGTCCCGACCTGACCATCGTGAAGTTCTGCATCTCGAGGATCGATTGCAGGACGGCGAGGAGGTCCTTCCGCTTCACGGCCACGGGGGAGAGGAGGTTCACCTTCCGATTCCGAATCCTCTCGTCGTAGAGGATCCGAATCTCCAGCTCGTCGCTGACCAGCTTGACCACGCGCTCGAGGTCCATCCCATCGAGGTTGAGGGTGATCGGATCGGTCCCGGCCTTCTCTTTTTCCTGCGGCGACGCCGTGCCGGCGAGCAAGAGGACGGTCGCAAGGGCGATGTAGAGTTGGCGCATGGAACCCTCCCTGGCTGAGCCGCCCATGGAACGACCAGGGCCTCCCCGGGTTGGCTGTGCAGGGGACTACGGATGCGAGAGGATCCAGACGAGGCCGAAGCCGCCGACGACGAGGCAGTAGGCCCCGAACCAGGCGAAGCGACGCGTCCGGAGCACGGCGAGGAGGAGGGAGAGGGCGAAGATCCCTGTCACGCACGAGCAGACCGTGCCGACCGACATGGCGACCCAGTCGTCGCCCGACGGAGGCTGCGTGAGGAGCTTTCGCGACTCGAGGACTGTCGCCCCGAGGATCAGCGGGATCGACAAGAGGAAGCTGAATCGCCCCGCGACGGGGCCCGGAAGGCCGCTCCAGAGCCCCGCGGAGATCGTCGTCCCCGAGCGGGAGACGCCGGGGAGCAGGGCGAGGACCTGTGCGCAGCCGACCCAGAGGGCGCGCCCCGCGGAGAGCGACGTCTCCGTGCGCAGCACCGCGATGCTCGTCGAGAAGAGGAGGGCCGCCGTGCAGAGGAGGCCGATGCAGGTGTAGAGCGGGTCGTCGAGCCAGGCCTCGATCCGGTCCTCGAAGAGCACGCCGAAGATCCCCACGGGGATGCACGCGATCACGATCTGCACAGCCGTGCGGAACTCCGCGTCCGCCGCGTAGGCGGCGCGCGGGCCGAACACGCCGCGGATCGTCGCGCGGATGAGGCGGAGTACGTCCCGCCAGTAGAAGCAGAGGAGGCTGACGAGCGTGCCGAAGTGGACGGCGATCTTGAAGACGAGCGATTGCTTTCCGACGCCCAGGACGGCCCCCGCGAGCGCGAGGTGACCCTTCGAGCTGACCGGCAGGAACTCGGTCAGGCCCTGGACGATTCCGAGGATGGCGCCTTCCGTCGCGGTCATGGCCTAACCGAAAATGTCCCGCCCGCCGACGTCGTACAGGTTCCGGTACTCGTCGATGGCGAACCGGTCGGTCATCCCCGCGATGTGGTCCGCGACGACGCGCATCGGCTCCGCGCCCCTCCGTGCCGCATCCGCCCGGGCCTCCTGCACGTCCCTCGGAAGCACCTTGGGGTCGCGCGCGTAGGCCGTGAAGAGCCCCTCCACGATCATCTGCCCCTTCCCGCAGGCCCGGCGCACAGGGGGGCTCTCGTAGAACTCCTCCTCGAGGAACCGCGCCAGCTCGTCCTGCATCGACTGGACCCGCGGGCTCCACTGGACGATGTTCTCCTTCACGCGGCGGACGTCCTTCAGCGTCTTCACGCGGAACTTCTCCAGCCGCTTCGCCGTCGTCTCGATCAGGTCCGTCACCATGAACCCGATCGCCCGCCGCGCGATCTGCGCATAGCGGACCTTTCGCGGCTGCACCGGCTGCCCCTTCGAGACATACCTCCAGAACTCCACCCGCGCGAACTGCTTCTCCTGCACGAGGCCGCTCACGAGCGCGTCTTCGACGTCATGCGCGCGGTACGCCGTCGTGTCCGCGTACCCCGCCACCTGCGCCTCCAGCGTGGGGCTCTCCCCGGGGAAGTAGCGATAGGCGAACGTCCGGTCGTAGTCCGTCTCGTGCTTCTCGATCCCCTCCAGGACCTCCAGCGTGAGGTTCAGTCCCTTCCACTGCGGATAGCGCTCCTCCAGATCCTCGACGATCCGGAGCGAGTGGAGGTTGTGGTTGAAGCTCGCGCAGAGCTTCGCGAGCGTCTCCTCGCCCTTGTGGCCGAAGGGCGGGTGCCCAAGGTCATGCGCCAGGACGATCGCCGTCGCGAGGTCCTCGTTCACGCCGAGGGCGCGCGCGACGCCGAGGCCGATCTGCATCGCCTCGAGCGTGTGGGTCATCCGGTTCCGCACGAAATCGGAGCCCATGCCGAACGGCATGACCTGCGTCTTGTACTCGAGCTTGCGGAAGGACCGGGAGTGCAGGACGCGGTTCCAGTCGCGCTGGAAGTTCGTGCGGTAGTCGGAGTCGGACTCCTTGTTCTTCCGCCTCGCGTCCCGGCTCCGGGCGCCGTACGGGGCGAGGAACTTGTCCTCCAGGGCCTCGAGGGCCTTCTGGTTCCGCGTCATATGGGCCTCCGAAGAGGCGCACATCATAGCCGGTAGGGCGGGGGGAGGGAACCGTTGCGAGCGCCGCGCCTACTTGCCCGTCGGCGGGAGGGAGCGATCGAGCTCCGTCTCGTTCGGCTTCGCGTCCGGGTCCTGGGGCGCGGCGGCCGGGTCGACCGGGCGCGCGTCGCGGAGGATGGCGCCTGCGAGGAGCCGCACCTGCCGGTCCTGGGTCTCGTCGCCCACAAGGCGCTTGCACTCGACCTGGAGCCGCTGATCGCCTCGGGCGTCCTCGCTCAGGTACGCGAGCGCGGCCCTGCGGACTGCCGGCTCGACGTCGCCGGCGATCGCCGCGAGGAAGACGTCCATCCGCTTCGGCGAGAGCCCGGCGGGCAATCCCTCGATCGCGGCTTGGCGCACGGCCGCCTCGCGGTCGGTCCGCGCGACGCCCAGCACCGCCTCGGTCGCCTGGGCCGCGAATGGCTCCTGGGTCACGGGGTTCCTGGCCAGCATCTCGCGGCAGCGCGGGTCGGGGTCGGACTCGAGGGCCGCCTTCCACAGGGCGAATCCCTGCGGGTCGCCGAGCGTCGCGAGGAGCGCCAGGAGCCGGCAGCGGAGGTCCCCCTGCGCCCCGGGGAGCCTCCTCGAGGCCTCCTCGAGGAGCGCCTGCCGCATCTCCGGAGAGTCCGCCACGGACGAGGCGAGCGCGATCGAGCCGCCGATGTCCTGGGCGGCTAGCGCCGATTCGAAGACCAGGCGGGCGCCCTCGGAGAGCTTGACCTCCAGCGGGGACTCGCCGACCTGGCGCACGATACGCTCGAATTCGGCGGAGGCGGTCGGGGAGCCCTCGGGGGCCGGGAGGTTCGTCGGGAGCGTGGGCTGGGAGGGCGTCTTGACCTGCGGGGGCGCCTCGACGGGGGCGCGGCCGTCGCCACCTTGGCGCGTGGAGGCTACATAGGTGGCGATCAGGATCGCCACGGCTCCCAGCACGAGGAGAACGACACGGACGCTCATGAGGTCTTCCTCCGGCCGCGCGACGAGGAGGACGAAGAGGCCTTGAGGCCCCTTCGTCCGTGTTGCTTCCTGGGAGATCCTAGAACATCGCGCTCTGGAACGCACGACCGATGATCGGCTGGAGCAGCCTCTGGTTCAGCCCGTCCTGCACCCAGCGGGAGATGTTGATCGTGATTCCCCACACGCGAATCCTCGTGACCGCGGTCACGTTCGCCGCGGAGATGGTGACGGTCTTCGTGCGCGTGCGCAGGTCATTCGACACGCGGAAGAGGCAGGTGCCGCTGGCCGTCGCCGTGGCGTCGCCGCTCCGGAAGTCGAAGTTCGGGGTCCACCAGCCCGTCACGACGTGGGCGGAGAGGCTCACTCGGTTACCGGCCCTCCAGTCGATCTCGAAGGGGACCAGGAGGAACATGTCCGTCGACGTCCGCCAGAAGGTCGGATTGGTCGGCACGTTCACGGTCGGGCCGAAGTCGCCGATGTAGAGCGACAGGTTGGTGATGTCCTGGATCTCGAGGTAGGGCCAGGGCCCGAATTGCTGCCCGATCATGCGGGTCCGGATCTGCGTGTTGATGGCGTCGCGGGAGGCGGTCGTTACCGCCGCCTTCGCGACCGGTGTGCTGTAGATCTTGTCGATGCTCGCCTGCAGGACCCGGGTCACCCGATCGCGGCAACCAGCAACAAGGGCCACCGCGACGATCGCGGCGACGAACATGGACCGACGCAGGATGTCAGACCTTCGGGTCGTGCGGGTCATGTGCGGTTCTCCCCGTAGAAGTTCACTGGCTCACGTACTTGAACGATCCCGATCGGCGTGAGCTCAACCGTCGGTGTGCGGCGCCTCCCTGACGCCCTTGCTGCCCATCGATCAGCAACACCCAGGCCAGCCTTTCGGAATCCGCGACACGAACGGAGCCTCTTGGCGCCACAGCCAGTTACAACGCGCTCGCTCAACGCGTTCCCCGCGGGCGACGGCGCCAGGTTTCCCGGCGTAACGATCCACCTCCCCGGAAGCCGCACGCTCCGATGTGAGGCGCACCGAGAACTCACACCCAAACTCACTCCGTCCGCGTGAGCTCACATCAACCCGGGGACGGATGCCGGCCTTGCGCAACCGGTCGGGGCGTGCCAGGATTCGGGAATTCGCGCGGGCCGCCCAACCCGGCGCCCGCCCCGTCGTTCCAAGGACGAGAAAGGAAGGAACGTGTTCGAGGTCTCGCCCGAGGTCATCGACGGGTGCCGGCGGAAGAGCGAGGAGTCGTACTCCGCCCTCTTCGGGGTCCTCGAGCGCCCCGTCGTGAACTTCCTGCACCGGATGTGCGGCGAGCGGAACCTCGCGGAGGACCTGTTCCAGGATACGTTCGTCCGGATCCTGAAGGCGCTCCCGGCGTGGCAGCCCAGGGCGAAGTTCTCGACCTGGGTCTTCACGATTGCGCGGAACCTCGCGCTCGACCACTTCAAGCACCAGCGGCGCGGGCCAGGGGCCTCCACGGACCAGGCGATCGACGAGGACGGCGGGAAGATCATCTTCCTCTCGGAGATGATCCCGGGGGAAGGGCCGTCGCCTGCGGCGCTCGCGGAGCGATCCGAGGAGGTGGAGCGGCTCCGCGCGGCGATCGAGCGGCTCGGCGTCGTGAAGCGCGAGGCGCTCGTGCTGCGCGTCTTCCACGGGCTGCCGTACACGGAGATCGCGGAGATCACGGGGTGCCCCGTCGGCACGGCGAAGTACCGCGTCCACGACGCGGTCCAGGACCTGACGAAGATGCTCGCCTCGGACGAGGCTTTGGAGGCCTAGCGGATGGCCGGGTGCGAACAGGCAAGGCGGTGGCTCCCCGCGTACGCGCTGGGGGAGCTGGAGGAGGCCGATCGCGCGGCGCTCGCGGGTCACCTCGCCGCGTGCGAGGCCTGCCGCCGCGAGGAGGCCCGCGTCGCCCACGCCCTGTCCGCACTCCGCGCGATGCCCGAGGTCCCGCCGTCGGCGCTTCGCCGCGAGAGGGCCCTCGCCGCGGCCCGCGCGCTGGGGCCCGCGCCGAGCCGCCGCCGGTGGGCTTGGGTCGCCGCCGCCGCGACGGTCCTCCTCGCCGCCGTGCTGGTCCGGGACGCCATCCGCCGCCCGCAGCCGTTCACGCTGTCCGTCGAGGGGGTCGAGGGGGTCGTCGAGCGGGAGGACGGAGGGCGCTGGATCGCCGTATCCGCGGGCGAGACGGTCGGTGAGGGGGTTCAGATGCGCACGGCGCTCGGGCGGGCGACGCTCAGGTCATCGCGAGGGGACCTCATCGTCCTGGACGTCGATTCGGTCCTATCCGTGGGCGCCACGACCGAAGCCGAGGAGGGGGTCCTCCTGCAATCGGGGCGGCTCTGGTGCCAGGCGACGAAGCGCGAGGGACGCCGCCTGGTCGTACGGACCCCGGCGGGTCGCGTGGAAGTGGTCGGAACGCGGTTCGAGGTCTCCTATCGTTAGGTGATGGCCATGCGCTTCCTCATTCTGTTGGCAGCGGCCCCGCTCTTCGCCCAGGACGACGGGCTGTCGTTCAGCGGCCCCCTCAAGGACGTGGCCGTGCACATCGAAAGGCTCGGCGAGGTGAAGATCTCCGTCGACCCTGCCGTCGCCGACGTGCGCGTGGAATTCCGCGTCGACACCGCCGCCGGACCGAGCGACGTCGTCCATGCCTTCGACCGGACGCTGGAGGCCCTCGAGATGGCCCTCGTGGCCCGGGACGAGGGGTACGAGGTCCTCCGCTTCCAGGCGGAGACCGCGAAGAGGGCTCCGCGGATGGAGGTCGGCGTCGCGGAGGGCTCCGTCGACCTCGTCGGAGAGTGGGGCCGCGTGGGGGTCTCCGAGGGCCAGGAGTCGCGCATCGACCCCTCCGGCAAGCCCGCCCCGGCGACGCCAACCGACCGAGAGGCCCTCGGGGCATGGCGCGAGACCCCGCTGTCGCCCGCGCCGTCCGCGCTGGCGAAGGTCCCCCTCCCGGCGCTCCGCATCCGCCGCATCGGCACGAGCGCGCGGGACGGCCGCCGGATCGTCGAGTACTCCCTCCCCGCCGTCGAAACGGCCGACGGCGTGGTCGTCGAGGTGGAGCCGACCAAGGTGGTCCTCGCGGACGGCGACGACGTCCTCGTGCCCGTCCGAGTGCGCCTCCGATGAATCCAGGGAAAGATCCTGCCCCCGTCCGGCCGATAACGGATCGAGCATTTCTCTCGTTCGGGGGCACGGAGGGCGTCATGCACGCGTACGGTCGTATTCTGCTCGGAGCGGCCCTGCTTCTCCTGCTCGCGGCGCGGACGCCCGCGCTGGCGCAGGCGCCCGCGCCTGACCCCGAGGAGCGCCTCAAGCTCGAATTCACGGGGATGGACCTCGACCGGATCCTCAAGCTCGTCAGCGACGAGATGGGCGTCCGCTTCCTCTACGACGAGAAGATCCTCAAGCGAAAGGTCAACCTCCTCTCGCCCGTTGACATCAAGAGGAAGGACCTCATGGCGGTCCTCCTCTCCATCCTCGAGATGCAGAACTTCACGATGGTGAAGGCGGGGCCGCCCGAGGCGGAGCTCTGGAAGATCGTCCCGTTCACCGCGCCGATCGCCAACCCGCCGAACAAGGGGATCATCAAGACGCTCAACATCGAGGATATCGAAAAGGAGCTTCCGCAGGGCGAGGAGCTGGCGAGCCTCGTCGTCCGCCTGAAGTTCGTCGACGCGCGGAGCGCCTTCATCGCGATCCAGGGGATGGCGAGCGACCCGAGGATGGTCCAGGCGATCGAGAGCGCGAACGTCGTGGTCGTGACCGACACGGCGCAGAACATCCGCCGCATCGCGCGGATCGTCCAGCTCATGGACATCGAGAAGCCGGGCCCCGAGATCGAGGTGATCCAGCTCAAGTACGCCGACCCGAAGGACATCGTGGACAAGCTGACGCCGCTCCTTCAGGTTTGGACGACCACCCAGGGCCCGAAGATCCCCGGCCAACCGGACTTCCCCGGGGGGGCCGGCGATCAGGGCCGCCCGTTCCTCGTCGCCGACCAGCGGACGCAGCAGATCATCATCTTCGCGACGAAGGAGCGGATTGCGCAGCTCCGCGACCTGATCAAGAACAAGCTGGACATCCCGGTGAAGTACGCGGAACGGCAGACGAAGGTCCACTTTCTTCGCCACGCCACCGCCAAGACGCTCGTCGAGGAGCTGAAGCAGGTCGCGACCGACATCCAGCTTCAGGCCGCGCAGCCGACCGCAGGGCAGCCCGGGCAGCCGACCATCCCAACGACGCCGACCGGGGGCTCGACCGCGGGATCGAGCACCGCTCCCAAGATCGTCGCCGACGATGCGAACAACGCGATCATCCTGTTCGCCGACCAGAAGACGATCGTCGTCCTCGAGGAGATCATCTCCGCTCTCGACATCCGCCGCCCGCAGGTGCAGATCCACGCGCTGATCGTGGAGGCCTCGCAGGGGCTCGACTACCGCCTCGGGATCGAGGCCACCACGGTCGACGACCCGACGAAGCACGACCTCGTCACCTTCTCGGGGACGAACTTCGGGATCACGCGGGTCGTCGACCTGAACGGCGACCAGATCCCCGACGGACGCCTCCCCGTCGCGGGGCTCGCGGGGCTCGTCACGGGCATCATGAAGGAGCGCTTCAGCAACATCCCGCTCATCGTCCACGCCTTCCAGAGCGACGCCGACATCAACGTCCTCTCGCAGCCGCGCCTGGTCGTGAACGACAACACGGCTGCGACGTTCACCGTGAAGGAGCAGGTCCCCACGACGACCCAGTCGACCACGGGAACGGGGATCGTGACGACGACGTTCAGCGGCTTCCAGGACGCGAGCCTCACGCTCAAGATCACGCCGCACATCAGCGAGAAGAACTACCTGCGGCTGGAGGTGGACCAGCTCATCGAGGCCTTCCGCGGCGAGGGGCAGGTCATCAACGGGACGCAGATCCCGCCCGCGAAGGCGAGCCGCCAGGTGACGACGACCGTGACGGTGCCCCATGACAAGACCGTGGTCATCGGCGGACTGGCCGAGCAGCGCGAAGACGAGACGACCGACGGCGTGCCGTACCTGTCGGAAATCCCGCTCCTGGGCCGCCTCTTCGAGCGGACCGTGCGGAACCGGGACCGCAGGACGGTCTACATCTTCATCACGCCTACGATCCTCCACGATGCGAACTTCGAGGACTACCTCGCCGTCTCGAATGAGGCGAAGGCCCAAATCTACGACGCATCGGGGAACTACGTCGGGGTGCCCGAGACCGAGGACAACCGGGCGGGGGCGCTCGACTCGGTGCGGTTCCGCAGCCCGTTCCCCTGTCGCGGGGAGGCGCCCTCGAAGGACCCCTTCGAGGGGGTGGACCGCCGCGACTACCGCGGCCCGGACGACAGGCCCGACCCGTTCCACTGGATGGGCGGCCGCTGACGGCGATTGCAATCACGCAGGGGGGGAACTAGAATCCTGTGTTCCATCCCATGGCAGAACCACTTCCGATGCCTGTCGAGACCGCCGGCGCCCCCTCCGAGGAGGGGAAGCCCGTGCTGCCTCCGTGGCTCAAAGCGAACGGAATCATCGACGCCGTGAAGCTCGCGGAGGCCCTCCACATCGCCAGCGAGTCGGGCGAGACGCTCGACAAGGTCCTGACGAGCCGCGGCTACCTGACCGAGAAGGACATGCTCAAGCTCATGTCCGCGAACCTGGGCCTCGTGTATATCGAGTCGCTTGACGGCGTCCTGGTCCCCGAGGAGTTCGCGGTCAAGGTCCCCGTGAGCGTCTCCAGGAACCACAACCTCGTCGCCGTCGGCCGCGAGGGGGCCTCGTGGAAGGTGGCGACCTGCTACCCGCTCGACACGCACCCGATGGACGAGATGGCCCGCATGCTCGGCGGCGACGCGCTCCCCGTCCTCGCCTCGAAGGGGGACATCACGAGCCTCATCAACCGTGCCTACCAGCAGAAGGTGGACATGGTGAGCGAGATGATCGAGGGGATCAAAATCGACGACCTCCAGGCCGCGGAGCGGGTCGTCGACGAGTCGCACGACCTCCTCGAGATCGCGAACCAGGCCCCCGTCATCCGCCTGGTGAACATGATGATCTTCCAGGCGCTCAAGATGCGCGCGAGCGACGTGCACGTGCAACCGTACGAGGAGAAGCTGCAGATCCGGTACCGGATCGACGGCGTCCTCTACGACATGATGACGCCGCCGAAGAAGATCCAGGACGCGATCCTCTCCCGCGTGAAGGTCATGGGGAAGATGGACATCGCAGAGCGCCGGCTCCCTCAGGACGGCCGCGCGACGCTGAAGATCGGGGACGGGGAGGTCGACGTCCGCATCTCCAGCGTCCCGACGCAGCACGGGGAGCGGATCGTCATGAGGCTCCTCGACAAGACCGCGCGCGTGCTCGACCTCGAGGAGATGGGCCTCGACCAGATGCAGATGAAGTCGATGCAGACGTTCATCGACTGCGCCCACGGGATCGTCCTCGTCACGGGGCCGACGGGGAGCGGAAAGTCGACGACGCTCTACGCCGTGCTCAAGCGGATCAACTGCCAGGAGTACAACGTCATCACGATCGAGGACCCGGTCGAGTACCACCTCCCGGGCGTGTCCCAGATCGAGGTGGCGAACAAGAAGGGGCTCACGTTCGCGGCGGGCCTGAGGTCCATCGTCCGCCAGGACCCCGACATCATCATGGTCGGGGAGATCCGCGACAAGGAGACGGCGGCGATCGCGATCCAGAGTGCGCTCACGGGGCACCTCGTGTTCTCGACGCTGCACACGAACGACGCGCCGACGGCGGCGACGAGGCTCCTCGACCTGGGCGTCGAGCCGTACCTCGTGTCGAGCTCGCTCATCGCGGTCGTGGCGCAGCGCCTCGTGCGCGTCATCTGCAAGAACTGCAAGGTGGAACACAAGCCGACGCCCGAGGAGCTGGAGAGCATCGGGCTGACGCCCGAGGAGACCGCGGGGCACACGATCTACCGCGGGACGGGGTGCGCGCAGTGCTTCAAGACGGGGTACATGGACCGGACGGGGATCTACGAAATCCTGCCGGTCAACGACCACGTCCGCGAGCAGATCCTCGAGAAGGTGGGCGCGAACACCATCAAGACGGACGCCGTGAAGACCGGGCTCCGCACGCTGCGGATGGACGGCGCCTTGAAGGTGCTCAAGGGAGTCACGACGATCGAGGAAGTCCTGCGAGTCACGCAGATGGACGTCGTCTAGGCGCGAAATCCAGATCCAAAATCCCAGATCCCAACGAAATCCGAGATCCCAACATCGGATAGCGCCTCGTTAGGATCTCGGATTTCGTTGGGATCTGGGATGTTGGATCTGGAGTTTGCGAAGCGCAGCTATGCCCGTCTACGAGTACAAGGCCCTGAAGCACGACGGCACCCCGACCACCGGGGTGATCGACGCCGACTCGCCGCGCGAGGCCCGCACGAAGCTCCGCGCCCAGGAGCTGCACGTCACCGGCATCGAGACCTACGCCGCCGCTCGCGCGAAGGAGATCCGGATCACGCTGCCGTTCGGGAAGGGGCTCTCGCGGAGGCGCCTCTCCGACATGGCGGTCCTCACGCGCCAGCTCGGGACGCTCTTGAACGCCGGCATCCCGCTCGCCCAGGCCATGAACGCCATGATCGAGCAGACGGATGACAAGGCGATCGAGGCGGTCCTGCGCGACGTGCGGGAGCGGATCACCCAGGGGGCGAGCTTTGCCGACGGGCTCGCGTTCCACCCGAAGTACTTCGGCGAGCTGTACGTGAACATGGTCCGCGCGGGGGAGGCGAGCGGAACGCTCGACGGGGTCCTCCATAGGCTCGCCGACTACCTCCAGAAGCAGGCGCGGACGCGAGGGAAGATTGCGGCGGCGATGACCTACCCGGTGATCATGCTGATCGTCGGCGCGGGCGTCGTGATCTTCCTGATGTCGTTCGTCGTCCCCCAGATCGTCAACCGCCTCGTCCAGCAGCGCGGCCTGGCCTCCCTGCCGTTGCCGACCGTGATCCTGATGACCGTCTCGGACTTCGTGAAGACCTGGTGGTGGGGGCTGCTAGCGGCCATTTTCGGCGGGCTCGCGTTCCTGCGCATCCTCACGAGGACCCCGGCGGGCCGCCTGGCGTGGGACGGCTTCCTGCTCAAACTCCCGCTCCTCGGGGACCTCTTCAAGAAGACCGCGATCTCGCGCTTCGCGACGACGTTTGCGACACTGCTCGAGAGCGGGATCCCCGCCATGGAGGCCCTCGCGATCGTCAAGCAGGTCGTCGACAACATGGTCCTCTCCAAGGTGATCGAGGAGGTGAGGGCCAAGGTGATCGAGGGCGCGGACATTTCCACGCCGCTCAAGAACTCGAAGATCTTCCCGCCCGTGGTCAGCTACATGATCGCCATCGGCGAGGAGTCGGGGAAGCTCGAGGAGCTCCTCAGGAAGGTGAGCGACGCGTATGATGAGGAAGTGGACATCACCACGCAGAAGGTGACCACGCTCCTGGAGCCGCTCATGATCATCGCGCTCGCCGTCGTCGTGGGGTTCATCGTGCTCGCGGTGCTCCTCCCGATCCTGGAGCAGGCAAAGGGGTTCGGCGGGATGTAGGAATTCACCCAACAGATCGGGCCCCCGGGGGGTTAACCTGGAGGGGAGCAACCCTACCGAGACAGGTGGAGAACGCAATGCGCGGGAAGAATCGTCGTCGCGGCGTCACGCTCATCGAGATGCTCGCCGTGCTCGTCATCATCGGGCTCGTGGCCACCGTGGCGGTCATCAACGTGATGGACCGCATGGAGCGGGGGAGGGTCGACTTCGCGAAGGGGCAGATCGACACGCTCCGCCAGGCGACGAACCTGTTCAAGATGGACCACGGGAAGTACCCGGATTCGCTGCAGGACCTGGTGACGGCGCCGGGGTGGATCAAGCAGCCGTTCCCCGAGGGGGGATACCTGCAGCAGTCGACGGTCCCGGCGGACCCGTGGGGGAACCCGTTCTCGTACGTGCAGGACACGGCCTCGAAGTTCACGATCACGTGTTACGCCCGCGACGGGCAGCCGGGCGGGACGGGGTACGATGCGGACCTCACCAACCATGACACCCAGGCGCCGAAATAGCGGTTTCACGCTCATCGAGATGATCGCCGTCACGGCGATCATCGGGATGCTCGCGACGTTCGTCGCGCTGCGCCTCGATTGGGCGGTGCCGAAGTACCAGCTCCGCTCCGTGGCGCACCGCATCGCGGGGCTCTCCGCGATGGCGCGCGGGTACGCGGTGGCGCGCGGGCGGGCGTTCTACGTCGAGTACGACCTGAAGAACCGCCACGCGATCCTCCTGGGGCCCAGGGCCCCGGAGGGGGAGACGCCGCAGCCGGGCGACGAGTTCGTCCCGGTGCCCGCGGTCGCCCCGGCGGACCAGTGGGAGGAGGTCGGGCGCGAGGACCTGCCGAACGGGATCTCCTTCGAGGACGTCTGGATGGGCGCAAAGGCCGCGGAGGGGGACGTCGTTCGCATCGAGTTCTCCCCGCTCGGCACGGCGGACACGCACACGGTGCACCTGAAGGGCGAAGGGGAGCGGCGGTTCACGGTGCACGTGAACGGCATCACCGGAAGCCCCGTCTTCCATGAGGAGCGCTGGGACCCCCCGGCGCCGAAGAAGGCTGATGAGTACTAGGCGCGGATTCATGCTGCTCGAGGTCATCATCGCCCTGGCGATCATGTCGCTGGGGCTCATGATCCTGGGCAACATCGTCACGGGGAGCATCGGCCAGGCCGGCTTCGCCCGCGACGAGCGGATCGGCGCCATGCTCGCCGACCAGAAGATGGGGCAGATCCTCGCCGCGAAGGACCTCGACATGGAGTTGCACAGCGGCACGTTCGAGGGGTACGCCGGCTACGACTGGAGCTTCGAGCACTCGAACAAGTCGCTGAAGATCACGAAGCCCCCGGACAACAAGGAGGAGGAGCAGGGGCAGTTCGCCGAGGTCATCCTCCAGGTCCGCGTCCCCGGGCGCGAGAAGCCGATCAAGGTCGTCGCGCACAAGCCGATCGAACCCGAGGCGCAGCCCGCGGAGGGCCAGGGGCAGGGCAAATGACGTCGCGCAGGCGCGCCTTCACGCTCATCGAGGTCATCCTCGCCATCGCGGTCCTCGCCATGGTGATGGCCCTCTCCTACCAGGTCCTGAACGCCAACCTCTTGGCCGCCGATCGCGTCGGGAAGCTCCTCCAGCGCGTCGAGACGGGCCCCGCGGTCGTCGCCGCGATCGAGCGCGACCTCCGCTGCATCCTCCGCGACCAGGAGAACGCGAAGCCGACCTTCGTCGGCAAGCAGGGGAGCGACGGCCCGGAGCTGGACCAGCTCGACTTCCTCACGACGCGCGACAGCTTCGACACGGAGAAGGGGAAGGTCTGCGACTACGGCGAGACGGGCTTCCGCCTGGAGCGCAACTCGGACGGCCCGGACCAGACCTTCTACACGCTCTACCGCCGCTTCGACCCGTTCATCGACACCGAGCCGCTGAAGGGCGGGACGCTGGTCCCGATCTACACCCGCGTGAAGCGCTTCAACCTCCGCTACTCCGACGGCAACGAGTGGAAGGAGGAGTGGGACAACAAGCAGGCGAACGCCTACCCGAAGCTCATCGAAGTGACGATCGAGGTCCGCTACAACGACGGCGAGGACCAGAACGACGAGCTGACCACCTTCCAGACGGTCATCCCCCTCCCGCAGTAGCCCGCCTAGTGTCTTGTCAGGCCATATTCTGTGGGCTGGAGTCGCGCCCGTAAGGGCGCGGTGGATCACGCCCATAAGGGCGTGATCCCGCGGCCGCACGCCCTTACGGGCGTGATCCACCGCGCGCGTACGCGCGCGACTCCACCTGCCGGAATAGCGGTTGACGGGACACTAGTGCCATGTTGACGAAGTTCAGCGACAGTCCGTGGAGTGACCCCAGGGTCCAGTGGACAGATCCCAGTCAGATCCCAGTGGCCAGAACGCAGATCCCAGGCAGTTCTCAGGCTCCAGGACCCAGGCGAGCATTGAGTCTGGTTCCTCGGAACTGCGTGGGATCTGGGCGCTGGTCACTGGGATCTGACTGGGATCTGGCCACTGGGCCCTGGGATCTGCGAAGGATCTGTCGGAGGACTTCCTCAACGACGCACTAGCCCCCCTTCGGCCGCGCGACGCACCACGCGGCAAGGCACTCCTTGACGTCGCGGGGGATGAGGCGAGAAAGCCACGTCGGGAAGTCCAGCAGGTCCACACAGCGGGACCATTGCATGCCACCCGGGTAGGGGCTACGATCCGCCGACGTCCGAAACCAAAGGGGAGGTGCATCGTGGGGATCCGCCCGTTCGCCGCCATTCTGGCGACTGTCCTGGTCCTGGTACAGATCCGTCCGGCATCCGGTGAAGATCGCAAGACCCGGGGAGAGCGCACGAAGAAGAGCGAGTACTACGGCGTGTCTGCGATCAAGCCGGAGGCGGCCGAGTGGGAGATCATCCCCGAGAGCGGATTCGACCAGCACTTCAGGGGGGACACCTCGGACATGGAGCTGTGCTTCGTGCGCTGGCCGAAGCCCAACCCGGACAAGGCCCAGGACGCCCCCGAGATGGTCTTCTACGTCATTGACCTGCCTGCCGAGTTCTTCAAGGAGTTCGGAGGGTCGAAGGGGCTGTCCAAGGAGCTCTTCAAGCTCTACTTGAACAAGCACTACCGGGACGTGGAGGACGTCAAGGAACCCGCGCGGAACAACAGCTACAAGTCGACCGGAGGGAAATCGGTCACGGAGTTCTCGTTCACGGGGACCAGCATGCGTCTGGAGGCCGTCCGTCGCGTCCATGTCCTGCTCCACAAGGGCGACGACCATGGGTACATCATCGTCGTCGAAGGGGAACCCGAGGCCGTGAAGCGGAACAAGGCGGAGGAGAAGTACATCCTCGACAACATGGGCTTCGCCAAGGGGTCCCGGGACAAGTAGGGCGGATCGGAGGCGCAGCGTGGATGTCTCTCTCGTCCTCGATCGCCCCGCCGTACTGGCGGGCGAGGCGGCTACGCTCCACCTCCTCGTCCGCATCGAGACCTGGCCCGAGGAGGGCGGGCCGGGCCGCAAGCCCCTGTGCCTCGCCCTCGTCCTCGATCACAGCAGCTCCATGGCGGGCGAGAAGCTCGCCGCGACGATCGAGGCCGCCGGACGCCTCGTCGACCGCCTCTCGGCCGAGGACCGGATCTGCGTCGTCGCCTACGCGGATGAGGCCCGGGTGCTCGTGCCGCCGACCCAGGTCGTCGATCGGGAGCGCATCCGCGCGCGGCTCCGCGAGGTCGAGGCCGGCGGCTCGACAAACCTCTCCGCCGGCTGGTCGCTCGGCGCGACCCTCCTCCTCGACGGCGCCCCGGCAGGCGCGCTGCGCCGCGTCCTCCTCCTGACCGATGGGCTCGCGAACGTGGGCGTCACCGAGAAGGACGACCTCGTCGAGATCGCGCGGCAGTTCCTGCAGGAGGGCGTCGTCACCACCTGCCTCGGCTTCGGCGACGACTTCAACGAGGATCACCTCGTCGCGATCGCCCAGGCGGGCGGCGGGCGCTTCCACTACCTCCGCACCACGGACGAGGTCTCCGCGGCGTTCCTGGGGGAATTCGGGGAGCTCTCACGCGTCTTCGGCCAGAACCTCGTGGTCGCCCTCACGCTCGCCGAGGCGGCCGACGGCCTCGAGCTCCTGGGCGATCTCCCGTCCGAGGCGGGGCCGCGGTCCCTGTCCGTCCGGCTCGGAGACGTCCTCGACCGCGACCGCCGGACCGTGCTCGTCTCCTTCTCGCTGTCCCCGGGGCTCCCTCCCGGCGAGCTGGAGGTCGCCTCGGCCGAGGTCCGCTACGTCGCCGTGCGCGGGAAGGTGGGCATCCGGAGGCACGTCCTCCCGGTGCGCGTCCGCCTGCTGCCCGCGGGGGCCACGCCGCCCGCACCCGACGGCGAGGTCGTGCGCGAGGTCGTTCGTCACGAGGTTTCGCGCGCGAAGGCCGAGGCGTCGCTCCACCTGTCGGCAGGGCGGGGCGACCTCGCGCGGGAGGCGCTCCTGCGCGCGAGGGACCTGGCATCCCAGCATGGGGACGCGGACCCGGAGGGGCTCGGGAGGGAGCTCGACGCGATCTCGCGGCTCCTCGACGGTCTCGACGACGCCGACGTCGCGCGGAAGGAGCTGGCGCAGCAGGCCTCGGACCTTGCGGCGTCGCGCGGACAGTACAGCCAGGCCCCGCAGGTCTGGAGGCAGACGTGGACCCTCGTCCCGCCATGCGCCCACGAGGCGGACTACCTGATGGAGGAGGCGCGGACGGCCCTGGAGTCGTTCGGGCACGAGACCGAGTTCGTCGGAAACGCGGTCCAGGTCCTCGGCGAGCTGGTGGAGAACGCGATCGAGCACGGATGCCGCGGAGCCGCAGCAGCGCGCGTGGAGGTGGAGGCCCTGGCCAACCGGAACTTCTTCAAGTGCATCGTCGAGGACAACGGCCGGGGCTTCGACGTGACCAGGACGCTGGCGGCCGAGGAGGCGCGGCCGCCGGCGGAGCCCCGCGCGCGCGGGCGCGGCCTCCTCCTGGTCAAGCGGCTCGCGGACCTGCTCGAGTTCAGCCCCGCCGGGAACCGGGTCTCCGCGATGCTCCGCAAGGCGCGCTTCCGGATCGGCCAGGAGGACCTCGCCGTGATCGACGCGACGGGCGTGGAACCCGTGGCGCTGGTGAGCGTGAAGGGCCAGCTCGACAGCCACACGTTCGGGGAGCTGGAGAAGCGGCTCGACATGCTGCTCGAGGAGCGCGGCGTACGGAGGTTCATCATCGACCTGGAGGAGTGCGACTACATCTCCAGCTCGGGGATGGGCGTGCTTATCGGCTTTTCCCCCGCGGTCCTGGAGGCGGGGGGCCGGCTCATCCTCGTGGCGAGCGGTCACGCGCGGAGCGCGATGGAGGTCCTGGGACTCTCGCACGTGTTCGAGTTCGCGGCGACCACGGAGGAGGCCCGGCGACTCCTGGGCGCATGATTGCCTCCCACGCCGTCCCCCCGTCAGGGCTTCGGGCGGGCGATGCACCAGGCGGCGAGGTCGTCGGAAAGGTGCGCGGCGAGGCGCTCCTCGACGTCGCGGGGCATGAGGCGCGTGAGCCACTTCGGGAAGTCGAGCGGGTCCACGCCGCGGACCGCGTAGCCGAACATCGAGAAGGCCGCGCTCTCGGGGTCGTCGAAGCTCCGCACGTAGCGGCCCAGGTACTTCCGCCGCATCCGCTCGATGTCGCGCTTCCGCACGCCCTCGCGGCGCGCCCGACGGACCCCCGCGAGCAGTTCGTCGCGCAGGCGGTCCGGGTCGTCCGTGTCCCCGCCCACCACCGTGAACCCGTAGCTCGCGTGCCCGAAGTAGGCGAACGAGAAGCTGTCGTCCACCAGCCCCCGGTCGTAGAGCCGCGCGTTCAGCGCCGACCCCTTGCCGAAGAGCAGGTCGAGCGCCACCCCCGTCGCCGTCTCGCGCCGCACCACCTCCTCGACCGTGCCGCCGAGCACCGGGTCCTTCCAGCCGAGCAGGAGCTTGGGCCGGGGCAGCCACAACGAGAGGTCCGTCGCCGCCCGGTGGACGCCGCGCGGCTCCTCCGGGAGCCTCCGCTCGACCCGCACGGGCGTCCGCTTCTGCCGCGCGATCGCCTCCCGCGCCCTCCGCGCAATCCGCTCGGGGTCCACGTCCCCCGCCACCACGACGACCAGCTCCGACGGCGTATAGAAGACCCGGTGGCAGAGCGCCAGCGTCTCCCGCGTGATTCCGCGGACCGATTCCACCGTGCCCGGCACGTCGATCCGGACCGGGTGGTTGGCGTAGAGGCCCTCCAGGAGCGCGTTCATCGCCCTGGTGTCCGGCATCTCCTCGCCCATCCGGATCTCGCTCTCGACGATTGGCCGCTCCCGCTCCACGTTCTCCTCGGTGAAATGCGGCTCCAGGACGAGCTGCAGGAGGATGTCGAGGCACTCGTCGAAGCCCTCGGTCGAGGCGAAGTGGTAGTAGGTCGAGGAGAGGTCGGTGACGGCGTTGTCGTTCGCGCCGTGGCGCGCGAACTCCTCCGAGAGGTCGCCCCCCTCCTTCTTGAAGAGCTGGTGCTCCAGGAAGTGGGCCACGCCCGCGGGGACGCTCACCGGCGCGCCGGTGTCGGGGTGGGTGAAGGCGAGGTCGATCGACCCGAACGGGATCCCCGCGACCGCAGCCGACTTCGTCCGACCGGGGGTGGCCAGGACGAGGAGCCTCGTCCCCCCCGGGAGCGTGGCGGAGTGAATCGTCTCTCGCAGGTACCGGTCCCGGCGTCGGACGAGGGTCACTTGCCCTCGTGCTCGAGATTCAGGAGCTTCGCCCGCAGCTCGTCTGTGAGGGAGGGGTCCAGGCGCACGGCGTTCTCGAAGTCCTTCTTCGCCCCCGCCTTGTCGCCGGACAGCAGCCGTGCGTTCCCGCGCACCGCCCAGGCCCGTGCACTGGCAAAGCCAGCCTGCTGGTCTCCCGGGGTCAGCTCGATCGCCCGCGAGGCGTCCTCGATCGCCTTCGGATAGTCCTTCGCGAAGAGGTCGAGCTGCGCGCGCAGGCGGTACGACTCCGCGTGCAGCGGGTCGATGACGATCGCCTGGTTCACGGAGGACAAGGCCTTGATGTCGTCGTTCCTGGCGAAGTGGGCCAACGCCTTCTGATAGTGGATCGGCGCGCGGCGCGGGGCGACCATGATCGCCCGGTCGAAGTCGGCGATTGCCAGGTCGATCTGGTCGAGCGCGAGCGACGCCTGGGCCCGGGCGACCAGGGCGTCCACCAGATCCGGCCGATACGTCACCGCCCGGTCGTAGTCGGCGAAGGCGACCGACGCCTCCCCCTGGAGGGCCGCGACGTTTCCGCGCAGGAGGTACGCCTCCGCCCAGTCGGGCTTCATCCCGATCGCCTGGTCGAGGCTCGCGCGGGCCTCGCCGTACTTCCCCTCCGCGACGGCGTGCTGGGCCGTGGCGAAGTGCTTCTCCGGGGTCGCGGACGGGAGGTGGATCGTCTCCCTGGGCAGGTCGGTCTTCACGATGGCGATGGCCGGGTCCTTCGGCGGGTCGACGGCCCCCTTCTTCGGCGGCGCGGACGCGCACCCGACGGCCAGAGACAGGACCACGAGGACGGCGTACTTCATCTCCCCCTCCGGATCGTCGAGCCCCTGTACGGGCGACCCGAAGGGCCGCCCTGCGCCTCGCAGTGTAGTTTACGCTTTGTCCTTGTCAAGCCCGCCGAACACGTCGCGCCACTTCCGGTCCACGATCGCCTTCACCTCCGGCGGCATCACGATCTCGTCCGGCCACTCCCGGACGTGCCCCTCCTCCGGGAATTTTCTCGTCGCGTCGATCCCGATCTTCGAGCCGTAGCACGACGCGCGCGCCGCGTGGTCCAGGATGTCCATCGGCCCGTGGGCGATCTCGATGTCGCGCTCCGGGTCGATGTGGTTCAGCGCCTTCCAGCAGACCTCCCGCGGGTCCTGGACGTTCACATCCTCGTCCATCACGACGATCACCTTGGTGAACATCGCCTGCCCCATCCCCCAGATGGCGTGCATCACCTTGCGTGCGTGGCCCGGGTAGCGTTTGCGAATCGACACCAGGACGAGGTTGTGGAAGCACCCCTCTACGGGCATGTGCATGTCGACGACCTCGGAAATCTGCATGCGGAGGAGCGGCAGGAAGAGCCGCTCGATCGCGTACCCCATCACGCCGTCCTCCATCGGGGGAGGCCCGACGATCGTCGTCTGGTAGATCGGGTCGCGACGGTGCGTCACGCAGGTCAGGTGGAAGACCGGGAAGCGGTCGGCGAGGGAGTAGTACCCCGTGTGGTCGCCGAAGGGGCCCTCGAGGCGCAGCTCGTCGGGGTCGAGGTACCCCTCGAACACGATCTCCGAATTCGCGGGGACCTCGAGGTCGACCGTCTCGCACTTCACCAGCCGCACCGGTTCGCCCGCGAGAAGCCCCGCGAACATCATCTCGTCCACGTCGGGCGGCAGGGGGCACACGGCGGCGAAGGCGACCGCGGGGTCGGGGCCGATCGCGATGGCGACCTCCATCCGCTTCCCCGCCTTCCGCGACTTCCCGAAGTGCCGCGCGCCGTCCTTGTGCGGGTGCCAGTGCATCGCGCAGGTGCGCGCGTCGAAGACCTGCATCCGGTAGACGCCGCAGTTCCGCTTCCCGCTCTCGGGGTCCTTCGTGAAGACGCAGCCGAACGTGATGTACTTCCCCGCGTCCTTCGGCCAGCACTGGATCACGGGAAACCGCTCGAACGACGGCGTCTCCTTGTCGACGACCTCCTTGCATGGCCCCGTCGAGACGCTCTTCGGAATGGCCGCGCCGTACTCCAGGAGCTTCGGGATGAGCTTGAGCTTCTCCCAGAGGCCCGCCTTCGGGGGGTGGAGGGCCGGGCCGAGGAGGTCCTCCATCTTCGTGGTGAGGTCCGGCAGCGTGGGGACCTCGAGCGACAGCGCCATCCTCGCGGAGGTCGCGTAGGTGTTGATCAAGAGAGGGACGGTCGACCCCTCGACCTTCTCGAACAGGAGCGCGGGGCCGCCCGTGGGGGACTTCACGGCCCGATCGGCCCACTCCGCCACCTCGAGGACGGGGGAGACCGGGACCGTGATGCGCTTCAGCTCGCCACGCGATTCGAGGACCTCGAGGAAGTGGCGCAGGTCGCGGTAGCCCATCCGTCTAGCTCTTGGCGACCCACTGCTTCTTCTGCTTGTCCCAGGCGAGGCCTGCCTTGTTGGCCTCCCACCACGTCTTCCACGCCTCCTGGGCCTTCTTGCAGGCCTCTTCGTCGCCGTGCGGACCGCCGTGGTTGAGGCGCGTGGCCCCCTCGAGCGCGGTCAGCGCGAGCTTGCGATACTGCTCGCGGGTGTGGCCGACGAACGGGAAGAGCTTCTCGATCGCGCCCTTGTCCCCGAGGAGGGCGAGGGCGTAGAACGCTGACACGCGGACCACCTCCGCCTCGTCGTTGACGAGCGTCTTGAGTCGCGGGACGTCCTTGTCGCTCCCGAAGACGCCGACCGTGGCGGCGGCGGACCCGCGACGGACGGGGTCGCGGAGGGAGAGTTCAGTCAGGGCGCGCTCGTACTCGCGGGGATTTCCCTTGCCGATCATGGTGCCTCCCGGGGGTCTGGCGAAGCCAGCGTGCTGGGTCGAAGGGCGGGGATTCTATCAGACTATCCCCGTCGCCGGGAAGCTGAGGATGGGTGTCATGCAAGGGGGACCCGAAGGCCCCGCCCTGCATGCCCTGAATATGCGGAGTGAAGCTTACGCCTGTTTCTTGGAGACCTTGCCCTTGGTCGGCTTCTTCTGCTGCTCCTTCCACTCGACGAAGATCCGGGTCCCGAGGATCTCCTTCAGCAGCGGGTCGGGGTTGAAGTCGAACTCGGCCATGAAGGCCGCGAACGAATTCAGCCTCTCCCACAGCCTGGCGCGGTTCTCCGCCTCGAGGACGAAGGCGACCCACGCCTTCACCCGGGCGCCGAACCCGGCGTTGGTGATGGAGTAGGTCGGCAGGGCGTCGATCTCGTCGCGCAGCCGCCCCATGTCCTCCTCGGAGCGGATGGCGAACGAGCGGCGACCCAGCTCGAGGAGGCGGCGGAACGCACCAGCGTGATAGAAGCCGTACTTCTCGAGGTAGTAGCGGAGCTGTGGGCCCAGGGAGATCTCGCCGCTGCGGATCCTGTCCCTCAGCTCGATCATCGCCTGCAGATGTTCTTTCGGGATGTCGCTCATGGTTACCATGGTCGGAACCCTCGCGAGCACCAGGTTCCCCCTCTACTTGGAATATCGGCGCAAATCCGGATCCATTTCACGAAATTGACGCCAAATCCAGAAGGTCTTACGGATGTGGCTGTTAGAGGTTAGGGGAATTCCGGGGTCTGACCATGTGTGCGCCAGATCCGCACATTCTGGCAGCCGGATTGAACACTCGTTCCGTCCGCTACCCCTTGGAGGCGAGGCCGACCAGCTCGGCGGAGGCGTCGGCATAGGCGGCGGTGACCGCCCCGACGTAGATGGGGAGGCCGATGAAGGGCAGGACGACGACGAACCCGAGCAGGCCGAAGACGAGGTGTCCCGGCAGGTCTTTCGTCCCGCGGGCGAGGCTCGCATTGAGCGCGGGCTTCCAGCCGAGCCCCTTGTCCACCACGAGCGGCATCGCGTACATCGTCAGGGCGCTCGCCACCGGGAAGGCGAGCACGCCGAAGACGGTCGCGAGGATCGACCCCAGCGGGAGGATCGCGAGGAGCGTGCTCCCCACCATGACGCCGAGGAGCATCACGCCGACGAAGAGCGAGCTCAGGAAGTGGTCGAACCCCTTGAAGAGGTCGAGGATCTCGGGCTTCTCGCCCCTCCTCGCCTTGAGCGCCATGTACACGAGCCCCGCGCACGCGGGCCCGGCGAGGACGACGGTGCAGAACATGACCAGGGCGATCAACCCCGCCGCCATCGTCTCGAGGGGGTGCTTCTGGAGGAGGTCGACGCCCCCCTTGAGGTAGTCCGCGACCTTCATGCCATCCCCCGAATGATCGCCTGCCCCGATGGGGCGGCGGACCAGGCCCGGCTAGGAACCGCTGCCGGTCGGGGGCGGGGCGCTGGCGTCCGGCGGGGCCGGAGGTGCGGGCGGAGCGGCCGGGGCCGCCGCCGGAGCGGCCGCGACGACCGGGGCGCCCGCCTGCGGGCCGGGGGCCTCCTGCGGGAGGTTCGACGGAAGCTCTTCCTTCTCCTCGTAGACCTCGTTCACCTCGATGCCATCGACCTTCTTCCTGAGCAGGAAATAGATGATCGTCTGCGCCGAGAAGAAGTACGACAGGCCGTACGAGAGGACGAGGCCCCCCACGAGGGAGTACCAGAAGGCGTAGATGTACCCGGCCAAGGCCTGCAGCCCCGAATCGGGGGCCTGGATCCAGATGTTCGTGATGTTGTGGAACGTCTTCCCCATCGAGAAGCCCGAGGCGTCCGTGAAGGTGAGCATCAGGTACCCGAACAAGTACACGAACCCGACCGACACGATGCCGTGCCCCAACGCGACGAGCTGGTAGAAGATGTAGTGCCAGGGCCGCGTGTAGACGTACCCGAACCCGCGGCTGATCGCGTCGAACGCATCCGTCCCCTCCGCGCTGATCGCGGGGTAGAAGAGCGAGGAGCCGAACACGGTGCCGATCGCGATGAGCGTCATCAGGAACCCGGCGAGCACCGCGAGCGGATAGCCGAGCATCAGGAAGATCGACAGGAAGCTCCCAATCCCCCACGGGATTGCGCCGAGCAGGCTCACGGCCGACACGACGAGCATGAAGAAGAGGAAGCCGGCGACGCAGGCCCCGACCGACCAGAAGTACGAGCTGTACTTGCGGTGGGAGAACTTCATCGCCTTGTCGAGCTCGAGGCTCTCGTCCTTGGTCACCTGAAGGGCCGCCAGACGGGTCGTGGCCCCGCCGAAGTAGGACCAGAAGAGGGAGTTCACGACGACGAGGACGAGGGTGAACAGGGACCAGGTCACCGGTGGGCTCTGGTAGATGGCGTCGCAATTCGCGCAGAACCACTGGCGGAGGGTCTTCTCCCATGTCCAGATCGACAATTCCGGGTCGATCGCGCTGCCGATGACCATGAGGAGCAGCATGGTCAGGAAGAACGAGAGGGCCAGGCCGAGGAAGCAGAGCAGGAGCTTCTTCGGGTCCAGGGCCACGCGGAAGGCCATGAAGATGTCGCGCCAGTTCCCCTGCATCTCTCGCATCGAATCCCCTCTCTGAACTGCTTCTTAGGCCGACGCCTTCTTGCTCTCGGGCGCCTTCGGCTCGGGCTTCTTTGGCTCCAGGGCGGGTTTCGTCTCCGTGTCCGCCTTCGCCTTGGCGGAGTAGTCCGACCCGCGGTAGTCCGTGATGTAGAACCCCGACCCCTTGAACAGGAGAGTCGCCCCGCCGCCGATCTTCCTGCGGGCCCGGCGCTTGCCGCACTCGGGGCAGGTCCGAATCGGGGCCGCCGAGATGCTCTGGAAGCGCTCGAACGCGGCCTTGCAGGCGAGGCACTCGTATTCGTACGTGGGCATGGGTCCTCCCGAGAGGCGGGGATTCTAGCGACCGGCCGGATCGGTGTCAACAACAGGGGAGGCCGGCGGTTGCGGTGCCCTGGATACGCGGACCTGCGCGGGCCTGAGAAGGCGATCCCCCAGCCTCCACCCCTTCCGCACCTCGTCGACGACCGTCTGGTCCGGGAGGTCGGCCGTCTCGACCACGGCGAGCACCTCGTGCTCGTGCGGGTCGAACGCCTTTCCCTTCGTGTCGATCGATTTGAGGCCCTGGTTCTCGAGGACGCGGAAGACCTCCCGTTCGGCGATCTTGATGCCCTCGAGGAACTTCTCCACCCCCGCGACCCCGGCGCAGGCCTGCACGGCGAGGTCGAAGCTGTCGAGGGCCGGCAGCAGGTCCCGCACGAGGCTGCTGATCGCGAGCTGGGTCCAGCCCTCCCGCTCCTGCTTGTTCCGCTTCTGGAAGTTGGAGAACTCCGCCTGCACGCGCTTGAGGTCGTTCAGGTACTCGTCGCGCTCCCGGGCCTTCTTCCGGAGCTCGTCGACCTCGGCCGCGGTGAGGGCGTCCCCGGCAGGCTGCGGCTCCTGTGCCTGCGGGTCCTTCGGTTCGGTTTCCGTCATGGCGCGTCCTGCTTACTCGAAGATGTCCTTGATCCGGTCGAGGAACCCCTTCTTCCGGGGCTTCACGTCGACCTTCTCCGTCTTGGCAAACTCGCGGAGAAGCTCCTCCTGCCTCGGCGTGAGCTTCTTCGGCACCTCGATGCTCACCCGGACGATTTGGTCCCCCTGTCCTCCCCCCTCCAGGTCCGGGAGCCCCTGTCGGCGCAGGCGGAAGAGCTGGCCGCTGTCGGTCCCCGCGGGGACCTGCATCTTCGTCGGTCCGGCGAGCGTGGGGACCTCGATCTCCGCTCCGAGCGTCGCCTGGCTGTAGGTGACGGGCATCTCGCAGAAGAGGTTCTTCCCATCCCTCTCGAAGAAGGCGTGCGGCTTGACGAAGATGTCGCAGTAGAGGTCCCCGGTGAGCGACGGATCGCTCCCCGGCTCCCCCTCCCCGGAGACCCGCATCCGGGTCCCGTCGTCGATCCCGGCGGGGATGCGGACCTTGACCTGACGCTTCTCCTGGACGAGGCCGCTCCCGCGGCAATCGCGGCAGGGGTCCTCGATCACCTGCCCGGCGCCGCGGCAGTGCGGGCACGGGGTTTGGATACTGAAGAATCCGTGGGCCTGGAGGACGACGCCGCGCCCGCCGCAGCCGCGGCACGCCGCGGGCTTCGTCCCCGCCTTCGCGCCGGTCCCCCCGCACGTCGCGCAGCGGGCGGAGCGCCTCACGTCGACGGTCTTCTCGCAGCCGCGCGCGGCCTCCTCGAACTCGATGGTGATCTCGGCGCGGAGGTTCGCGCCGCGCCGCCCGCGCGTCCGGGAGCGCCCGCCGCTGAAGAAGCTGGAGAAGAGGGAGTCCTCGCCGAAGATGTCGGCGAAGGCGTCGAAGATCTCGTCCGAGCTTGCATACCCGCGGGTGGCGACGCCGGAGAGCCCCTCGTCGCCGAATCGGTCGTAGCGCGCCCGGCGCTCGGCGTCGGAGAGGACCTCGTACGCCTGCGCGACCTCCTTGAACTTCGCCTCGGCTTCCTTGTCGCCGGGGTTCCGGTCAGGGTGGTACTTGAGGGCGGCCTTGCGGAACGCCTTCTTGATATCCTCCGGCGTAGCGTCGTGCGCCACGCCGAGGACCTCGTAGTATTTGCGTTCCGTCATCGTGCCTGGGGCCTAGCGGACCGCCCCCTCGATCTTCTTCTTCTCGTCCTTTTCCTTGAGGTCCGTCACGAGCGTGGTGCACGTGAGGAACGCCCCCGCGACGCTGGCGGCGTTCTGGAGGGAGACGCGGACGACCATCGTGGGGTCGATGATCCCGGCCTGGACGAGGTCGCGGAACTGCGCCGTCGCGGCGTCGTATCCGAACGACCCCTCCTTCGCGCGGACCTCCTCGACGACCAGGTCGGCATCGGCCCCGGAGTTCGCGGAGATCTGGCGGATCGGCCCCTCGAGGGCCCTGGCGACGACCTTGGCGCCGATCGCCTCGTCGCCGTCGAGCTTGAGGGCTTTCACGGTGTCGATCGCACGGAAGAGGGCCACGCCGCCGCCGGGGACGAATCCCTCTTCGCGGGCGGCCTTGGCGGCGTTCACGGCGTCCTCGACGCGGTACTTCCGCTCCTTCATCTCGGCCTCGGTCGCGCCGCCGACCTTGACGACGGCGACGCCGCCCTGAATCTTCGCCAGGCGCTCCTCGAGCTTCTCGCGGTCGTAGTCGCTCGTCGTATCCTTCACCTGCTTCCTGAGCTGGGCGACGCGGTCCGCGATCGCCTTCTTGTCCCCGCCGCCCTCGACGATCGTGGTCTTGTCCTTCTCGACCTTCACGCGCCGCGCGGTCCCGAGGTAGTCGACGGTCAGCTTCTCGAGCTTCACGCCGAGGTCCTCGCTGACGAGCTTCCCGCCGCAGAGGACGGCCATATCCTCGAGGATCGCCTTCCTCCGGTCTCCGAAGGCCGGCGCCTTGACGGCGCAGACGTGGAGTGTTCCGCGGAGCTTGTTGACGACGAGCGTCGCGAGGGCCTCGCCCTCGAGCTCCTCGCAGACGATGAGGAGGGGCTTCCCGGCCTGAAGCACCTGCTCGAGGACGGGGACGATGTCCCGGATCGTGGAGATCTTCTTCTCGAAGAAGAGGATGTACGGGTCCTCGAGCTCGCAGATGAGGGTATCGACCTTGGTGATGAAGTAGGGGGAGATATACCCCTTGTCGAACTGCAGCCCCTCGGAGTACTCGACCTTGGTCTCGAGGCTCTTCCCCTCCTCGACGGTGAGGACGCCTTCCTTCCCGACCTTTTCCATCGCCTGGGCGATGAGCTTCCCGAGGACGCGGTCGTTGTTCGCGGAGATGGTCGCGACGTGCTCCATCTGCTCGCGGTCCTTCACGGGGGTGCTCATCCCGCTGACCTTCTCGACGACGGCGGCGACAGCCTTGTCGATCCCGCGCTTGAGGGCCATGGGGTCGGCCCCGGCGCCGATATGCTTCATCCCCTCGCGGTAGATTCCCTCGCAGAGGACGACTGAGGCGGTGGTGCCGTCTCCCGCCACGTCGTTCGTCTTCGACGCGGCCTCCTGGCAGAGCTTCGCGCCCATATTCTCGAACGGGTCGGGGAGCTCGATCTCCTTGGCGACCGTCACGCCGTCGTTGACGGCCTGGGGTGCCCCGAAGGCCTTCCCGAGGAGGACCTGCCTGGCGGAGGGGCCCATGGTCACCTTCACGGCGGCCGCGAGCTGGCGGATGCCGGAGAGGACCTTCTTGCGGCCTTCGTCGTCGAACATGAGCTGCTTGGGCATTTCGATTCTCCCGACCTGTTTCCCGTACGGGGCCACGGGCGACCCACCGGGTCGCCCGTACATCTATCCAAGGTGATTCCGGTTCGGTGGCGTGCTCGTGCTCGTGCTCGCAATCGTACTCGTACTCGTTCTCGTACTCGTACTCGATCGCTACTCGATCTTCGCCAGGACCTCGGTCTCACGCATGATCGTGTACTCGACGTTGTCGATCTTGATCTCTGTCCCGGCGTACTTCCCGAAGAGCACCTTGTCGCCCTTCTTCAGCGTCGGCTCGACGATCTTCCCGTTGTCGAGGAGCTTCCCCCGTCCGACGGCGAACACCTCGCCCTTGGACGGCTTCTCCTTCGCGGTGTCGGGCAGGACGATCCCGCCCCTCGTCTTCTCCTCGGCATCGAGCGCCTTGATCAGCACGCGGTCTTCCAACGGTCTCACGGTGGTCATCTTCATTTCTCCCTTGTTTGAAACGTGCTCATTGAGCCTTGAAACTTCTACTCGAACTCTTCCTCTTCGCCGCCCATCGTCGGCTCCTTCTTGTCTTCCTTGGCCTCGACGACGATGCAGTTCGCGGACAACAGCATCGCGGCCGACGACGTCGCGTTGACCAGCGCGGTCCTCGTGACCTTCGTGGGATCCATCACCCCGAACCCGAACAGGTCCCCGAAGCGGTCCGCCTCGCCGTCGTATCCGAAGGCATCCTTCCCCTCGCGGACCTTCGCGATGACGACCGATCCGCTCCTCCCCGAGTTCTCCGCAATCGTGCGCAGCGGGACCTCGAGGGCCAGCCTCAGGATGTCGACGCCGAACTTCTCATCCCCCACGGCCTTCACGCCGTCGAGGGCCTTCTGGGCCCGCAGGAGCGCCACGCCGCCGCCCGGGACGACCCCCTCCTCGACGGCCGCGCGGACCGCGTGGAGGGCGTCCTCGATGCGGTACTTCTTCTCCTTCATCTCCATCTCGGTCGTCGCGCCGACCTGGACCTGCGCCACGCCCGCGGTCAGGCGCGCCATGCGCTCCTGGAGCTTCTCGCGGTCGTAGTCGCTGTCGCTCTCCTCGGCCTCGCGCTTGATCTGCGCCGCGCGGGCGGCGACGTCGGTCGCCTTCCCACGCCCCTTGACGATCGTCGTGAACTCGGCGCTGATCGTGACCCGCTCCGCCTGCCCCAGGTCGCCGAGCTTGACCTGCTCGAGGTCGATCCCGAGGTCCTTGAAGATCGGCTTCCCGCCGGTGAGGATCGCGATGTCCTCGAGCATGGCCTTGCGGCGGTCTCCATACCCGGGGGCCTTGACCGCGCAGACGTTGAGGATCCCGCGGAGCTTGTTGACGACGAGCGTCGCGAGGGCCTCTCCCTCGAAATCCTCGGCGATGATGAGCAGCGGGTGCTTGGCCTCGGCGGCCTTCTCGAGGAGCGGGATGAGCTTCGGGACGCTCGAGATCTTCTCCTCATGGATGAGGATGTACGGGTTTTCGAGCACACAGGTGATCGCGTCCTGGTCGGTGACGAAGTGGGGGGAGAGGAACCCGCGGTCGAACTGCATCCCCTCGACGATCTTGACCTCGGTCTTCGTCTGCTTCCCGTCCTCGATGGTGATGACGCCGTCCTTCCCGACCTTCTTCATGGCGTCGGCGATGAGCTTGCCGATCTCCTCGTCATGGGCGGAGACGGTGCCGATCTGGAGGATCTCGGCGTCGGTGGAGACGGGGCGCGAGAGCTTCTTGAGGTCCTCGACGACGGCCTCGGTCCCCTTCCAGAAGCCGCGCGTGACCGCCATGGCGTCGGCGCCGGCGGTGACGGCCTTGAGGCCGCCGAGGAAGAGGGCCTCGCCCAGGATGGTGGCGGTGGTGGTGCCGTCGCCGGCCTGGTCGTTGGTCTTCGACGCGGCCTGCTTGATGATCTGCGCGCCGGCGTTCTCGTACGGGTCGATCAGCTCGATCTCCTCCGCGACGGTGGCGCCGTCGGAGGTGACGTTGGGCGCGCCCCAGCCCTTGTCGAGGACGACATTCCTGCCCTTCGGGCCCAGGGTAGGACGGACGGCGCGGGCGACCTTCTCGACGCCCTTCCTCAGGGCGGCGCGGGCGTCCTGGTCGAAAACGAGCTGCTTGGACATGAACCGAGTCCTCCAGGCGTGATGGATCTTCCCCGGTGAGCTGCCGGAGATCGGCAAGGATCGTGCCGGGGCGATCCGGAGTGAGCGCACGCGCAAGGGTCCGCCGGAAGGGAGGTTGGGGGAATGGCTTGCGGGGCCACGCTCTGTCAAACTGGCAGAAGTCGGGGGGCGCTGTCACTTTGGCAGGGAGGCGCGGAGCTCACGAAGGGGATCCACGAACGGGGGGAAGCCGGGTAGAATCGACGGGCGACATGACGAACACGTGGCGAATCGGCATCGACCTGGGGGGAACGAAGATCGAGGCGGTTGTCGCCAGACGGTCGGACGACGGTCTCGAGGTGGCGGCGCGTCGCCGCGTCCCGACAGAGCGCGAGCGCGGGTACGAGGCGATCGTCGAGGAGACCGCGCGGCTCGTCCGCGAGATCGCCCAGGAGGCGCGCGTCCCGCTCGCCGAGGCGTCGATCGGCGTGGGGATGCCGGGGCACGTCACGCGGCGCGAGGGCGTCGTGAAGAACTCGAACACGACGTGCCTGATCGGGAGGCCGTTCCGTGAGGACCTGTCTCGCGCGCTGGGGCGGCCGGTCGCCTTCGACAACGACGCGAACTGCTTCGCTCTGGCGGAGACGCTGCTTGGCGCGGCGAAGGCGCATCGCGACGGCGTGGTCTTCGGCGTGATCCTGGGGACGGGCGTCGGCGGAGGAGTTGTCTTCCACGGGGAGGTGTGGGCGGGGCCGCAGGGGATCGCGGGGGAGTGGGGGCATCACGCGGTCTTCCACGGGGCGGACCAGCAAGCTGGCCCTGCGAGGCGGCCGTGCTACTGCGGGCAGCGGGGCTGCGTGGAGGCCTATCTCAGTGGCCCGGCCGTCGAGGGGGACTACGCGGCGCGCTCGGGGGAGCGACGGCAGCTCGCGGAGATCGCGGCGCGTCGCGTCGTCGACCCGCACGCGCACGCGGCGATCGAGACGATGCTCGAGGCGTTCGGGAGGGGCTTGGCGAACGTGATCGACATCCTCGACCCGAGCGCGATTGTGCTGGGTGGGGGCGTCTCGAACCTGGACCTCCTCTACGACGAGGGACGCGACCGCGTGGCGAAGTACGTCTTCAACGACGAGCTGACCACGCCGATCCTGCGAAACGGGCTGGGAGACTCGGCCGGCGTGCTGGGCGCCGCACTGCTCACCGACGGACGATCCACGGATGCGCACGGATAAACACGGATACGGGGTGGTTCACGGACGGACGTTCACAGCGGGACGCTGCTGGGTGCTCCTGGTCGCCCTGGCCGCGACGGGTGAGGCCGACGTCGAGGAGTTGATCCGCCGCGCCGATGTCCGAATCGCCCATGGGAACGTCGATGGGGCGATCCTGCTCTTGGAAGAGGCCCTCCGCGAGGACCCCTCGTCGGCGGCCGCGATGGACCGCATGGCGAGGCATTGCCGTGAAATGTCCCTCGAGTTCCTGTTTCGCTACCTTCGGGACGCGCGCCCGCTCAATCGGGAGCGCGTGGATGGACTGATCCCCTTCCTCGGTCCCTTCGACATGCCAGACGAGGCCTGGCGGCGTGTCGAGCGGGATGCCTTGCTCCCCGCCGACGCGTGGGAGGAGGCCGCGGGCCCGTTCCTGCCTCCCGCCATTCCCGACCGCCTCCCGCCATGGCTCCCCGCGGTGGGACCGCTGCGATCGGAGGTCTTCGGGTCGCCGACGCACAGACACCGTGAGCGACTCGCCGAGATCGCCGCGAGATGGGAAGCGGACGGAGTCGTCGATCCCTGCCTGTGGGCGACCCTCGCCAGGATGTGCGAGCAGATTGGCGATGAGGAGGCCAGGAAGCGGGGGCTCGCGAGGGCGCGCGCGGAGTCGCTCGAAGACCGGATGGCCTGCGCGACCATTCCTCAGCTCGAATCCGTCGAGCCCGAGAGTCGATGGCTGGAGGTCTTCGAGCCCATCCTCGACGAGTTGGAGAAAGGTCAGGTCCGTCAGGACGGAACGTGGCTCTGGTACTGGTTCTTCGCGAGTTGTACGACCGCAGCAACCAGGCTTGGAGAGGACTCGGCCATTCTTCGCGTGGCCAAGCTCGACGCGCGGACGGCGCGCCCGGGACCCGATGCCGCGAGGAGGCTCCGGAGCGCCATCGCCAAGGGTTGGGAGGGGACCTCGATGTACGAGGTCTATGAGGCCCTTCGCGACGATCAGGACCCCGTCGCGGGCTGCATGCGCGCCATCCTGCTGGACGAGATGCTGCAGTACGATCGCGCGCTGGGAGAGCTTGACCAGGTCATGTCGCGGCACCCCGACGCCTGGCTCCCGCATGCGGTGCTGCTGACGCTCGCGGGCGAACCCGCTGGAGCGGTCCAGCGCCGATCCGCCCAATTCCTGCTCCGCGCGGCCCTCGCCGCGTGGGATGCGGGGATTGCGCCCGACACCCGCGACCTGCTGCGAGTCGCGGGATGGACCGGGGACCCTGGTGATGAAATCGAGGTTTCCAGGAGACTCCTGCAGGGCGAGCCGCCGCCGGAGCGCGTCCTCGACATGCTCCGTCACTGGGACTACCAACGGGGCGCGCCCGTGGAGCTGCTCGCCGAGGCCGTCATGCGGCTGCCCCGGTGGGTCGACATCGATCGCGTCGACGAGCCGCGCGACCCACGCGAGGTCCTCGCCCGGATCGCGTTCCGCGAGCGCCGCGCGGACATCGTCCTGGCGATCCTCGACGGGCTCGTCCCGCGTCGGGCCGCGACGGTCGGCGAGGAGCTTCGTGTCAAGTTCGGCGGCGCGGCCGACTTCGCGCAGCTACTCGAGCTGCTCCGACGGTTCGCCTCCGATGCGACCCCATCGTGGACATGTGACGCCGTCGTACGGGCCTTCCTCCGGAACGGGGCGCAGGACGTTCCCTTCGATTTCTGCCGGGCACGCGAGAAACTCTCCGAGGACAGGGCCTTCCTGGCGCTCCCGGGGGCCTGGTACGTGGTCTCGCTCCTGTTCGACCCCGCGTTCCAGCGCGAGGAGGCGGTAGCGGCCCGCAAGGCGGCGTACGCGGCGGGGTGCCGCGCCCCGGGGCTCCTGCTCGAGATGGCCGAGGAGGGCGAGGACGTCGTCCATGACCTCGGCCGTGTCGATCGCCCCGCCGCGCGCCTGTTCCGCGCGCTCCGCTCCGAGGGGACCGAGGCCCTGCTCGCGTTCTTCGACGAGGATGAGGCGACCGCGGAGCAGGTCGTGCGGGCCGAGGACGAGCTGCTCCGACGCGGCGGGAGGCCGCCGTCGCCGACTCCCCGGATCGCGCCCTCGTGGAGGCTGGTCAACGCCCTCCACCATCGAGTGAAAGAGTGGGCCCCGGCGGGAGAGGTGGCGCGCGCGATCCTCGAATACGCGGAGAGCCCGAACCGCGCTTGCCTCCTCCGCTGGCGTTCGTTGGCCCCGTTCCTCTCCCCCGGCCTGGAGGAGTCTCTCGAGGAGGCGTGGCCGAGGCCGATCCCACATCCGACGCCGACCGTGGCGAATCGGATCAAGTGGGTCTCGCAGGGCTTCTCCAACGACGAGGCAGGATTCCGGGAGCTGAGCGAGGTCCTCCGGGCGGGGGGGGAGGAGGCGCTCGGCCAGATCCTCAGAGGTCCCCGCGGCGTGGAGGTCGCGCGGGACTACCGGTACGGTCCCCTGCAAGCGGACCTCGGACTCGGCCTCGTCTCCGCCGCGCGACAGATCGCCGCGGAGCGGCCTCTGGACCTTCGCTGGATCCAGGTGGAGCCCCAACTTCCGAGCGGCGCCACCCCGTCCCGCTCAGATGCGGAGGTCCGAGGGGTGCTCAATGCCGCTGCGTTGCGCACACCCGATGCGGTGGCGAGTGAGATCAACCGCGCGGCAGACGACGAAGCCCGGAAGAACGCCATTGATCGCTTCCTCGAGCTGACCCGCGAGGACACCCCGCGGGAGGTCTTGCGGTCGATCGATGGGGTCTGCGAGAACGCTCGGTTGACCACGTCGGTCGTCGAGAGGCTGATGGAGAATTCCCACCTGGAGGGCGACGAGGCGGCCCTCTCCGCCTATGCGCAGCGCTGGGGCCACCCCGAGGTCTCGGCCGCCCTCGACCGCGAGCTGGTCCAGTCTGCGGACCCGCACCTGCGATGCCGGGCGATGGCGAGGTGCATTCGCCGCGACCCTGCGGGATTCGACGCGGAGGGCCTGCTCGCGACGCCCGTTCCGCAGGGCCGTACCGACCAGGAGCTGCTGACTCTCTGGAAACACATCGGGCAGGGCGCGGTCGAGCGTAAGGACGCGGTCGCACTCTGGAAGTGCTTCGAAGGGATGTGGGACGATGCGACGCTCTGCTTCATCTACGACCCGTGGTTCCGCGAGCAGGTCCGCGGCTGGGTCGCCGAGAAAGTCGCGCCGACGTGGGCCTGGTACCTGGCCCGGAGTGTGGTCACGGATGCAGGAGCTGCCCCGATCGAGCCGCCGCCGGGCGACGAGCTTGCCAGGAGGGGCGTGTATCTCCGGTATTGGCTGGCGACCGAGAAGGAGCTTCCCGCGGGCGCGACAGCGAGGTCGGTGGAGCAGGTCCTGGGGTCGTGCCCCAGCGGTCGACCGGCGTATGAGACCCATTACCTCGTGCGAGAGTTCGTGAGGCGCCTGATTCGCAATGGCCGCAGAGACGAGGCGATCGCGTGCGCGGACCTGTGGGCCGATCGGAATGGTGCAGTCGCGCCCCCCGAGGGGGTTCAGGAGTGGAACTGGGTGGGGATCCTGGACCCCAACGCTCGCCGTCCCCAACCCGACTTGCGAGACTACCCTGGGGGGGAGTGGCCAAGGGGGATTCACGCGGCCTTCCTCCTCGCGGACGTGGGACTCCCGGACGTCGCGGCGGAACGCATGGATGCGGCCATCGCGGAGGCGGCGCCGGACTTCGCCGAGTCCCTCCTCCTCCGCTCCGCTCGGCTCCGCATTGACGCGAAGCGGCCCTCCGAGGCCGTGCCCCTCTTGTCTCGCCTGGCGCGGGGAAGCCTATCGAGCGTGGTCCGGAGGTCCGCTTGCCGTGAGCTTGTCGCGCTCGCGTCGGTCCCCCAGGCGCGGCCTGCACTCATGCAGGACCTGATCGAGCGATTGGAGGGGCTGCCCGACGCGCCGCCAGAACGCGTGGAGGCCTGGGAGCGGAGGCTGGGCGCCGAGGATTCCTCGGTGCGCCAGGCCGCGAGCGACGAGCTGGAGGCGATGGGGGGGACGGCGCTGCCGTTGCTCCTCGCCCTTCGTCGCTCCCCCGACCTCGAGGTCCGCGCCCGCGCCGAGGCGCTCCTCTCGGACCTCGCGACGTGGAAGTGAACGCCCCGGGCGACTGCGTCCTCGGCGCGGCACTGCTCACCGACGGACGATCCACGGATGCGCACGGATGAACACGGATGGGGAGAGGGGCTGCTCACGCGGGATCGCCATGGTGCGGTCGGTCTTCGTGCGACTCCGATCAGCACAGAGAGGCGCTACTTGCCGCCGTCGTGGGGAGCAGGCGAGGGCCCGGGGTCCTTCGGTCGCTGTTCGTGCCCGATCTTCTTCCAGGCCGCAAGCTGTGCCTCGGAGAGGACCCTGCTCACCTTTCGTGAGGTCTGGATGTCCTTGAAGCGGGCCTCTGCGCGGAGTCGTGCCTCCTTTGAGACCATCGCCTGAAGGGCCGGTGGCTCGCCCCCGCTCTCGATCCACTCCTCCACCTCCGCGCCGAGGAGGATGAGCCTCGCTTGCGTCACCTTGAGCATCTTCCCAAGGTCGCCAAGCAGCTTCCGAATCTCCACGAGCTGTTGATCCGTCAGGTTCAAGGGATCCTCGCGATGTCCGCCGAGCAATGTCCTGCAAAGCGAATGCGGTGGAGGGGCCGCCTCAGCCTCTCCGTCGTTTGCGGCGTTGGGCTGCTCTGGAGGCCAGATCGGACCGTCGTAGGTGTCGTAGGTGAGGTCCTCATCCAGTCGAGTTTCCCGCCACGTCGCGCGTTGAGCTTCGGTCAGGGTTTGAACGATCTCTCGAGAAGCCATCGCAGCGAGCAGACCTCGCCTGGCAATCACCTCGCATTCCTCGTCCATCTCCCCCCAGATCACCTCAAGCCCGCCCTCCCAGGCAACGAGGTGTTCGATGCCTCGATCCAGCTTCAATACCTGCTGATCCAGAGGTTCGCACGCCTTGGTGAACTCATCGAGGATGCGCTGGACTTCCGTTCGCTGCCCGTCAGAGAGTTCGAGCCGTTCGCCGTACGTGAGAATCGTCCTCGGCTCCGCGGGGGCGGGCTCCTCCGCGATCGAGAGGCCCGCTGCCAGGAGGAGGACCCACAGGTGGGAGAATCGTAGTCTGCCGTTGCCCAGACCGAGCATGGAGCCCCCAGGTTCAAATGCCCTGGAAGCCTACCACGCGCGCGTTGGCATGCCGCAGAGGTATCTGTCGCAGGATTCCCATTGATCGAGGGAGTCCGATCGGCGTTACTGAGGACGAACCTCAAGGGAGCCCCGGACATGCAGAGTCGGCGACTCAAGAGAGTCAGGACCACCCGGAAGCGGCGTGTGGCGGACGAACGCGTCATGGCTGTCTGGAGCAAGGTCTGCCCGGGGCTCAGGAAGAAGTACCCGGAGGGCGTTCTCGCGATCCACCGACCCACCGGAGAGTGGTTCGCAGGCCGGGACCTGAACGGCGTGATACTCCGTGGTCTGCGTCGGTACCCCGAGGGAGGCTTCGAGCTCCTGCGGATCGGCGAGAGCCCGCTTTTCAAGATGCGATGGCGCCCAAGACGCCGAGTACCACCGCGGTCGTGAGGCAAGACCGATGACGCGCCCCAGGGCCTGGGTCTGCTGGAGTAGCGGAAAGGACAGCGCGTGGGCCCTCCACGTCGCGCGCGCGCAGGGGGAGGTCGACGTCGTCGGCCTCATGACGACGCTCACCGAGCCGTACCAGCGGGTCTCCATGCACGGCGTGCGCATGTCGCTCGTCCGCGCGCAGGCACGCGAGGCGGGGCTTCCGCTCCACGAGGTCCCCATCCCCGCGCCGTGCCCGAACGAGGTGTACGAGGCGCGCATGGCCGAGGCGATGCAACGCGCCCGGGCCGAGGAAGTCACCCACATCGTCTTCGGCGACCTCTTCCTCCAGGAGGTCCGAGCGTACCGCGAGGCGAACCTCGCAAGGGTCGGCATGACGCCCGTCTTCCCGCTCTGGGGCCGCACGACGTGGCTCCTCGCCCGCGAGATGCTCGCGGGGGGGCTGCGCGCACACCTCGTCTGCATCGATCCCAGGCAGATGCCGCGCGGGTTCGCCGGAGGCGCGTTCGACTGGGCCCTCCTGGCCACACTGCCCGCCAGCGTCGATCCGTGCGGCGAGAAGGGGGAGTTCCACACGCTTGCGTGGGACGGCCCGATGTTCTCCCGTCCGATCCCCGTCCGCGTCGGCGAGACCGTCGAGCGCGAGGGGTTCGTGTTCACCGACCTGGTTCCGGTATAGACCGGCGCGGCGCCTGTCCGGCCATCGGTGGCGGTGGCGGGCTCGGGATCGTACTCGAAATCGTTCTCGGACGCGTTCTCGGTCTCGTACTCGGCCTGTGCACACGGTCCGAGTACGAGACCG